>Ga0180437_10000125_pt1 | contig 162960 bp, 172 predicted proteins | sample SS_ome_4_FD_132410 | JGI IMG/M metagenome (GOLD analysis project Ga0180437, IMG submission 132410) | Hypersaline lake sediment archaeal communities from the Salton Sea, California, USA - SS_3_D_1 metaG | ecosystem: Environmental > Aquatic > Non-marine Saline and Alkaline > Hypersaline >...
AAAAAACTCATTAGACTAACGGCTAATGAGTTTTTTGATATATAAAAAGAACCCCGTTTGCACGAGGTTCTTTTTTAAAATCGATCAAGCAAATTAGTATTGTCTTGGTGGTCGATTTTTTTTCATCTGACGATGACAATCACGGCAGAGCAGCTGATCAAGCCGACTTGGGTCTGGCTCAAAAGGCAGTTCCGTGATTTGGGCTCCGCACTTGGAACAAGTCCATTCTCCCTGAAACATCTGGCGCGGGCCAAAATTATCGGTATTCATTTTATTGACCTTTTACGTTTTGTTGCACTTAACCATCAAGACAACTTAGTAAAGCTATTTTTGAATTATTAAGCTATACAAAACTTTACGAATTATGCGTACATACTACCACGTTTCCAACATTTTGTCAATAGTGGGGTAGCTCGTTGAGCGAATTTTCGGTATAATATTTAGGGGGTTTTATTTTAGAAAAATGTTTTCAATATTTATACAACTAAGCCTGGTTCTCGGCATTGCCGTATTGATTGCCCTGGCAATGAAGCTTTTACGCCAGCCACTGATTATCGGCTATATTATTACCGGAATAATTGTCGGCCCGGCCGTGCTTAGTTTAGTGCAAAAAGGGGACGCGCTTGAGGCTTTTGCCCATATTGGCGTTGCCCTTCTTTTGTTTATTGTCGGCTTAGGCCTTCATCCCAAAATGATCCGCGATGTCGGCGGGGTTGCCGTTATCACCGGCGTCGGGCAAATACTGTTTACTTCTGTCATTGGCTGGTTTATTGGTCTTCTTTTGGGATATCCACCATTGGTTGCTCTGTATCTGGCAATTGCCTTTACTTTTTCCAGTACAATAATTATTTTGCGTTTGCTCTACCATAAAGAAGATCAGGACACGCTTTACGGCCGGATTGCCATTGGTTTTCTTTTGGTGCAGGATTTTGTCGCCATGATTATTTTCATGATTCTTTCCAGCACCCGCGGCGGAGGCGACGACATTCAGCTTTTTGTCGCGACCGTCGCTCTTAAGATACTTATTGTTGTCACCGGCATTGTTTTCCTTATTAAATTTATTGTTCCGTTGGTCGACCGTTTCCTCGCCCAGAGTCGGGAATTATTGTTCCTCTTTGCCATCGGCACCTGTTTTATTTTCGCCAGCCTTTTTAATTATTTGGAATTTTCTCAGGAGCTTGGCGCTCTGGTCGCCGGCGTGATTCTTTCCTTTTCCCCGTATCACCGGGAAATTGCCACCCGGATCCAGCCTTTGCGCGACTTTTTTTTAATTACCTTTTTTATCGTGCTTGGCGCGGGCATGCATTTTAGCGATATTGAATCAGCTATTTTGCCGATAATTGTTTTTTCATTATTTATACTGATTGGCAATCCGCTGATCGTTTACATTATAATGACGCGCATGGGCTATGCCAAGCGTACATCGTTTTTTGCCGGCTTGACCGTGGCCCAAATTAGTGAATTTTCATTAATCCTGCTCGGCATGGGGGTGAGCGTCGGGCATATTCCATCATCCATTATCGGCCCGGCAACATTGGTCGGTTTGATCACGATCGGCATATCGACATATATGATCACCTATAACCATCGGCTCTATCATGCCCTGGAAAGATATTTGGCCTGGCTTGCACCCAAAAAGCCGCCATCACGGGAAATAGTTGGCGCGCCGCGGACAAAAAAAATTGATATCCTCGTGCTTGGCGCCCACCGGCTCGGCGGCGGTATTATAAAAGTTCTTAAAAAAATGAAGGCAAAATATTTGATTATTGACCATGATCCCCAGGTTGTTAAATATCTTGAAAAAAGCCGCGAGCCCGTGCTCTTTGGCTCGGCTGATGACGCCGCTTTCCTGGACCAGTTGCCCCTTAGCCATACCCGCTTGATTATTTCGACAATTCCGGATTTTGAGACCAATAATTTTATTATCCAGTATGCCAAGCGCCGGGCGCCGCATGCCAATGTTATCTGCGTTGCGAACCATAGCAGCGAGGCCAAAGAGCTCTACAGGGCCGGAGCAACCTATGTTGTCATGCCGCCTTATCTGGGAAGAAAGTATATTGTTGATCTGGTAAAGCGAAACAAGCTTAACGCAAAAAAATACAAGCACGAAAGAAGCCATCATCTTAAAGACCTGCGATATCTCATTAACGACCTCAAATCGCCCAAGGGTAAACTATAATTAATTTTTATCCGGCACGTAAATTATTGAATCTGGCTTTTCCGGGATGAGCACGCTTTTTCGAAAACCAACCCGTTCCGGCGCGTTATCGGCCGTGCCGAACATTCGGCCGCGGTAAACCGTGTATTCGCCGAATTTATCGTTAATTTTATCCATCGCCTCAGCCAGGCGTTTTTTTGTTATTGTGTCCTGCCAAAATTCCATTTGGCCGCTCCAGGGGATAAGGTCGGCAACGGTTATCGCGAGCATGCTTACGTCGGAACGAAGATGTTTCACCAGAGCGGTAAAGGCGTGCTGCCAAATATCCCAGGTGTCGTAAATCGGCTTGGGAACCTTGAAGCTCATAAAATCTCCGTACTGGTATTTATATGACCAGCCAACATATAGTTTTTTTGCCATTTGGTTTGATTCGCGCAGCCGCCGGCCGGTTTTTTCGCAAAGCTTCATTAAAATTTTTCCCAAATAATCAATGTCGCGGGTAATAAGCGGCAAGCAATATGAATGGCCGATTGATTTTGGCGTTTTTTGCGCCTCCGGGTCAACCTCTTCAATCTCTTCACCGCGAATTTTTGCCCAAAGGTAGTAGCCGGGCCGGCCCATTGATTGAAGAAGGTTGGTTACCGGATAATCATAAAGATCGCGCAGGGTTAATATGCCCAAACGATTGAGCCGGGCGGCCATGCGGAAATTAATTCCCCAGACATCGGTCAAATTAAGCTTGTCGTAAAGTCCGGGTATGTCGCGCGGCTCAACCAGGGTTAAGCCGTCGGGTTTTTTAAGCTCCGAGGCGACCTTGGCTAAAAAACGGGTAAATGAAACACCAACCGAGCAGGTAAGCCATTCGCCGATTTCAGATCTTATCCTTGCTTTTATTTCCCGGGCGATTTTTTTGGCTGAATTAAAATTTTTGGCATGGCCGGTCAAGTCAAGAAACGCCTCATCAATGCTGTAGGGCTCAACCAGGGAAGTGTAATCTTTAAAAATAGAAAAAATGCCCTGGGTAACATGGCGGTACTTTATCGGGTCGCATTCAACCAGCTTAATTTGGGGAATGAGTTTTCTTGCTTCCCAAACAATCGCGCCCGTGCCCACACCAAGGGCTTTTGCCTCTTTGCTTGCCGCGATAATACAGCCGTTTTTTGAAAGATAAGCGCAAACCCCGAGCGGCCGGTGGCGGAAATGAGGATTGGCCTGCTGTTCCACTGAGGCAAAATAAGAGTTCATATCAATATGCATGACAATGCGCGGCATAAATTTTTTCTTAGATTTAAGAATCCGCTCCCTTGTTAAGAAGAAGCGGATTCTTTTTAGCCTTGAACGGCTGGCCCGGCTAAACACCAAACAACCAATTTAGCCGGGCAAGCCATCCTAGTCGGTGTACATTTCCACCAACTGCCATTCAAGAGTTTCTGTATCAAACTTCAGTTTAAAATAGTTTAAAAGGTCGGATACAGAGAAATAGAATATTTTTTTGTTTCCTTCGCGGGTCGCGTGAATTAAATTTACCTGCTTTATTGTGTACTTACGGCCGTGCCATTTCATGATCCAGGGAACAACTCGGTTATTGCGAAAAGCAACGAGTATGTCCACCGGCTCATTAACGAGGTCGTACATAATACATTGCGTCGTCACTTGGCAGGAGAGCGAACCGGCAACGAAGGAATTTTTTTATTTTTCTTTTTGACATCCAGCGCTTGACCGGGCGCGGATAGGCGTAGGGGAGTGTGTTGTACATATTTTTGTTTTTTGTTTTATTAGCTTCCAGCTGTCAGCTTTAAGCTGTTAGCTGGATAATTTTTTAATCATTTTACAAGTTCTATTGATTTTTGCCACACAGTTAATTTTTTGAAGGACTTAATATACATATTTCTAAAAGCTTTATATTGTTTGAAATTTTCTTACCACGGCTTTGACCACTCCCTGGACAATCAGATCCTTGACGTAGATCGGTTTCATGCTTGCGTTGGCCGGCTGGAGGCGAATGCGGTTCGGCTCGCGGTAAAATCTTTTTAAAGTGGCGTAGGCGTTATCAAGCAGGGCAACAATGACGTCGCCGTTTTTTGGCGAAGGGTTTCGTTCAACAATGACATAGTCGCCGTCAAGAATGCCGTCCTCAATCATTGAGCGGCCTTTTACTTTCAAAACAAATGAGTTTGCTCCGTCAACAACCAGGTCCGCCGGCACAGCCATGGTTTCTTTGTCCTCAAGCGCTTCAATCGGTTCGCCCGCCGTAATCAGACCGGCCAAAGGAAGGCTGATTGACTGGGAAAGGTTCATTACTTTTTTTGCCGGTTCAATGCCGCGGATCTGGTCCGGATTAATTTTCAAAAAACTCTTGTCTTTTAAATTTTGCAGATGCTCATGAGCCGTGGCCGGGGAAGAAAAGCCAAACTCTTCGCAGATCTCGCGCACGGTCGGAGCAAAGCCGTTGTCTTTGGTATAGTTGATCACGTAATCAAGGACTGCTTTTTGTTTTTTAGTAAGCCGGGGGGTTGCTTTTGGCGACATATTTTCATTTTATGTGTGCCCGTCTTCGGGGCAGCTATTATGTGTATGAGTTTATCCACAGGGGATAGTGCTTGTATATATTATACCCCGAACAAAAACCGAACACAAGATATTTGTCAAGACCCCGGGGTAATGCCGATATCTTTAAGCTTAAATTACGTTTATACATAAAGCTGGCATTGCTTGCCAACTTGACTTTTAGGCAAGATAATGCTAAGTTGAAACATCAAAAGCACCTTTTAGCATAAAAGAAAGGAGGGGGATCATGGCCGCAAAAATAGGGCAAAATAAAGATCCCGGATTAAGTTTTGACACTTTGTTTGCCATGTACCAAAAGCTGGCCGAGGCCGGTTTTACCCAAAGAGACGCGGAAAAGATTATCAAGAATCCAGTGGTGGCAAAAAGGCTGATTGGCTGGCTGCGCAGCGGCCACTGGGAGCAGGCGCCGCACGGGCGAACATCACTTGTTCCGTCCCAGCCCCCGCCGGAGGTAACGCGCCGCCGCAGCCTTCATCCTGACGAGATAGTGGATCTTTCCGAAAGTCTTTACGATACCCTTGCTCCGGGCATAGATGAGCAGATCGCTGCCTGGCACCTGATTGCCAACGAGCTCAACTTGCCGATAAGCGATCAGGCTTTCGCCAACATACCCGGGCCTCCGGAATTAAACGCGGATGACACCTACGACGGGCTGCTTGGCGTGGCTCTTTTTTACGGCTTCAACTCCAAAGATCAGATACTTGCCGATCTGGAAAATGAGCAGGAATTTCCTGAAGTTACTGTGGATGAAGAAGCTCCGTCTCCTGGCGGCGAGTCACTATCCGCTGACATGCATGAAAGCCTGCTGCGCTCCTGGCTTATGCTTGAACACCGGGTTGAAAGCGATGACGACCTGCACATAAAAACCAAGTTCAAGTTTAATAATAATTTTTTCCGTATCCGCCGAAAAGCGCTGCCCCGGCCAAGAGGCTTTTACTGGGCAAAGATACAGCTCGGTTGGCTTTACGCCGGCATTGATGCGCCGGAAGCCATTAAGCAAATGCGGTTTAGTGATACCGCAATGGCCTTTGAGGCGCTTCAGCTCATGGCGGTAACCCACCCGGGAATTTGCAATGAGCTTGACGGAGTGCGCATCCCCGGCCTGATATTGGGAGATCTGGAAGTTGCCCCGGATGGCGACGCCCATTATACTGACAATCCGTTATTGCCGTATGTCTGTCGAATGAACAGTTTGATCATACTTGACACCCTGCCCATGCACCTCCCTGAAGATATCAAGCAAAGATTCGGTTTGGCAACAATCCGGATCCAGCCGATGCTTGACCGGGACGTTCACAAATGATACTCTCAAAGTGGTTCCCTTTTTCTTGCGGGAGGAGGAGAGGGGCTACTTCTTGGCGAGAAGCTAGATGGGGGTCTCCCCCCAACCTACCATCAGCTTCTCGCCATTTTTTTATTGTTTTAAATTATGCTATAATATATTTAAGATTATGGACTGGGGAGCAATTACAAGCCATATCGGCAATATTGACTGGGCAACACCAACCTGGGATTTGTTTATTATCCTGTTTTTTATTGTTGGCGCCCTGCTTTACGGCTTATCCCTCGGCCGGGACCGCATCATTGTTATTTTGGTCAGTATCTATATGGGCCTTGCCGTGGTAAGCAACGCGCCGTATATAAAAGATTTCAATGCCGAGCTGACCATTAATCAGGAATTTGTTGTCCGCATTGGTTTTTTTCTTGGCGTGTTTGTGCTTTTATTCTTCCTGTTGTCGCGTTCTGCTCTTCTTAAAACTCTTGGTTCTGATGCCGCCGGCAGCTGGTGGCAGGTAATTATTTTCAGTTTTCTCCAGTGCGGCTTGATGATTTCCGTGACCCTTTCTTTTTTGCCCGAAGGCACGACCAATAATCTTTCACCCTTTGTTCAGCAAATGTTTTTATCTGATCCGGCGCGTTTCTGCTGGCTTGTTCTGCCGATTCTGATGATGGCGTTTGTTAAGGCAAGAAAAAAAGATGAATAAAAAATAAAACGTTTGCCGCCCGATAGGGCGGTTTTTTATTACGGGATTGCTATGGTAAAAAATATGCAAATGTCCAACAATCAAATAATCACCAAAATAAAAAAAGAGCTTGCCAAACACGTTGATCAAAAGTATAAGCAAGGCGCGAAAAATGTTTATAAAAGCGAAGTCAGGGTAATCGGCGCTCCCTTGCCGATCCAGAGAAAAATCGCCAGGGATTATTATCCAGAGATCAAGCACCTGGATAAAAAAGAAATATATCGATTGGCCGAAGAATTGCTTAAAACCAATTATTTTGAGATGATGACTATTGCTACCGATTGGGTTCGGAGGCAGAAAAAAGACTTTGCAAAATCAGATTTTAAAATATTTGAATCATGGATGAACAAATATATAAACAGTTGGGCGAATTGCGACGATTTCTGCAATCATATCCTTGCTGAATTCATTGCGATGTATCCGGAATTTATTAAAAATTTAAAGCAATGGGCCCGATCAGAAAACCGCTGGTTAAGAAGAGGGGCGGCCGTCACCTTGGTTGTGCCCGGAAGAAAGGGTGAATTTTTAAAAGATGCTCTGGAAATCGCAAAAATTCTTCTTAAAGATTCTGATGATATGGTGCAAAAAGGCTACGGCTGGATGCTCAAAGAAGCAAGCAAGGCGCATCCCGGAGAAATTTTTAATTTTATAATAAAAAATAAAAGCAAAATGCCGCGGACAGCACTGCGTTACTCAATTGAAAAGTATTCCCCGGCAAAAAAAGAGCTTGCCATGCAAAAATAATATGAAAAAATTTATCATTGCCATCTGCCTTTTTTCCTTCTTATTCACTTCAACCGCTTTTGCCCACCAGCCGCGCCTGGTTGGCGAGGGGGTTACCCAAATTGAAAATCCCGAAGTGTCCCAGGCATTTTATGGCGAGCTGAAGGGGGAAGAGGATAATTACCAGATTGTTTCTGATGTTCCGTTTAATTTGTATGTCGGGCTTTTGCTGCCTGATCTTCCCGATGTTGATAAAAATTTGTTTGTTGAAATATATCGCGAGGACGAGCACGGACATGAGGATGAGGAAGCCGACCATGAAGACACGCCTGATTTTTATTATTTATTAAACGGCGTCAGCTTTGACTGGACCCCTTATTATGAGGAATTTGGCGGAGATAATTATTTGCAGGGTCCGGAGCTCGGGGTTGCTGTCGAGGGGCAGGATTTGCCCAAGGGCGTTGCCGTTGCCCCGGGAATTTACAATATCCGCGTTTTTAGCCTGATTAATGAAGGAAGGTATGTTCTCGTTGTTGGGGAAAAAGAAGAGTTTCCCCTTGGCGAGATATGGCGCACAATAAAAACCCTGCCCACGCTTAAAAAAGATTTTTTTGAAAAACCGGCCTATACCGCTTACTTCAACCTGGTCGGTTTATTTATGCTGATATTTATTCTTATGGTCGCCGGCGTATTGGTCGCTATTATTTTGGTAGCCAGGCGGCTGATAAAGAAAAAAAAATAAATTATGACCCCCAAAGAGGCGGCTTTTAAATCATTAAAGGCCCTGGCAAAAACCACCCCGGCGATTTTAAGCGCGATTTTATTTATCGGCTTGATTTCGGCGATTATCCCGAAGAGTTTTTATGCCAAGCTTTTTATCGGCAATGTGATTTTTGATTCAGTTATCGGCGCGCTCGTCGGCAGCATCGCCGCGGGCAATCCGGTGACGAGTTATATCCTTGGCGGGGAGATGCTTGATCAGGGCGTCAGCCTGATTGCGGTAACCGCTTTTATTGTCGCCTGGGTGACTGTCGGCGTGGTCCAGCTTCCGGCCGAGGCGGTAATCCTGGGAAAAAGATTTTCCCTTTTCAGAAATTTGCTTGCCTTTGCCTCCGCGATTGCCGTCGCGTTAATTACCGCTTTAATTATGCCAATATTATGAAGGTTAGATTCAGACAAATTTCCACGGCGTGGTATTTTTTGGCAAGCGCGGTTTTTATTTACATAATATTGCTCATTTTTTATGATGAAATATTTTTTACCAGCCTGACTTTTGTTTATAATATTTTGATTAAAGTTTTGCCTTTTTTCGTTATCGCCTTTATTTTAATGGCCGTGGCAAATTATTTTATAACTCCCCAGCGCCTGCTTAAGCATTTTCGGGGGAGGGGCATCAAAAAATGGATTTTTATTATTGTCGGCGGAATTCTTTCTTCCGGACCGGTTTACATGTGGTACCCGCTCTTGGCTGATTTAAAAAAGAAAGGATTAAGTTACGGGCTTATTGCCTGCTTTCTTTACAGCAAGGCGATTAAGATACCGCTAATGCCGCTTTTAATCCTCTATTTCGGCTGGACTTATTTTACAGTACTAACCACGGTAATGATTTTATTTTCAATTATTCAGGGAATGCTAATTAATAAATTAATAAAAAATCAAGTATGAAAATTGCCATTGCTTCCGAGGGGCAAACCCTCGACTCGGAGATAAGCGATCTGGGCGGCCGAGCTCCATATTATCTCATTGTTGAAGACGGCGAGCTCATTGAGGCGGTAAAAAATCCCTTTGCCGTCGGCGGAGGCGGGGCCGGCTGGTCAGTCGCCCATATGCTCGCGGACAAGGAAGTGAACCTAGTTATTGCCGGAAAAATCGGACCGAATATGGCCCGGGCGCTTGAGGATAAGGGGATTGAGTATCAGGAAAAAAGCGGCCAGGCGGGCGGAGCGATCAGCCGGGAATAGATATTTATGTTTTTAAATTATTCGCGGACCGGGCAGGCGCTTGACGTCTCGCCCTGATTGGTGCTAAGTTGAATCAGCAAAGAAAATATCCTGCCTGGAGGGGAAAATGCCGGAAATCAAAGCGATTATCTTTGACTTTGGCAATGTGATTGCCACGTTTGACAACAATGTCTTTATTCAGCGTATTTCAGAATACACGGAAAAATCAGCAGAAGAGCTTACCAGGCTCATTTACCGCGAATCAGATCTGCCCCGCAGATTTGAGTGCGGCCTGATGACCGACGCGGAGTTTTATTACGCAATCAGGTTTCTTTGCCTCCTGGATATCCCGATGGATGACTTTATCCGGGCTTACACTGAAATTTTTACCCCGATTGAAGCGACCAATGATTTGATCGCGGCGCTCAAGAAAAAAGGATACAAGCTCGGCCTGCTGTCAAACACGAGCCACATGGATTTCACGTTTGGCATTAAGCGCATTCCCGCGTTCAATTATTTTTGCGCAGTAACTACTTCATTTGAAGTCGGGGCAATGAAGCCGTCAGGGCGCATCTATAGCGATGCCTTGAGAAAGATAGGAGAGCCGGCCGAAGCCTGCGTCTACATTGATGACATTGAAGAATACGTCGCTGCCGCTGAAAAGCTCGGCCTGCGCGGCATTCATTACATCGGGCACGATAACCTTATGGAGGATCTAAAAAAAATAGGAGTGGAAATATAAAAATCCCGCAAAGCGGGATTAAGAGCTAAACCTGGCTAGTCCAGGTTTTTTATATGGTTGATGCCGCGCCGGCGCGCTTCATCGCGGGCTCGCTGGAGAAAATTGTTCGGCTTTTGCAAATCAATCATCTCCGCCAGCTCAAAGATGGGATTTGGCGGCGGATTGATGCCGCCGAGGGTAAGCATTGCCGTGTATCCGTTATTATCCCGGTAAACGGCGATTGTTGCTTTAGTCAGTGCCACGACATCCTCCTCTGCTAAATAAGATTTAGCCCCATTGGCAGAAAATTATAACAAAAATTTTTTAAGAAGTCAACAGACAAAAAAACCGAAGCGTCTTGCTTCGGTTTCAATAAGCTCGTAATGAACTTATTTAATGAACTTTTATCTGTCTAGTTTGTGCACGTATGGAATACGGCGCTCGCGGGCTTCTTTTCTTGCCTTGGCCCGCAAAGAGGAAAATGTTTCCGGCGGCATAATGCCGCTCACGGAAAAAACAATGTTCGGCGGGTCTGATTCCGCCTTGCCCGGCAGAATCGTCACGGCCCAGTATTTTTCATCCTTTTTATAAACAATAATTTTGATAAGTGTCGGCTCTCCCACAGAGCACCTCCTTTCAATGTGCTATCAGGCGTTTCGTTCTTGGTATATTAATTTAGCAAAAGGCTGTTTTATTGTCAAGCCCCGGCAAAAAATAAAAAGACCAAGCAAATGCTTGGTCAAAAATCAGAAGCCGAGATGCCGGACATGGCCGATTCCTCGGTAGTCAGCCTCTTCCTTTACTCGCCGGCGAAAGGCGTGCAGGTCGTGAGCCGAGTCCATGATTTCTGTCCGGTGGAAAAGGTAGCCGTTCGGCCGGGGAGCGTCTCTCTCGTCGCCGCGGTCGTGCAGATGATACAGGGCGTAAAACCTGCCTTCATGCTCGCAAACGGTGATTGTTACCCGGCGGGCGGCACTGCCCTCGGGAATAACCCCGGAAATTTCAGAAACATCTAAATCAATGGATATTTCTTTTCCCATCGAACCCCTCCTTGGCGGTTATAATGTTCATTGATATTATTTAAACTTAGCACAAATGAATATTTTGTCAAGGATGGATTTTGTCAAAAAAAGACCAAGAAGGTGTAACTTTACATATGAAATAGTGTATTATAATATAGAAGCCTATGAATAAGCGCGATTTTAAGCGTTTTTACGATAAAAATTTTGAGCGAATCTACCGGTTTGTCTATTTCCGGGTAGGCGCGGATCACGAGTTGGCCGAGGATCTGGTTTCGGAAATTTTTCTTAAAGCTTTGGAAAAATTCCATACCTATGATCCTAAAATTTCCAGCGCTTCCTGGATTTACACGATTGCCAAAAATCATTTGGCAAACTTCTTCCGTTCAAAATATTTTCGCGACGTTGAGCCGCTTGAGGTAGAGGTTTGGTGGCAGGACGCGACCTGGGAGCTGATTGACGGGGAACGGGACAAAAAGGCTTTTTTCAAAATGCTTGGCACGCTTAATGAATTTGAACAAAAGCTGGTAACATTAAAGTATCTTGAGGGGTATAATTATCAGGAGATGTCCGAGATGATCGGCAAGCCAAAAGTAACGTTGCGCGTTGCCACCCACCGGGCAATAAACAAGTTAAAAAACTTAGCTCAAAAATATGAGCTTAAAGAAATTAATCAAAAATTTAAAAGCCGAAAGCCGGCCGGAAAAAAAATATAAAAAGGCCCTTTGGCAGCATCTTGATCATAAATTTGATCATATGTATCCGGCGGCCCGGCGAACGGTTCCGCGGTATGCTTTGGTTGCTGCGGTGGTTGTTTTTGTCCTGCTCGGCGTTGGCTCGGGCGCTTACGCCTATGATTCACCCGGGGTGATCGAGGGCCATCCCCTCCATTTTATAAAAGAGAATATTGAGAATCTGGAAGGCAAAATAAAATTTTCACCTGAGAAAAAAGCCGAATGGCACCTTAAGATGCAGGAGCGCCGCCTGCAGGAGGCAGAGTATTATGCCAGGAAAAAAAATGAATTTCGCAAACAGCTGCTCGAGCGGGGGATTAACGAGATGGGATTGAGCCTTGAGGAGATGCAGCGCATTTCAGAAAAGGAACAGCGCCAGTTGATGCTCCAGCATTTAAGCGATATGGAGAAAGCGCAGATTGAGATGCTGCAAAAAATTAAGCCCCAGCTTTCCCAGTATTCCCAGCAGGTGATTGAGCAGATGATTGCCGAACAGACCCGGCGCATGCACGAGCGCGTCGGCATGCTTGCCGAAGAGGACCAAAAACCGTTTGAGCCGATCAGGATGCGCCGCTTTCGCATTTTACCGGCCGGAATGCCGCCAATAGAAATTGAATCATCTTCCGGCACGATTATCACCGCCGAAATGCTGCCTCCGGGAAACGGCGACATGCAGATACGGTTAATCAGCTATTAATAAAAAAATTGGCCGGTTGTCGGCCAATTTTTTAATTGTAAATTATTCAGTCTCCAGCATAAATTCTTCAGTCGCCGGCCCCTCCTCTTCTTCAGGCGTTTCTACGATGAAAATATTTATCTGACTGGCCGTGTATTCTTCAGCGCTTTTTATATCAGTAAGGGATGCGGCGCTGATTGACTGGCCCGGTTCAAGCTCTTCAAAGCCGACCACTTCGGTGTAATAGCTTGTTGGCGGTTCGGGCAGTTCTTCTTCCGGCCCCAGCCCGGCAATAAGCGCGTCATATTCCTGCTGTTCTTCCAGAAATTCGTCAAGGTCTTTCTGTACCATTTTCATAATCAGAGTGCTCTCATTAACCGCGACCGTACGGAGAAGGGAACTGGTGTCAGCAAACGGATTGTCAGAATAAGGCTCCGCTTGAAAGGCAATTGTTTTGTTTATTTCATTGATGCCGGTGATCTCGCCGTAAAGTTCAAGCACTTCTTCTGGCTCGGGCGGAAAATAACCGCTTTCATCAACCAGCTCGCGGGCGTCATTCCAGGCAGCCTGGTATCCCTGTTGATAGGCCGCGTCCATGCTCTTCTGCCCCCAGAAAAGGCCAACCAAAAAAACGGCAATTAAGATTATCAGGCCGCAGATAATAAAAAGAAATATTCGCGATGAATTAAGGATTCTTTTTTCCATCATAATATTAGAATTTAAAATAATGAATTTGGAATATTGAACATTGAAATAATTAAGGCCGTTTCTTTTTGGTAAATTCTGTATTCAACGTTCTGCATTCTGCTCATATTATACCTGTTTTTATCATATTTGGTAAGAGGTATTTTATTATGCTATAATATAACAAAATTTAATAGTAAACGCTTATAAAAATTATGAGGATTTTTAACAAAAAAATGTTCTACTTTTGGTTATTATTACTCACGGTGCTGGGCGGCATTTTAGCTGTAAATCAGCTGATTATCGCCTGGACCGGCCCGACCGCGGCTCCGCCCGGCGACAACACGCCCGGCGTGATTTGGAATATCGGGGTCAGCGATCCTTCGCAAGCCGCTGAATTTAATATCAGCGGCAGCGGCAAGATCGGGGGCGACTTTTGGCTGAGCGACGGCGCGGCAATTCGAGCCACCGCGCCCGGCCGGACCCGGATCTGGTTTGGCAACTGGTATGACCCGGCGGCGGAATTCACCATGTCGGTGAGCGACGATATTGAGGCGCTCGGCTTTACTTCGGCCACGGAATTCTGCTTAAACAGCGACTGCATTACCAGCTGGCCGGTTTCTTCCGGCGGCGACATCACCGGCGTTAATGCCGGCACTGGTTTGACCGGCGGCGGCGCTTCGGGTGATGTTACAGTCAATGCCGATACGACATATTTGCAAAGACGGGTGAGCGGGAGCTGTGTTGCCGGTGAATCCATTAGGGTAATTAATGAAGACGGAACAGTTGTTTGTGAGCCTGACGATTTTGGCGAGGCAGGGGAAGGCGATATAACCGATGTTTTTGGCGGCGCCGGAGTTACCGTAACTAATCCAGCCGGCCCACAACCAACAGTTGATCTTCAAGAAGATTGGTGGCAGAGGCGGATTAACGGCGTCTGCCCGGTAGGAACCTCTATCCGTGTTATAAACCAAGATGGCACAATTGTTTGTGAACCAGCCGGTTCGGGCGATATTACTGCGGTGACGCCTTTTGTCGGCAGTGGCTTAACCGGTGGCGGGACAAGCGGAGACGTTAGCCTGAATATTGATTACGACGTAGTCCAGAAAAGAGTAACCGGCACCTGTCCGATCGGTTCTTCAATTAGCGCGATTTATAATAATGGAACCGTCGGCTGTGAAACTGATGACGGAATAATAAGGGTAAATGACGGTTTCGGAGTTTTAATTACCAATCCGACCGGTCCCCAGGTTACAGTTGCGGTTGATCCGACCGAACTACAGCGCCGCGTAACCGGCACTTGCGCTGCCGGTAGTTCAATCCGTATTATTGCTTCAGACGGTTCGGTTACCTGTGAGCCGGACGATGAAGGGGATGGCGACATTACCGATGTTTTGGTAAATCCCGGCCTTACGGTTACTGACAGCGCTGGACCAGCGCCACGCCTTGGCTTTAATGACGGCGTGATTCAGCGTCGCGTTAGCAATTGGTGCCCGGCCGGCGAGGCAATTAGGCAGATTAATACTGACGGCACTGTGATTTGCGAACCGGACGATCTTGGCTCTGGCGATATTACCGCGGTTAATGCGGGTACCAACCTGTCGGGTGGCGGCTCTTCCGGCGACGTTACTTTAAACGTTGTTGATTCTCCTACTTTTGCCGGCAGCGTCGGCGCCAATGGGCAGACGCCTAATTTAAATTATGGTATTCGCGCGCAGGGTCCATTAGCTGGTGGATATTTTCAAACAAGCGACGGCGCCAATTACTCATATATCGGTTGGAGCGGCTATGGCCTGGCCGGCACCGGTACCAACAGCGGCATTTTCGGCTCAGGCGGCAGCCGCGGCGGCACTTTTATTGGCGGCGCTTATGGCGTTTACGGCCAGGGCACGAGCTATGGCGGTTATTTTACTGACAGCAATTCTTCCGGATATGTTAATGCCGGCTATGGCGATTACGGCATCTGGGCCGGGGGCAATATCGCCGGCGGTCGTTTTGTAGATATCGATTCAGGAGAGCTTGCCTACCTTGCTTACAGCGGCTACGGAATCGTGGCATATGGAACCAACGCGGGAGGACTTTTCCAGGATGATAGTAGTGGGTTAATCGCCCGGGTTGCATATGAGACATACGGATTTTATACCACAGGCAACGCCTATATTGGCGGCACCTGTCTTGGCGGCGATACTTGTAATGAGGATGTTGCCGAATACATTGACGCCTATTCAAATGTTGAAGCCGGTGATGTTGTTGAAATCAGCAGTGACGGTCGGGCCAAGAAGTCAGACCGCTCCTACAGCACAACAGTTATCGGCGTTATTTCGACCCATCCGGCAATTATTTTCCCGGGCGGAAATGAGGGTGATGAGAAAAAAGCCAATCGCCAGCCTTTGGCCCTTACTGGAATTGTGCCGGTTAAGGTTTCTACCGAGAACGGCAATATCCAGGCCGGCGATCTGCTGACCAGTTCAAACACGCCCGGCCATGCCATGCGCTGCGGCGACAATGAAAAATGCGGCGGGGCGATTATTGGCAAGGCCCTTGAGCCGTTTGAGGGCAATACCGGCGTCATAAAAATGATTGTTACTTTGCAGTAATTTATGGCAAAACTCTATAACACGCTGACGCATAAAAAAGAAGAGTTTAAACCAATCAAGGACAAAAAGGTGGGGCTGTATACATGCGGTCCCACTGTTTATGATTACGCTCATCTGGGCAATCTGCGGACTTATATTTTTGAAGATATATTAAAGCGCGCCCTGGCTTTGGACGGCTATCGCGTCAAACACGTCATGAACGTGACTGATGTCGGCCACTTGGTTTCGGACGCTGATGAAGGCGAAGACAAAATGATGAAGGCCCTGCGCCGCGAAGGCCTGGAGCCGAATCTGCGTTCTCTTAAAAAACTGGCCAATAAATATTTTTTGATTTTTAAAAATGATCTGCGGCGGCTCAACATTATTGAACCAGACGTCTGGTGCAAGGCGACCGAGCACATTAAAGAGCAGATTGATTTGATACGCATTCTCAAAGACAAGGGCTATGCCTATGAAACCCCGGACGGAATTTATTTTGACACGACCCGGCTTGAGGATTACGGCAAGCTGACCGGCCAGCCGCGTGAAGAACTCGCGCCCGGCGCCCGGGTCAAGGTGCGCGAAGAAAAGAAAAATCCACTGGATTTCGCCCTTTGGATGAAGGCGGTCGGCCGCCACAAAAATCACGTTATGCAGTGGGAGAGCCCCTGGGGCAAAGGGTTTCCCGGATGGCATATTGAATGTTCGGCAATGAGCCGCAAATATCTGGGCCAGCCTTTTGATATTCACTGCGGCGGCATTGACCATATCCCGGTCCACCACACCAATGAAATCGCCCAAAGCGAGGCGGCCTACGGCGTGCCTTTGGCCAACTACTGGCTGCACGGAGAATTTTTAACCGTGCGTGAAGGAAAAATGGCCAAGTCCGCCGGCACATTTATTACCCTGCGCGATGTTATTAAAAAAGGATACGATCCGCTCGCTTTCCGCTATCTTTCCCTGACCGCGCATTACCGCTCAAAGCTAAACTTTACCTGGAATTCATTAACCGCGGCGCAGAATGCGTTGAATACCCTGCGCAATGAATCGCGTTACTGGTTAAAATCAAAAAAGCCGAATTCCGAATGGATGGAAAAATTCAAAGAAGCGATTAATGACGATCTGGACACGCCCAAAGCCCTGGCCCAGCTTTGGCTGGTTGTTAAATCTCGCGATGATAAGGAAAAGGCGGCAACAATTTTGGAATACGACAAAGTGCTCGGCTTGAGCCTGCATAAGTTCGTCAATAAAATTCCGCGCGTCCCGGGTAAAATTAAAAAGCTTGCCCAGGAGCGGGAAAAAGCCCGGGAGAAAAAAGAATGGGAAAAGGCCGACGAGATAAGAGAAAAGATTGAGCAGGAGGGTTATACGGTTGAAGATGCTTCCAAGGGGCCGCTGATCAAGATTAAAAATTAAATATCAAAAATCAAAAAAACGCGCCGTAAGGCCGTTTTTTGGTCTTTGGTTTACAATCTTTGGTTTATCCTAGTACCACTTCCGCCACTTGAAATATAACAGCATGGCAAAGGTTCCGCTAAGCATAATGCCGGCAATCATCCAAAACCCGTAGGGATGGTCAAAAAAGGGCATGCCGCCGAGAGTGTTCATGCCAAAGATTGCCGCAAGCAGGGTCAGCGGAAAGACAATCACGGCAAAAATCTGCAAATTTTTCATTATCTGGTTTGCCCGCAGGTTGATGAGCGATTGGTGCGTATCGTCAATCGCGCTGATTGCCTCAAGATAGCTTTCCAGGCTCTCGCGAATATCTTTGGTGTCTTCAAGGATATTATTTAAAGATTCGCCCAGCCGTTCATTGCCAAAAAATTCAGGCACCAGTTTAATCAATTTATTGATAATACTGCGGTGGAGGGCGGTATTGCTTTTAAATTCAACCGTGTTTGTTTTTAAGCGCATTATTTCAAAAGTAACCTTTTGGTTGTTCACTTCAAAAACGCGTTTTTCAATGCTGTCGATGTCCTGGCCGATATGAATAAGGATCGGATAGCAATAATGAAGAAGCCGACCGAGTATCTCGGCCATTGCCCGGCCGGCCGTGCCGCCAAGGCAGTAATTGCGCGCTTCCTCGTTTTCCCGGCACGAGGTATGCAGTTCGCGTATCGGGGTCAAAAGATTGTTATGCACCGTAACAATAAAATCTTTGCCAATAAAAAAATCAACCTCGGCGGAATCAATCTCCCTGGTCTTGCGGTCAAAAATCGGAAAAAGCAGAATCATAAAAATATAATTCTGCCTCTTGATAATTTTCGGCCGCTGCAGGGGAGGCAGGCAGTCCTTGATATCCTCTCCAAGCAGATTGAATCGTTCACGCACATCGGCCAGGGCGGTATCGCTCACCTTGGTAATATCAACCCAGGTAACGCCCGGCGTATCCAGAGTATGTACATGTTTTGGCATACGGTAATATTATACCATAAATTACAAATTACAAATTACAAATTCCAAATAAATTCCAAATTCTTATAAATAATTTTCAAACTTTGATATTAATGTTTAATAATTATAATTTGAAAATTATTTGAGATTTGGTGCTTGGAACTTGGGAGTTTTTGTAAATATTGTGCATAGATATTTAATATTCCTCAAAAATATGCTAATATATAAGCGTCAATATGCCCCAAGAATTAGAGAAAAAACCAGAAATTGGCGCGCCAAAACCGGAATTGCCGCCAGAACCAGAGGAAGTTGAAGCAATTCCCGGTGTTGAAGTTGAGCCCTTGCCGGTTGAAAAAGAAGCCGTGGAAGCGGAGGTTCCGTCTCCGGCGCCAGCCGCGCCGCCAACACCCCCGGCTGTTCCAAAAAAAGATCCAACCACCATGGCGGTGGAAAAAATTTTGGAAGAAGATTTAGGCGATCTTTACGTAAAACTAGACCCGCAAACGCGCAAAAAATTTCAGGATGAAGGCGATAAGCTAGTTTTTACGATAAGGGGCATGGTTGACAGCCTTAAAGTACAGGGGCGCAAGGTTGTCCGCTTGATCCGTGAATGGCTGAAAATCATACCGGGAATTAACAAATACTTTCTTGAGCAGGAGGCAAAAATAAAAACAGATAAAATTATTGAACTCTCGGATAAAGAAAAACAAAAACGGCAGGGCCTGGTATAATATACCAAAAATCAAAAACCAAAAAGCAGAAACCAGAGACCAAAAAGCAAAAATAAAAATTTATGCAGATTGATTTTAGCGGATTACAACTTGAATTTTCATTTCAGGATCCATTGCTTATTTTGGGTGCTTGGATTTTGGGGATAATCATATTTTTGGTTATCCTTGTTTTTATTGTCCGGGCGATTCTGATGCGCAAAGCCCACCTTAAAGGAGGGGCCTTTGAAAAAGTTGTTTTGCTCGTTACCGTGCCAAAAATCACGCCCGAGGAAAAAGGCGCGCCCGAAGAAACCTTGCAAAGCATTCAGGAGGACATTGGCGTTGCCGAAACATTTTTCGCGGCAATCGGCGGCATGCCGGCGCAAAAGGGGTTTCAGGCCTGGCTGATGGGGCGCGAAGACGAAGTTTCGTTTGAAATGGTCGCCGACAACGGCTTGATACATTTTTACATTGCCGTGCCGCGTTATCTGCGCCAGTATCTTGAAGAACAGCTGCACGCCCAATATCCCGACGCCCAGGTAGAAGAAGTTGAGGACTATAACATTTTTACGCCCCAGGGAATAATCCTCGGCAGTTACCTTGTTTTTACCCGGCCGAACTTTTTTCCCATAAAAACATACCGCAAACTGGAATCCGAGCCCTTAAATTCGCTGACCAATGCCTTATCCCGCGTTGACGATGAAGACGGGGCGGCAATTCAATTCCTTGTTCGTTCGGCTCCCAAGGGCTGGCGCAAGCGCGGCATCTCAATCGCCCAGCAGATGCAGCAGGGAAAAAAGCTTTCGGAAATTGAAGGCACCAAGGCGCTCAAGGGTTTTGGCAAAGCTGTATCTTCAGCCGTAAAAACCTCACCTAAGTCGCCAACCGGCGTTCCGGCCCAGCCGGAAGCTTACCGTCTCTCGCCAATGGAAGAGGAAATGGTCAAGGGACTTGAGGAAAAGGCGTCCAAAGCCGGTTTGGAAGTTAATATCCGGGTAATGGTTTCTTCGCGCACCGTTCCCAAGGCCCAGATGTATCTCAACAATATCATCAACGCATTTAGCCAGTATAATATTTACCAATACGGAAACAGCTTTAAAAAATATATTCCCTCGACAAGAAAAAGATTAATTCGTGATTTTATTTACCGCGGGTTTAATGACAAAAAGAAAGTTATTTTGAATACCGAAGAGATGGCGAGCGTTTTTCATCTGCCCGGGCCGTGGATTGACACCCCGAATGTCCATTGGATGGAGGCGCGCAAAGCCGCTCCGCCGATTAACCTTCCCAAAGAAGGGGTCAGCCTCGGCTTTGTTGAATACCGCAGCGAGCGCCAGGAAGTCAAGTTCAAGCCAAAAGACCGGATGCGCCATTTCTATGTTATTGGTAAATCCGGCACCGGTAAAACAACCATTCTCAAAAACATGGTCCGCCAGGATATTGCCGAAGGCAAAGGAGTCTGCGTGATTGACCCGAACGGCGATTTTGCCGAGGACGCGCTCGGCTACGTGCCAAAGGAGCGCGTTGAAGACGTAATTTATTTTGACCCGTCGGACATGGAACGGCCGATCGGCATCAACATGCTTGAGTCAAAGCAGGACTCGCTGAAAGATTTTGCCATTCAGGAAATGATCGCCATCTTTTACAAATTATTTACCGCGGAAATGATCGGCCCGATGTTTGAGCATAATATGCGCAATGTCATGCTGACGCTGATGGCGGACAAGGAAAACCCCGGCACGATTATTGAAATACCGCGCATGTTCACTGACCAGGAATACGCCAACCAGTGGATTGCCAAGGTTAAGGACCCGGTTGTCCGGGCTTTTTGGGAAAAAGAAATGGCCAAAACCTCTGATTTCCACAAATCGGAAATGCTCGGCTACCTTATTTCCAAAGTCGGCCGCTTTGTTGAAAATGAAATGATGCGCAATATTATGGGCCAGCCGCACAGCGGATTTAATTTTCGCGAGGTCATGGACGAGGGAAAGATTCTTATTATCAATCTGGCCAAGGGCAAGGTCGGAGACATTAACGCCAATCTGCTCGGACTGATTATTGTTTCCAAGCTGCAGATGGCCGCTTTTCAGCGGGCCGATATGCCCGAAGAAAAAAGAAGCCCGTTTTATCTTTATATCGACGAGTTTCAGAATTTTATTACCGATTCAATCGCGATTATTTTGTCCGAGGCAAGGAAATACGCCATGAGCCTTAATGTCGCCCATCAGTATATGGGCCAGCTGGTCAGTGAAAAAGGCGACACGAAAATTCGCGATGCCATTCTCGGCAACGCCGGAACCATTGCCTGCTTCCGCATCGGGCCGGATGACGCCGAGATTATGGAAAAAGAATTTTCACCCGTATTTACCGCCCATGACCTGATTAATGTTGAAAAGTATACTTGCTATCTGAAACTGCTCATCGACGGCGCGGCGGCTAAGCCGTTTAATATGAAAGTTCCGGCTCCGGAGCCGCCCAACCGTGAATTAGCGGAAAAACTAAAACAGCTTTCCCGGCTTAAATACGGCCGTGACCGGGCCGAGGTTGAAAAAGAAATCATGGAGCGTGCCCAGTTGGGAGGCGGCGGGGCAACGCAGGGCCCGCCGACCACTGAGCCGACCGGTTAAAATAAAAATATGGAGGATAAAAAACAAGATATTATTTTAAAAGTATTAAAACAGATGCAGGAGAACCTTGAATCTTTGATTTCATTGGTTGAGCAGGGAAGTGAAATAACCCCCGAGGAGATAGAAAGACTCACTATTGAGCAAAAGGACATCGAGTCAGAGATTATCGGCCCGGCCGAAGAAGGCGGCCGCGTTGTCGAGGGGGTGTTTAACGGCGAGGTGATGGTCGGCTCAGACGGCAAGGAATACACCGTGCCGGCAAACTACGCATCAAAGTCAAAGCTGATTGAAGGGGATATCCTTAAACTGACAATTTCGCAAGACGGCACTTTTGTTTATAAGCAAATCGGCCCGATTGAGCGCCAACGGGTAGTTGGTGAGCTTGTTTATGATAAGCAAAAGGATGAGTACATGGTTGTCAACGACAAGAAATCATGGCGCATTTTGCCGGCAAGCGTTACCTATTTCAAGGGCCAGCCGGGCGATGAAGCCGTGATCCTCGTGCCCCGCGACGCGCCAAGCAAATGGGCAGCGGTTGAAAATATAATAAAAAAATAACAATGAATCATGGCTCCCGCTCGCGGGAGTCTTTTGACTGATAATCATATTTATGATATAGTCCTGCAAAGTTCTTTAAAAAATACGGAGGTGCGGATGCTTTCACAGGAAAGAAGAAATTTACAAACATACCTTGATTCAGTCGGACCGTTTATTCCGCTTAGCCGCGAAGAGGAAATTTTTTTAGCAAAGCGTATTGAGGAAGGCGACCAGCAGGCGTACGAAAAGCTGATCATTGCCAACCTGCGGCTTGTCGCCAAGGAAGCCTTTCGTTTTCGCCGCAAGGTGAATATCGACATCCTTGATCTTATCCAAGAAGGCAATCGCGGCCTGATCAGGGCGGTGAAAAAATTTGATTATCGCCGCGGTAATCTTTTTAGCACTTATGCTGTTTACTGGATTAGGGCATACCTGAACAGGTATTGTCTCAAGCACGCATCAACTGTGCGTACGGCATTGCCGGTCCAGAAAGTTTTACGCGGAATCGGTATGGAAAGCGCTTACTTTTACCGCATCAACGGCCGTGAGCCAACCCTTGAAGAGCTGGCTGATTCAATTGAAATGCCGATTGAAAAAATAAAGGAAGTTTTAATGTACAAGGTCGAGATGAGCAGCTTGGACAAAGTCATTTATCATGATGAGAATAACCGGCCGATTACCCACTACGACCGGATCGCCGATGATTCAATTCCCCTGCCGGACGAGGTGGTTGATTTTCAGGATGTGGAGCGGATACACGCGATCATCCGGGATAATTACCATGATTTCTACCGGGATAATCATCCGCATTCCCGGCGCGACACATCGCGTGATTTGGATGTTTATTTTCGCCATCTTGGAGGGGAGACCCTGCGGTCGATTGGCGAAGATTACAATGTTACGCGCGAGAGAATCCGCCAGATATATGAGCGCGCGGAAAAAAATGTTAAGGTAATCCTGGTTGCCTACGGCATTTACCCTGAATGCTCGACTATCTTTTAACCCCGCAACACGGGGTTTTTTCTTATTTGAAAAAATATCGGTTTTAAGCTAAAATAATAGGACTCAAATATATGGCGCTTACTTTATACCGAAAATATCGGCCCCAGCAATTCTCCGATATCACCAATCAGGAGCATATTAAGATTACCCTGCAAAACCAGATCACCATGGGCCAGGTTAGCCATGCCTACATCTTTGCCGGGCCGCGCGGCGTGGGAAAAACAACCACCGCGCGCATTCTTGCCAAGGCAGTCAATTGTGAAAAGCGCAAAGAAAAAGAGTCCGAACCGTGCAACAGCTGCGACGCCTGCAATGATATTAATGCCGGCAAGGCAATGGATATTGTTGAGATTGACGCCGCATCGCATACCGGCGTGGAAAACGTCCGTGAGAATATCATTGAAAATGTCCGTTTTTCACCGGTTAAACTGAAAAACAAAATATTTATCATTGACGAGGCGCACATGCTTTCCACTTCGGCTTTTAACGCGCTTCTCAAGACGCTGGAAGAGCCGCCCGAGCACGTGATTTTCATTCTGGCGACAACCGAGGTCCATAAAATACCGACAACAATTATTTCCCGGTGCCAGAGGTTTGATTTTAAAAAAATTGACGCCTCAGAAATTGTTAAGCGTTTGGAATTTATTACCAGCCAGGAAAAGGTTAAAGTTGATAAAAAAGTTCTTGAGCGCATTGCCCGGCTTTCCGAAGGATGCGTCCGCGATTCAGAAAGCCTGCTCGGCCAGGTGCTCGCCCTTGATGACAAAAAAGTGACCGAAGAGCAGGCCGACCTTGTTTTACCAAGGACTAATTTTGAGCAGGTTATTAAGCTGCTTCATGCCTTGAGCGTCAAGGACCAAAAAGCCGGCGTGGAACTTGTTAACCAGCTGGTGCATGACGGGGTTGACCTGAAGCAGTTCTCTGCCGAGACCTTGGAATTTTTACGCGAACTTTTGCTGGCAAAAATAATGGGCTCAAGCGCCGAACTCATGGTCGGCTGGAGCAGTGAAATCCAGAATATTATTACGGCAATTCTCAATTCCTGGGGCGCTCCGGAAATTACCCAAATTATTGAACTGATGCTGGAGAAACAGCGCGATTTAAAGCAGGCTTTCCCAATCCAGCTTCCTTTGGAATTATTTGTTGTTGAGGCAATTAATCAAAATGCGCCGGTTGCTCCAATTGCACAAAATCCTAAACCAGAAGCTTTGCCAGCCGCGCCAAAAAGCAGTAATACAAAAACAGTAAAAAAAAATAATCCCACCCCGGCTGTAAAGACTGACATTTCCCTTGACACAGTCAAAGAAAAATGGCAGAATTTCATGAGCAAATTGGAAGAGCATAATAATTCTTTAAATCTGATTATCGGCATTAGCAAGCCGCTTGCCGTAAAAGGGGACACGCTTGAACTCGGATTAAAATACAAATTCCATGCCGAGCAATTGATGAGCGCGAAAAATAAGCCAAAGATAGAAGAGGCCTTATCCGACACACTGGGAAAGAAATTGTTTATTAATGCCGTGGTTGACGCGAACGTCGAAGCACCAGCAGAAGTTTCAGAAGACGCGGTAAAAGAAGTAATGGATACCTTTGGCGGCAAGGTGGTGGAGTAGATCAAAATTTCAATCATCAAATTCCAAGCAAATTATTTGAGATTTGGAATTTGATAATCGAAAACTTTATTCGGGGATCGTCTAATGGTAGGACGCCAGGTTCTGGCCCTGGTAATCATGGTTCGAGTCCATGTCCCCGAGCCATGAAAAAATGATGAACCAAGTTCATCATTTTTTCATAGATATGGCTCTATGGACTCGAAGGGCGCGAGAGCCCCGAGAAGCGGGGCGGTGCGCAGCGCCCCGGACCCCGAGTCGGAGCAAGCGGGGAGTCCATGTCCCCGAGCCAAAGAATAAAAAGACCACAAACGCGGTCATTTTTGGTATAATATATTTATTAAATATTAAAAATAATTAATGCCGGAAGAAAAACCAAAATTCAACAAGGCTATCAGATTGGTTCAAGCTCTGTTGGCAATGATTATTTTGTTGTGGTTTAGCGCAACAAGATACGGATTGGCAGCTTATGAAGGCAACCTTTACACTGACCTGAATTTTATCAAGCTTATGCAGGCGCTTACCTTCGTAACAATGATGCTGACAATCGTATTTGCCTATATAATCACAAAAAAGAAAAAGTATATTTTTTATACAACCGTTATCTGGTTAATCATAACAATCGCAATAATGCTTACTGACCGGTTAAGCATTTATAAAATTGGCTTTTTGTTGCTTTATGTAATTAGCCTGGCGATTATTGTCCGAGAAAGAGACTATTATTTAAAAATTTAAAAAAATATATGAATCAAGAAAAACCAACATTTGAAGCTGGCCAGGAAAATGTTGAAGTAATTGATCAAGAAATCGAGAAGCTGATTGAGGCCTTGGACAAATTTGATTATAATAATTTTTCTGAAGAAGTGCAGGAGCAGTGGTATTATGTTGAAATGGAGGGAAAGGTAGCAAAAGACAGGCAAGCGGCTAAAGCGCATTTGGAGGAATTTATAAAAAAATTAGAAACATTAAGTAAAGAATAGTGCTTATGCAGGAAGAAAAATCAAAAAAGGGGAGTGCATTAAAAATTATTTTAATCATTCTCCTGGTAATCGTTATTATTTTGCTTTTGCTGATAATTGCCGGCTTTATCTGGTTCTGGTTTGCTGATCCTTTCGGCTTAAAAACAGCAATATTTAATCCGCCAACCATTGAAGAAAGCGGCGTGCCTTATGACCACCCGTTGCTTTCCGAAGATCAAGAAAATCTGTTAAAAAGCATCGGGGTTGACCCGCGCGCTCTGCCCACGGAAATTACTCCGGAAATGGAAAACTGCGCCCGGGAAAAGCTCGGCGATCAAAGGATAAACGAGATAATTCAGGGAGCGACTCCCACAACCATGGATCTTTTAAAAGCTCAGTCATGCTTCTAAAAAAGAGCCCCGGCCGGGGCTCTTTTATAATAAGTGGATAATTTCTTTAATGCCGCGCCTGATAATGATATAATCTAATCAGAAGGCCAAAATTAAGCTATATAAATAATTAATTTAAAAAATATGGAGTTCCTACAAAATGTGGGCGAGGCAATTATTGATGCCGTGGTCGACCTTTTTTATCAGGTGCTCGGTTTCCTTCCGGAAATCGTTGCCGCCTTGGTCGTATTGATTATCGGCGTTCTCGTTGCCAAAGCTTTAGCCAAACTGGTGCAGCAAATAGTGCGCGCCGTTAAAGTGGACAAATTTGTCCGCAAAATAAATTTAATTCAAAAGATTGAGGAAGCCGGCACCGTGGTTGAATTTTCCTTTATCCTTGCCTGGATGGTTAAGTGGTTTTTATATATCGTGCTTTTGATTGCCGTTTCCGAGATTTTGCACCTTGGCCAGTTTACCTCATTTTTGCGCGATATCGCCCTCTACCTGCCGAACGTCATTATTGCCGTTCTGATTTTGATTGTCGGTTTGGTTCTTGGCGAATTTGTTGACAATCTGATTGTCAGCATCCTCAAGAGCACCAAGGCAAAGCTTGGCGCCATGGCCGGCGCAGTTGCCAAATGGTCAATCTTTGTTTTTGCCGTGCTTGCCGCGCTTATCCAGCTTGGCGTTGCCGTAACTTTAATCCAGACGCTCTTTACCGCAATTATGGTGACGATTGCCTTATCTGCTGGACTGGCTTTCGGCTTAGGCGGCCGCGATGCCGCCAAGAGCTTTATTGAAAAGCTTCGCCGCGACATTAGCGAATAAACATTAGATAAAAAAAGACTCTGCAAAGCAGGGTCTTTTTTATTGACATAAAAGGTATTATATTATAAATTGACTAACCGGAAACATGAACCTTAACAAGGGGGCGAGTAATGCCTGATCCGCCAACCTGTCCTATTTGTGGAAAATTTAGGCCATGTATTCATGATCGTAAAGAGCAGGTTAAAAACGCCTACAGAGGAACAGTCAGTTTTGCTAAAAATGCCTGGCATACAGTCTTTGGCGGGCCAAGCGCTCCGTCAACATCAAGCGACGACGATTTTTCCGGCTTTGGCTGTGCCGGTTCAATAGTCATGCTGGTTGGCTTTATCCTTGGCGGAACCCTGCTGTATCTGTTTAATAATCCGGGAATGACTATGCCCGGGCAAAAATGGGTATACATCTATTCATGGATAGCAATTCAAATATTGCTCTCCTGCAGTATAGGCGGTTTTGAAAAAGTGCTTGACGAACTGTACATCAGTAAGATGGCAAGCCATATTGCGGTAATAATTTCCGGGATAATTCTTCTGGTGATTGGCCCGGCTTTTATCATCACCATCTTTGTCCTCAATATTGTCTGGGAGCAGGGACTGGGCGGCAGCATGTGGGCATACATCGGTCTGCATCTGGGCGGCTGCTGTGCATTCCCGTTCTTGATACTCCTAATAATCTATTGGTTTGATTAAAAAAGAGATCTTCTTAAGAGTAAACATCTTTGTTTGCTCTTTTTTATTTGTGTGGATAACTCTGTTTGACCAAAATTAGTTTTGGGTATATATTCATAATATAGACAATAATCAAAACCGAGGGGGATTATGCCAACTTTAGAAAAAATTAAGCTTGTTATTTTTGGGCCAAAACCGCAAAGAACGCCCAAATACGCCGGAGTCAACAAACAATGGGGCTGGAGCTCTGAATTTAGATACAAATGGCGCAACACAAGCTATGACAATCTGGAAAAGCAACTGGCTTCGCAATATCGCTAATGTTTTTATAAAAAAGCCTCTTATGACCTAAGAGGCAATTATTGTCCCCAAATAACCGAGGGGCCGGGCATTGGCTCGGCAAAGGGTTACCAAAACAAAAACAAAAAATTATGGCACGACCGCGGCTCAAGCGGAGGATTCAATTTATACCAAAAGCGACATCATTCAAGCCTGAGGCACCTACTCAGCGTTTTTTTGACGTTGTTGAGCTGACCATGGAAGAAGCTGAAGCATTAAGGTTGAAAAATATAAAAAATCTCGATCAAACCGCCGCGGCAAAAATAATGAAAACCTCACAAAGCACTTTTCAGCGGATTTTAATATCCGCATATAAAAAAATCAGCCAGGCAATTATTGAAGGCAAGGCATTAAAAATAAAGGGATAAGATAAGTTTAATAATTTAGCGATTTTTGCTATAATTAGCCAAAGGAGGCAATGGCCTTTTGGAATTTTTACCAAGGGTCAGGAGCTTATGAAAATTAAGTCCAAGAAGAAAAACTTAAACAAGCGTAAGTTTAATTTTAGGATTACCAAAGAAGAAAACCTTGGAGTAATTTTTATTATTATAATTTTTGTTTCCGCGCTTGTTTACAGCATTTTTCTTGACCACACCGGTGCGATCAGCGCCGGACCGAACAATCCGGGCACCCTGACCACTTCCGCCGGCACCGGCAACATTAACTGGACCAGCCCGGGAAATGCCAGTTCAAGCAATAATGTCTATGCCACCGCCAGCATGAAAAGGACTCCGGCCAGTCAAAATACTTCATATTATCTTGAGGCAACAAATTTCGGTTTCAGTATTCCGACCAGCGCAACAATTTTCGGCATCACGGCCGAAGTTGAACGAAGTGCGGACACCGCCAGCTGTATTCGCGACCTTGAAGTAAGAATTATCAAGGGCGGGGTGATTGACGCAACGCAAAATAAAGCTGACACAACAAATTACTGGCCGACGGCTGACGCATACAAAACCTACGGTGGTCCGGCTGACCTATGGGGTCTTGGCTGGACACCGGTGGACATTAACGCGGGAAATTTCGGCTTTGCCATCATGGCGCAAAACCAAGCCAGCGGAAATCCAACCTGCCTTGCCCAAATTGACCATATGAGAGCAACGGTTGAATACGGTTTTGCCAGCACATTGGAACAGTCTGCTTACCGCTGGTTCCGCAACGTTGATTATCAAGACGTTGGCGGTCCGGAAGCAGCCCAGGACACACCTTTTGTCGCTCCGCAGCCGATGGTACCGATGCGCTTACGCGCTCTTTTGCATGTTGGCGGCGCCCCTCTTTCGGTTAGCGGAACTTCTTTAAAATTGCAGTATGCCGGGAAAGGCGCGGGAACCTGCGCCGCTCCAAGCGGCATTCCCGTGGTTTATACCGATGTGACCAACGCGACAAATATTTCTTTTTATGATAACTCTATACCGGCTGACGGCGTCGCCCTTATTGCCAATCTGAACGACCCGAGTCACCTTGGGCATACTATTCGCAGCCAGACCTATGAAGAACAAAATAATTTTACCAACTCACAGTCAGGTATTGCGGTAGGCGAGGACGGACTTTGGGATTTTTCCCTAACCGTCAATCCGGCTGCGCCGGCAAACACAACTTATTGTTTGAGGATTATAAAATCAGATGGTACGTTGCTCAATACGTATACTGTCTATCCTGAAGTAACCACGCCGCTCATTTCCGGTTTTGTGTATGATGAACAGGATTCGCCAGCCAATGGCAAAAATTCATATGAACCCGGTATTGGTACTAAATCGTGGGCAAAGCTTATTGACACCGGTGCGGTGATTGCGGTTGACCAGGCCTGCATTGACTCGGGCGCGTATTCTTTTGGCAACATTAGTTTAACAAACGGTAATAGCTACGATATCGTAATTGACGATAACAGCTCAACCGCGGATGTTACTCCAACCTCGCCAAGCAGCAGCTGGGCTTTTGTTTGGCCGGATATATCAGGAAAAATTAATTTCACATATGCCGGATCAGCCTTGCAGGACCAGAACGTCGGACTCGCTTTTATTGGCGGCTGTACCTGCACCGGCGGCAATGGTCAATTTACCCTTTCGCCAATAACAACTGACGGCAATTTTTCTGACTGGGGCCCGGTTTTAGCCGATCCGGATAATAATGCCTGCGACGGTCCGGCCGGGGGATTAACCGATCTTGACGCGCCGGTCCAGTCAACCGGTCGCGACTTGGTGCGTTTTGCCTATACCTGGAACAATACTTATTATTCAGCATTTACCGAGCGCGTTGGTTCATCAAATAATATTGATAAGTTTATATATTATGCCGACACCGACCTGGATGATCTTATGGAAACAGGTGAGCCAGTAGTGGCGGTGCGCTGGAAAGGTACAAATAGAAATGTACAGGTATACTTAGGCGACTATGTTGCCATTGCGCCAGGCGGGGACCCGCTTGAGGATGGCGGCGGTAATGCTGACGGCTATGCCATGCCCGGAACAATTACCAATCTGCCCGCCCCGGGTTCGCCTGATTATAGCGGTTCATGGGGTGATATTGACGGTTATAAAATGGAATGGCGGGTAACTTGGGCTGATCTCGGCGTGGCCCCGGGCTCGCCGATCCAGTGGCATGTCGCCAGCACCAATAAAGAGCCGAGTAGCGCTCTGTTACCGGCAAATATTGATGATAACCTCGGTGGCTGCGGCGGTTGTACCGGTTCAAGCCAGTACGGCGACCTTAATTTCACTCCGAATAATAATTACACAATAAACGCCGGCGATACTGTTTACGGTTATCATACGATTACCAATACCGGAAATGGTCCGGACATTTTTGATATCACTTCTTATGTAACGACATCATTCGTTACCGGCGCAGATCCGACAATTGCCAATTATTATTTTGACGACGGGGCAATACCCGGCGCTTATGACGCCGGCGATACGGCAATGGTCGATACCGACGCTGACGGAATAATTGACACCGGCACGATTGCCGCGAGCGGTACGGTCGATTTCTTTGTTGAAATGTCGACCAGCGCGCCGATTGATCCGGCAGATACGGCCGTCGTTACCACTAATGCCAGTTCAAGCGTTGAAGTCTCCTGCGGGCTGGATCCGTTTGTTGCCAAACAGGCCACTGATCAGCTGACCATCAGCGCCGGCGCCGGAGCGCCAAATCTTTCCACATCAACCAAAACCGACAATGACGCTGATAATACGGTCAGCCCCGGTCAGTCAATTACTTACACAATCACCGTTATCAACACCGGATCAACCACCGGCACGGGCATTGATATTGACGATACCCTGGACAGTGACTTAGAAAACCTTGCGGTCATTAGTCTGACTAATTGCGGCGGCGCCTATACCGATAATTCAACAACCAGCCCGCCGGTAATTAATATCGACGATGTCAGTGTGGCAACCAGCACCAACTGCGTTATTATTTTTTCCGCCGACGTTAAAGCCGGCGCGGCCAACGGCGCCACTATCCCCAACAGTGCGACGATATCCGCGGCCAATGAAGGCGGTTCCGGCGGCTCGCCAAGCTCCGATATCTTGACCGTTTCAACCGGCCCCGGCCCCGGTCCGAGCGCGCCGGGAACCGGCGGCAGCATTTTAATTTTTCCGTTTAATTATTCGGTTGAAATTCAAGACGGCGCCGCCTGCACCGAAGTCAGGGAAGTTTTGCTGACTTTGCGCGGTGAAAATACCGCCGATTACAAGGTTAGCAATGACAAAGATTTGGCCGGCGCCGAGTGGCAGCCTTTTAGCAATCCGTTAATTATCAACTGGCTGCTTACTGCCGGCGACGGAATCAAGACAGTGTATGCTCGTTTTAGGAGCGGCTCCGGCGATATTTCCAATATCGCCAGCGATATTATCGAACTTGACAGTTCCGGCTGCGGCGAGGAAATACCCCCGCAACCGCCGCCACCAGGCGCTGCCTGCGTTATTGACTGCGACGAGATAACCTATGATCTTTATATTGTTAATCCGAACGGCACGGAACGGCATATGGGCACCGGCTACACAAATGTCAAGGAAATCAGCGATGGCCGCACGGTTGTTTATTTTGAAGATAAGGGCCTAGACTTTGATTACGACGATATTGTTATTAAGGTCGATAAAAGGGATTGCCAAAACATTACTTTTGAAGCGATTTTCTTTGAGGCCATCTGGCATCATCAGATAAAATTAAAATTATTTTATAAAGGCCTGCCCAAAGAAGATATTACGCTTTGGCGCGATTCGCATTTGGCAATGAATAATCCGATTTCCTTTAACGTATATGACTATCAGGAGGATATCTGCCTTGATATTGTTAAAGGCGAATTTTGTAATCTGGACTGCGGCCTTGTCGGGTTTGACCTCTTTATTCGTAATCCTGACGGCACGGAGCGCCATATGGGCTCGCGTTATGTTAAGGTTGAGGAAATTGAAAACAATCTTTATTCTGTCGGTTTTGAGGATAAAGGGGAGGACTTTGATTATAACGACATTATTATTGAAGTTGACAAGCGTAATTGTCCGCAAATCAGTTATAAGCCAATCTATTTTGAAGCTAACTGGCAGCATGAGATTTGGGTGCGGCTGCTTTACGAGGGCATTGCCAAACAGGACATTCTTCTTTGGCCGAATTCGCACCGTTCAATTGACGGCGCCAAAACAATAAATGTTAATGCCTTTCCAAACATGTGCAAAGACTTTGATATTTTGGAAGAAACAAAAGAAGTGGTTAGTGACATTATTAATAAAATAACCGAGACAGTAGAAGAAATTATCTCTCCGGCTGAACCGCCCGAGGAAACAACCGAAGATATTGTTGAAGAAGTGGAGATGGCGACAACAACCGAAGAGATGGTCAAGGTAATTAAGGGGTTTAGTCTTTACGCGCGGCGTTTCTTTGCTGAAAAACTGCCGCTGATTAAAAACTCACCCGAGAAGCCGGTTGAGCCCGAGGAGGAGATAACCTCAAACTGCCGGTCGCGGATAGAAGAATATCTTTATGAATCAGATAAAAATATCAGCGTAAAGAATTTCAATTTATTGCTAAACTGTTTAGTAACTTTTCGGGTTCAGGATATCAATTATTTCGCCCTGCCCCGCTGGAATAGATAATTATTTATGGAAGAAAAAATACCGCGCCATATCGCCATTATTCTGGACGGCAACCGCCGCTGGGCCCGCAAAAGGGGAATGCCGGCCACCGCCGGCCACCGCTGGGGCGCAAAAGCGCTGGAAAAAACAATTGAAAACTGCCTTAAGCGCAAGATTAAGTTTTTAACTGTTTATGTTTTTTCCACGGAAAACTGGCAGCGGAGTCCGGCCGAAGTAAAAGCCTTAATGGCTTTGTTTGAGGAATATATTAAAAAACTCGCGCCCAAACTTCATAAAAATAAAATCAGTTTAAATATATTTGGTCAAATGAAAGATTTGCCCGAATCGCTGCGGCAAGAGCTGGCAAAGACAATAAAACTCACCAAAAATAACAAAAAACTGGTTTTAAACCTCGCCCTGAACTACGGCGGCCGAGCTGAAATAGCGCAGGCAGTAAAAAATATTGTTAAAAACAGCGGCCCAAAGATCACCCCGGCATTGATTGAAAAAAATTTATATTCCAGCGGAATGCCCGACCCGGATCTTGTTATCCGAACGGGAGGGGAAAAGCGTCTGTCAAATTTTTTACTTTGGCAGGTCGCTTACAGCGAGCTTTATTTCATTGATATCTACTGGCCGGATTTCAATGCCCGAGAACTGGACAAGGCAATCAAAGAATGGCAGCGGCGCCAGCGGCGTTTTGGCAAATGATTACTTAAAATCGCAAAATAAGGTATAATAATATTAATATGTCAAGGAGGAATAAAAAACAAAAATCAAAAAATGACACGCGCGCCTGGGTCGTTACCGTTGACATGGGCTATGGCCATCAGCGGGCAACCCATCCTTTGCGCGAGATGGCGCCGGACAATGAAATTATTACCGCTAATAATTACGAAGGGATTCCAAAAAGAGACCGCAGCACCTGGCATAATTCCCGTAAGCTTTATGAAATAATTTCCCGCGCTAAGCGTCTGCCGGTTATTGGCGAACCGCTTTTCGGCATGATGGACCGCATGCAGGAAATACCCTGGTTCTATCCGCGCCGCGACCTTTCCCGGCCCAGCTTTCAGCTCAGGCAGTATTACTGGATGATGAAATATCGCGACTGGGGCAAGCATCTAATTGAATATCTCAACACAAAAAGTCTGCCTTTGGTGACGTCATTTCCGCCGATCGCTTTTATGGCAGAATTTTTTAAATTTAAGGGTGATGTCTATTTAATTGTTACTGATACTGATATCAGCCGGGCCTGGGCCTCGTTGAATCCGAAAAAAAGCAAAATTAATTATTTCGCTTCAAATAAGCGGGCGGTTGAGCGCCTCAAGCTGTACGGCATAAAGGCCGAGCGCATTTATATGACCGGATTTCCCATTGCCCGTTCGTTAATCGGCGGGCCGTCGCTTAAGACGATTAAGAAAGACCTTGCCCAGCGCCTTTACAATCTTGACCCGAAAAAAAATTACATCAGCAAATACAAGCGTACCATCCAGGAGCAGCTCGGGGTAAAATGTTTTCCCTGCCGCGCACCTAAGCGGCCGCTGACTATTACCTTTGCTGTTGGCGGCGCCGGCGCCCAAAGAGAGCTCGGCATCGCTATCTGCAAAAGCCTGAAAAAGCAAATTCTTAAGGGTAAAGTGCGGGTTAATCTTGTCGCCGGCGTACGAAACGGGGTTTACAGGTATTTTCGGGACGAATGCGAGAGGATGTCGCTAAAACGGCAAATCGGAAAGGGTATTTACATACTCTATGATAAAAGCAAGCAAAAGTATTTTGATAAATTTGACAGCATATTGCACTCAACCGATATCCTCTGGACAAAGCCGAGTGAGCTGAGTTTTTACGCCGGTTTGGGCATACCCATTATTATGGCGCCTCCAGTCGGTTCGCAGGAATTTTTCAATCGAATCTGGCTCAAGACAATGGGCGCGGGCATGACCCAGTATCCGCCCGAGTATGCCGACGAGTGGCTTTTTGACTGGCTCGATTCGGGGTGGCTGGCTAAAGCGGCCATGCAGGGATTTTTGGAAGCGCCTAAACTGGGTACCTATAATATTGAAGAAGTTATCTTTAAAAAGCACGTATTAAGAAAACCAAAGGTCGTTCTGCAAATCTGACGTCCTATGAAAAAGAGGCCTGGCGAACATAAATTTACATTGGTTGATTTGGTTATTACTATTTTAGTAGTCGGTTTCCTTGCGATAATTATTTTTTTCGTGCTTCAGCCGAGCAAGCGTTTTGGCGAAAGCCGCGACGGTATGCGCTGGACAGAAGTGAATGCACTTTTGAGCGCGATAATAAAATACCAAATCGCTCATGACGGAGAATTGCCGGTCGGGCTGGATGATTTGCCGCAGACAATACAGGTAATCGGCACCAATAGTTCAGGATGCGACAAAGGATGCGGCGAGATTGCCACCGAAAGCGCCTGTCTGGATCTTTCGGGTTTGGTTGGCGATTATATTGTCGCAATACCACAGGATCCGAAAACCGGCACGCCGGGATTTACTGGCTACTACATAAATAAAGACGCGCAGGGAAAAATTACGGTCGGCGCATGCAATCCTGAACAAAATAATATAATTACCGTGACAAAATAAATAAAAAGTAATTAAAAATATATGCCAAAAAAAGTAAAAAGAAAAAAGAAGGTTGGAGAAAAAAACCTTCCTTTATACGGCCTGCTTTCCGCAGTCGGTGAAATCGCCTATATCGGCTTGGTGGTGCTTTTTTTCTGGATAGGCGAATTTTACAACGTCGGCGCCCATTTTGTTCTCAGCTTCATGATCTTCCTGCTGATGTTTGTTTTTTCGGCAGTGGTGAGCGGTATAATTGTCCTGGCATATCCGGCAATGCTCGCCCTGCGCGGAGAAAGGCGTGAGGCGCTTATGCTGATCGGATGGACAGCTTTCTTTCTGCTGGTCGGTATTCTGCTCGGCATCCTGGCGATAATTTTTATAATTTAAAGCGCAGCATAAAAACAGCCTGATGATAGAAAATAAGGCTGTTTTTTATTTGCTAATCAATGTTTATTTTTACATTATTGCTGTATATGCCGCATGATCCGTCTTTGTTGTGTTGGCAAATACTGAAATTATATGTTCCGGGTTCTTTAATCGGCCAGAAATAATGACGGCCGTAAGAGTAGGGGAAGAGGTAGGATTCATCTTCGGCATAGGCGTTATCCCGCTCTTGGCTTTTTAGGATTTTAAAGCCGTACAATGATTCCAAGCCGTTAATTGACCAGCTAAGGTAAACTCCGCGTTCATTCGGGGTAGCGCTTAAATTAATGTTCGGCAAATTACCGATTGAAACGCTTTCCTCATCTTTCTTCAGGTATGGAGGCTTGTTTTCCGCAGACGTGTATTCTTTTGCCGGTTCAATATTTTTTGCGATTTGTATTGGTTCACGAATTACTGAAATGGCCGCATTGGTTACATTGCCATAGGAGTCAAAAGTTTTTAAATGGAAGATATTTTCACCCAAGGCAAGGTCAACTTCATGCAAAAATTGTCCCTGGCTGCTGGGGATTTCATTATCATTTAAAAGGATTATTGAGTCGGGATCAGTCCGTCCGGCGAGAAAAACTTTTTTTTCTGTTGTTATCAGGCCGTTAGCCGGGTTAGTAATTTCCAGGGCCGGCGGTTCAATATCTTGGAGCTTGCCCAGGGGCTGGTTTGTTTTTTCATCTTCAGAACGATTCCAGGCAAAAAAGTCAGCTTGCAATTCCTCTTGAATAATCGTCCGAACACTTAATGACTGATTAATCGGCAGGGTGGCGACAATATTTGCTTCCTCGCCTTCAAGCAGATGTTTTTCCTCGCTTTGGCCCTGGTCAAATAATTTAATTTTCACGCTGCTTTCAAGCGCCTTAATGTTCACTTCTTGAAGCGGATCAGCCGGATCAATCTCAACAGTAAATGCCGTGCCCAGAGCGGTAGTTTGAGTATTGAGTGAGCGCACGGTATAGGCGAGTGTGCTTGATTTATTAACGCGGCTGTAGCTCTTGCCAACAATTTGCTGCAATATAATATTTTCTTCTGTCATGTCCTCAATTATCACGTGGGTATTTTGGTCAAGCCGCATTGCGCTGCCGTCTTCAAAACTTAAGATCGCCTTGCTTGCTTCAAGCGTGCGCAGCTGCCTTTCCGAAGAAAGAATAATATTTTCTTCCGCCAACACCCATGCGTCATTTTCCCATAACTCAACCCGACCTTCAAAATAAGCAAGGGTAGCGGTTATAAAGTTTGGTTCATTCTGGACAACTGGCGCCGGCGTATTCTGCTCGTTTTCAGCCACCTTCGGGCTCTCGGCAAAGGGCGTAAAGTAGCGGTAGCTCAAAAAAGCAAGCAGAACGATTATTGCGAAAGAAAAGGCAAGGGCTCCGGCGTAGCGCAGGCGGCTGATCCTTTTCTCGGATTTGGCGTTTTGCTCGTGCGTCCAGTCGTAATAAAGCTTTTCTTTTAAGGTTTCGGCAAAAAATGGATCAACTTCAATAGTCTTTGAGTCAACAAGCCGCGTGCGGGAAAGCTTTTTTCCCATATCATAAAGTTCACCGGCTTCTTTTCCCAGATTAATTTTTTCACCGTTTAGGGCTTTTTCTAATTTTTTGGCATTAAAATCCAACATAATTTCCATTTTGTTTTAGTTGAAAATTTTCCACTTCATTACGCAGGGCCTTTAGCGCCCGATGGACTTTCACGGCAACCGCACTTGGCTTGCACCCGAGAATTTCGGCAATCTCGTGGTTGTCTAATTCTTCAAAAAATTTAAGTGACAATACTTCCTGGTAATCATCCTTCAGCTGATCAAGGCAGTGGCGGAGCTCTTCGCCCGTTTCCAAAAGGCAGACTTGTTCGTCCGGTGAGACGATCTTTGTTCCGGCAACGTGCTCGCGTATAATTTCCGGATCCATGGCGTATTCTTTTTTCTTCCTTGAGTTGTCGATTATTACATTGGTCGCAATGCGGTAGACCCAGGCGCTAAAGCTGATGCCGCGGTCTTCGTATCTCCCCAGACTGGCAAGCACCTTGGCAAAGGTTTGTGATGTTAAGTCCTCGGCTTCCTGGCGGTGGCCGACCCGGTTCAATATATAGCCGAATATTTTCGGCAAATAATAATCATATAGCTCTTCAAAAGCCTCAATATTTTGTTTTGCCTTATAAATAAGGAGTTTTTCCCGCTCCCGATCCATGGACATAGAGCTCTTTACTTAATTAAACGCTAATTTAAGCCTATTATTTCATTCCCAGCTTATAATTTCCCCTCAAATTAGTCAAATTTAAAAACGCCGAATTATTTTATTTATTTTGGCGTTTTTATTATTTTTTTCTTTGGATCATCGCCCGGATCTGCCCCAAAGCCCTTAATTTTTTTTCGGCCTGTTCAGCCACTTTTTTATTACCATGTTCCTTGTGATAAGCCGCGGTTTGCTCGGCGTCCTGCATACAGCGCAGCAGGGGAGACTGGCCGCTTTCTATATCAATGTCGTCCCATTTGCCTTCTTTAACATTGCGCAGGAGATTTTCAAGCTCACGCTCTTCTTCTTCATAGGTTTCAGCCATTTCCGAATCGCTTTGGCGCTGGGCGTCGGCAACCTGGGCGCGTTTGTCCTTAATCATTTTATCAAGCCAGCGTTCGGCTTCTCCGGTTTTTGCCGCCGGTACGGCTTCACCCTTGAGCATTACTGCCATTTTTTTAATCCATTCTTTTTCCTGTTCATCTTCGGTAATTTTATATCTTTTTCGCAGTGCCTCAATTGCCCGGGCCGGGCCGTGCCAGCGTTCGCCAATATATTCAAGATAAGGGGAGATGGCGAGCATTGTTGCCGGCTCTTCGCTAAAATCAAATTCAGGTTTTTCTTCGGCCTCCTTTTTTGGCTCGTCAAAATCGCTTGGATAGGGTTCCATTATTTCAAATTCTTTTTTTTCCATATATTTTATTTATTTTTTTTTACGAAATGAAACTGTTTCTGACGGGTGGCACATACGGGTATAAAAATCATCAAATCCTTTACCAATTTGGTTTTTACTCACCTCTTCAAGTGGAATGTCCTCAAAACCGTCTTTTTCAAACTCAGTCGGCTCCGCTTCATCCTCCTTATAACGCGCCCATACTCCCCATGTTTTTCCCATATCTCCGCAGACGTCGTCATATGGCCAGCCAATTAAAAGATATTCTTTAACGCTTTTATTTTTTCTGATTGCTTCAGTAAAATCAACCTTTGACGGCATCCAAGAAACAATGACAATGTCTGGATTAAATTTTTTCATTGCCTCGTCGGCGTCAAGCTTATAATCAATTGGAAATGTCGGTGTCACGGCGTATGTCCGCTTATCTTCATCAATATCCCTACCAGTTAACGGACGATCGGTAACCCATGTCTGGGAGTCGGTCGTGATGTATTTGTATTCTTCGGTAACACGTTTGTCCAGTTCAATTTTTAAAAAGTGGGCCAAACGGCCGTCACCAGCGCCGAGCTCCAATATTTCTAAAGGCTTTTCTTTGGTGCCGCCCAATTCTTTGATCCGACTGGCAAGATAATTTCCAAAGTCATTTAAATATTCTTTGTTTAATATTTCATACATGCGGTGGTCGGGGTCATTAACAAAGTGCCACCATTCATCTTTTAGGTCATCATCCCTTGTTAACGCATCTGGATCAAAAACTTTAAAAATTTCTTCCCGACTCGGAAGATAGGTAAGGTCCATAAGCTTTTCTTTAACTGCTTCTCTTTCCTTGGATTTCTCAAATTCGAATGATCTCCCACTTGGTTCCATATGTTTAAAATGCTTCCGGCCAATGTTCCTCAACCGCGACATCAAGATCGAGGTAAACCTTTTTTCCGGTAATCGCCTCAATCTCTTTTCGCGCTGTTTGGCCGATTGATTTAATCATGCGGCCGCCGCGACCGACGATCATGCCCTTATGCCTTTTTTTATCAGTTAAAATTCTCGCTTTTATATAGAGCAAGTTATTTTCTTTTTCCTCAAGCTCGTCAACCACGACGTTTGTTGAATAGGGTATCTCCTGGTGCAGCTGGGTAAATACTTTTTCTCGGATAAGTTCGGCAAACCAGAACTTGTTTTCAACATTAGTAAATTGGAATTCAGGATAAAACGGCTCGCCCTCGGGAATTTGCTCAAAGATTTCATTAATCAGCTCTTTTATATTTTTATTTTCCTTGGCTGATATATTGAGAGTTTTGTCAAAATTTTTGGATAATACTTTATATTCTTCAATATAGGGCAGATCTCTGATGTCAGCTTTATTTATTGCTAGTATTTTTGGTTTTTTAACCATTTCAACCAAAGAGAGCAGTTCACGCTCCTCGGGGCCGATCGGCCTTGTCGGATCAACGACGTAAACCAGAGCGTCAATATCACGCATTGCCTCTTTTACCTTAAGGTTCAGTTTTTTTGTTAAGATATCTTTTGCTTTGTGAAAAATTCCCGGCGTGTCAACAAAAACAATCTGTCCGCGCGGGTCGTGGACAATTCCCTGGATGGCGTGGCGTGTTGTTTGCGGCTTGGCCGTAGTGATGGCGACCTTCGTTCCGACCAGGGTATTAAGCAGGGTAGATTTCCCCACGTTGGAGCGGCCGACCAAAACAACAAAGCCTGATTTTTTTGTTTCTTGTGGCATTATTGACAAATTTAATGTTTTATATTAAGGTCAAATACTGTATTTTTTAACAGAAAAGGAGGTTTTAGATGAGCTCCGATATAACCGATACGCAGGGCTCTATTGAGTGCGAACATTGCGGTAAACGATACCGTTATTTGATTGAAATCGAGGCCTGCCGCCGCAACGATCCGAGCCTGGTCGCTCCGCCCGGTACTCGGGTCAGGCTCTGGCTTCCGCGCATGCCCGACTATCATGAGAAAGAAGCAAGCGTGGTTGACGTGACCGGTCCGGTCGCGGACACACGCTATCCAGGAGCCGGCATCCTGACCTTTCTTTTCGTGGTTGAGGTTGACAACAGGGGTCCTCTGGCAAACCTTTTTACCGACCAGGTAATTGTGTCGGAACCGGTGGATTCTGACCAGCGGATTCTTGATGAAGCCGCCGCTCAGCCGGATGCTGAAAATCGCGGAGACAAAGAATCGCATTTTGATGACGAGGACGAGGCAATTATCATAATTGCCGACGACTAACCTTATATCCCGCCCGAGGCGGGATTTCTTTTTAAAATTTACTTTATTTTAAGCAAGAAGTCAATTATTTCAGCGGATAAAAGAATTGAAAATCAGGGCAAACGCTGCTATAATAGAAAAAAATATGCTGAGTATTATTATCCCAACATATAATGAAGAGGCGACACTGCCCGGACTGCTCGATTCAATAAAAGGGCAGGATTACCGGGATTATGAAATAATAATTTCCGACAATAAGTCTTCCGACCGAACTCGTTCAATCGCCCAACAATACGGCGCCCGGATAACTGAGGGCGGCCTGCCCGGCCCGGGCCGCAACCGCGGGGCTGAAGCGGCCAGGGGGGATAAATTTTTATTCCTGGACGCTGACGTTGTTCTGCCCCACGATAAATTTTTATCAAAAACAATAAACGAATTTGATACGCGCGGTATGGATATTGCAACTTGCCGGATTAACCCGATTTCCGAAAAAATAGTTGACCATATTTTTCACGATGCCTATAATTTTTACACAACCCGGATGGCGAGGTTCAGGCCGCATGCCCCGGGTTTTTGTATTTTTGTTAGGCGCCATATTCATGAAAAGATTAACGGCTTTGACGAGCAGATAAAGCTTGCCGAAGACCATGATTACACTCAGCGCGCGGTAAAACTCGGTGAGTTTGGATTCCTCAGTGAGTTGATTCCTGTTTCGGTGCGCCGATTTGAAAAGGACGGGCGTTTGCGCATTGCGACCAAATATATTCTTTGCGAAATTTATACAATTTTATTTAATAACGTAAAAAACGACATTTTTAAATATCGTTTCGGTTACGAGGAAGAAAAAAATTAGCTTATGGAAAATAACAAACTTTTTAGCGTTGAGCCAAACGACCGGAAAGAGGTCGTCGAAAAATTAATCCAGGAAAGCTCGCCCCTGAAGTCATTTTTTACCATGATTATTTTGGCGACCGCCCTGGCCACGCTCGGACTCTTGGTCGACAATATCCCGATTATTATCGGGGCAATGCTTGTTGCGCCGCTACTTTCACCTGTTCTCTGCATCGGCATGGGCATAGTAATTTTTGACATGAAGCTTATACGGCGTTCGGTTTTTGCCACGGCAAAAGCGATTCTTCTGAGCATTGCCACTTCGGTAATAATTGTTTTGCTTACCCAGTGGGAAATCGCAACGATTGAATTTGTCAATTTAATGAAGCCCAATCTCATCTTTGTTTATATTGCTTTTGTCTCCGGACTGGCTGCCGCTTACTCCTGGGGTAAACCGCGGCTGTTTGAGGCGCTTCCCGGGGTGGCGATTTCCGTTACTCTTATTCCGCCGCTTGCCGGAATCGGCGTCGGGCTGGCGCATTTTGACTGGAGTATTATCGCCGGCACGGTAATGCTTTTGATAATTAATTTAGTCTGCATCATCTTGACAAGCGTGGTTGTTTTCCAGCTTATGGGCTTTTATAAAGAAAGAAAGAGCGCTGAAAAAGCAATAAAACAAGAAGAAAAAATTTTACAAAAAGAAGAATAATATATGAGGAGGTTCATTTTTATTTTTTGTTTAAGTCTGCTGTTTGCCTTGGGCAACGTTTTTCCGGCTGAAGCCGCTTATTCCTATGATCTGGGAATTGAGCAGTCGGGGATATTCTTTTCAAAAAGCAAGCTGATTTCCGGAGACCATGTTCGGATATATGCCCGGATTAAAAATCACGGAAGCGAGGACATCTCCGCGTATGTGTCATTTCACAAAAGCAATGAAAAGATCGGTGACTCCCAGATAGTGACGGTGCGTGCCGGCGGCCTTGATGACGAGGTTTATGTTGATTTTGTCGTGCCCCAGGGCGAATTTAATATCCGCGCCGAAATAAAGGGCCAGGATCCGGGCGATGAAAATCCGGCTAACGATGTTACGGTAACCCGTCTTTTCTATCCGCAGATTGATGATGACGCCGACGGCGTACCCAATGACGATGATAATTGCCCCTACGTTGCCAATCCCGACCAGAAGGATACGGATAAAGACGGAAACGGCGACGCCTGTGACGCCGACGATGATAACGACGGCTGGCCGGACAGCAAAGAGCAGGAAGAGGGGACCAGCCCGATTGATGCTGATACTGATCGTGACGGATATATTGACTCTAACGACGGCGCACCCCTTGACCCTAACAAACACGAAGCGCCAAAAGAAGAGCCGGCTCAAGAACCCGGCGATTCGGCATTAACCCAAGAGGCAGAGGCTCCGGCGAAAGAGAAGAGTGAAGAATCTGTGCCGTCTGAAGAAAGCGTGGATGAAGAAGTCGAGGAAGAAGAAAACGAAAAAAGCGCGTTTCAGCCAAGCGACCTGAAGATATCGCCGCGCGCATCGTTCAGTTTCCGCCGCCTTGCCTGGAACCAGTATGAATTTGAAGCCCTCGGCGCTTTGCGGGGTAACTATACGTACAAATGGAGTTTCGGCGATGGCACGACCTCGGAAAAAGAAAGGGTTGTCCATGCATACAAAAAAAGCGGAGATTACACAGTTAAGCTCGAGGTCAGGGATTTGTCCGGCAACGTCGCCTATGATCAGGTAGACATTTCAATCAGCTTTTTTAACTTTGAGAACTGGAAACTGCGCATCCTTTTAGGTCTGGTAATTATCGGTGCTGTTGTCGTTCTTATAATTTTGGGTAAACTCAGCCAGCGCAGTATGGCCCGCACGCGGGAAAAATAATATAAATATCAAAACAAGCCATCTTTTTGCGATGGCTTTAATGGTTTTTAAATGACCAACGGTTTAAAAAAATTATTAAACGGAAAATCAACGACAATAATCTCCGCCGCGGTTATTGTTGCCGCGGCTTCTTTTGCCAGCCGCCTGCTCGGTGTTGTTCGTGACCGCATTCTGGCTGGTGAATTCGGCGCGGGAAATGAACTTGATATTTATTATGCCGCTTTTCGTCTGCCCGACCTTGTCTACAGCTTAATTGTTGCCGGCGCGCTTTCCGCCGGGTTTATTCCAATTTTTTCCGAACTTATTTTCAGCAAAAAAGACATTAAGCACGCCTGGCACGTGGCGAACGGAGTGCTGAATATCCTGATTATCAGCTTGGCAATTATTTGTTTTGCCCTGGCCGTACTTGCCCCCGTGCTCGTGCCGGTAATTACGCCCGGCTTTAGCGGCGAAAAGCTGGAATTGACTGTTCTTTTGTCGCGCATTATGTTTATTTCTCCGTTCTTTCTGGGGATCAGTGCGCTTTTTGGCGGCATACTGCAGACGCATAAACGATTCATTTTATATTCGCTAGCCCCGATTTTTTATAATCTGGGAATAATTTTTGGCGCCTTGTTTTTGGTGCACTGGTTCGGCTTGATCGGCCTGGCCATCGGTGTAATTCTTGGCGCGTTTCTGCATATGGTCATCCAGATACCCGGCGCGGTTGTGCTTGGCTGGCGGTACCATCCGATTTTGCCCTGGAAAGACCGCTACATTAAAAAAATCGGTAAGATGATGGTGCCGCGGATAATGAGCCTCGCGGTCAATAACATAAATTTAATTTTTATTACGGCAATCGCCTCAACCCTGGCCGCGGGAAGCATTGCTGTTTTTAATTTGGCAAATAATCTACAGTATTTTCCGATCGGCATAATTGGTTTTTCATTTGCTATTGCCGCTTTCCCGACAATCTCCGAATTTGCCGCCAATGAATCGTGGGACAAATTTAAAAAAGCATTTTCCAACACTGTTCGCGATATACTTTTCTTTATCATTCCGGCTTCAATAATATTTCTGCTTTTGCGCGCCCAGATCGTCCGCGTCATACTCGGTTATGGTTAATTTACCTGGGAGGACACGATTCTGACCGCCGACGCCTTGGCATTTTTCGCTCTAAGCCTTTTTGCCCAGGCGCTCGTTCCGCTTCTCGTAAGAATGTTTTTTGCCATTCAAAACACGACCATTCCCTTTATTGCGGCAACATTATCAGTTGTTTTAAATGTTATTCTCGCCCTATGGCTTATCAATCCTTTGGGGGTTGCCGGACTGGCTTTGGCATTTTCTCTTTCCAGCATTTTTAATGTAATGCTTCTCTGGGTTATATTACGCGTACGAGTCGGTTATCTTTACGAAGTGCCGATTGTCCAGTCGCTTTATAAAATTAGCGTCGCCGCCCTGGCCATGGGTTTTGTCATTCAGGTTTCAAAATATGTTATTGAGCCGTTTTTAAACATGCAGACCTTTCTCGGCATATTCACCCAGGGACTTTTTGCCGGCGGGCTTGGCCTGATTGTTTATTGCACAATCTGCCTTATTCTGCGCAGTCCGGAAATGCTGAACTTCAAAGCATCGGTCCAGCGCCGGCTGTTTAAAAAATATTACAAGCCGCAAGAGGGAATTGACAGCGGCAGCAAGGTTTAAAATTTAATTTTAAAGATATAAGCCCGACAAAAGTCGTGGTTTTATTATGCTCTTTAAAGAAAAAACCACCTGTAGGAAGGTGGCTAAGAAAGGATAAGTTCAACCTGGAGAACGGTTTCATCATTGCGGTCATCAATGCGAAACCTCGCGTTGCACTTCTGCGATTGTTTTTTTTCATAAAGCCGCTCGATCTCGGCTTTAATCGCCTCGCGTATCAGTCTGCGCGGAATCATCCGGCCGAGGTACTGGCTGTTCAGCCATTCAAGTTCTTTTTCATTCAGTTGGCAGGCATAGCAGCGTTTGCCCCAGCGTGTTCTTTTGAGGATTAATGCGGCAGCTTTGCGCACCGATTCAGTACCGTCGTTATAATGAGCCTTTACGCCCCGCATAAACGGGACAAAGACTCTTTGTGGTCGTCGTCGTCCCATTGGAGGCCTCCTTTTCTGTTTATATATTCTTATAATAATTTGCTGATCTTGTCAAGATTTCAGCTTTTCCATGCCAGCCTTGATAAACCGCCGATTTTAAGGTAAGATTAGCACTATGAATATTAGAAATTTTTGCATTATCGCCCATATCGATCACGGCAAGTCGACTCTGGCCGACCGTCTTTTGGAATTTACCAACACGGTTGAAAAGCGGAAGATGAAAGAACAGCTATTGGATTCAATGGACCTTGAGCGCGAGCGCGGCATTACCATTAAGCTCCAGCCGGTGCGCATGGAATACAAAGACCATATTTTAAACCTTATTGATACGCCCGGCCATGTTGATTTTAATTATGAGGTATCGCGGTCACTGGCCGCGGTTGAAGGGGCGGTTCTTCTTGTTGACGCAACCCAGGGCGTACAGGCACAGACTTTGGGCAATCTTTATATGGCCATGGAGCAGGAGCTTTCCATTATTCCGGTATTGAATAAAATTGACCTTCCCAATGCCGAAGTTGACCGCCGCCGCGAGGAACTTGTCAAGCTGCTCGGCTGCGAGCCCGAAGATGTTCTTGAAGTGTCGGCAAAAACCGGTGCCAATGTGGAGCAGGTTCTTGAGGCGGTGATTAAAAAAATTTCCGCGCCAAAAATTTCATCATCTGAATCTTTGCAGGCGCTGATATTTGATTCTGACTATGACGATTATAAGGGCGTGGTTGCCTATGTTCGTGTGCTTAACGGCGGAGTTGCAAGTGGCGAGAGAGTTAAGCTTATTGGCGCACAGACGACAAGCGAAGTTCTTGAAGTCGGTTATTTTCGGCCCGGTATGACAAAATCGGAAAAAATTAACGCCGGCGAGATCGGCTACGTCGTCACCGGTTTAAAGAAGATACAAAACTGCCGCGTTGGCGACACAATTACTTTGGAAAAAAATCCCGCTTCGCCGCTTCCCGGTTACAAAGAGGTAAGGCCAATGGTTTTCGCTGGAATTTTTCCCAAAGACGGTGCGGATTATCCGCGTCTGCGCGAGGCAATGGATAAATTAAAATTAAATGACGCCGCGCTTACTTTTGAACCGGAGCGTTCGCAGGCGCTTGGCTTTGGCTTTCGCTGCGGCCTGCTTGGCATGCTCCATCTGGAAATTGTCCAGGAGCGCCTGCGCCGCGAATATGATCTTGACCTCATTGTTACCGTTCCCTCGGTTGCTTACAAGATATTCTATACCAGCGGGAAAGAGGAAGTGATAAAATCCGCCCAGGAAATGCCCGACCCTTCGCACCTTGATCATGTTGAAGAGCCGTGGGTAAAGGTTGATATTATTACTCCAAAAGAATATGTCGGCAATATCATGAACTTGGTTGCCGACCGCCGCGGCATCTATAAAAATACCGAATATCTTGACGCTGAGCGGGCAATTCTTCATTATGAAATGCCGCTTTCATCGGTCATTGTTGATTTTTACGATAAATTAAAAAGCGCCACTTCGGGATACGCCTCGCTTAATTATGAATTTTTTGAATATCGGTTGGCGAAAATTGTCAAACTGAATATTCTGGTTGCCGAAGAGCCAGTTGAAGCCCTGGCCATGCTTGTACCGGAAGGGGAGGCTTACCGGGAGGGAAAGCGTATTGTCGAGCTCTTGAAGGAGAATCTGCCCCGCCAGCAGTTTGTTGTCAAAATTCAGGCGGCAATCGGCGGAAAGATCGTCGCTGCTGAACGCTTGTCCGCCCTGCGCAAAGATGTCACCGCCAAGCTCTACGGCGGTGATGTTACCCGCAAGCGCAAGCTTTTGGAAAAGCAGAAAAAAGGCAAAAAGAAAATGATGTCCCGCGGCAGCGTTGATATCCCGACAGAAACATTTTTAAAAGTTTTAAAACGATAATATTATTTTATGCCAAAAAGAGTATTCATTATCCACGGTTGGGAAGGCCATCCAAAAGAAGGTTGGTTTCCGTGGCTGAAAAATAAACTGGAGGAAAAGGGGATTGAGGTGCAGGTTCCGCAAATGCCGAATGCCGAAACCCCAGAGATTGATGAGTGGGTACCATTTATCCAGAATTTGGTGGGTGAACCAGATGAAGATACATATTTCGTTGGCCACAGCATGGGTGTTCAAACATTTTTAAGATATATCGCGAGCATTGATAAAAAAGTTGGCGGGGCTGTTGCCGTTGCTGGATTTTTTACGCTAAAAAATTTATCGAGCCCCGAAGAGGAAAATATCGCAAAATCTTGGCTGGAGACGCCAATCGATACTGAAAAAGTAAAAAATAATTGTGGTGCGATCACGGCAATATTTTCAGATGATGATCCATGGGTCGGATTAGAGAACGTAAAAATGTTTGAAGATAGACTCAATGCAAAGACATTGATATTTGAAAAGAGGGGGCATCTTAGTGAGGAACATGGCGTTATGGAACTTCAACCTGTATTTGATGAGATCATGGCGATAATCAATAAATAGCGCATATCAAAAACTCCTGCTATGATGGCAGGAGTTTTTTTATTAATTTTACTCAATTGTCAGCTCAACCTGGTTGCTGTAAACGCCGCACGAGCCGCCCAAATATTCACATGCCCGGAAATAATATGTCCCCGGGGCGAGCCCGCTCCAGTAGTCGGTTCGCGCGTCCGGATCCCCTTCGTAATGATATTCATCTCCCGGATATACCGGATTGCCCGTGGCATTTTTGACAATCTTGAAGCCCATCGGTGAAGTCATGCCGGTTAGTGTCCATTCAAGATGAGCGGTTGTTGAGTCAACATAACCGGTTAAGTCAATGTCACCGCCGCTGCTTTGCGCGCCTTCAACTGTTATCTCAATATCATTGGAATAAGTACCGCATGACCCGCCAAGATATTCGCAAACCCGGAAGTGGTATGTTCCCGCGGCAAGCCCGGTCCAGGAATATGAGCGCGTTGAGGGTTCGCTTAAATACTTATAAGCGTCACCGGGATAAACCGGATTGCCGGTCGCATTCTTGACAATTTTAAATCCGTTGCTCGTATCAATGCCGGTTACGCTCCAGGTTAAATTTACTGTGTCGTTACTCGTTGTCGCGCTTAAGGCAATCTCACCGTCACCGCTGCTCGAGCCGCTGTCAATTGTAACAATAACTTCATTGCTGTAAATTCCGCATGATCCTCCCAGATATTCGCACACCCGGAAATGGTATGTACCGTCAGTCAGGCTGTTCCAGCTATCAGAGCGGGCCGCTGGATCGGAAAGGTAGTGGTAAGCATCGCCTGGATATACTGGGCTGCCCGAAGTATTCTTAACTACTTTAAATCCTTTGGCTGAGGTCATATCATTCACGCTCCAGGTTAAGTTTACTGTTGAGCCGTTGGCTGAAGCGCTTAAGTTAATTGAACCGTCGCCTGAAGTATAAACCGGGTCCGGATCGTCAGAAAGGCCTTTATTTTTGTTGATCGTCGTTGCCGTGGAGTAGCTTGGCAAAGAAGCCGTTTCAATCGGTTCGCCGATCATGTAATTTGTAAAGAATGCGTCGGCCACATCGTCAATTTTTGTGTTCCAGCCAGTGCCGAAAAGGGTAATGGCAATTGATTCGGTTGATACGTGGCGAAGCTGGCCGTAATCGCCGACCCAATACACTTTTGGATCAGTTGTAATTTTCACTAACCGGCTGTTTGGCTTATAAACGACATTTCCGCCAATCAGGATTGAGCCAAGCTCTGAATCAGAAATAACAACGACATTGTCAAAATTGGAAAACCAGGTAAAGTATGTTTTTTCATTAGGAAAAACATACCGTTTTCCGTCGGCTCCGTAATAATACACCGCGGTAAATGATTCTCCCTTGATCAAGCTGCCGCTTTGTAGGGTTGTTGCCTCTGCGCCAATCGGGGCGAAATATGACGCAACAAGCAGAAGGGCCAGGGCGATAAAAATCGCGTTCGGAAAAAATTTAGTCTGCATATTTTTTGTTAATATTAAAATAATTAGATTGCATTAATATTATACACAATTTTAAACGGGTTGATAATAACTTTTTTACAGCGCGGCTGATACGATTGACAATGTTAAAAATTAATGCTATGATTTAATTTACGTAAATTTTATTAAAACTTTTCAAGGAGGAGGAAAAGCATGTACGTTGAGAAGGGTTCACATTGCCCGATCTGCAGAGGCGTCTTGCGCGTCATTAAGGACGGCCGGCGCTGTTTTCTTGAATGCAGTGATAATTACTCGCATTACTGTTTGCTGACATTTGCTCAGGTTGCCGCCCTTGAGCAGGGCGAGACAATAGAGGTAGATGAATTCCCAGAAGAACCGGATGAATCACATCTTGAACTTCGGGGTCGGTTTCCTGAGTTCGACTTTTCTTAAAGCGATGTGCATCGGCTTTATCTGCCCCCAAGGCTTGCCTTTGGGGGTTTTTGATTTAATCTTTGAATTGTATTAAAATAGGTAAAGTATGAAACCGCGCCATAAGAGAAAATTAAAAAAAGCCTTAATTGCGATTTTCTTTATTTTTATCGCCTTGACATTGGTATTCTGGACAATGGCACCGTTATTTTATTAATTATGAAAAAAGCATGGAAAATCGCCGAACCGGTAAGTGCCGAGCATTGCCGAAATTTTCCCGAAGTTGATCCGATCGCGCTCCAGCTCCTCTGGAACCGCGGGCTAAAAACCCAGGAGGAAATTGACGAATTCTTAAACCCGGATTATTCGCAGGATCTTCATGATCCTTTTTTGTTTACCAAGATGCGCGAAGCGGTTGAGCGGATATTCCAGGCAATTGAAAAAAAGCAAAAAATTGTTGTTTACGGCGATTATGACGCCGACGGCGTAACAAGCAGCACGATAATTTTTTCCGCGCTCAAACAAATCGGCCGCCAGATGGACTTTCCGGTTGATAATCTTGATTATTATATTCCGCACCGCGATCTGGAGGGATACGGGCTTAACCAGGCGGCAGTGGAAAAAATCGTTAAAAAAGGGTGCGAACTTTTGATTACCACGGACTGCGGCATCAGCAATTTTGACGAAATCACCTGGCTCAAAGAAAACAATGTTGACGTAATCGTTGTTGATCACCATCAGGTGCCGGACAAGCTGCCGCCGGCAATTATTATCCATACCTCCACGCCCGGAGAAATTTATCCCTTTAAGCCTTTGCCAGCCGCGGGCGTGGCTTTTAAAGTTAGTTGCGCGCTTATCAAAGAAGCGCAGGAAAGAGGGCTTGATTTTCCAGAAGGCCATGAAAAATGGTTTTTAGATCTTGTTGCCATTGCCACGGTCACCGACCTAATGCCGCTCCTTGGCGAGAACCGAACTTTGGAAAAATTTGGTTTAATTGTTCTAAATAAGACTCGCCGCATCGGTCTTAAAAAACTTATCGATAAAACCGTTTCGCAGATGGGGAGAATTAATGCCCATGCGGTCGGATTTCAAATTGGGCCGCGCTTAAATGCGGCCAGCCGCATGGACCACGCCAATCAGGCGTTTGAACTTTTAAATACTGAAGACGCCGAGCAGGCCGAGATTTTGGCTGAACAGCTTAATCAGCTGAACATTGAGCGCCAGGCAATGACGGAAAAAATATTTCAGCAGGCGTTAAATAAAATTGGCGAAGTCGGAGAAAGCAAGATTATTTTTGCCGAAGATGAATCATGGACGCCGGGCTTAGTCGGATTGGTTGCCGGTAAAATTGCCGACCTTTATTACCGGCCGGTTATCCTCATCGGCCAGGAAGCAGGGAAATGGATCGGTTCGGGTCGGAGTATTCCGGAATACGATATTACCGCGGCCCTTCATCAGGCTGAAGAGCATTTTGCCCGTTTTGGCGGGCACAGCGGGGCTTGCGGGTTTGATTTAAAATCAAAAAGCGAGCTTAAACCGGTCATAAAGAAGCTTACCGCGCATGCTAAAAAAGAACTTTCCAAAATTGAACTCGTCCCCTCAATCAGTATTGAATGTCTGCTTGACCTTGATAAAGCAAGCTTTGAACTTGCGGAAAAACTTTTTAGCTTTGCCCCTTTTGGCATGGCCAACCCAAAGCCGATTTTTCTTGCCCAGGATCTCACCGTGGTAAGTTTCGAGGCAATGGGCGCTGATCTCAGTCATTTAAAAATTATGGCCAATTCATCAGAGGGCAAGGTTAAAAAAATTATTGGCTTTAGAATGTCTGAACGGATCCAGGAGCTGAAAATCGGCGCGAAGATAGATCTTGTTTATGAGCTCGGCATCAATGAATGGAACGGCAACCGGGAATTGCAGTTTAAGATTATTGATTTTATGGTAAAATAATAAAAAGCTTTTAGTTGCCACTTCCAGCTTTTAAAATATAAATAACTGAAAGCTTAAAAAAATTATGCCAAAAAAAGTAAGAATTTACACCGATGGCGGCGCTCGCGGAAACCCCGGTCCGGCCGGCATTGGAGCTGTGATAATTGACCTTGACCAGGGGAGTGAAGGAGAAGTTTTGGCTGAAATTTCCGAATACCTCGGTGAGACAACCAATAACCAGGCCGAATATCAGGCCGTGATTGCCGGACTTTCCAAAGCCGCAAATCTTAATGCCCAAGAAGTTGAGATAATTTCTGATTCCGAACTTTTGGTTAGACAATGCAACGGCGAGTATAAGGTTAAAGATCCGGATTTGGCAAAACTTTTTATGAAGGTTTGGAATCTGCAGCAAAATTTTAAAAAAGTTATTTTTAACCATACCCTGCGCTCGGGCAACAAAGAGGCGGATAGATTGGTCAATGAAGCGATTGACCGGGCAGGAAAATAAAGAAAAAATATGAATAGTAAAATATTAATAATATCAATTTTAATTATTGCCATCGCATTAGGCGCCTATCTTTTAATTCGATATAACGAGGGCGAGACCCTGATTGAGGATCAGATGCCCCTGGTAAATGTGCCAACTGAATTTTCTTATTCAGATGAGGGGAATAACTTTTTAGTGACGGCAAATTACATCGTCGTTAAAGAGTATTTTGATGCCGCGCAATTGGCAGGCAACAGCCAGGAATGCGGTAATGACGCAACGGTCGAATATTTTGATAATCTTTTGGCGGATTATTCTGACAAGGATGCCGGTACGCAATATATGTTTCACTATCCCGATGCATCGCAAGATCCAAAAAGCTGGGTAGTGACCGTCATTCCGAATAAGATAGGGTATGAAGATTTTGATTCATTTAAAAATGACTTTGATTTATGTTTTGCCGACGGGGAAGCATACCCGAGCATGTTCTCCGGGGATCATTTATTGTTTGTTTCATCATGCGGCAGCGGCTATGATGACGGCTCCGGTCTGCCGAACGGATGCCAAGAAATGAGAAAAATCATTGAACCAACAATAATAATGAAATAATATGAAAATAAAGCAGGTGATGGTAAAAAAACCAATTACTGTTAAACACAACGCTACGCTTGAGCAGGCGGCCAAAGTCTTGGTTAAAAATAATATTTCCGGCGCGCCCGTGGTTAATAAATCCGGCAAGTTGGTCGGTATTATTTCGGAAAAAGATCTATTCAAAGCGATTTACCCGAACCTCAAAGACATAATCCAGCACGTTAGTCTTTGGCTGGACAGAAAAAGAGTCCGCCATAATATTGAAAAAAAGAAAGACATTTTGATTGATAAAATAATGAGCAGAGAAGTAATTACGGTCAAGCCGGATACGCCGATTCTTAAGGTCGGTTCGATCATGCTGGTAAAAAGAATCCACCGCATACCGGTTGTGGACAAAGGCAAGCTTGTCGGCATTGTTTCCCGGCGGGACATTTTTAGAAAAATGCTAAAATCTGATCTGGATTTGTAAATTTTGCTAAATTTAGCTAAAAAATCAGGCATAACCGCCTGGTTTTTTGTTTATGGCGTGTGTATAATTTTTCGCTAAAATATGGTAAAATATATCTGTAGCCAACTTATGAATAAAAGCAGAAAAACAATCCTGAAATTAGGATTATACTTTTTGGTATTTGGGGTCTTTATTCTGGCTGCTTTTTTTAATTACCAGGTTATTTCTGTAAAGGCGGGGGATGCTGATTTTTTTGGCGGCTGGCTCTGGAACGATCATATCGGCTGGGTTTCGGCCAATTGCGTTGACCAGGGCACCTGCGGTGTTCAGGATTACGGCGTGGACATGAATTCCTCAACCGGCGATATAACCGGCTGGGGTTGGTCCGACAACGTTGGCTGGGTTTGCTTTGGCTCCACTTGCCCGGGCATCACGCCTGAGGGCGGCGGCGGCTATGCCGGCTGGGACAGCATTACCAAGGAAATCGGCGGCTGGGCAAAAGTGATTTTTGATCCGCCCATGGAAAATGACGGCTGGATTTCCTTAAACTGCGCCAATCCCGGAGTTTGCGGAACTTCAAATTATAAAATTATTTTGGATGATTTCGACGATGACGTAAGCGGTTTCGGTTGGAGCGCCAACGACAATAGCGGCGATATTGTCGGCTTGGGCTGGTTTGATTTTGACCAGATGTACGGCCGCAAGGAATTGATATGTGATGACTCCTGGGATAATGACGGCGATGGTTTGATTGACTGTGAAGATCCTGACTGCCCTTGCGGCTGGGAGGAGCTGGAACCTCTTTGTACTGATACGATCAACAATGATGCTGACGCCTGGATTGACTGCTTGGATCATGAACCTGATTTTGCCCATTCCTGCTGGCACCATGATCCATACTGTCCCTCAAACGAGGCCTTGGCCTGGTATTGGGACGGCGCTGCCTGGTACCAGCCAGGCGGTGACATTACCTGCCATGATGGTTCAGATAATGATTATGACGATGGCTTTGGCAACTGGGACTCCAGTTTTGCTTCGGGCCGGGATTGTCTGGACATTGACTGCCAGCCATTTTGTGAAGAAATTTGCGGCGACGGATTTGACAATGACGGCGACGGATTAGCGGATTGCGATGATCCCGATTGCGGCGACGTCTGCATCGGCGTTTGCGATCCGGATAACTGCAGCGGTGATCCGTGCGATGACATTGGCGAAGTTTGCCCGGGAACATATGGCGATCCGCCCCAGGCATGCATGTGCGTTGCTAAGCCATGGCTTGAGACAAAATGGGGAAATGTTTATTCCCAGCTTGGCGTCCAGGGCCCGCCTGCGCCAACCGGTCTGGCTAATGCCACATACTGCGTGGTCGCGGCAACCGGCGGAGTCGAGCAATTCGATTATTTTACCAGCGAACTCGGCTGCTATCTCTTGCCCGAAGACGTTTACGGCTTTCCTTCCCAACTGAACAAATATACCAATATTCTGGGCAATCTTGATATTCAAGGGATAATCAGCGGCCGTTACGGTACAGTTGTTGAAATTGACGACGCAGGGGATATCCCGGCAAACCTAGACGGAAAAATATATTATTCATCAAACAACGACCTTGATTTTGAAGGAGAATTGCCGGTAATTAATAATGGCTTTGCCGGCCAAAGCGGGGCCGGACTGATTATTGTCCAGGGTGATATAACTTTTGACAGTAATGTGGTTTATCAGCTAGGCAATATCTCCAAACTTAAAGAGCTTGCCTCGGTCGGCTGGGTTGCTTTTAAAGATCCAATTTCAGGCCATGGCGGCCATATCTACGTCGGCCGTGACGCCACTGAACTTGTTGGTGCTTTTTATGCCGAAGAGCAGATTGTTACCCGTGACGCCGAAAAAACACTTGATGTGTCCGGTTTGATGATTTCCAAGGATTTTGACTTTAACCGCCTCTATTCAAGCGAAGCCCGGGGAGCCGAACAGGTAATATTTGACGGCCGCGCCTTGGCAAATCCACCGCCGGGAATGGAAGATCTGACCCGGTCTTTACCATCAATCCGCGATATCGTACCTTCGCGCTAGGGTGTTGGTATTTTTATAGCAACATAGGTAATTTTTTGGTATAATTGATTTAATAAAATGGCTTTATTCGGTAAAACCACAAAAAACAGCTACCTTGGCGTTGATTTAGGCGCCGGGGGTATTAAAATTGTCGAATTGATGAATGAAAAAGGCCGCGCCCGGCTGGTTACCTACGGCTTTAGTGATCGCGCTTACGACGCGATGAACACAAATATTGCCGATACGACAAAAGATACAGCCGCTCTTCTGAAAAAAATATGCACACAGGCAAAAACATCTTCGACAAAGGCGATTGCTGGTCTGCCGGTGGCGCAAGTATTCAGTTCAATCATTACGGTGCAGGCGAACAACCGGCCCGAGCTCAAGGAGGCTATACAGGCAAAAGCAAAAAAGCTTATTCCGGTTCCGATTGAAGAAATGATACTGGATTCAAAGATTTTAGATAAAATTCCCGAGGGGAATAAGCCGTTTCCAAAAGAGCTGAAAAATATCCGCGTTCTGATTACCGGAGCGCCGAAAAATGTTGTTAAAAAATATATTGAGATTTTCAAGATTGCCGGCATTGAGCTTTTAAGCCTGGAGACGGAAGCCTTTGCTCTTATCCGCTCCCTGGTCGGCAAAGACCCTTCGTCAATTATGATTATTGATTTCGGCTCGGTTAGGACAAACTTGAGCGTCATTGAAAAGGGCATCCCCTTTTTAAACCGCAGTATTAACATGGGCGGCTTAACTGTGACCAAGACAATCAGCCAGAGCCTTGGCCTGGGTATGTCTGACGCCGACCAGATGAAACATGATGTCTCCGCGCTTACCCGGATTGCTCCGGGAGGAGAGCTTCCCAAATTACTCGACAATATTCTTCAGCCGATCGTTAATGAAATAAAATATTCAATAAACATGTACGCTGGTCAGCGCGAGAGCGAGGGGACGACCGTGGAAAAAATCATATTAACCGGCGGTTCATCGCTTCTGCCGAATTTATCAGATTATTTTACAAAACTTTTAAACATCAGCACTTATTTGGGAGACCCCTGGGCCCGCGTAATTTATCCGGTCGAGCTCAAGCCGGTGCTCGATGAAATCGGTCCGCGTTTTGCCGTGGCCGTGGGTCTTGCCATGAGAGACATTGGCTAAATATAAATATGCCAAACGGAGGAATCAGCCTTCTTCCTGAAGAGATGAGGGGGAAAGAGGAAGAAGAGCTAAAAAGTAAAGAAGAAGAAAAAGAAGAAAAGCACGAGCTTTATGTTCCGGGAAAAGAAAAAGGCGCTCAAGGCGCCGAAGGATTAGAATTGGGAACGCTGCCCACGCCAACGCCGCCCAAATCTGCGCCTCCGCCGATTGAAAAAAAGGAAAAGAAAGCCGTGCCGATCGTCCCTTATAAGCGCCGGCCCGAAGGCGCGCCTGAACCGCCAAAGCCAACCGCTGCGCCGCCGAAACGCGCTTTACGCGTCAGCCTGATTCCCGAGGAAGAAGAGGAAAAGAAGCTGAATATTGGCGCGCGTAAAATTACTCTCGGCGTCATGGTCGGAATAATGGCGGCATTAATTGCCGCGGGGGCGTTTTTAATCTGGAGCGGCACCAATGCCAAGCAGGCGGAAATCGATAAAATCAATCAGGATATTGCCGGGGTGCGCGCCCAGCTTGATGCGCTCAAACAGCAGGAAGCTGAACTTTATACTTTTGAAAAAAAGCTTGAAATGGTTGAAGACATTACGCTAAACCACGTTTACACGACAAAGATTTTTGAATTTTTAGAAAACAATACGCTGGCCGACGTTTGGTATGACGCGTACCTTTCATCAAGCGAGGGCAAGGTTAACCTCTCCGCCAACACATCCGATTTGCTGACCGCGGCAAAACAAATCACCCATTTTGAAAAGCAGGAAGAGCTGATGAAAGTTGAGGTGAATAATTTTCAGACAACCCTCAATGATTTTAACCAGGTTACCGGCGTCGGTTTTGAAGTCCAATTAATTTTTAATGACGGCTTCCTGTTGCCGGAAAACGAATAATTTATGCCCGAACCAGCAAGTAAAAAAATTGCCCAGGCGGAGGAAGAAAAAAAGAAAAGGCAAAAACCGCCTTCAGCCCTTTGGGTGCGTTATTACAAAACACTTCTTGTTTTTATGATAATCGCCATGGCGGTTATCGGCTGGTTTGTCGTACTCGGCCCGATGTACGGAGATTATCAGGTTCTTGATGTTCAGGCGAAACAGGAGGAATACAATCAATATCGCAGCGTGCTGACAAGATTTGAAAAAATAATGGCTGATTGGGAAAGCGTGTCCGAGGAAGATAAGCGCCGGCTTGATTATTTCTTGCCCGAGGGCAAAGATGTGCCCGGGATTGTCGCCATGCTCGACACGATGGCTGCCCAAAGCGGTTTTGCCGTTACCAAGGTATCGCTTTCGCACACTGAACAGCCGATAGAAAAAAAACCTGATCTTTTCCCGATATTGATTTCCATGAGCATTGACGGCGGGACATACCAAAACCTTAAACAGTTTGTTGAAAAAATTGAAAACAACCTGCGTGTGCTTGATGTTGAATCATTAAGCTTTCAGGCGGGAAAGGGGATATACGTATTAAATATTTCAACTTACTATCTCAAGGACTAATTTCATGAAATCAGTAAAAACAATAATTATTATCGTGATTATCCTCGTGGTTGTCGGCGGGGCAATTTATTATTTTGGTTTTATGCGTGAGCCGGGCGAGCAAATTGCGCCAACTGTCCGAATAGATGTCGCCGTTCCCAAGCTTGAAGTTGCCGTTTTGCAAACCCCGATGTTTAAAGAAATGCAGATTTTTGCTCCACTGCCGTTAAGCATCGGCGATATCGGCAATGCCCTGCCTTTTACTCAGATAAATTTTTTAAGCACGGCAACGACAACGCCGCCGCAATAATATGCCAATCGGAAAATTGACCCAACAAATCATCGATAAACTTGTCGCTGACAAAAAATTTGATGCCCGGCAGCAAAAAGCCGCTTTAACCGACCTTGAGGCTGGAAAAAGCCTTGAGGAGGCTTTGGTTAAACCGGGTTTTATTAAAGAAGACGACCTTGTTCAGGCGCGTTCAGCCGTTTATAACATCCCGTACCAGGATTTAAACGGCGTCCAAATACCGGCTGAAGTCCTTAATATTATTCCTCAGGAAAATGCTGAAACCTACAACATGATTGCCTTTGCCAAGGAGGGCAATGAAATTAAGGTTGGCTTAATTGATCCGCGCGATTACCAGTCAATGGAGGCGGTTGAATTTTTGGCTGAAGAAAATAATCTCAAAGTAAAATTTTACATTGTTTCACCGACTGCTTTGCGCAAAGCGCTGCGGCAATACCGGGTTTTGGGCAAAGAGGTTGAAAAGGAGCTAGAGTTTGCCAAGGAGCGTTTTGCTCCCAAAGCGGAAAAGGTTGAGGAGATTGAAGACATTGAGGAGGAGCTAAGCGGCGCTCCGGTTGCGCGCATTGTCGCGACAATAATGCGCCACGCAGTTGATTCGGGCGCTTCGGATATCCATATTGAGCCAATTGACGGCCCGACCAAGGTCCGTTACCGCATTGACGGGGTTTTGCGGACAACTCTTCGTTTGCCAAAATATATTCATTCGGCCGTAGTTTCCCGCATTAAAGTAATGGCAAATTTAAAAATCGATGAAACCCGTGTTCCGCAAGACGGAAGAATTACCGAGACGATCGGCGGTAAAAAAATTGACTTTCGTATTTCAACTCTGCCCTGTGCGGAGAATGAAAAGGTGGTAATGAGAATATTGGACACTTCAGCCGGCGCACCAACGCTCGAGATGCTTGGTTTTTCCAAGCCGCATGTCGAGATTATCCAAAAACAAATACGGGCGCCACACGGAATGTTTTTGATTACCGGACCGACCGGTTCGGGCAAGTCAACAACCTTGTATGCGATTTTAAATATTATTCACAGTGACGACGTTAATGTTGTTACGCTTGAAGATCCAATTGAATATTATATCGAAGGCGTTAATCAATCGCAGGTCCGTCCGGAAATCGGCTATACTTTTGCCAACGGCCTGCGGGCAATCCTTCGTCAGGACCCGAATATCATTATGGTCGGAGAAATCCGCGACCGGGAAACAGCCGAACTTTCCATACATGCCGCGTTGACCGGCCATTTGGTTTTTTCAACGATCCATACAAATGACGCTCTTGGCGCCGTGCCTCGTCTGATCGATATGGGGGTAGAAGACTTTTTACTCGGCTCAACTTTAAATGTTGTTATTGCCCAGAGATTAGCGCGCCGCATCTGTGATAACTGCAAGGAAACGTCCTCGGTTCCCAAAGACGTGGAAGACCAGGTACGCGAAGCTTTAGCCGGTGTTCCCAAGGAGTTTTTGCCAGATAATGTCAATCTTAAGGGTCAGCTGACTTTTTATAAGGGTAAAGGCTGTCCCCGATGCAATGGCAATGGATATTCCGGTCGAATTTCGGTTGCCGAACTTTTGGTGGTTGACCGGGAAATGGAGCACATTATTGAAGAAGGATTTCCCAGTGAAAAAGTAGAAGAGGCGATTAAAAAACAAAAGATGATTAGATTGGGGCAGGATGGATTTATCAAGGCCCTGCAGGGATTTACCACGGTTGAAGAAGTTATGAGAATTAGTCAGGAATAAAAAAAATGCCACAGTTCAGCTATACGGCAAAAAATGCGCGCGGCCAAAAACAGGAAGGCCAGGTTGAAGCCGAAAATAAGGCGGCGGCAGTCAAGGACCTGGAAAACCGCGGCTTAAAAGATGTTTCCGTGAAGTCCTCAGAAAAATCAAAACTTCTGGGGGCTAATTTAAAATTTTTATCTCGCGTTGGCGTTAAGGATAAAGTGGTTTTTTCCCGCCAGCTTTCGGTGATGATTTCGGCTAATGTGCCGCTCCTTCGCGCCTTGCGCGCGCTCATTGCCCAAACCGATAATCCGGCGCTTAAGGATATTGTTAAAAATATTGGCGATGAAATCGAGGGCGGGGCCAAGCTTTCCGACGCCATGTCGCTTCATCCGGATGTATTTTCCGACTTTTTTGTTAGCATGGTGAAATCTGGAGAAACCACGGGTAAGCTTGACGAGGTGCTTAATTATTTGGCTGATGAGCAGGAAAAAGATTACGAGCTGATGAGCAAAATTCGCGGCTCAATGATTTATCCGGCATTTATTATTTTCGGGCTTTTTGCCGTAGGGCTTTTAATGATGATATTTGTCATCCCCAAACTAACCCAAATTTTAATTGAATCGGGCGCCGAACTTCCGCTAACCACTCGGATACTGATTTTTACCAGCGACATTCTCTCAAACTATTGGTGGCTTTTGTTGATTTTGTTTATCGCCGGGGGAATTGCTTTGCGAATATTTATCAAGGTGCCTTTGGGGCGATATTTATGGGATAATTTAAAAATCCGCTTGCCGCTTTTTGGAAATATTTTTAAAAAAATATACATAGTACGTTTTACAAGGAGCATGAATACTTTAATCACCGGCGGAGTTGATATTGTCACCAGCCTTAAGGTCGTTTCTAACGTCGTCGGCAACGCCGTGTATAAGCAGCTTATCAACCAAACTATCCGCGAAGTGGAGGACGGCAATTCCATTACCGTGACCATGCGCGATTCAAAGCTGATTCCGCCCATGGTTGTTCAGATGATCGCGATTGGCGAAGAAACCGGCCAGATGGCTTACGTAATGGAAAAATTAACTGACTTTTTTGCCCGCGAGGTCCGTGCCCTGGTTGACGGGCTGGTAACGGTGATTGAACCGCTGGTAATGATTATTATGGGCATTGCCGTGGGAATTATGGTATCGGCCGTTTTAATGCCAATGTATAATCTGGCTTCGGAATATTAAAAATGGTATAATAAATGGGGATAAAAACCCGATATTTATTAATTTAATAATTAAAATAAGGGTAACTTATGAAAAATAAAAAAGGTTTTACCCTGATTGAGCTTTTGGTGGTTATTGCCATCATCGGCCTTTTGGCAACCTTGGCCGTTGTCGCATTGCAAAATGCCCGACAAAAATCTAGAGACGCCAAGCGCATGTCTGATATGAAACAGCTTCAGACGGCCCTTGACCTTTATTTTGCCGACCAAGGAGCTTATCCGGCGCCGGCTGTTGATCCTAATGAATTAGGTGTAGACAGCGTAGTGCTTTGTGATACAGCTGCCGGCTTCCAGGCTGATGACACAGGCTGCACAACGACTTACATGGACAGGGTTCCGGCCGACCCCGGCACGGGCGCGTACATGTATTCACAGACCGCAACTGATAATTACGGAATCACCTTTAGCTTAGAAGGGCCGACCGGAGGATTGGCAGCCGGCGATTATGAAGCTAGTCCAGCCGGAATACAGCCAGTTGTTGCTCCGTAAATTTTGCCTAAATTTAGCGCAAAAATCCCCAAAAAGGGGATTTTTGTGTTATGTATAAGTTTGGTTCACGAAGGCCAAAAAAAGTGGTAAAATTAAACTATGTATAGCGGTTTAACATATACCCTGGCCGTATTTTTTGGATTAGCCGTAGGCAGTTTTTTAAACGCCTGTATTTGGCGTCTTAAGAATAAGAGATCAGTCCTTTACGGCCGCTCAATGTGCCCCCATTGCAAGCACAAGCTTACCTGGATTGACCTTGTGCCGGTGCTTTCTTTTATATTTTTGCGCGGCCGCTGCCGTTATTGCGGTAAAAAAATTTCATTGCAGTATCCCTTGGTTGAGCTGGCAAGCGGAATATTGTTTGGTCTCGCGGCAATGAACTCCCCGCTGTTAGATCCTGGCAGTTTGTATTTTTTGCTGCGCGATTGGTTCTTTATCGGCGTGCTGATAATAATTTTTGTATATGATCTTCGCTGGGGCTATATTCTTGACCGGGTCACTCTGCCAACGGCAATAGCCGCTTTTGCTGTAAATATTCTTTTGGGAGCAGGATGGCAAAGACTTGTTCTTGCCGCGGTAATCGGCTCTGGTTTTTTCCTTTTTCAATACGCTGTATCAAGAGGCAAATGGATCGGCGGCGGAGATATCCGCCTGGGCGCGCTGATGGGTTTCATGCTTGGCTGGCCGCAAATTATTACCGCATTATTTTTTGCCTATTTTATCGGTGCGATTGTCGCGATTTATTTACTCCTCTCGCGCCGCAAGAGAATGGGTTCGGAGATTGCCATGGGCACTTTTTTAAGCGCGGGAACGGTTGTTGCTCTGCTCTGGGGAGAAAAAATTATTAATTGGTATTTTGGCGGATAATTTATGCATCTGAAAAACAATAAAAAAGGCTTCTCATTGATAGAGGTTTTGGTTTCTTTAACCATTTTTGCCATGATTATGGCAGCGGTAATTTCAAATTTTCGCGGCGGTGAATTCAGGAATCAATTAAATCTTGCCGCAGCCAATGTCGCTTCCGAGCTGCGCAAGGCCCAGAGTATGGTTTCCGCCGGAACGCCGACACGCGTGTGCGAAGTCGCCGGTGTTGTTGGTGAAAATTGCGAAGACAACCCCGGCCTTTGCCCGGCTGACTGCGTTGAGCACGTGCCCTTTGGCGGCTATGGACTTGTTTTTATTCCCGGCGCGGAAAATATTACTTTTTTTGCCAATACCGATATTGAAAATGATTATGAAGAACTTAATGAAAAGGTGCGCGACCTTTCCGTATCGCCGACCGGCCGGGTGATGATAAGCTCAATCGTTACCGACACCGGGCCGTCGACCGAGCTGCAGGTGATTTTTATGCCGCCGGCCAATCAAATAATTTTTGCCGGTGATGTTGCTTTAGATCCAAGCGAAGCAATTATTACCTTGGAGCATATTAATTCCGGAGAAACCCGGACAATTACCATTAATAAAATTTCATCACGCATTGATGTTGACTAAAGACACAAAAGGGCAGGGTTTAATCGAGATGCTTATTGCCATCGCGATTATTTTGAGCGCGGTAGTCGGCGGGTTGTCGTTGATGATCGCCAGCTTTAATGCCGAGCAGGAGAGTCAACGCCGGACTGTCGCGGCAAACCTGGCGCGCGAGGCTATTGAAATCTGCAAAAATTACCGCGACTCCGCCTGGGTCAATCGCGAAGATTTTGATATCTGGTTCCGCAATGCCGACCTGGATTATACTGCCGTGCCCATTTTTGATGAAGTGGAAATGCGCTGGACATTAGACTTTCTGCCCGACGACATTTCTGAAGATTCAACCAAGGTTTATCAATACGGCACCGGGCCTCTTTCCAGCTTGATGAACAGCGTTGACGCGCATGACGCGGCCGAAGCCGGTTTTCGCCGAATGCTGACCCTGAACCCTATTTGCTATGACGTTTTTAATGACAACGAATATATGATCGGCGACGGCTCCACCTGCGATCCGGATGAGCTGATCGGCGTTAAGATTACCGCTGAGATAAGGTGGCAGGACCGGGCGGCGGTCCACACAATAAATGTTGAAGATAGATTATATAATTGGCGATGGCGTTAAAAAATAAAAATCAAAAAGGCTTTACTTTGATGGAAATATTGGTCGTTCTGGCGATATTTTCAACTTTTGTTGTTATGGCGACTGATCTTTTTTTGACAATAAACCGTGTTCAGCGTGAGACCCAGGTCTCCGAGCGCCTGCTTAGCGAAAGCCGTTATATTTTAGACACGATCGCCCGCGAAGTACGCAGCGGCCAGATTGATTATCAGGCCTACGGAGATCCGATGGCGCCTGATGATCCGATTGCCAATCCCGGCGAAAGGCTTTATTTAATTGCCGGCAATGCTGATGATTTGATTGTTAGGAAGGCAAGCGACGCTACCTGCCCTTCGGCCGAGAGCACGCCCTGTGTTGCCATAAGCCGCGACGGAGGAACGACCTGGGCTTCAATGACGCCGCTTGGCGTGCGTGTCCTTGATTTAAAATTCATCGTCCATCCCGATCTTGATCCGTTCTATTTCGACGGTGCTGACTGGCTGGCCGATGATCAGCCAATGGTTACGGCAATAATCAAAATTGCCAATACCGATGAAATTAGCACGCAGTACGAGGAAATAAGCAATCAAACAACAATTTCCCAGAGGTTTTATGCCCGCTAAGAAAAAAATTTTTAAAGACAAAAAGGGAACCGTGCTTCTTTTAGCCTTGCTGATGATGGCTTCGGCCGTGGTCGCCGGCGTGGGGATGGGCCATATTATTATTTCCCAGCTGCGGCAGTCCATTCTTACCGATAATGCAATCTCGGCGTATTACGCGGCTGAATCAGCAATTGAAAGCTCCTTATACCAAATTCGCGCCCTGGAAAAAGATCTCGGCGCCCTGCCAACCACCGGCACGCTTGACAATAATGCTGAGTGGGAAATTGAATGGAGCAACACGCGCCCGGACGTAACGGTCAGCATTGCCGAGCACCAGACCTACCAGCTGGATCTTTTTAATCCGGACGATCTTAGTGAGGCTCCGGGCATTGAGGCGCTTCGTTTCGCCTGGACCGGGCCGGGCTGGCTTGAGATCGCGTATGTCAGCTGGTTTCCCGCGCCAACACTGGACACGGCGGTTTGGCCGGAGCAGGAATACCAAGTGGTTGTACCGGCGATTGATCCAGCTTCATCACCAATTATCCGCAATGAATTTCAGTCAAACCAGGCATACCGCGTCAGGCTGCGCGCGATGTATGGCGACATAAAAAACTTGAACATCACCGGCTGGAGCGCTGACGGCGCGCCGCCGGGAAGCCAGATTCCGCTGCCTTCGCATATCACCCTGCAGGCATTTGGAAAATTCGGCCTCGCCCGTCAGGCGGTTGCGGCAAGCATTCCTCGGTTTAATCAGCTTTCCGGCATATTTGATTTCGTTCTCTTTAGCGAACAGCCGATTACCAAAGAATAGGTATGGATAAAAATCAGGCCAAAGAAAGAATCGCCAAACTAAAAAAGGAGATCAACCACCACCGTTATCTCTACCACGTTTTGGATAGACAGGAAATTTCCGACGCGGCGCTTGATTCACTAAAGCACGAGCTTTATAAATTAGAGCGGCAGTATCCTGAATTTATTACCCCTGATTCGCCGACCCAGCGGGTTAGCGGCAAGGCCTTGGAAAAATTTAAAAAAGTACGCCACAGCGTCCGCATGCTTTCGCTCGAGGACGTTTTTTCATTTGAAGAAATAAAAGCCTGGCGTGATCGCTGCCAAAAGCTTGTTCCGCGTGAAAAATTTGAATTCTTCAGTGAAATAAAAATGGACGGCCTCGCTATCAGCCTTACCTATGAAAACGGAATTTTAAAAACCGGCGCCACCCGGGGCGACGGCACGGTTGGCGAAGACGTTACCCAGAACATAAAAACGATAGAGGCGATTCCCCTTAAGCTGCACAAGCCAAAAGAGGGCGAATTAACCGCTTTTTATAAAAAAACAAACGGAAAATTCGACAAGGAAAAATTTGAAAAATTTATTAAGTCAGATTTTTTTGGGATTTTCGAAGTGCGCGGTGAAGCCTTTATGCGGAAAGCAATTTTTGAAAAATTAAACAAGGAGCAGAAAAAAAGGGGCGAGGCCCAATTCGCCAATCCGCGCAATGCCGCGGCCGGCTCCATCCGCCAGCTTGATCCGCAAATAACCGCCTCGCGCCAGCTTGATTTTTATGCCTACGACGTTGTTACTGATCACGGCCAGGCAAGTCACTCGCAGGAACATGAAATGATGCGTTTGCTTGGCATCAAGATAAACCCACTCTACAGGCTATGTCCCCAATTAAAGGACGTGCAGAAATTTTTTGAATCAATCCAGAAAAAAAGAGAAAAACTTGACTACTGGATTGACGGTATTGTCGTCAATATCGATGACAATAATACGTACAAAAAACTCGGCGTTGTCGGCAAGGCGCCGCGCGGCATGATTGCTTATAAATTCCCGGCTGAGCAGACAACGACGGTTGTCCGTGAAGTTAAATGGCAGGTCGGCCGCACCGGCGCGATTACTCCGGTCGCGGTGATGGATCCGGTGCAGATTGCCGGCACAACCGTTACTCATGCCACGCTGCATAATTATGACGAAATAAAAAGGCTGGGCGTAAAAATAGGGGATACGGTAATTTTGGAAAAAGCCGGCGACATTATTCCTAAGGTGGTGGAAGTTCTGCCTAAACTGCGCAGCGGACGGGAAAAGGAAATCCACCCGCCAAAAAAATGCCCGGTTTGCGGGAGCCCGGTAAAAAAGAAGCCGGGCGAGGTGGCGATTTACTGCACAAACAAGGTTTGTTTTGCCACGGAAATAAAAAAAATAATACACTTTGTCTCTAAAAAAGCCTTTGATATTGAGGGGCTCGGTGAAAAGATTGTTGAGGAGCTGGTGAATAAGGGCCTGATTGCCAATGCCGCCGATCTTTTTATATTAGAAAAGGGGGACCTTCTTCCCCTGGAGGGTTTTGCCGAAAAGGCGGCGGAGAATCTTATTGAAGCCATTGAAAAGTCAAAGCACGTGTCTTTGGCGCGCTTTATTTATTCGCTCGGCATCCGCCATGTTGGCGAGGAAACAGCAATTGATCTTGCCAATCACTTCGGCACTCTGCAAAAATTGATAAAAGCAAGCCCTGCGGAGCTGGCCAGTATTCCTGATGTCGGCGGTGTTGTTGCCGAGAGCATCCATAATTATTTCACGAATAGCCGCAATCAAAAATTTATTCAGGATCTGATAAAAAACGGCGTCCGCATCGAAGAAGTCAAAATCCGCAAGCACCAGCCGTTCAAGGGAAAATCAATCGTCCTTACCGGCAGTTTGGAATCAATGACCCGCGATGATGCCAAAGCCCGCCTTCGTGAACTTGGTGCAGATGTCTCGTCATCAGTCAGTAAAAATACTGATTTTGTCGTGGCTGGTGTTGATCCTGGCTCAAAATATGACAAAGCCAAGAAGTTAGGTGTTAAGGTGATTGACGAGAAAGAATTTTTAAAAATCATTAAATAAATTTGATTTTTGTCGATAAACAGCTATAATACAACATTATGAGTATTGGTTTGGAAGAAATAAAACATTTGGAGGAGCTTGCCCGGATCAAGCTTACTGCCAAAGAGCGCGAGCTGTACGGCGAACAGCTCTCGTCAATTTTGGAATACGTAAATAAGCTCCAGCAGGTAGATGTCGAGGGGGTTGAACCGACCGGCCATGCTACCGAAGCCGAGAATGTCTGGCGGGAAGATGCGGTTATTGAATCATCTGATGAAGTTAAGAAAAGGATCACGGAAAACGCGCCCGAACTTGTAAAAAAATTATTTAAAGTAAAGTCAGTTTTTGAAAAATAATATGGAGCTTAACGAATTAAATATCCAAAAGGCACACCAGGGGCTAAGAGAAAAAAAATTTAGTTCCCGCGAACTGGTCGACGCCTGCTTTAGGGCGATCAAGAAAAAAGAAAAAAAAGTTAATGCTTTTTTAAGTTTATTTCAGAAAGAAGCTAATGACATTGCCAAAGAAGCTGATAAAAGAATCGCCAATGGCGATGAGCTGGGCCTGCTCGAAGGAATACCCGTCGCGGTGAAAGACAATATGCTTTATGCCGGCCATGCCTGTACTGCCGGTTCAAAAATTTTAGAAAAATACATTGCCGCTTATGACGCAACGGTTGTTGAAAAATTAAAAGAATCCGGCGCGGTTATTATCGGCAAAACTAATATGGATGAGTTTGCCATGGGTTCGTCAACGGAGAACTCGGCATTTAAACCAACAAAAAATCCATGGAACGTTAAAAAAGTGCCTGGCGGATCTTCTGGCGGGTCAGCCGCCGCAGTCAGCGCCGATATGTGTTTTGCCGCTCTCGGCTCGGACACCGGAGGATCAATACGCCAGCCGGCGGCGCTTTGCGGCACCGTCGGCCTGAAACCGACTTATGGCCGCGTTTCCCGTTATGGATTAATTGCTATGGCCTCAAGCCTTGACCAGATTGGTCCGCTCACAAAAAATGTCCAGGACGCGGCCTGGGTAATGCGAGCGATTGAGGGGGTTGACCGGCGTGATTCAACCAGTGTTGATGCCGAGCCCTGCCCGATAGAATTTCCTGAAGATGTAAAAGGAATAAAAATCGGCGTGCCCAAAGAATATTTTACCCAAGGCATTGACCCCGAAGTAAGTGAAGCAACCAGATCGGCGATTGGCCAGCTGGAAAAACTCGGAGCGAAGATTGTTGAAGTAGAGCTGCCGCATACGGATTACGGGCTGGCAGTCTATTATATCCTTATGCCCTCCGAAGTAAGCTCCAATATGGCGCGATACGACGGTGTACGCTACGGCTTGCGTGAAAAAGGTAAGGATCTGCTGGAAGTTTATATGAATACCCGCGCCAAAGGATTGGGCTTGGAAGTCCGTCGCCGCATCATGCTCGGCACTTTTGCCTTGTCATCCGGGTATTACGAGGCTTATTACGCCCGGGCGCAAAAGGTGCGCACTTTAATCTGCCGCGATTTTAATGAGGCGTTTAAAAAAGTAGACTGTCTGGTCGGTCCGACCACGCCGACTCCGGCATTTGATCTTGGTGAAAAATACGAAGACCCGCTAACAATGTATTTATCCGATATATATACCGTGTCGATTAATGTCGCCGGCGTGCCGGCGATTTCAGTTCCGGCCGGCTTTGTCCGCGATCTGCCAGTCGGCCTGCAGATTATTGGCAGCTACTTTAGTGAAAAGAAAATTTTACGGGTAGCAAATGCTTTTGAGCAGGCAACCGATCACCATAAGAAAAAGCCGGAAATATAATATGGAGATAAGAGTAGATTATCCAAATTTATTTGAGAGCTTGGTTTATGTTTTTATAACCTCGCTAATAATCATTTTTATTTTGATTTTTATTTGGCAGGTGCGCAAATTTTTTCGCCGGCCCGAACTGGAAGGGCTGGACCGGCAGGGTATTAAGCGCCGCTGGGAAGAGATTGAAGTTATGCTCAGCAAAAAAGGGGACATGACCGATAAAGTGGCAATTCTTGAGGCGGATAAACTGCTTGACCATGTGCTTAAGGCAATGGCTATGCCCGGCAACAGCCTTGGCGAACGCCTTAAGGCGGCATCATATAAATATTCAAAACTGGAAAAAGTGTGGTGGGCGCACAAGGTAAGAAACCAGCTCGTTCACGAGGCAAGCTTTAAAGTTAACCATAAAACCGCCCGCGCCGTGGTTGGCACTTTTGAAAAAGCGCTCAAAGAGCTGGGCGTTCTGTAAATTTACATAATAGTCAATATTTAATTTTGGCCTTTGGTTAAAACTGCCATATGATACCATATTTCCAGATATTAAAATTTAATCTCGGCTTATTTTCCCTGCAGTCCTGGGGCACGATGGTTGCCCTCGGTTTTATTATTGCCATGTTTGTTGCTGGCTGGCGCATGAAAAAACTGGGGCTGAACCACAAGCTCGTCTGGGATTTTGGACTTATCGGGATTTTGGGGGCGATTGTCGGTTCGCGTCTTTTTCATTGCTTTTTTTACACTTGGGATTATTATCAAAAAAATTTGCTTGAAATTTTATATTTTTGGACTCCGGGTTATTCCCTTTACGGCGGTATTGCCGGACTTAGCCTCGGCGTTATCTTATATATAAAAATTAAAAAGCTTGATTTTTGGAAATATGCCGACGTAATTGCTTTCAGCGCCCCGGCCGGGCTGGCAGTCGGCCGGATTGGCTGTTTTTTTATCCACGATCACCCGGGCATTCAAACAAATTTTTTTCTCGGCGTGCAATATCCGGGCGGCGCGCGCTGGGACCTTGGCCTCATGCAGCTGATTGCCAATTTAATAATATTCACTGTTTTTATTATATTGATGCGCAAGGAGAGGGCCCCGGGATTTTACGTTTGTGCATATTTTATCTATTACGGCGCGACTCGGTTCTTTCTTGATTTTCTCCGCGCCTGGGAGGGGCCAATCGCCGAAACGCGCTACTTTGAGTTGCTTACTCCGGCGCAGATATTTTCCGTGATTTTGATTGCCGTTGGCGTAATGATCAGCGTTAATTTATTAAAAAAAAGGCATGGCGCACTTTAAGTATAAATTCCCGTTTTTTATCGCTTTTATTTCCGGCATGTGCATTATGGCGGTTGAATTGACCGCTTCGCGTTTGCTCGCGCCGTATTTTGGCACCTCGCTTTTTGTCTGGACCAACATTATTGCCGTAATCATGAGCGCTTTGGCCGTTGGCTATTGGTTGGGCGGAAAAATTTCTGAACGGCGTCCGGAAATGACATTTTTGTTAAAAATTATCCTTATCGGCGGGGTGCTGTGTTTTATTATCCCTTTTCTCATTGAGCCGCTTTCCGTTTATATTCTAAGCGACCTTGCCTTGATGAGCTCGGCTTCGTGGGTAATCCTCTTTGGTTCATTTTTTGCCACGGTTTTTGTTTTCTTTTTGCCGATCATGCTTCTCGGAATGACCAGCCCATATTTGATTAAAATTATTTCTCTTCGCCACACCGACGTCGGCAATGTCAGCGGCACAATATTCGCCGTTTCAACAATCGGCAGCATTATCGGCACCTTTTTGCCGTCAATAGTTTTTATTGCCTGGCTCGGTTCCAAAAAAACTATATTAATATTTGCCGTGACTTTGATAATTGTTGCCGCCCTCGGGTTGGTAAACCGTCGCCGTTTTATTTATCTCGGCATGCTTGCTTTTGTTGCCGGCCCAATATTCATACCGCCGTCTCTTCGGCCGGAACCAAATATTATCCTTGAAACCGAATCCGTCTATCAATATATTCAGGTGGTGGAAGAGGGAGGAGTGCGTTCGCTTAAATATAACGAGGGCACCGGCACTCAGTCGGTATTTGTTCCGGACCAATTCCTTACCGGGCATATGTATTTTGACGTAATGGCCGCTTCGCCGGCATTGTTTATGCAGGGCGAGCTTGATGTTTTAAATATCGGGCTGGCCGGCGGAACAGCCGTGCGCGGGATGAGTTATTTGTTTGAGGGAGAAAAACAAATTAATATCGAAGGCGTGGAAATCGATAACACGATAATCCAGATTGCCAAAAAATATTTTGATCTCAATCTTGATAATCTTAAAATTTATAATCAAGATGGACGCATCTTTGCCCGCTCAACAGAAAAAAAGTATGACTTAATCCTGGTTGACGCTTACTCAAATCAAATTTATATTCCCTGGCATCTGACGACTGATGAGTTTTTCCGCAATATCGAGGCAATTCTAAAAGAGAAAGGAGTCGTCGCCCTAAACCTGAATTCAACCTCCGAGGAGTCGGGTCTTTTTAAGGCGCTGACCAACACCATGGCCCATAATTTTAACTATGTTTATTCAGCTCCGATTCCCAGGACGTTCAATTACATAATTTTTGCCGCACGCGAGCCAATTGATTTCAATATTTTATTGGACAATCAAAAAGTAAACGAGAATAGCTCATTAGTTGATCTTATTCAGTATTTAGTTGAAAACCAAAGTATAATCCGATATAATCCAGAAATCGCATTATTAACCGATGACTGTGCGCCGGTTGAACATTTAACCGACTTTATGTACTGGGATTATTTTGTTAATTTGTACCAAAATTAAAAGTTATGCATGACGCGATAATTATCGGCGCCGGCCCGGCCGGTATGGCCGCGGCAATATATTTCGCCCGACAGAAACTTGACTTTATTATTATTTCCAAAAATATCGGCGGCCAGACAGCATGGAGCGCTGAAGTAGGAAATTACCTCGGCTTTCATTTGATTTCCGGCGCTGATTTGGCAAAAAAGTTTAAAGAGCACACTGAAAGTTACGGCGTAAAAATACAAAGCGAAGAAGAGGTTAAGGAAGTTAAAGAAAATAACGGTAATTTTACGGTAATCAGTGACAAGTGCGAATATCAAGCTAAAACAGTGCTTGTCGCGACTGGTGAAAAGCACCGTAAACTCAACATCCCGGGTGAAGATGAATTTTATGGCAAGGGAGTAACTTACTGCGCTATCTGCGACGCGCCGCTTTTTTCCGACAAAGACATCGCCGTAATTGGCGGAAGCAATTCAGCAATGGAGGCCGCGCTTTTTGCCGCAAAGTATTCAAAAAAGGCATATATCATTACTATCAACCCCGGGCTTGAAGGCGACAGCGTATTGATTGATCGCATAAACGGGGAAGACCGGATTGAGGTAATTACCAGTGCAAAAACCACGGAAATTGCGGGCAATAAATTGGTTAATCGCCTGAAATATGAGAAAAAAGGAGAAGTTAAAGAATTGGAAATCAAGGGAGTTTTTATTGAGATTGGCTTGATTCCTGTTTCTGATTTCATTGGTATAGTTAAAAAGAACAAATGGGGGGAAATTGAAGTTGATAAAAATAATGCTACTGACATAGAAGGGATTTGGGCGGCCGGGGATGTGACCGACATCACAACCAAGCAAATCGCCGTTGCGGTAGGCGAGGGCTCAAAAGCGTCAATCAGGATGATTAAGTATATTGAGAAGAGCAAATAATTTGTCTAAATAAAAATAATGTGTTAATATTTATTAATCTAAATACATAAAATTTGCATTTATGGCACAAGACGAAAAAAGTATTTTTGGCGACAATCCAAAAACAGCCTTTATTCTCGGGCTTTTTGTCGGCATTGCCGCTTTCAGTACAATAACCGCCCTCGTGCTGGTTATCGCGCTTTTTACCGGCAGCGGCATTGATTTTGCTCAGTCCGATAAAGTGAACGAAGCGGTCGCGGTTGAGGGTGCGCAGCCAGACGCCGAAGAAGTTGAGGTTGCCGAGGTACCGCCGGTCACAAGTGAGGACAATGTTTACGGCCCGAGCGACGCAAAAGTAACCATGATTAAATATTCTGATTTTGAATGTCCTTACTGCGCAAAATTCAGAGACACAATGGATGAATTATTAGACGAATACGGCAATGATGTCCGTTTGGTTTTCCGCCATTTTCCGCTTTCATTCCACGCTAACGCGCGTAGTGCCGCAATGGCGGCTGAATGCGCCGGAGAACAGGATATGTTCTGGGAGATGTATCAGGAAATTTTTGACGCGAACGAGCTGGGAACAATGAGCGTTGATGCCTGGAAACAGGCAGCTGAGGATCTCGGCCTAGACACTGATCAGTTTGACGAGTGTCTTGACAGTGAAAAATACGCAAACAAGATAAATGAGCAGATGCAGGCCGGAGTGGAAGCCGGGGTAAGGGGGACACCAGCGACCTTTATTAACGGCATGATGGTTTCCGGAGCCCTGCCGTATGATACAATCAAACAGGTGATTGAGAGCGAACTCCAATAATTTATTAAAAAACCGGGCGATGACGCCCGGTTTTTTTTATTTTAATATTAGTGTTGATAAATTAACTTATCAAATTTATTAAAAGTATATAAAATAATATAACTGCATTTGAGGAGGGAATGATGAAGCAGGTAGAAAAATCTGACGGAGGGGAAAGCTGCAGCAGTGAAAAAAACCCGGGTCTTGAAATCACCCGTATTGATGTTTTTCCGTATCAGACAACGTACCATCTTAAGCGAATTGAGGTTCCGAAAATACCTTTCGAACAAATCAATCCGCTGAAGATATACGCGCAAGATTATTTTTTTGATAATCGCTAGGGTTTAATAGTTGCTGTTGTTTTTATACCTTCCTTTCTTAACCCCGCCATGCGGGGTTTTTCTTTACAATAATCCGGATTTGTTTTAAGGTATATACAGCAAAGGAGGCCAATCATGGGAGCGAGACAGCATTCCAATATCGGCCTTCGGGCCGTTCACATTACCGGCTCGGACAAGGTGAAAACTTGCCGAGGAGAAGAACAGCCAGAATATGGCGACTACATCGTTACCCGATATTACGACAGCGGAATCATTCAGATACTGATGAGCCATCAAGAGTTCATTCGCATAATGAGGGAGCTGGGCAGCTCCCACCCCGGCCTAAACAGTAACGACTTCGTTGTTGAACGCTGGCTCGAGCTTCACCCCGAAGTGGAGCGCCGCATTCTTCCTCGCGAAGATGCCTACGAAGGCGACGGCAACCCATTAGCTTGATTTTCTTACCCCGCGCATGTCGTTGGGGTTTTATTTTTTTAAAATTTGATAAAAGATAGAAGATAAGATAAAATGTTTAGCATAATCATAAATTTTAGTTTATGGAAATAAAAGCAGAAAAATTAAATTTGGCCGAAGCAAAATGCGACCTTTTGGTAGTCAATGAGTTTGCCGGAATAAAAGTTCCAGGCGGGGGAACCGGCGCGGTCGATAAAGCCCTCGGCGGCATGATTCGAAAATTGGCCCAGGAAGAAAGGTTCAGGGGCGAATTCGGTGAAACGCTTGTTTTCCACACTCATGAAAAGATACCGGCAAAAAAGGTAATGGTGCTCGGTTTGGGAAAGCGCGATGATTTTAATTTGGATAAGATTAGGAAGCTCGGCGGCATTACAATTAAAAAAGCGCGCGACCTGAAAGCCAAAAATGTGGTTACCATACTGCACGGGGCCGGCGTTGCCGGGCTTGATCCGGCGGATTGCGCCCGGTCGCTCACTGAAGGTGCGATGCTCGCCAATTATCGTTTTCTGAAATATCGGAAGCAAGAGGCAAAAAAAGTCGATAAAGTCGATGTTAGCGACTTAACCATTGCCGAAATAAATGCTCCGAAGATTAAAAAAATTAAAAAAGGCATTGAGCTTGGTGAGATCGAAAGCCGCGGCGTAATATATGCGCGGGATTTGGTTAATGAGCCGGCATTTCACCTTCGCCCAAAAGATCTTGTTGAAAAGGCAAAAGATATCAGCCAGGGGAAGGGCAGCATTAAACTCAAAGTCTATGACCGGATAGAGCTTGAAAAAATGAACGCCTGGGCCTTCCTTGGAATTGCGATGGGATCAGCGAGCGAACCGTATTTGATACATTTAAAATACATTCCGCCTAAGGCAAAAGCGAAAAAGAAAATCGCTTTGGTCGGCAAGGGCCTGACCTTTGATTCCGGCGGACTCAACATTAAACCGGAAAAGGGAATGTCGGAAATGAAAATTGACATGGCCGGCGCGGCAAGCGTTTTGGGGATATTTTCGGTACTTGATAAATGGCAGCCGTCGGTGGAGGTCCACGGCATTATTGGTGCCTGCGAAAATATGCCGTCGGGAAGCGCTGTCCGCCCGGGAGATATTTTGACATCGATGAGCGGTAAAACAATTGAAATCGGCAATACCGACGCCGAAGGCCGGGTAACTATGGCCGACACCCTTTATTACGCGCAAAAGCAAAAGCCTGACCAGATTATTGACCTTGCCACCCTGACCGGAGCGGTGATTATTGCCCTGGGTAGCAACATTACCGGCATTATGGGCAATGAACAGAAAATGGTGGATAAACTTATTGAGCAGGGTAAAATTACCGGTGAAAAGCTCTGGCAGCTTCCGCTTGACAAAGATTACGAAAAGCAGCTGGAGAGCAAAATTGCCGACCTGAACAACATCGGCGGCGGTCGCAGCGGCGGAGCAATTATGGCCGGCCTCTTTCTCAAGGAATTTGTCGGAAAGACGCCATGGGTCCATCTTGATATTGCCGGCACGTCTTATGCGGAAAAAGATATTAACGAATACACGCCAATCGGCGGCACAGGTGTGGGTGTCAGGCTTTTACTGCATTATTTAAAAACGGTATAATTGGTACATCTAATTATTAGCTTTATCCTATGAGCGTTAAAGTATATTCAACCCCAACATGCCCGTATTGCGTGCAGTTAAAGGAATTTTTAAAGGAGAATAATATTGAATTTGAAGATATTGACGTTGCCGCCGATACAAAAGCCGCCCAAGAAATGATTGATAAGTCCGGTCAGATGGGTGTGCCGGTTGCTGATTTAGACGGCGAAATCATTATCGGATTTAATAAGCCAAAACTAATGGAAATTTTAAAAATTGGCGAATAAAAAGGATAAAATCCCTGCCGAACAGCAGGGTTTTTTAGTTTTATTGAAATATTGATTTTTTAGCTAATTTTTACTATAATTTAATAAAATAAGCGTAAATTTATGATATACAACTGCCCTTTGTGCGGAGAAATAAAAACCCAGGATGTTCAAATAACCTGTCAGGTTTGCGGTTCAGAAGTTGAGGAACGCGGCAATGATGACTTTTTTTGCCCGAACTGCGGTGAACAGAACCCCGATGAGCTGAATTTTGAATGCAAGATTTGCGGTTCAAACGAAGTAACGATTTAACATGCAAAATTTCTACATTGTTGCGACGCCGATCGGCAATCTTGAGGATATCAGCGCCCGGGCGCTCAGCGTGCTTGCCGAGGCCGATTTAATTTTATGTGAAGACACCCGCGTTACCCGCAAGCTGTTAGACCGATATAATATCAAAACGCCGACCCAGAGTTACCACCAGCATTCAAAACTGTCCAAAATAAATCAGATAAAGGATTATGTCCGACAGGGTAAAGAAATTGCCCTAGTTTCCGATGCCGGAACTCCGGGAATAAGCGACCCCGGCGGCAAGCTTGTCCAGGAGCTGGCTCTGGAATTTAATGATCTTAAGGTTGTCCCGATTCCCGGACCAAGCGCGGTTATTGCCGCCCTGAGCGTGTCAGGCTTTCCCGCGGATAAATTTGTTTTTTTTGGATTCCCGCCGCACAAAAAAGGCAGGCAAAAATTTTGGCAGGAAATTGCCGCGCAAAAAAACACGGTTGTCCTTTATGAATCAACACACCGTATATTGAAAAGCCTTGAAGAAATGAGACAGGCGATCGGGGACCGGCCGATAATCGTCGCCCGAGAACTCACCAAAAAATTTGAGACAATCTATCGCGGCACGCCCCGGGAAGTAATCAGTCAAATAGCGGAAGGTTCAAGCAAGGGTGAGTTTGTTGTCGTTATATCCGCAATATAAAAACCCCGCGGTTAGGAAGCGGGGTGAGTTTATAAGAGATGCGGCAGGTGCCTGGGAGGGGAACAACGGCGGTTTGATCCATCAATCAGTGAGGGCAATCACTTTTTGCGGGAACAGCCGATGCAGGCCGGGCATGCGAGTACCCGGGCCACACCCGCCGCATCAATAATAATTATTACAATAAAAAATCACATTTGTCAAGTATTTGCATATGAAAAAGTTTTTTGTCACCACGCCAATTTATTATGTTAATGACAAGCCGCATATCGGTCATGCTTACACAACAATCGTTGCCGATATTTTAGCGCGCTGGCAGCGCATGCAGGGCGCCGAGGTCTTGTTTTTAACCGGCACTGATGAGAACAGCCAAAAAAACGTGGAAGCCGCAAAAAAGAATAAGGAAAAAGATCTGCAGAAATATGTTGATAAAATGAGCGCCGTTTGGCAGGAGACATGGGACAGTCTGAATTTAACCATTGATGATTTTATCCGCACGACTGAACCACGCCATAAAAAAGCAGTAGAAAAATTCTTTAAAGCGGTCAATCAAGCCGGTGATATATACCAAGGCGAATATGAGGGATGGTATTGCAACGGTTGTGAAGCATTTGTTACCGAGTCCGACCTCATTGACGGCAATTGCCCGATACATAAAAAACCAGTGGAAAAGATTAAAGAAAAAAATTACTTTTTTAAGCTGACAAATTACCGTGATAAATTAATTGAGCATATTGAAAAAAACCCGGATTTTATTGAGCCGAAAGCCAGGCGCAATGAGGTAATCAGCTATGTTAAGGATTTTATGACTGACATTAGCATTTCCCGGGAAAGCATGGAGTGGGGGATTTCCGTGCCCGGTGACCCAAAGCAGGTAATCTACGTATGGTTTGACGCGCTGATCAATTATATTTCCGCGGCTGGTTACGGAGACGATCAGAAAAAATTTAAAAAGTTTTGGCCGGCCGACCTCCACATTGTCGGCAAGGACATTATTAAATTTCACTGCGCCCTTTGGCCGGCAATGCTCATGTCGGCCGGGTTGCCGCTTCCTAAAAAGATATTTGCCCACGGTTTCTTCACGGTTGACGGAGACAAGATCAGTAAGTCCCTGGGCAATGCAATCGATCCGGTTAAGCTGACCTCTCAATATGGGATTGACACCGTACGGTATTTTCTTTTGCGCGAAATAAGCTTTGGCGAGGACGGAGCCTTTTCCCTTGAACGTCTCAAGGATAGATATGAGTCAGATTTAGCCAATGAACTCGGCAACTTACTAAATCGTGTTCTTGGCATGACGGAAAAATATTGTGACAACAAGGTGCCGAAAGCGGCGGGTGAGGATATTGAAAACTGGCCGATCATTATTGAATCAATGAACAAGCTTGATTTTACGCGGGCCCTTGATGAAATTTGGGAGGTAATCCGCGAGGCCAACCGGTTTATTGACCGGGAACAGCCTTGGAAACTGGAAAAAATTGACACTGATCGCCTGAACTCGGTCTTGTATATCCTGCTGGAAACTTTGCGCAATGTCGGATGGATGCTTTTGCCGATTATGCCGCAGATTGCCGAAGAAATCTGGCTTCAGCTCGGAATCGACTGGGAAGAGGAAAAAACAATTAAATTTGAAAAAGCAATAAAATGGGCCGGCCTTAAAACCGGCACCCGAATTAAAAAAGGCAAGCCACTATTTCCGCGCCTTGAGTCTTAAATAATAAGACAAAAATATGATACTTCTCGATATAATATTAATTGTACTTTTGGGCGGCTTTATTTTGTATGGATTATTTTTCGGATTAATCCACGCGCTCGGCGGCCTGGTCGGTGTTTTTGCCGGTGTAATAATTGCGACTCGTTTTTTTGAAACGCTGGGCGAATTTGCCGCGCCGCTTTTTTGGGGCAACGAAACGCTGTCTAAGGTAATATGTTTCATCGTGCTGTTCATCCTTATTAACCGCGGAGTCGGGCTTATTTTTTATATCATCGGCCGGGTCTTTGATTTTTTAAAAATTATACCGTTTCTCAAGTCAATAAACAGCCTGCTTGGTGCGGTAATCGGCTTTATTGAGGGCGCCTTCTTTTTGGGCGGGATATTGTACATTGCCGCGCGTTTTCCGTTTTGGGAGTGGCTTTCCAATTCAATGGTTGATTCAGTAGTGGCAAAATATCTCCTCATGGTATTTAAGCTGATAACGCCGCTCATCCCGAAGGCTCTGCGCGAATTGCAGGCATTATTATAAGTATGATTAATCAATATTCCTTTGGGCATATCACAATCGACAATAATTCATACGGCCATGACGTCCAGGTTATGCCGGGCAAAGTGATGAGATGGCAAAGAGCGGAAAGCCATTATTTTACCCTGGACGAGCTGGAGCAGATAATTGCCTGCGGCATTGCTGATGAAAAATGGCCGAAATATTTGGTTATTGGTAACGGCCATGATGGAGTAATGCGTCTTGATCAGAAGATTGAAGAGGCAATGGCCGACAAAGGAGTGATATTTACCGTTGCTAAAACCGGAGAGGCAACAGATGAATACAATAAATTGGAAAAAGAAGGTAAAAATGTTCTTGGCCTTTTTCATTTAACCTGCTGATATGCTTATTGATACGCATTGCCATCTAAATTTTAATACCTTCAAAGACGATTGGCGCCAGATCGCCGGCCAAAGCCTTGCCAAAAATATCTGGTTGATTAATGTCGGCTCGCAAAGCACCACCAGCGAACGGGCGATAAAAATCGCCCAAGAGTTTGATCGGGGTGTTTACGCCGCCGTCGGTCTTCATCCGAGCCATCTTTTTGAAATGGAGATTGACGAGGACGAGGCGCAGTTTGCCTCGCGCGCCGAAGAATTTGACTATGATTTTTATAAAAATTTGGCACAAGATGGCAAAGTGGTCGCCATTGGCGAAACCGGGCTTGATTATCATTACGTTCCCAAAGGTGTTGCCAAAGAAATTGTCAGAGAAAAGCAGCAGCAGGTTTTTTCCCGGCACCTTGATCTGGCTGACGAACTTGATTTGCCCGTCATTGTTCACGCCCGGGAAACTTATGATGAGATCTTTGATATCGCCAAGAAAAATATTGATGGCGGCAAAAACAAAAAAAGGGGAGTGCTGCATTGTTTTTTGGGCGACTGGCCGACCGCGCGAAAATTTCTTGATATCGGATTCATGATATCTTTTACCGGTATTATTACCTTTGCCCCAAAAAAATCACAAGCTGATATCCATGCCGCAATCATGGAAACGGTAAAAGAGATACCGCTTGATAAAATCATGGTTGAGACTGACGCGCCGTTTCTTTCGCCCGAACCGCACCGCGGCAAGCGCAATATTCCGCAATATGTTGAGTTTGTTGCCCATAAAATTGCCGAAATAAAAAAAATAAGTTATGAACAGGTAGCTGAAACTACCACAAAAACAGCACGTCAATTCTTTAATATTTAGCTAAATTTAGTTAAAAATTCAACACGCTAATAAATGGTGTGTTGAATTTTTTATTTATATTGACCAAAATAATAATTTAATGTATAATAATCGTGCTTTTTTATAAAAAAATATGGCAACAAAAAGTTCATTCCCCTGGAAAAGCCTTAATTTAGCTTTATCGCTTGCCGGCATTGTTATTATTCCTTTGGTTATCGCGGCTCTGGTCGGCCGCTGGCTTGACGCGCAATTCAATACCTGGCCATGGATTTTTCTCGGAATGACCCTTTCTGTTTTTATTATTAGCAACGTCTTCATTGTCTTAAAAAGTGTCAAATTAATGCAGGAGATCGAAAAGGAGGGAGAAGAGGACAAACATGCAAACTGAAGAGCATACTATCCACGAAGTAACTGATACACCCGCTGAAAACGCGGCTGTGCACACTAATGATGAAATAACCGCGCCGGAAGCAGCGGAGGTTTTGCACGGGCAAGAAGAGCATGAAGAAGCCGGCCACGTAGCCCATGAAATATCATTGGCTCCGGAGCCGGTTTTTAAAATTGGAAATTTTACCGTAACAAATTCATTGATTAATTCCTGGGCCGTAGTTATCCTTCTGGTAATATTCGGCATTGTTCTCAGCCGTAAAATCTCAAAGATACCACGCGGTATTCAGAACGCTTTTGAGATGATTATTGAAGCCGCCCTCAGCGTGATGGACTCGGTAACCGGTTCACGAGAAAAATCACAACAATTTTTTCCGCTGGTCTTTACTTTGTTTATATTCATATTAATAAATAATTGGCTGGGAATATTTCCCGGGATCGGTTCTATCGGGTATACGGCAATGCACCACGGGCACGAAACATTTGTTCCGTACTTTCGCGGCGCGACTGCGGATATAAATACAACGCTGGCCCTGGCACTGCTCGCGGTCATCGGCAGTAATATCCTTGGATTCATTGTCGTCGGTTTCTGGCGGTATTTTAATAAGTTCGTAAATATTAAAGAGATTTTAGTTATACCGAAAAAGATATTAAAGGAGCCAACCGTTATTATAATTAATCCGATCAAATTTTTTGTCGGATTGATTGAAATTGTTTCGGAAATCGCCAAAGTTGCATCACTGTCCTTTCGTTTGTTCGGCAATGTATTCGCCGGCGAGGTGCTCCTGATGTCCATTGCCGCAATTTTCGCATTTATTCTGCCCGTACCGTTCATGTTTTTAGAGATCCTGGTCGGTGTCATTCAGGCATTAATTTTTTCAATGCTGACCCTGGTGTACCTTACCGTGGCGACAACGGCCGAGGAGCATTAAGGGCATTTAATTTATTAATTGACTAATAAAAATAATTAACTAAAAATCTATGGACGTACAATTACTAGCAAAGGCGCTGGCAATCGGCATTGGCTCAATTGCCCCGGCGCTGGCAATCGGATTTATTGGCGCAAAGGCAATGGAAGCAATCGGACGCAACCCTGAAGCAACCGGTAAGCTTTTGGTGCCCATGCTTTTGGTTGCCGCATTTGCTGAAGCTATCGCTATTTACGCGCTTATTATTGCTTTCAGCATATAATATTATTTTTGATGTCCCAGCTGTATGCACGCCGCATCAGACGCTCACGAACAATAAAGCAGGTGGGACAAATTAAAAAAATATTATCTAAAAGTAAAATATGGAAGGAATAATACAATCATTTTATATTGACTGGCAGCTGATGACCGCCCAGCTGATAAATTTTACAATTGTTATTTTAGTTCTCTGGAAGTTTGCCTATAAGCCGATTTTAAGCATTCTTAGGCAGCGTTCGGAAAAGATTGAAAAAAGTTTAAAGCAGGCCGAAGAAATCGAAGAAAGCCTTAAGAATGCGCAGGAGGAAAAGAAAAAAATTATTAAAGAAGCTTCGGTTAAGGGGCAGTCATTGGTTGAAGAAGCGTCTCAGAATGCGGAAAAAGCAAAGAAGCAGAAGCTTGAAGAGACACGCGCCGAAAGCGAAAAGATAATTAACGACGCCAAAGAGCAAATACGCGGAGAACGGGAGCGCATGCTTGCCGATCTTCGGCGTGAGCTTGGTGAGCTGGTACTGCTTGCCTCGGATAAAATTACCCGGGGTAAAATTGATGAACGCTTGAATGATCAGCTGGTTAATGAGGTCTTAGAAGATTTAGAAAAGCAGGAAGAATTCAAACTTTCATGAAAAAAATAAATAATAAAATTTTTGCCGAAGCGGTTGTTGCCGTTGGTCGGGAGGCGGGCGTGGATGATAGGATAGCCAGCGGGCTCAAGGATGTCGCGGCAACGCTTTTTAATAATTTGGAATTGAAAAATTTTTTAAATGAACCACGGGTAGCTTTTTCGGCAAAGGAGGAAGCCCTGACGAAGGTATTTGCTGATAAAGTTGATAAAAGGGTTTATCATATAATATTTTTATTAATTAAAGAAAAATCCCTTAGCCATCTGGACGATCTATTGCTAGAAATAAATAGGATAAAAAACGAGCAAGATGGCATCATCGAAGTTAAAGCCGTGTCGAGCAGTCCGATATCCGATCAGACGCAGCAAAGAATAATACGGATATTGGGCGGAAAGATGAATAAGGAGATTAAGGTTATGAATATTATCGATCAAAACATCATCGGCGGGCTGATGATAAAGATAGGGGATACAGTAATCGATGGCAGTATCAAGGGAAAAATTAACCGTTTAAAAAATAGAATTATAAAAATCACTTAACAAGTATCAATATGTCTGAGCAAAAAGAAAAAATAATCGAATCATTAAAAGAACAAATTAAAGAATTTAAAGAATACGTCACTGTTGAAAAGACCGGCCAGGTTACCGAAGTCAGGGACGGTATTGCCAAGATTTCCGGTCTTTCCGAGGTCATGGCTTCGGAAATGCTTGATTTTGGCGAAGATATCAGCGGCGTTGCGTTGAATCTTGAAGAAGAAAGTATCGGCGCGATGATTTTAGGTGACTGGACCAAGGTCAGGGAGGGGGACACGGTAAAATCTACCGGCCGTATTCTTTCAATACCGGTTTCAAGCAAGATGATCGGCCGGGTAATTAATCCACTCGGCGAACCGGTTGACGGCAAGGGTCCGATTGAAGCGGAAAAGCATTATCCGATAGAAAAAATCGCTCCCGGAGTGATGACTCGCGAGCCGGTAGATACCCCGGTGCAGACCGGCATAAAGGCGGTTGACTCAATGATTCCGATCGGCCGCGGTCAGCGTGAGCTGATTATCGGCGATCGCCAGATCGGCAAAACCGCCATTGCCATTGACACAATTATTAATCAAAAGGGTAAGGATTTGATTTGTATTTATGTTGCGGTCGGACAGAAAGAATCCAAGGTGGCGAAAATTGTTGCCAAGCTCGAAGAAACCGGGGCGATGGAGCATTCAATTGTTGTTGTTGCCGGTGCCTCTGATCCGGCATCCCTTTCTTATCTTGCGCCGTACGCCGGCTGCGCGATCGGCGAATATTTTATGGACCAGGGAAAAGACGCGCTTGCAGTCTACGACGATCTTTCCAAACACGCCTGGGCTTATCGCGAAATATCTCTTTTGCTTCGCCGGCCGCCCGGACGCGAAGCCTATCCCGGTGATATTTTCTATCTCCATTCGCGTCTGCTTGAGCGTGCGGCAAGGCTCAATAAGGATTTTGGCGGCGGGTCGCTGACCGCCCTGCCGATTATTGAAACTCAGGCCGGGGATGTTTCGGCGTATATTCCGACGAATGTAATTTCAATTACTGACGGTCAGATTTATTTAGAGAGCAGCCTCTTTTTTCGCGGCATCCGCCCGGCTTTAAATGTCGGCCTTTCGGTTTCCCGTGTCGGCTCAGCTGCGCAAATTAAGGCAATGAAGCAGGTTGCCGGCCAGCTGCGGCTTGACTTGGCCCAGTTCCGCGAGCTTGAGGCGTTTGCCCAGTTTGCCACTGACCTTGATGAATCAACCAGGAAGCAGCTTGAGCGCGGCAAGAGGACAGTCGAAATACTTAAGCAGGGCCAATATCAGCCAATGCCGGTGGAAAACCAGGTAGCTGTGCTTTTTGCCGTAACTAACGGTCTGGTTGATGAAATTCCCGTCAGCCAGGTCAGTCAGTGGGAAGAAAAATTACATAATTTCATGGCTTCATCTAAGAAAGATATTCTTGACGAAATTATTATTAAAAAACAGCTTGATGATGAGCTTGAGAATAAACTCAAGAAAGCGATCGAAGAATTTAATCTCGGTTTTATAAATAGAGAAGAGCAAGGTTCAGATATTGTGCCGGTTGAAAAAGCCGAATAAAGCTTAGTTATGCCCGTCTCAACAAAATTAATTCAAAGCCGAATATCATCGGTTAAAAATACGCGCAAGATTACCAAAGCGATGGAGTTGGTCGCTGCGTCCAAAATGAGAAAAGCAACCGCGCGGGTAATCGCCTCCCGGCCGTATTCAAAGATGGCCTGGGAAATAATTTCCGAACTTTCTCGGACCGGAAAAGCCGACCATCCGTTGCTTGTTAAACGCGAACTGATAAATAAAATATTGGTCGTGCTGATAACTTCTGATCGCGGTTTGTGCGGCGGTTTCAACGCCCAGATAATTAAAAGAACTGTTGAATTTTTTAAATCTTCCGAAGGCAAGGATATTGATATAATCGCCTGCGGCAAATACGCCGAGCGCGCCGCGCGGAAAAACAAGAAAAAGGCGATAGCCTTTTTCAATGATCTGGCCAATAATCCCGCCTATCGCGACGTTGCGCCGGTTGGCAAACTGGTGATTGATGAGTATAGCAAAGGAAGCTATGAAAAAGTCATGCTCGCTTTTACTGATTTTAAATCGGCAATTTCCCAGATTCCCCGTATAATGCCGCTTTTGCCTCTCGAGCCGATAACCGGCCTCGGCGAGGTAGGCGAAGAGGAAAAAAGCGATGAAGCTAAATTGCCAGTCAACTATGAATATAAATTTGAGCCCAATATAAGAGAGGTTTTGGATAAGATGCTGCCGCGGCTGGTTGAAACGCAGATATATCAGGCAATTTTAGAATCGGCCGCTTCCGAGCATTCAGCGCGAATGGTCGCGATGAAAAATGCCAGCGATTCAGCCACCGAAATGATCGATGATCTCACTTTCACTTTCAACCAAGCGCGCCAGGCGGGAATAACCAAAGAAATTCTTGAAATTTCAAGCGGTAAAATCGCTTTAGAAAACAATTAGAAAAAATTAATTAAATTTTTATTATAAATACAGGTTTCAATGCCTGATTAATAAACAAGCATCGCTTATGAATAAAGGTAAAATATTACAGGTAATCGGTCCGGTTGTTGATGTTCAGTTTGAGGAGAAATTGCCAGAGATTTACAGCGGACTTGAGATAGACCTCGGGGAGGATAAGAAATTAATACTTGAAGTCCAAAGCCATATGGGCGATAACGCTGTTCGGACAATTGCCATGTCTTCAACCGACGGCTTGCGCCGCGGAAAGGAAGTAATTGATAAAGGCAAGGCGATTTCGATTCCGGTCGGTAAAAATACCCTTGGCCGAATGATTGATGTTACCGGCAATCCGATTGACGGAAGAGAGCCGATCCAGTCTGATAAGCAGTATCCGATTCACCGGCCGGCTCCGGCTTTTTCCGACCAGTCTACCAAGGACGAAGTTTTTGAAACCGGCATTAAGGTCATCGACCTTATCTGCCCTTTTTTAAAAGGCGGAAAAATCGGCCTTTTTGGGGGCGCTGGCGTAGGCAAGACAGTTATTGTTATGGAGCTAATCCGTAACATCGCCACTGAGCACGGCGGCTTTTCTGTGTTTTCCGGAGTTGGCGAACGCACGCGTGAAGGCAACCAGCTTTGGCGCGAGATGAAAGAATCCGGCGTTATCGATAAAACGTCGCTTGTTTTTGGTCAGATGAACGAACCGCCAGGCGCCCGTGCCCGGGTTGCCCTGACCGGACTAACCTTGGCTGAATATTTTCGAGATGAAGAGCATCAGGACGTGCTTTTGTTTATTGACAACATTTTTCGATTTACCCAGGCCGGTTCCGAGGTATCAGCGCTGCTTGGCCGGACTCCTTCGGCCGTGGGTTACCAGCCGACATTGGCTACGGAAATGGGCGAAATGCAGGAGCGGATAACTTCAACTAAGCAGGGTTCAATTACATCTGTTCAGGCGGTTTATGTTCCGGCCGATGACTTGACCGATCCGGCTCCGGCAACAACCTTCGGCCATCTTGACTCAACCGTTGTCCTTTCCCGCGCCTTGACCGAACTCGGTATTTATCCGGCAGTTGACCCTCTGGATTCGACTTCAACCATGCTTGATCCGCACGTAATCGGCGACGAGCATTATGAGGTGGCGCGCGGCGTGCAAAAGGTGCTTCAACGCTACAAGGATCTCCAGGATATTATTGCCATTCTTGGCATGGAGGAGCTTTCCGACGAGGATAAGCTAACGGTTTCGCGCGCCCGCAAAATACAAAGATTTTTGTCCCAGCCCTTTTTTGTTGCCGAAACATTTACCGGAATGCCCGGCAAATATGTGCCGTTATCCGAAACAATTCGCGGGTTTAAAGAAATCCTTGATGGCAAACACGACGCCAAGTCTGAACAATCTTTTTACATGAAGGGAAACATTGACGAAGTTGAGTAATCAACAGATAATCTTTTTATGTCCACGATTAATTTCAAAATAACCACTCCGGAGCGGGAAGTATACAGCGATATTGCTGACTCGGTGACCCTGCCAACCATGGAAGGGGAAATTACTATTTTGCCCAATCACTTGCCGCTTGTTTCCGTTCTTGTGCCGGGTGAAGCACGGGTAGTTCATAAAGGCGAGGAAATATTAATGGCAGTTTCCGGCGGATTTATTGAGGTGCAGCCCGGTTCGCGTGTTGTTGTTTTGGCTGATACGGCTGAGCGGGCCGAGGAATTGGACATAGAAAAAATTGAGGAAGCAAAGAAAAAGGCTGAAAAAGCGCTGGAAGAAAAGCGTGATCTGGATGAGGAGAACTTTGCTGAAGCCGCGGCCGCGCTTGAGCGCGAACTGGCCCGTTTAAAAGTCGCCCGTAAAAAATACCGCGGCGGCCCTAAGCGCATTGAGTCTGACAAGGGTGAATAATCATTTTCAAAGAAACGCCCGAACCGGGCGTTTTTATGTATGGACGATTCAGTAAAATTTTGCTAAGATTAGAAAAATGAAGCCGCTTCAAGTCTACAAAAACCTATTGGCTTATTTCGGCCCCCAGCATTGGTGGCCGGTTTCGTCTGGCAAGGGAGACAAGCCTTTTGAAATATGCGTCGGCGCGATATTAACGCAAAATACTAACTGGAATAATGTTGAAATGGCATTAAAAAATTTAAAAAAAGAGCGCTTGCTAACGCCCGGCACCATGACAAAATGCCCGAATCAAAAATTACAGAGGTTAATTCGTCCCTCGGGATATTTCCGCCAAAAAGCGAAAAAGCTCAAGATTTTTTCAAAATATATTTGTGAAAATTATCAGGGCGATACAAAGGAATTATTGCGGGGGGACATGGAAAAAAAACGTGCCGAACTTCTAGGGATCTGGGGGCTGGGCCCGGAGAGCGTTGATTCAATGCTCCTTTATGCCGGAAACAAACCGATCTTTATGATTGACGCCTATACCGTGAGGCTCTGTCATGAGCTTGGCGTCAGATTAAAAGGCTATGAAGATTACCGTGAATATTTTCAAAAGAGACTCCCGCGTCGCGCAAGGTTGCTAAATGAATATCACGCACTAATTGTTGCCTGGGGCAAGTTATACCGCTCCAGCAAAAAAGAGGCGGTTAATTTAATAAAAAAATCCCACAATAGTGGGAAGAAAAAGAGCGATTAATATTGGCGTAGGGCAATGCGCAGCATTGAGATAAAGTGATGATCGTCGGCGTGGCGTATTTCAAGCGTTGCCGAACCGCTGGCCATCTGTAGAATATCAGCGTCAACTAGCAGTGTCTTCATATTCCGTAAATTTGAGCGAACTTTTTCAAGGAACTCTGCTCCGGAAATTCCATTGACCAAACGATCCGAAATGACCAGGTCAACCGGATAAAGTTCTATTCCGCATCTTCTTTCATGCTCGGAAAAATCACAAGGATGGTCAGACTCCGGTATCATCGCCCGAGTCTTAACCTTGACTGTTTTTTCTATAAGCATGGAAAGAGCTTCGGTTGTATTGCGCGACAGAATTAAGGTGTGGTTACCCTCAAGTAGATGATTTTGAATATAATTTTTTAGAGTGCTGTCGTCTGAGACGATCAGTATTTTTGCCATCACTCCCTCCTCCGCTTATTATTGTTAATGTTTGCAAGATTATACCAATAATTTTTTTTAGCATCAAACGTTATTATTCACAAAAAAAACCCGCTCAAGTGAGCAGGCGAAAGTCTATTTTCTTTCGAGGGTTGAATCAACTGTAGCGTTCATTTTATCGGGGTCGAAAGGTTTTCGGAGGTAGACGACTCCCTCGGGAATGCCGACATCTACTCCGGAAGTCATAAGAATGCATTTAATCCACGGATAGTCCCTGCGGACGATTGCCAAAAAATCAAGTCCGGTAAGCTCGTCTCCGGCGATCTGGTTATCCGAAATAACGAGATCAATCTGCTGGCAAAATTTTCGCAGAAAAGCGAGCACTTCCCCGACGGTTGAGCCGATGAATGTCGTGTGGCCCCTGCCGTTCAATATCCTTTGTACCAGTTTAAGTATTTCGCGTTCGTCGTCAAGAACCAGAATGACAGCCATCTGCTTTTCTCCTTTTTATCTGGTGGGGATTTTCAGCTAGCAGGTTTATATACACTAGCATGCAAGATAAAATTTGTCAAGAATTGAATAAAGAGCAGTTAAAAGCCGTACAGACAAGCGACGGCCCGGTTTTGATTGTTGCCGGCGCGGGCACGGGGAAAACCATGGTCATTACTCGCAAGATTGCCTATTTGCTGGCCAAAGAACTTGCCCGGCCCGAAGAAGTGCTTGCCCTTACTTTTACTGAAAAAGCCGCCGCGGAAATGGAAGAGCGGGTTGATAAGCTGCTGCCTTACGGTTATCTTGATTTATGGATTTCAACATTCCATTCCTTTGCCGAGCGCATTCTCAAGAACCACGGCCTGGAAATTGGCCTGCCTAATAATTTTAAGTTGCTCACGCCGGTCGATTCATGGCTTTTGGTGCGCCAGAATTTTGATAAATTTGACCTTGATTACTGGCGGCCGCGCGGTAATCCGACCAAGTTTATCCGGGCGTTGATTGACCACTTCTCACGCGCCAAGGATGAAGAAATCTGGCCGGAAGATTATTTAGAATTTGCCGAGAATTTAAAATTAAATACTGACAGCCTTGAATACCTGACTAAAGGCGGGGACATTAGCGGCAAAGAAAAAAAAGAAATTCAAAAACAGGAAATCGCCCGTCTGAACGAGCTGGCTAACGCTTACCACGTGTACCAAAAATTATTGCTTGACAATGACGCGCTTGATTTTGGCGACTTGATAAATTACACGCTTAGGCTTTTTCGTGAACGCCCGCATATCCTGGCAAGATATCGTGACCAGTTTAAATATATTTTGGTTGACGAGTTTCAGGATACAAATTGGGCCCAGTATGAGCTGATTAAGCTTTTGTCCGCCCCGCGCAATAATTTGACCGTTGTCGGCGACGACGACCAGTCAATATATAAATTTCGCGGCGCCTCACTTTCTAATATTTTACAGTTTAAAAATGATTATTCCGAATCCAAAGAGATTGTTCTGGTAGAAAATTACCGCACCGGCCAGAAGATTCTTGATTTGGCTTATGAGTTTATTCAGCAAAATAACCCCAACCGTTTGGAGGCCCAGCTGAAGAGCACCAATTTAAAAAAAACAATCAATAAAAAACTGAAATCCGAATACAGCCCTGACGGTGAATTTGAACATCTTCATTTTAAAACATTGGAAGACGAAGTTCACGGCGTTGTTGAAAAAATAGTCGAATTGAAATCAAAAAATAAAGATTTATCATGGGATGATTTTGCCATTCTGGTGCGCTCAAATGACGCCGCCGCCCCATTTAGCAATTATTTGGCCCGGCAGGGCATACCATATCAATTTTTGGCGCTCAGGGGCCTTTACACCCGTCCGGTGGTTAAGGATATTCTCAGTTTTTTTAAGCTGACTGATAATTATCACGAGGGGCCGGCTCTTTACCGCATTATCAGTTTAGCTCTTTGGAAGATACCCCAGAATGACATCATTGAAATGAATATGGAAGCGCAAAAAAAATCAAATTCTCTTTGGCAGGTTATTAACCGCCACCAGACATTAAAATATTTATCGCCCAATACCCACGACGCTCTCTCGAAAATAATAAACCTTGTTGAACAGGGAACAATTATCGCCCGCGAAAAGCCGACCAGTCGGGTGTTTAAATATTTTCTTGAACAAAGCGGTTATCTTCATTGGCTCGACCACTTGCCCGAAATCGACAAAGCGCAGAGAATCAGCTGGCTTGAGCAATTTTGGCAAAGAATTAAGAAGTTCGAAACCGAGCATGAAGAGTCAAGGGTCCGTGAATTCATAGAGGAGATTGATTTTGAAATGGAAGCCGGAGAAGAGGGCGCCCTGCGCTTTGACCCGGAAGCCGGGCCGGAGATGGTCAGAATCATGACTATTCACGGTGCCAAGGGCCTTGAATTTAAATATGTTTTTATTGTAAACCTGGTTGACCGCCGTTTTCCAACAATTGAACGGGCCGAGGCAATACCCATTCCTGATCCGTTAGTCAAGGAAATTGAAAAGAGCGGACAAACTCATATTGAAGAGGAAAGACGCCTGTTTTACGTGGCGGCAACACGGGCAAAAGACGGGATATTTTTTACTTCGGCCAATGATTACGGCGGAGCCCGGCAAAAGAAATTATCGCAGTTTTTAAAAGAACTCGGCTTTAGCGAAGATAAAGAAATAAAAGACGACCCTCAGGGCAAATTGCCGATTTTTGAAAAAACTATTGAGCAAAAACCCCAGCCGCAACCCCATTATAATTTTCCGGCAAAATTCAGTTTTACCCGCCTGGCGGCATTTCGCACCTGCCCCTTGCAGTATAAATACGCTCACATTATAAAAATCCCGGTTTTTGGTAAGCCTCAGTTCAGCTTTGGCAAATCGCTGCACAATACCTTGGAAAGATTTTTTCGCGAATGGCTGACTGATAAAAAAAATGAACAGTCCAATCTGTTTAATGCCGGTGATAAAAAGGATACGGACGGCGGATGCAGTCTGCCGCCGCTGGAAAAAATACTTTCCATATATGAGGAAGAATGGATAAGCACGTGGTATGACTCGCCCGAAGCAATGAAAGAAAATTATGATCTTGGGAAAAAGATAATAAAAAGGTATTGGGAGGAGCTGAATGCCGAACCGCCAAAAGTTATCGCGGTTGAACAGTCGTTCAACGTTAAAATCGGCGACTATACTTTATTTGGTTACATTGACAGAATTGACGAGCTGCCTAACGGGAATCTGGCAATCATTGACTATAAAACCGGCCAGGCAAAAAGCGCCCTGACCGCCGAAGATAAAGAGCAGCTGTTGATTTACCAGATGGCGATTGAAGATCCCCGTCTCTTTAACCGCAAAGTTGAAAAATTGATATATTATTACCTTGATGAGGGGAAGGTGCAGGAATTTGTTGGAAAAGAAGAAGACAAGGAAAAACTTTCCAGGTCGCTTATTGAGCGGATTAATAAAATAAAAGAAAGCAATTTTCCCGCCAAGCCGAGCATGCTTTGTAAGCATTGCGACTTTAATTCAATTTGTGATTTTGCCAAAATATAATATGGCCCTGCCGATTAAAAAACTTTTAGGTGATGCGGTTAAGCGGGCCGGTATTGCCCAAGGAGTGCTTGCCGCCCGGGTGGTTGAGGAGTTTAATAAGGTTTGCCTTGAGCTTTACGGCCAGGCAACCTGCCAGGGGATCAGCCATATTTCATTTCGCCAGGGAGTGGTTAAGGCGAGTTGCCAGGAGGCAGTTATTGCCCAGAATTTAAGATTCAACAAAACCAGGATTATTAATGAGATAAATCAGTCGCTCGGCCAACAGGTCATCCGTGATTTGAAGATAATCATTGTTTAGGATAATATTAAATATATGACATTGCGCGGTTTCATTATCACCATGTTTTTCGGAACCATGATTTGTTGGGCAGCTTTTGCTATTGTGCTTTTTAACACTAACCCCTATGAAGCCGGCACAATGAGCTTTGCCTTTTTTTATTTAAGCCTGCTCTTGAGCCTGACCGGAACAATTACGATAATCGGCATATTTGTCCGCCTTTCAATCCTGCGCCGCGATGACTTTATTTCGCGCCGTGTGTCAGCTTCATTCCGCCAAGGCGCCCTTCTCGCCGTAGTCATCTGCGCCGGCCTGTATTTGATGAGCAAAAACCTGCTTACCTGGTGGAATGTCATGTTTTTTATACTGGGAATCAGCCTGCTCGAGTTCTTTTTTATTTCATTAAAAAGGCTAAAATAAGCGAAAAATACACTCTTGCCAAAAACCGACCTTCAAGTTATAATACATACCTCTAATAAAATGCCATTTTTTGGCATATGTTTGATAATTTTTTAGGACAATTTTCCCGGGATCTGGGCATTGATCTCGGCACGGCAAATACCCTTGTTTACGTTGATAAAAAGGGTATTGTTATTAATGAACCGTCGGTCGTCGCCATTAATACTAAGACAAATCAGATTCTTGCCGTTGGCCGTGAAGCAAAAGAAATGGTCGGCAAAACCCCGCCGCACATTCTCACGATAAAACCGCTCATCAAGGGCATTATTTCTGATTTTGAAGTTACCGAGAAAATGCTCAAATATTTTATTGATAAAGTTCATCAGGACACATTTACATTCGTGCCGCGCCCCCGCGTTATTGTCGGTGTACCGCTTGAAGTGACCGAGGTGGAAAGAAAGGCGGTCGAAGACGCGGCAATCTCTGCCGGTGCGCGCGAGGTTTATCTTGTTGAGGAGCCGATGCTCGCGGCAATCGGCGCGCGGCAAAATATTACCGATTCAGTCGGTAATATGATTGTTGATATTGGGGGCGGCACTACGGAAATTGCCGTTATTTCGCTATCTGGGGTTGTCACTTGGAAATCCTTGCCAATTGCCGGTGACGAACTGAACAAAAATATTATTCAGTACGCCCGCGACACATTTAACCTTCTTTTGGGCGAAACCGTTGCCGAGCAGATTAAAATAAAAATCGGTTCAGCGATTGATGTTGGAGAACCGCTTGAGATTGAGATGCGCGGACGTGATCTTTTGACCGGCTTGCCAAAGGAGATAATTGTCAATGACGCCCAGATTCGCGACGCAATGAAAAAGTCAATCAACGTAATTATTGAAAATATTAAGGCAACACTTGAAATTACTCCGCCCGAACTCGTGGCTGACATTTATGAAAGGGGACTGGTACTGGCTGGCGGCGGCGCTCTTTTGCGCGGCTTGGACCAGCTTATCTCCGAATCGGCCGATGTGCCGGTGCGCGTTGCTGACGATCCATTAACTTGTGTTGGCCGGGGTACCGGTATGCTGCTCGACAATATCGAGCTTTTGCGCGAGATTGCCCTGCCCTCAACCACCGAAGAGGTTGCTGCTTCGCGCGCTAAAGCAAAATAAAGCTCTTTGCTTGAAGAAATAAATCAGGCAAAATGAGAAAACCAAGCTTAAAACATCCGAACATCTGGATCGCAGGTATTATCCTGCTTATTATTTTATCTTTGCTTGGTTTTTTTGGTTTCTTTGAAAATGTCGTTGTCTTTGTCACCGGACCGGTACAAAGCCTGTATCAAGGTATTTCACGCGGCGTTAATTCGATATATCAGATGACCTTTAGCCGGGAAAACATTATGACAAAACTGGAAGATATGGAAGGCGAGATACAGAATTTAGCCGTTGACTATGTGGAGTTTGACGCGCTTAAGGAAGAAAACGAATTATTGAAAAAGCAAATCGATTACTTAGAAACCGTGGATTATGAAACTATTGCCGGAAAGATATTGACTTACATTAATTCGCCCAATGAGAAAATACTTATTATCAATAAAGGCAGTGCCGACGGAATTGAGGAGGGCTATCCGGTAATCGGCGGCGAGGGTCTGATGGTCGGCCGTATTTCGGTTGTCCGCGACCATATTTCCGAGGTGCGTCTAATAACCGACCCGCGGAGCAAAATACCGGTTAAAATTCTCGGTATGGATAAAACCGTTGGGATCGCCAATGGTTCATACGGGTCAATTTTAAAAATGGAGCTAATTCCGATTCAGGAGGAAATTGAGCAGAATGACATGGTGGTTACCTCGAGCCTTGAGAGGAACATCCCGCCTGACCTGATTGTCGGCCTGGTTAATGAAATCAGCGTCGTCGGCAACGAACCTTTCAAAACCGCTCTGGTAGAGCCTTTGGCAAATTTTTATACCATCAGCATGATAACCGTGATAATTCCAACAAATGTATAAAAATATATTACTAATTATTCTTAGTATTTTACTTGCTCTTGGCGAGATAAGTTTGGTTTGGTCATGGCCTTACCCTTTCAATCTTTTCAGCATATTTATTCCGCTTTTGATATTCATTATCATGTTTGAGCGCAAAAAAGAGGTTTGGCTGGTAATCTGCAGCAGCGGCCTTATTTTTGATATATTTTGCTTTCTGCCCCTCGGAACCCATATTTTGCTTTTTGCCACGCTGTATTTTTTTGGCCGCTTTTTATTCTACAACTATCTATCAAATCCGTCATTCATTACTAGCTTTATTTTAACCGCCGCCCTGACTATGCCATTTAAATTATTTCATCATTTTATTAATTCAGCAGATAACGGCGGCATGCCCATGTTCTTTAATTCAAACGAGCTAAAGATTATCGGCGTATCCCTATTTATCAATCTAATCGCCATATCATTAATATACTTTGGATATAAAGTCATTGTTAAAATTATTAAGCCCCGGGGCCTTTTGTATGGAAAAATATAAAGTATTGCCGCATTTGGCTGATTTAAAAATTAGGGTCTTTGGCCGTGACCGCAAGGAACTTTTTGCCAACGCTCTCTTGGGGATGTTTGAAAGCATTGAACCTGATATAATTTCAAGAGAGGAGCATCCGCGCAAAATCGAGGTCTCAAGTAAGTCGGAAGAGCTTATTCTTGTTGATTTTTTAAGCGAAGCACTATACCAAAGCGACGTTCATAATGAATCTTACCATGGAGTGAAATTTGAGATATTTGAACCAACAAAAATTATTGCCCATCTGATCGGCTACCCGGTTAAGGGATTTCGCGAGGAAATAAAGGCAGTGACTTATCATGATTTCAGCATCAACAAAACCAAAGACGGCCTTGAGGCAAATATAATTTTTGATATATAAATATGATTGAATATAAGGATTTAAAAAAAATTAAAGATTACATTTTTGAAATACCCAAATCATACCGAAAGGATATGAGGGTTCCGGCGCGTGTCTACGCCACTGAGCAAATGCTCAAGGATATTGGCGGCGACCGTTCCCTGTGGCAGCTCGTAAATGTGGCAACGCTTCCCGGCATACAAAAATACTCACTTGCCATGCCCGATATTCACGAAGGATACGGTTTTCCCATCGGCGGGGTCGCGGCAATGGATTTTAATGAAGGCGTTGTCTCACCGGGCGGGGTTGGCTACGATATTAACTGCGGAGTACGGCTTTTGCGCAGCCATATCAGCGCCGATGAAATAAAAGATTACTTACGCGATACCGCCCACCAGATTAATCGGGACGTTCCCAGTGGAGTCGGACGCAGCGGAGAGCTTGACCTTACGCCGGGCCAGATTGACGCTATTCTGGAAAAAGGCGTGCCGGAAATGATTAAAATGGGCTTTGGCCGGGAAGAAGACATTGAATTTATTGAAGAAAACGGCTGTCTGGCCGGAGCTGACGCATCTAAAATCTCTGACCGGGCAAAGCGGCGCGGGCATGACCAGCTCGGCACGCTTGGTTCGGGAAATCATTTTTTGGAAATACAGCGAGTTGATGAGATTTATGATAAAAATCTCGCCGAGGAGCTCGGTTTGGAAAAAGACAGGGTTGTTGTTATGATCCATACCGGTTCGCGCGGACTGGGCCATCAGGTGTGCACTGATTATGTAAAAATGATGGTTCCCAAAATTGACGGCTGGGGAATTGAACTTGCCGACCGGGAGTTGGCCTGCGCGCCATTAAAAACAAAAGAGGCAAAAGATTATTTAGCGGCCATGGCTGCGTCAGCAAATTTCGCCTGGTCAAACCGGCAGATGATTACCCATCATGTTCGCGGAGCCTGGAAAAGAATTCTTGAACCGCATGGCCTTGATGTTACGCTGGATATTATTTATGACGTGGCTCATAATATGGCTAAAGTTGAGGAGCATGAAGTAGACGGTGAAAAGAAAAAGCTTTGCGTCCATCGAAAAGGCGCTACTCGGGCGTTTGGCCCGGGCCGCCCGGAATTAAATAAACTTTATCAGCGCATTGGCCAGCCAGTGTTGATTCCCGGCACAATGGGCACATCGTCATACGTACTTATTGGCACCAATGAGGCTGAAGCAGAAAGTTTTGGCACGGTCTGCCACGGCGCTGGACGGCGCATGAGCCGGGGAGAGGCAAAAAGAAAAATAACCGGGCCCGAGGTTCGAAAAGAGCTGGAATCGCGCGGCATTCATGTTGAATGCGCCTCATCGCGCGGACTTGCCGAAGAAGCGCCCCTTGCCTACAAAGACGTTGACAATGTTGTTGACGTGGTTGAGCAGGCCAAACTTGCCAAGCGTGTAGTCAAACTAAAGCCAATGGCGGTTATTAAAGGAGGGTAAATATTAAAAAAATATGAACGAGAATCATATTACTACAATGAAAGAGGCACAGGCACTTGTTAAATCTTTTGCTGAACGAAATAATTGGAAAGATGTTCCGAATGTTGATAAGTTTGATCATCTGCACGAAGAATTGATTGAGATGTCGCAACACTTAAGATACAAATCAGAAGAAGGGCGTAAAAAGTTCGTAAAAGAGAACCAAGATATTTTTAAAGATGGCATCGGTGATTTATTTTTTGGTATATGCCGTTTGGCTAATCAACTCGGTGTCGATATTGAGGAGGCTTTTAACATGGTTAAGGAGGAAATTCTCAATAAATATAATCACAGTAATCCGGAGAATAATATTGTAAAATAGAAATTGTAATCAAAATGATTTTCAAAGACCGAAAACATGCCGGTCAGGAGCTGGCTAAAGAAGTAAAAGAATACAAGGATAATTCTGATGCGGTTATTGTTGCTCTGCCGCGGGGCGGGGTAGTGCTTGGCTATGAGATAGCAAAAGAATTAAATCTGCCATTAGATATCGTCGTCCCGAGAAAAATTGGCGCGCCGGGCAATCCTGAATTTGCCTGCGGCGCGATTTCCGAATCTGGAGAATACATTGCCAATCCTGACGCCGGAAAAATTCCCGAGGAACATCTGGAAAAAGAAATTGCCCAAGAAAAAGAAGAAGCAAAAAGGCGGCTCGGCTTGTACCGTCCGGGACTGGCTAAGCGAGATTTTCAGGGAAAGACAATTATTTTGGTTGACGACGGCATTGCCACCGGCCTGACCATGGAAGCGGGCATTAAAACTTTAAAAGAAATGGGGGCAAAAGAAGTTGTTGTTGCCGTGCCGGTGAGCGCTGAGGATTCTTATAAGCATATCAAAAAGATTGTTGATAAAATTATTTGCCTTGACCGGCCGATGTTTTTCGGCGCGGTTGGCCAGTTTTACGAAAAGTTTGACCAGACCGAGGACAAAGAAGTGATCAAGCTCATGAAGGAGATTAATAGATAATATGTATCTATATACCCTCGGGACTCATCCCGATCTTGAAAAACAGGTGATGTTAAAAACCGGACTTAAGCCCGGAAGTTTTCAGGATAAGGTTTTTAAGAACGGCGAATATTTTGTCAAGGTTGACCAGGATGTCAGCGGAAAAAAAGTGGCAATTCTCTCCGTAATAATTGATCCGTGCGAGGAGATTTTTCGCCTTTTGTTTTTGCTCAATGCCCTGAAATCAAATAAAGCCTCGCGCGTGTCGCTTGTCCTGCCTTATTATCCGTACTCGCGCCAGGACCGCGTCAGCCATCCGGGTGAGCCGATTTCTGCCGAACTTATTGCCGCGATAACAGCCGCGGCCGGAGCGGACCGTATCATATCGGTTGATATTCACAACCCCCGAGGTTTGGGAAAATATAAAAGAAAACTGCAAAATATCAAGCCTTACGAGATTATGGCCAGTGCCCTGGAAAAAACAATTGATTCTTCATGGGTGCTTGTCGCCCCGGATAAGGGTGCGGAAAAGCGCGTTCGCGAACTTGCCAGAGTGCTTAAAATAAAAAAAACAGCCTATTTGAAAAAAGAGCGTCCCCGGCCCGGTGAAGCAAAGATTACCGACATCAGCGGTGATCAGGTCAACGCCGAGAAAACACTGATTGTTGACGATATGATTGACAGCGGCGGCACCCTGATTGAAGCGGCTAATTTTATCCGCCAACGCGGCGCCAAGATGATTTCCGCGGTTTGCACCCATGGAATATTTTCCAATGACGCACTCAAGCGGATTAACCGGTCAGTGATTAAAAACGTATATTGCAGTGACACTCTGCCAATAATAAAAAAAGATTCGGGCAAGCTGATCATCATCCCGATTAATAGTCTTGTCGCCAAAGCGATTAAAAAGAATGTTTAATTTTTTTAAGAAAAAAAAGTTCAAAGCGGTTGATCCTTCCGACCCCTTTGTCATCAAGGCCGATATTGTCGGTTCTTTTTCTGATGAGCTTGATCGATATACTATTGAGCACGATACGGGAACCGAAGCAACCATGGCGAGCAGTGAAGAGAAAAAATATCTCGGAATTACCGTGTCATCAAAAAAGATTAAATTTTTTATTGGTGCGATAATTGTTTTAATCGCCCTGATGATCGGTCGGGCAGCTTATCTTCAGGTAATAAAAGGGGATTATTATTATGAATTAGCTGAAGGCAACCGCATCCGCATACAGGCGATTCCTTCTCTCCGCGGCGTAATTTATGACCGCTCGGGAAATCTTCTGGTAAAAAATGAATCGTCATTTGCCATGGCTATCGTGCCGATTGATATGCCGCTTGATGAAGAAGAACGCAATAAATTCATTGAAAAGCTTGCCGTTGAATTTAATTTTGACGCGGGCGAAGCAAAAGAAAACCTGGGATCATTTCCCTGGAATTACAATCAGCCGGTTATTGTAAAAACCGGTCTCGAATATGAACAGGCTCTCGAAGTCCATCTCAGATCCAACGAGTATCCGGGCATAATGGTGACTACTGATAATCGGCGCGATTACTTAATAACAAAAGAGATACCGAGTTTTGGCCACGTCCTCGGTTATATGGGAAGGATTAACGAAAAAGAGTTTGAAGAATTAGGGGATGAGGATTATCTCCGTGGGGACAAAATTGGCAAAGCCGGGCTTGAAGCTTCCCATGAACGTGATTTGCGCGGATATTACGGCAAGAAAAAAATTGAAATTGACGCGCTTGGGCTGGAAAAGAAGATTATCAGCCAGGAAGAAAGAATTGACGGAAGCAATCTTTATTTAAGTATTGACAAGGATCTTCAGGCGGCGGTGGAAAATATCCTGCGCGATCATCTTTATGTAGACGGCATGACCAAGGGGACGGTAATTATGATGGACCCGCAAAACGGTGAAATTTTGTCACTGGTCAGCCTGCCGAGCTATGACAATAATTTATTTGCCGGCGGAATTTCGCAGGATAATTATTCAAAATTAATCAATGACCCAGACCGGCCGCTTTATCACCGCGCCCTTTCTGGTGAATATCCGTCTGGATCAACCTTTAAGCTCGTGATTGCCGCGGCCGCACTTGCCGAAGAAATTATTACTCCGCAGACAACGGTTTATTCCAACGGCGGTCTGCAGATCGGCAAATGGTTTTTTCCTGATTGGAAAGCCGGCGGTCACGGTGCAACTGACGTTTATAAAGCCATTGCTGAATCAGTAAATACATTCTTTTATTATATCGGCGGAGGATATGAAGAATTCGAAGGACTGGGGGTGAACCGGATCACCGAATACGCGCAAAAATTCGGCTTGGGTGATATCACCAACATTGACCTTCCGGCCGAAGGCACCGGCTTTTTGCCGAGTCCGGAATGGAAAAAAGACGCAAAAAAGGAACGTTGGTACATTGGCGATACCTATCATTATGCGATTGGCCAAGGCGATATTTTAGTGACGCCCCTTCAGGTTGCTTTATACACTTCAATTTTTGCCAATGGCGGGACTTGGTACCTGCCTCACGTTGTTCACCAGATAGAGGACGTTGCCACTCACGAGCTGACCACGGTTGAGCCGATTGCTATAGATAATCAGGTTGTCAGTGCGGAAAATATTCAGGTTGTTAGGTCGGGCATGCGTCTTGCCGTGTCAACCGGCAGTGCCAAGCGTCTTTCCGGTTTGCCGTTTTCCGTCGCCGGAAAAACCGGTACGGCCCAATGGAGCACACAGCGCGAGCCCCACGCCTGGTTTACCGGTTTTGCTCCGTACCAAGAACCCGAGGTTGTTGTCACCGTGCTTGTTGAGGAGGGCGGGGAGGGAAGCGAGACCGCCGTGCCTATTGCTTACGATGTTTTTTCATGGTATTTTAATAACTATAAAAAAGGTCAAAACGAAGTCATAAATCTTGATAATTAATATGTCCAAACCGTTTTATATCTCAGCAGAGGCTTTGAAGAAAATGGAAGAGGAGCTTGAGCACCTTAAAAAGGTCAGACGCAAGGAAGTCGCGGAAAAACTTCAAGCGGCGATTGCCATGGGCGATCTTTCAGAAAATGCCGAGTATCATGACGCCAAAGATGAGATGGGTATGCTTGAGGGAAAGATATCCCAAATAGAGGATCACGTAAAAAATGCCGTGATCATCGAGGAAAGCACCCAATCCAAAGATGAGGTTGATGTCGGCTGCCGGGTTGAGATAGAGACTGACGGAAACCGGCTTAAATACAAAATTGTCGGTCCGAATGAAGCTGATCCGGCCGAGGGTTTAATCTCAAACGAGACGCCCCTTGCCCAGGCTTTAATGGGGCACCGGGCCGGTGAAGAGGTGGAGTTTGAGGCTCCGTCAGGCAAAAAAATTTACAAAATAATATCTATTGGGTAAATATAAGCCTATGAAACGCCAGATAATTTATCCAATAGATTTTTTATTTGTCAGAAGCTTGACAGCTTAAGATTATTGTGATAAGGTAAGTAATTCCTAGCATAATGGGTATGCCCGTGCAAATAAAAGACAGGAGGTTGCCGCATGAGAGGCCGAGCATTGGTTGCGCATAACATATACATCGGGCCCATGCCAAATAATTTTGAAATGAAAGCCTTGAAAGAAAGCGGGATAACCGCGATATTGTCAATAATGAGGCCGGAAGAGGGCGCTGATGCAATTGCTCGCAACGCGCGCGGGCAAGGCATGGCCTGGTCGGCTGTACCGATACGTGACGCGGTGTTCAGCGGCGTGCCCGAACCAGAGCATATCAAACAGGCTGTGGACATACTCGACTGCTGGGTCAGGAAAGGTCACGTAGTCTATGTTCATTGCATGATGGCCCAGGGCCGTTCACCGCTGATTGTTATTGCTTACCGCTGCCTGATAAAAGGCGAGGATTTGATGGCGGCAATCCATGAGGTTAAGCAGGCTTGGCCGGATGCGAATTGTAGCCCAAAGCAAATAGAAGTTCTTTGCCGAATTTTAAATAAACGTTGAGTTTCTTACCAACCTGCAATGGTTGGTTTTTTGTTTTAAATATTTGATTTTTCAATATATAATTAATAAATTATTTTCATTTTTAATGATTGCAGAAATTATTATAATTATGCCTTTTAATAGAATGTGCCAAAAATTTTTGACAAAATACATTGACAGACAGCCATTTTGGTGCTAAGGTGTCGGGTTGAAGCTTGAAAATCATCTAAAGAAGGAGGCAAAAATAATGATGTCGGGCAATATGATATTTGGCTCCGTGGATAACCCTGCAAGTTATCTCAGCTGGATAAAGCATTTAATTTTCCGCACCCAGGAAGGTCGCCGGGAAATGATTGTCTGGCTGAGCAAGGAAATTCCAGCAGAGGCCCTAAGCGAAATGCGGGTGTTTGCCGCAGTCGACGCTGACAGGCTCGTGGCTGAATATTCACTGGCCGAGAGCGGGGCAGAGGACTTTATCGGCGAGACGTCAATATTTTACGTTCTTCCCCTCGAACCAGTAGATCCCTCCGGCGTGCCTGACGAGGTATTAGGCCGCCTGCATTCAATCAATGTTCCTTATATTGAGATAAATCTGGCCAGCGGTGAGGAAGCCGGATTCATCCATAATCCGAAAAACGGATTCTTCTATCCCTGCGAAAAGCCAACGGTTTCTTCGCCAGCGGGCGGGGGATTCGGAGATAACTAAAAATAAGAGAGAGACCCGGTCTCGGATCTCTCTCTTTTTTATTTTTTCAAAATGTTTTATGCGGCCGGTTGTTCCAACCAGGCGTCAATCTCCTCTTCGTTAACCGGGAGACTGATTTCCTCCGGTTTGATTTTTCCGGCTTTTGCCTCACGGATAACCTTAAGGGCTGATTGTCTTATATCCTCACCAATTTTATCGCCCTGCTCGAACCATTCTTCTTCTTGTTCTGTAAAAACCTCTTCCTTTTTTTGGGGCTCGCTAACCTTTTCTTTAAGGTCTTCCACGCTATTATGAAGCGCTGCGTTTTCAAGAGACATTTTACGGATTTCGGAAACGGTCTGATAGCGTTTTTGACGGAGATCTTCAAGCTCCATAATGGTGTTAACCATTTCCTCACCTGTCTCTTCGGATGAGGCAAGCAGGGATTCAATCTGTTCATCAATTTTCTCCTTCTCCGCTTTTCTGGCAAGCATTGATGTACGATTCATTCTCATTTTATCGATCATCCCGTACATCTTTTCCTCGGGTGACATTTTGGCTTCGGGTGAAGTGAATTTTTCTGGCATAAAATTAATTAATTTTATTTAATTATTATTTAAACTTAAGCCGTACTTAAGCTCACTATTATACTATAATAACATAAATTTTTTGTTTTGTCAAGGCGATTTTTTATATTAGTTTAAGCCGTCTGAATCAAAAGTTACCTTGACTTTTTTGCTAAATTATGGTAAAATATAATAAATATTTAATATTTCATCATAATTTAAATAAAACATATGGCAACTGAAACATGGACCGGCGAAACATGCCCGCACGGGTATCCGGTCGAATTTAAAACAGAATGTCCGCAATGCCGCATAAGGAAAGAAAGCGGCCCCAAGGCGCCGACCGGTGAAAAAAAGATACCGCCGCCTCCTCCGGGCTCGGCAGAGCGCAAGGCGTTTGAACGGCAAAAACTTGCTGAAGAGCAGGAGATAAGTGAGATAAAAAAAGAAATTAGCGGCGAGGAGGCGGGTATTGAGAAAGAGCCGGGTGGTAAGAATATTTTTGCCGCAACGGAAAAAGATGCGGAAAAAACAAAAAATCAGGACGCGATTGCCGCGGGTGAAAATTATGTATTGGTTGCCGACGGCCTTGGCGGACACATTGGCGGTTATGAAGCGTCGCATACAGTGGCTGATTATGTTCGCGACACATTTGAAGAAAAAAAACAATCCATTGAGCCGATATTAAAATCAGGGAATCAGGAGAATATTGAAAGGCTTGTCGCGGGAATAATTAATGGGGCCCAGGAGGAGGTTGCCGAAGCCGTGGAGGAAAACCCTGATCTTAGGGGCATGGGTACTACATTGACCATGGCCTTGAAATGGGAAACGCCAATTGAGAAAAAATTCGGCGGCTTAATCAAAAAGGGCGGAGAGAAAAAAGTTACCCTCGGGCAGGTCGGGGATAGCCGTGCCTATCGTTTTCGCGACGGTGCATTAGAAAGGGTAACCAAAGATGATTCAATCGCGCAAAAGTTAGTGGACCAGGGCATTTTTCCTGATGACCAGTCAACAGAGGTGCGCTACAGCATTAATGAGTTAATGCCAAAAATATTAGAAGTTAGAAAAAAAGAAGCCCTTGACCAGGGCTATCAATGGACGTCCGAGCTTGAAAAGCTTATCAAGGATAATGTCGGCCGTAGTTTGGGAATAATTGAGACTGCTCCGAAATTAATTGCCCAGGGGCATTATCGGGAAAATGAGCAAGGGCAAAAAGAGGCGCTTTTTAGCATCAATGAAATTAAAAGAGGTACTGATTCATCAATTACTTCGGATAGGGAAAATTTGCGAAGCGGAAAGGTTCTGACCATTGATGCGAAAAAAGGCGACCTTTTACTGGTTTGCAGCGACGGCCTTACCGATATGGTTCGCGATAAATCAATTAATGAAATATTGAATAAATATCAGGATAATTATGAAAAAGCCGCGGAAATGCTGGTAATTGCGGCCAAGATAATGTGCGGTCAGAAAAATATTGAAGATTACCCCGAACTGCAGGACGTATTAGAGGTAGAAAAAGACAATGGCAAAATAAAAATAGCCAAAGGGGCAAAAGAATGGGCCAAGGGGCATGATGACGTCGCCGTCGGTATAGAAGTAATATAAAAGAAAAACGCTCCGACCATTAATTCGGTCGAAGCGCAAGTTCTTAATCCAGCGTTTCCGGGTTGAAGCTGGCATTCATCATGCGGAAAAGTTCAGTGCCGTTCTTATGGAATTTAATCTCGGCAACATGGGCGACATGGCAACGGCATTTCTTGAAATCGGCAACATCACGGTTGACGGGTTCAAGCTCCAGGTCGTATGGAATGGAATCGCGAACCCTTGCTACGCGGAAATAGTATTCATTGCCCCTAAAGGCAAAGCTGATTTCCAGTTCAGTTAGGCGCTCGCGGTCAATTCGGGCCTCCAGGGCGCCGTAAAGCGTAAGGATAACCGGCATCTCTGGATTGACGCGATCAATGCGTATGCGCGCCTCCTCAACACAGGCCTGTACATCAAAGAGATAATAGTCGCTGTTATCAAGGTTTGCAAGGAGCATTTTGCCTCCTTTTTTATTTTCCCTTAACCTTAGCATAAAATAAGCAACTGGTCAATGAATTTTGTTATTAATAACTGACACAAATTAATAATAACGTAAAAGCATGGTTATTTAACATAGATATTTAACTAAATTTAGCAAAGTATTAAAATCTTTTGCACAGTTTGCCGATTTGACGGGAGCCGTAAAATTTACTAAAATATAGGCATAATTTAGGCTAATTTGTACAATTTTTATGCTGCGAGAAGAAAAAGATCGAGCCGGCAAGCTCGAACAACTAGAAAAACTGGGGATTAACCCTTTTCCTTCCAAGGTTGGTCGGACGCATACCGCGGCTGAAGTATTGGAGAATTTTTCTAAAATCGAAAAAGAGAAATCCGAACTAACAGTCGCCGGCCGCTTAAGAACCATCCGCGGCCATGGGGGATTGATTTTTTCTAATCTTGAAGACACGAGCGGCCGCATTCAGATTGTCTTTAAAAAAGATGAACTCGGCGCAAAAAAACATAAAGAGTTTGCCGACCTGGTTGATCCGGCTGATTTTCTTGAAGTGACCGGCACCGCTTTTAAAACCCAAAAGGGCGAAAAATCAATTTTGGCAAAAGATTTTAAAATAATCACCAAGGCGCTCTTGCCATTGCCGGAAAAATGGCACGGCCTGCAGGATATTGAAAAGCGCTACCGCCAGCGCTACCTTGATCTTTTAGCCAATCCCGAAGTGGTGGAAATATTTAAAAAACGAAGCGAAGTGATCGACGCCCTGCGCGACCTTTTGGGCGAGGCCGGCTTTATGGAAGTAGAAACGCCGATTCTCCAGCCAATTGCCGGCGGGGCGACCGCCCGTCCGTTTGTCACCCATCACAATGCTTTGGATATTGATCTTTATTTGCGCATCGCACCGGAGCTATATCTTAAACGTTTAATTGTCGGCGGTTATGAAAAAGTATTTGAAATCGGCCGCCAGTTCCGCAACGAGGGGATCGATTGGCAGCACAATCCGGAATTTACCAGCTGTGAATTTTACTGGGCCTACAAAGATTACGAAGACTTAATGGATTTTACCGAAGAGCTGATTCCAAAAGTTGTTGAACGGGTATGCGGCTCAAAAACCGTGCGCTATAAAGATATTGATCTTGATTTTAGCGCTCCATGGTCGCGCAAAAAATTCAGAGAAGCGATTATTGATGAGATTGGATTGGACATTGATAAAATGAGCGACAAAGACCTGGTTAAGGAAATGAAAAAATTAAACATCGAATCCGACTATGAAGCGGGAAGAGGAAAGCTTCTTGATGATTTGTATAAAGACGTTGTCCGGGCAAAAATTATCCAGCCGACAATTATTTATGATTATCCGATTGAAATGGAGCCATTGGCCAAGAAATGCACTGACAATCCAAAATATGTCCAGCGGTTCCAGCCAATTGTTTGCGGCATGGAGATTTTAAAAGCCTATTCCGAGCTTAATGACCCGCAGGATCAATTAAAGCGTTTTGAGGAGCAGCAAAAGCTTCGCGAGAAAGGGGATGAGGAGGCCCAGATGATTGACATGGATTTTATCACCGCCTTAAAGCACGGCATGCCGCCGACTGCCGGGTGGGGCATGGGCATTGACCGCTTTGTCGCCATATTAACCAACCAGCCAAATTTAAAAGACGTTATTTTATTTCCGACCTTAAAGCCGGAACAAGGATAATATGAAAAAAGTAATGGTCTTTGGCACGTTTGACGGCGTTCATCCCGGCCATGAAAATTTTCTCGAGCAGGCAAAAGAGCATGGCGATTATTTAATCGCTGTGGTTGCCCGTGACAAAACCGTGGAAAAAGTGAAAAACCGCCGTCCGGATTATTCCGAGGTGGAGCGCCGGTCAATGCTCTGGAAAAATCCTAATGTTGATGCCGCGGTTTTGGGTAAATACCGCGATAAAATGGAAGTTGTTGCCGAACACCGGCCCGATGTTATCTGCCTAGGCTATGACCAGGAACACTTTGTTGAAAACCTTGAATTGGAGCTCAAGGCGATGGGGCTGGATTGTCAGGTCATCAGGCTAAAACCATATAAGCCGGATATTTACAAAACATCACTTTTAAGGAATAAAAAAGAATAAAGTCATTATAATCAAAAAATATGTTAGATATTAAGTATATTCGTGAAAATCCGGATAAGGTACAAAAAGCCGCGGAAAATCGCGGATATAAGGTTAATATTGAAGGTTTGTTGAAAATTGATGATGAGCGGCGCGCCTTGATGCAGGTGGTGGAAGAGGCAAGGGCAGAGCAAAATAAAGTAAGCAAAGAAATCACCAAGCTTGAAGGCGCGGAAAAGGAAAAAAATCTTGCTGAAATGAAAAAACTTAAGGAAAAAATTAAAAAAGGTGATGATCGGCTGAAGCAGTTGAGTATTGAAATGGGTGTAATCATCCGCGACATTCCCAATATTCCTTTGGATGACGTGCCAATTGGCAAAGACGAATCAGACAATAAAATCGTTCGCAGAGTAGGGGAGCCGATAAAGTTTAACTTTAAGCCGCGCGATCATGTTGAGCTTGGAGAAATGCTTGATTTAATTGACACAGAGCGCGGGGGCAAGGTTTCCGGTTCTCGTTTTTCATACATAAAAAATGAGGCCGTGCTCATGCAGTTTGCCCTAATTCGTTATGCTACGGATTTACTGCTTAAAAAAGGCTTTACTCCGATGTTGCCGCCGGTCATGGTAAAAGGCGAGACAATGGAAGCAATGGGTTATCTCCAGCACGGAGGAAGTGATGAAACTTATTTTTTTGAAAAAGACGACTTATATCTCGTTGGCACGTCTGAGCAATCCGGTTTGCCATACCACATGAATGAAATTTTGGATGAGACAGAACTGCCCAAGCGGTTATTTTGCTATTCAACCTGCTTTCGCCGCGAAGCCGGATCATACGGCAAAGACGTGAAGGGCATCCTTCGCCAGCACCAGTTTGATAAACTGGAAATGCTTTGCTTAAGCACGCCGGAAAAATCAAATGACGAACATGAAATGATTCTTGCCGTTCAGGAAAAGTTGATGCAGGGCTTGAAACTGCCGTATCAGGTAGTACTTCTTTGCACCGGCGACCTTGGTGATCCGTCAGCCAAAACATATGATATTGAAACATGGATGCCGGCGCAGGAAAAATACCGCGAAACTCACTCAACTTCATCAACTACCGATTTTCAGGCCCGGCGTCTCAACATGCGCTACAAAAAAAGCGATGGCAATAATGAGTTCTGCCATACCTTAAACGGCACGGCATTTGCCATGGGCCGCACATTAATCGCTATTTTAGAAAACTACCAGCAAGAGGACGGCTCAGTGGAAATTCCCAAAGTCCTGCGGCCATATATGAATAAGATGAAGAAAATTTGTCCCAAGAGCTAGAGAGGTATTCTGCATCATTTCAAATCAAAGTAAAAACCGACCCAAGTGGGTCGGTTTTGCATTCCTAGATAGGCATCTTATCAAGTACTGCCTCGGGGTTGCGAGCCTCTTGGTCAGTAAGCTCGATCTCGAATTCAACAGATGACGAGTCGGAATACATAGATCCGCGGTGGTCATCGTATGAATGAAGGCCGCTGGCTAGGATTTTCCAGCCCCCCTTAACGCGTTCAACGCGCCAATTAAGAATAGTCTTATCAACGCTGTAGTCATCGGCCACGGCTTTCTCGGTTTGGCACTCGCGGGCCGTGCCTGAAACGCGGGCCGTGCCATAGCCCTTTTCTTCGTAACGAGCCGCGGCATGTAGAAGAAAGTCGCGAAGAGGAAAAAGATCCTGGTCAAGGTCCTCAAGCGATATTGGCGGAGGTGCCGACCTGGTGGTATCGGCAATAAGCTCGAGCGCTCCGCCCGAGCGGATTCGGTAAGTTTTACCCGGGGTTTCCAGCTTGAAGGAATCTCCTGGGCAGTATAGATTGCCGGAAGCGCGGCGCTTACTGTCATGCTCGGCATACATCATGCTTTGAGCCTCTTCAGGAGTCTCCGCGCTAAATTCATGTTCCCAGCCGCAGTCATTGCATCGGGCTTTATAGTCGGGCATTGATTAGCTCCTTTCTGGTCATCTCGTCACCACTACCCGTGTATAAACGAACTTACAAGAAATAATTCAAAAAGTCAATATAAAAACCAACCCTGATGGGTCGGTTTAAAGTAGAGGGAAAAGCAACCATTAAACGGAAAGGTATCTTTCGGTCATTGCTTGAATCAGTTCAATGGTGCGCTCCAGGGAAATTTGCCAGGATTTGAGACCGTTGATGTATTGTTTTCCTAGCTCTCGGTGCTTGTCAATTTTTAGGAGTCGATCGGGGACCAGCGGACCCAGTTTCTCGGCAGCGTAGAGCCATTTCATGATGTCGATAAACCCTTCGGGTTCGATATGTAATAGCTCTTGGCAGGCTTCCTTGAAAAGCGGAGAAGTAAGAGGGTCGGTTTCCTCTATGGAAAAAATCACGGGCGGCTTGATCCTGAAAAAGAGCTGAGTCATCTCAGCGAATCTGTCCGTGCTTGCGCTGCCGTTGCAAGGCGGGGAAGAGAGGAGGTGTTGGAACTCATTCTCATTCACGTTTGCAAGCGCGACCAAGATGTTCCGTAACCAGCGGTAGCCGATGGTTCGATCGTGATCATCGTCCAGGATTCGATGCATGAATTCAGGGTAGGGCTCATCATCAGTGGAAAGTGGTAGGTTCTTTCCTAAGTTCTGAACGTCGGCAAGAACACGTAGAGTTGTTTCAAGATCCGGCTTGCTGGGCTCGTTTTCAGTCATTGCGGTGAGAGGATACCGTCCGATGGCGTTGAAGATCTTGAGAATCCACGCGCCCGGCACCGGCTTGAAGGTGTCCCAGTCGGGGCCGTGACCCCCATCAGAAGACATCTTACCGATATATTCAGCCACCTTGAGCGTAAGCGTGTATTCCCACAACTCAGTGTCAATTTTGACGTTCTGCTTAGTGTCTTCCACGAGCATCACCATCTGTTTACCCGAGCCGTCAAAGAACCATTTGTCCCTTTCTAGCATTGGGTTATTGTCAGGTGAGCCCAGGGTGGTGTAGAATTTGCCCAGGTCTTCTTGTCCTTGGATTTGGATTTTAATGATCATGGTTCCTCCATCCTGGGATTTCTAGGGCACAGCCCACGGCCTTAAGCACAGCTTTTAGGCATGCCAGGATAAATTAACATAACACAAACCTTGCATTTTGTCAATAAATACGCTAAAATAAGCAATATTATGAAGACTTGGGTAGAAATAAGCAAAAACAACCTTATCCATAACCTTAAAACCTTCCGGTCCCTAATCGGCCCGGATGTTGCTTTAATGTCCGTGGTTAAGTCAAATGCCTATGGCCACGGCCTGATTGAGACGGCAAAAATTGCCCAGGAAGAGGCTGACTGGTTTGGTGTTGACTCGGTGGACGAAGCCTTGGAATTGAAAAAGCAGGGGATAGAAAAGCCGATATTGATCTTGGGCTATACGCTTAATGAGCGTTTAAAGGATGTTGTGCAGAATGATTTTTCCCAGATTGTTTATAACGAAGATACAATAAAAAAACTTGGTGAATTATCAAACGAGTTAAATAAAAAAATAAACGTCCACTTTAAAGTTGAAACCGGCACTTCGCGGCAGGGGATAGGTGAGGAAGAGATTATTGAGCGGCTGAAAATCGTTAAACAATATCCCAATTTAATCATTCAGGGACTATCAACCCATTACGCAAATATTGAAGACACAACCGATCACACTTACGCAATGAAACAGTTGGAAAGATTTAAAGATTACATACAATTGCTTAAAGAACAAGGGATTGACGTGCCAATAAAACACACGGCCTGTTCCGCGGCAATTATTTTATTTCCGGAAACTTATTTTGACATGGTCCGCGCCGGAATTTCACAATACGGCTTATGGTCTTCAAAGGAAACATTGGTTTCGGCAAACGGAAAAGCGCGGAAAATTGAACTCAAGCCGGCGTTGGCCTGGAAAACGCGTATTGCCCAGGTTAAAGAGCTTGAGCCGGGCACGCCGGTGAGCTATGGCCTGACAGAAAAGGTGAGCCGCAAAACCAAACTGGCAATTCTGCCGATTGGCTACTGGGATGGGTATGACCGCCATTTGTCCGGCATGGGCAATGTGTTGATTAATGGCTCACGCTGCAAGATACTCGGCCGTATTTGCATGAACATGATTATGGTTGATGTAACCGACGTCGACGAGGTAAAGCCAGAGGATGAAGCCGTGCTTCTTGGGCGCCAGGGCGATGAAGAAATCACTGCCGACGAGCTGGCGCAAAAGATAGGCACCATTAATTATGAAGTAGTTACGCGGATCAATCCGCTGATCAAAAGAATTATTGTTTAATTATGCGGAAGGATTATAAAGCCGGTAAAAGATTTCGTAAGCATAAAATCAGGGATTACCGCCGCCGGGCGGGTAAATTTAAAAATCCGCTTTTTACCACCAAGCGTGAAAAATTGATGCAGTTAAAATTGGCGAAGAAGCGGATAATTATTGCCGTAAGCGTGGTGATTGGCGCCGGGCTCGTTTATTTCTTTTTGATCAGTCCTTATTTTTATATTTCAAAGGTGGAGGTGTTTGGTTTGGAAACAATCCAAGGCAAAGATTTTCAAAATTTGGTTGATGATTTTTTAAACAGCCGCCGGCTTTTTATTTTTCCCAACCGCAACTCGCTTGTTATGAATAAGGGCAAGCTGCGGCGGACAATAGAGGGGGAGTATGTGTTTGATGATTTAAAGATTGACCGTAAATTTCCTAATCAGCTTAATATTGAGGTCCAGGAAAGAATATCAAACGCAATATTAACCATGGGTTCTAATTATTATTACCTTGATTCGCGGGGTATTATTTTGCGACGCATAGGCGAATCAGAAATATATCCGGGCATGACCATCGGCCCGCACAGCGGGGAAGTGCCGGAATTTGAAAGCAATCTTGAAAAATTAAATCTGCCCTTGATTTATGTACAGAGCTATTCAACGGTGACAATTGGCGAGCAATTTTTAAGTTATGAAAAATATGTCAGCATTTTAGAGTCAAAAGAAATTTTAACTCTTTATACACCGTATGAAGTTGATTTTAATAAAATAACCGATATTCATGCCAACTGGTTTAAATTGGTAACAACCGGCGGCTGGGAAATACATCTTGATCTGGAAAAAAACCTGCAAACGCAGATTGTTAAAGTGCACACATTTATTCAGGAGCAGGGATTAAACCCGGCGGATTACCAGTACTTTAATGCGCGTTACGAGGACAGAATTTATTATAAATAAATTGAGTTTATAAAAAAACCGATGGGGAAGTAACCATCGGTTTTATGTTTAGATTATTGCTCAATTATTTCGCAATTCTGAAGAACGACACTGCCAAATTTTTCACCGATAACCAAACCGCGGACAACAATTTCCTGGTTTTTTCGAATTGGCGCGAGTAATAACTCATCGGATCGGTCAAAATTACATCTTATTGCCTCAATTGTGAATTTTGAACCGCGCAGCATTAAAAAAGGCGTGTCAACCAAATCTTTGCCAATGTCGCTGACAAATGCGCGAATTTCCAGGGTCTTGTCGCGGTACTTGGAATCAGCAACCACGGTATTATCAACATAGTCGCGAATTATGTCGTATGCGTCAATATAAACGTCCGGAGAGTCGTTTTTAACTGTTTCCAGGTTATCTGGAGACGCGTCAACTTCTGATTTTTGTTGGTTTGACTTATTAGCCGATCCAAGAACAATAAAAAATAAAATTATTAATGCCCAGAACCACCATTTTTTATAAAATTTATTTTTTGGTTTGTATTTATTTTCTACCATATTAAATTAATATCAATTGATTAGGCAGGATATGGGCATTTTACCATGAATAATGGATTATAAGTATATATAGGGTCGCATAACATACATTGTGCGACACAATACATATATAAAATAAATATGCCCCCTGCCGGGCATATACATATAAACCTAATAAATAATAATTAAAACTTTAAGGTTCAATTAAATAATTTAGCGGATTAACCGGGATACCGCTTTCACGAACTTCAAAATGAAGATGTGGTCCGGTTGATAAGCCGGCGCCGGGAGTTCCCGGCATGCCGCCGGATAAGCCGATAACCTGTCCGCGCTCAACAAATTGGTCAACATTAACATTTATCTGCGACAGATGCGCGTATACGGTTGATATGCCGTCAGCATGCATTATCATAACGAAATTGCCATAGCTTCTCCCCTGCTTTGCCCAGACAACGTATCCCGGAGCGGAAGATTTGATCGGCGTGCCTTGGTACAGGCGAAGATCAATTCCCGAGTGTTCAAAAAGATGGCGGAAAGGATATGTCGGGTCATGAAAATACGCGGTAATGCCGCGGGCCGGGCTGGCCGGCCAGGAAAGCACGGTTTCCCCTCCCCCGTCGGCAAAGGCCTCGTCCATCGCTTCGATCTTATCACGAATTGAATTTTCCAGTGCGGTAACCTGTGAATCAATGTATTGGCGTTCTTGACGCAAATCGTTTAAAAGTTCCTGGTACATTGCTTCGGAAGATTGGGAATCGGCAACAAGTATTTCTTTTAAATTATTTTCTTCTGCCAGGGAGTCCTTTTGCTGTTCAAGCTTTTCTTTTGTTTCATTAAGCTGGTCTTTTTTTGATTCACGCAAAGCAAGCTTATCTTCAAGATCGCTCTTTAAAGACTGGACCTCGTCAAGTGAACCCTGCAAATCCGCCTGTATATCCTCAATGTGCTTTAGCTGGTCAAAAAATTCTGAGAATGAGTTGTTGGCCAGCAGCACCTCTAGGTATGAACGCTGATCAAGCTTATTGATTCTTCTGATCAGTTTTGACAACGTCTCTTTTTGTATTGTTATTTGCGCCGCTTTATCGCCTATCTGCTTTTCCAGTAGCTGCAGTTCCAGATTAATAGCTTCAATTTCGGTTTTCACTAACTGGATATCAAGCTCTGCCTTGGCAATCCGGTTTTCAATGACTGCCATTTGGTCTTTTAAAGAAATAATTTGTGCCTGTTTGGCAACTATCTTTTTCTGGTAAGCGGATATCTGCGAATTCAACGTCTCAACAATTGATTTTTTTTCACTAACCTGATCATTAAGTTGATCAATTTCTTCTTTATCCGGATCCGTTGTTTCGGCGAGCACGGCAACAAAATTCATGCAAATAAAAATAGCCGCAACAACAATTGCCATGGCATATAGAAATTTTGTTTTTTTGTGCATTTTCATTAGAGTAAGCTAATTGCCCGCCTTACCCTGCTGATTGATTCTTCCTGGCCAATAATTTCCGCGATATCAAAGGGCGGCGGCGATTTTTCTTCTCCGGATAAGGCAACGCGGAACGGCCAAAGAACGCTTCCATTGTCCAGGCCCTGGTCGTTTATCCATTGCTTAATCTTCTGTTCAATGTTTTGAGCAATAAATTCATCTGCGGTAAATGACTCAAGCACGGGAATAAGCGAAGTTAGTATTTCCTTAACCTTAGCCGGGTCAGCGCCCTTCCAAATAAGTAATTCTTGGTTATATTTTAGCACATTTTTAAGGAAAAGTCCAGTTTGCTCAGTAAATTCTTTAAGCGTGTTTACCCGTTCGCGTAGCAGTAATATTACCTTGACTATTTGGTCGTATTTTTCTTCGACTTCGTCATCACTAATAATATTTTCTTTAATTAAATATGGAATTGTCAAATCAGTTAGCTCGGCCGGGTCTTTTTCACGGATGTAATGGTTATTCATCCAGTCAAGCTTTTTCCGGTTGAATACGGCGCCGGATTTATTAACATCGCTTAAATCAAAAAGTTCGGCAAGCTCGGCCATATTGTATATTTCCTGGTCGGACTTTGGGTTCCAGCCAAGCAAAGCAACAAAATTATTAATTGTTTCTGGCAGATATCCGGCCTCCCGATAATCTTTTACCGCGACTTCGCCCTGGCGCTTGGAAAGCTTTGATTTATCCGGATTTAATAATAACGGCAAGTGGGCAAAAATTGGCGGCTTCCAGCCAAAAGCTTCATAAAGCAAGATATGTTTTGGCGTTGACGGGAGCCACTCCTCTCCCCTGATCACGTGAGTAATTTCCATCAGATGGTCGTCAATAACGTTTGCCAGATGATAAGTGGGAAAACCGTCGGATTTAATTAAGACCTGATCATCAATTTCTTTGTTTTCTATATTGATTTTCCCGTAAACCTCATCTTTAAATTCAGTACTTCCCTTTTCCGGTACTTTAAGCCTGATAACAAAAGGAATTTTTGAGTCAAGTTTGTTTTGAATTTCTTCATTAGTGAGATTGCGGCAGGTGCCGTCATAGCGCGGCGCTTGCTTATTATGAATTTGCGCTTCGCGCATTTGCTGGAGCCGCTGTTCGGTACAGAAGCAATAATACGCCTTGCCCTGATTAATTAGCTGTTTGGCGTATTTCTGATACGTTTCTAAGCGCTCTGACTGGCGATATGGGCCGTTTTTGCCCTTTTGGTTGGCTTTTCCCGCGCTGTCTATGTAAACGCCCTCATCCGGCTCAATCCCCGCCCATTTCAAACTTTTTAAAATATCCTCTTCTCCACCGGGAACGGTCCGGGTCTGGTCAGTATCTTCAATACGCAAAATAAACGCTCCCTTATTCTTTTTAATAAAAAGCCAGTTATAAAGCGCGGTCCGCAGGCCGCCAATATGCAGAAAGCCTGTCGGGCTCGGAGCAAAACGCACTTTTATTTTTTTTCTGCCGAACATAAATTTATTTTTAATTACTAAGTATAGAAATTTAAACACTGCTTTGTAGATGCGGCCAATGCGCCATGGCTCCTGAATCAGTCGCCAGACCCATTCAAGCCCGAGTCGGCGCATAAACCGAGGTGCTCTTTTGATTGTACCAGAAATAAAGTCAAATGTTCCGCCGACGCCGATTGCCATTTTTAACGAGGGCAGTAATTCCTTATGCTGATCAATAAATTTTTCCTGCCAGGGATGCCCGCGTCCGATAACTAGTATGTCGGGCTTAGCCTGGTTAATCCTTTCTAACAAGCCGCGCGATAGGTCCCATTTACCTTTTTCAAAAATTAAACGTCCGCCGGATTCAGCGCCGACAATATTTATGGCCGGATATTTGTCTTTGACAACGCCGCGGGTTATTTTGGCAATGTCTTCCTTGCCGCCAAGCAGATAGACTGATAATTTTTTCTCGTTGGCAATTTTAAATATATCCCAAACCAGGTCAGAGCCGGAAATGCGATTGGGCAACGGCATTCCTAATATCTTTGCCGCGAGAACTATGCCAAAGCCGTCGGCGACGGACATGTCGGCTTCGTTTAATACAGTTTTAAAATATCCGTCCTTCTGGGCGTCATAAATCATTTCCGGATTGGGTGTAACAATATAATGAAAGTTATTACTACCCAGCCAGGTTGACAATTGCTCCTTTACTTCGTCAGTGGAGTAATTGTCAATTCTGATTCCAAATAAATTTATATGATTATTTTTCATAATCTATCTGCCAAGGGCAAAGCTTTTTACTGTCTCATATTCAGCTCCGTCCGGAAGCAGCTGGCTCTGCATCAGTTCAAAACTTGAAATTTCCCATTCTAACTTTGAGAGGCCAGGAAGCTTTAAATTAATTTGATTATTAAAGTTTTTATTTCTCGCCACGGTGATATGAGACTGCCAGGGGCGTTTTTCAATTTCATATCCAGCGGACTTAAGATGAACGCCAATATCTTTTTGTAAATTTAACAAGACGTCAGTATCAACAAGCGAAATATATACAATACGCGGTTGTTGTAAGTTTGGAAAACCGCCCCATTCCCCCATTCTAACATTAAGCGGATGAAATTTTTTTGCCACTAGTTTGCTAATTTCTATTATCCTTTTTACAGACTGTTCATCTTGGTCGCCAAGAAAGTGCAATGTTAAATGCAGAGACTTTGGTTTTATCCAGCGCAGTCCAGGGAAGTCATTATTTTGCTCTGCTTCATGAAGAATGGCCTCCAGCTCATAGCGAACCGGGTTGGGCAGATTAATTGCTAGGAATACCCGCATATACGCATATTTTAGCAAAAAAATACAAAAAATAAAATCCCCGCTTTGGGGATTAAAGATATTTGGAAAGATATGGCCAGAAGCGCGTTCTTTGGGCGACTAGCTTTGCGCCGACCGCGGCGCAGCCAACCGGCACTAAAAGGCCAAGAAAGCCAAATGCAACAGTATAGTTGATTGTGCTGTAGATGGGCCGTTTGCGCAGGTCATTATATACCAGGTGGGCAAGTTCGCTAAAAGCCTCCATCATCACCTCCTTGCAGGGTTAGTTAAAGGGCAAAAGATAAGGCTTATTTCTCTGCTCAAAAAAGCGCTTGATGCGTACTCTTATCGAGCCGATTAGGATGAAGACCGCGGTTAGGCAGAGATTTTTTGCAAATTGCCACGAATAGTAGATCGGCCTTTGTTTTAAGGCCAAATAAACCCCTTTTACTGCATCCTGTGGACCATACATCACTCTCCTCCCGATGCATATATAATACAGATTTAGCTAATTTTAGTCAAGTATTGACATTTGGCAAAGATGTGCTATAATCAATCTAGCACTCAAGACCAGAAAGTGCCAAAAATCAATACTAATATTTTTACCTATGTTACCGCAAAATTTTACCACCAAGTCGCAAGAGGCCCTTCAGCAAGCCCATATGATCGCAACTGAAGCCGGCCAACAGCAGTTAGAACCACTCCATCTTTTGCTCGCCCTGCTTGAGCAGGAAGAAGGCGTGGTTATTAATGTATTTAAAAAAATTAACATTGATCCGGAGGAGATTATTGACATTGCCCGGTCAGAACTTGAAACAATGCCGGGCGCCGATTTTGGAAAATCTATGGGAGGCGGTGTCGGCCAGGTCTATGTCTCCCCTTCCCTTTTTCAGACTATCAAGCAGGCTGATAAAGAAGCCAAGGGCTTTAAGGATGAATATATTTCAACCGAGCACCTTTTGCTCGGATTGATTCAGGCCGGCGCTGAAGCGTCGGAAATTTTAAAACAGTCTGGCGTTGACTATGAAGCTGTCCTAAAAGCGTTAAAAGATGTTCGCGGATCGCAAAAAGTTGACTCGCCCGAGCCGGAGTCAAAATACCAGGCAATTGAAAAATATTGCACTAACCTGACTGAAATGGCTCGGCAGAAAAAGCTGGATCCGATAATCGGACGTGACTCGGAAATCCGCCGGGTTATGCAGGTGCTTTCTCGCCGGACAAAAAATAATCCGGTGTTGATCGGCGAAGCCGGGACGGGAAAAACCGCGATTGTTGAAGGCTTGGCCCAGCGCATTGTTGAAAAGGACGTGCCCGAGAGCCTGGCCGGCAAAGAACTTGTTTCGCTAGATTTAGGAGCCATTGTTGCCGGAACAAAATTCCGCGGCGAATTTGAAGATCGTTTAAAAGCACTGATTAAGGAAATTAAAGACTCGGACGGAAAAATTATATTATTTATGGACGAGCTCCATACTCTGGTAGGCGCCGGTACGTCAGAGGGCTCTCCTCTTGATGCTTCAAACATGCTGAAACCGGCACTGGCCCGCGGCGAGCTTAAAGCAATTGGCGCGACAACGCTAAAAGAATATCAAAAACATATTGAAAAAGATGCCGCTCTGGAGCGCCGCTTCCAGCCGGTTTTTGTGCCCGAGCCAACGGTTGAAGACACAATCGCAATTCTTCGCGGGATAAAAGAAAGATACGAGGTGCATCATGGCATCAGAATCACCGACCCGGCAATTGTTGCCGCAGCAGAACTTTCGGCCCGTTATATTACCGATCGTTTCTTGCCGGACAAAGCGGTTGATTTGATTGATGAGGCGGGTTCGGCTTTGCGCATGCAGATTGACTCAATGCCGGAGGACCTTGATAAATATAAACGCGAAATAACTAAACTCGAAATTGAAAAGCGCGCCCTTTCCAAGGAAAAAGACAAGCGCTCTAAAGAACGACTTAAAGAACTTGAAAAAAATTTGGCTGAAATCAAAGAATCTTCAGCCGAGCTTGAACTTGCCTGGAAGTCGGAAAAAGATGTTATCCAGAGTCTTCGTGAGCTTAAAAAAAAGCTTGATACCTTGAAACAGCAATCTGACATCGAGGAGCGCAAGGGAAACTTGGAAGAAGTGGCGAAGATACGCTATGACAAGATTCCAAAATTAGAAAAAGAGGTTAAGGAGCAGGAAAAGCGACTGCGCGACATCCAAAAGGACAGGGGTCTTTTAAAGGAAGAAGTCACTGAAGAAGATGTTGCCACGGTAATTTCCCGCTGGACAGGCATACCGGTTTCCAAAATGCTTGAAACCGAAGCTGAAAAATTAATCAGGCTTGAAGATGAGCTTTCTAAACGCGTAATCGGTCAAAAAGAGGCTATTGTCGCGGTTTCCAACGCGATAAGGCGTTCGCGCGCCGGCATTAGCGAAGAAAACCGTCCGATTGGTTCGTTCATCTTTCTCGGTCCGACCGGTGTCGGCAAAACCGAACTCGCCCGAGCTTTGGCTGAATTTATATTCAATGATGAGGAGGCAATGGTTCGTTTGGATATGTCCGAATACATGGAAAAACACAGCGTATCCAAGATGGTCGGCTCTCCTCCGGGGTATGTCGGCCATGAGGAAGGCGGCCAGCTCACAGACATTATCCGCCGACGTCCTTACTCGGTAATTCTTTTTGATGAAATTGAAAAAGCCCATTCCGACGTTTTTAACATGCTGCTTCAGATTTTAGATGACGGTCGTTTAACCGATGCTAAGGGGCGGACTGCCAATTTTAAAAACGCGGTAATTATCATGACTTCAAACATCGGTTCAGAAGCAATTCTTAATATTTCATCCAAAAAAGGTAAAATCGGTTTTGAGGACGAGGCAACCAAATCGGAAAAGCAGGCTTACGAAGACATGAAGTCAAGCGTCATGGAAATGATGTCCCAGCACTTTAAGCCGGAATTCTTAAACCGGGTTGACGATACTATCATCTTCCATGCTCTTTCTCCAAAGGACATTAGCCAGATTGTTGATTTGCAGATTGATATTGTCAAAAAGAGGCTTAACCTCAAGCATATTGATATCAGTATTACGGAAAAAGCAAAGAAATATCTGGCCGAAAAGGGATATGACCCGGCCTTCGGCGCTCGCCCGTTAAAACGTATCATCCAAAACGACATCCTCAATCCCCTGGCCTTAGAAATTATCCAGGGTAATATCAAAGAGGATCAGAAGGTTAAAATTGATGTGGATACAAAAGGCAAAGTAGTGTTCAAATAAATCATTAGAAATATTTTTGAATGGGGTGGGTTATTATACCCGCCCCATTCTTTTTATTGACAATAATTGTTGCAGATGGTAAAAATAACCAAGCTATTCAAGAAATGAATGGCAGGGAGGAGATATGGCCAAAGACTACGTAGAGGGCCCACTCGGAACTTTCGGTTTATTCTGGGGCAAAGAAAGGGTCAGACTGGGGCCTGGCGATGAGATTATATACGACCCATCGCTTAGGACGGTCGCTTTCCGACGGGGCAGCTACAGGGTTGAGCTGACAATCGGATATGATCAATACAATCCGAGGGTATTTCCAAGTCTGTCTTGTCATGACCTCGAAGATTTCTTAAACATAGTCTGCATCGCAACTGGACTGCAGGTGCGGGTTAGGGAAGACGGCCTAAGTCCTGGCGGCAAGGTCTTTGTACTCGTGGATGCATAACCAACACAAAGCCCCTCTGGGGCTTTTTTTATTGCAAAATTACGACTATTTTGCTATAATTTAGGAGTAAATTAATATATATACTCTATGAAAAAGATGCTCAAAATCTCGATTTTTATGGTCATGATTTTATTGATCATGGGTCCGGTATTGCCGGCAGCGGCAGCTGAATTTAACCCTAATTATGTTATTAGCGATGAGGACCTGACCAATCACCAGTCAATGACCGCGGATCAGATCCAAAGCTTTTTAGAGCGCAAAGGCAGTTATTTAGCCCGATATGAGTGTGAGGATACGGATGGTGTTATCCGCAAGGCGGCTGATATTATTTATCGGATTGCCAATGCATATTTTATAAATCCGAAGTTTATTCTCGCCTTAATTCAAAAAGAACAGTCATTGGTTGAAGACCCGTCCCCCACCCAAAAGCAGCTGGACTGGGCCGCCGGCTATGCTGTTTGTGATAGCTGTACGACTGATGATGAAGCAATCCAGCGCTGGAAAGGCTTTGCCAAGCAAGTCCGTTCATCATCCATGCAGTTTCGCGAAGGCTATCTGGTTGATTTGGCAACTCATGGGGAAACAGTAATCGGCTATGGCCCGGGCAAAACAATTGAAATAGACGGCCAGATTGTCATCCCCTACAATAACGCCACCGCGGCAAACTATACTTACACGCCGCACATTCACGGAAATCACAACCTTTGGAAAATATGGCAGCGCTGGTTTACTTTGACTTATCCGAATGGATCACTTCTCCAGGCAATCGGGGAACCCGGCATATGGCTTATTCAGTACGGTCAAAAACGGCCGTTTCATTCAATGGCCGCTCTGATGTCACGCTATGATGTGGGCAATGTTATCCAGATTTCCAAAAGTGATCTGGAAAAATATGAAACGGGTTTACCGATTAAGTTTCCTGATTATTCCCTGCTCCGCTCCCCGCGCGGCACAATCTTTTTAATCGACGGTGACAAGCGCCGCGGCATTGATTCCTGGGAAACTTTTCGGACAATCGGATTTAATCCGGATGAAGTGATCGATGTAACCTGGGAAGATATTAATCTCTATACCGACGGTGAAAAAATCACCTTAGAAACCGTTTATCCGCAGGGTGCGCTTTTACAGAACAAGTTGACCGGCGGTGTTTATTGGGTGCAGAACGCAAAAAAATACCCAATCTGGTCAAAGGAGATTATGGTGACAAATTACGGAAACTGGCACATTACCTCGGTCAGCCAGGATGAATTAGATAAATATGAAACAATGCCGCCGGTAAGGTTCAAGGACGGCGAGCTGGTAAAATCTAATAACAATCCAAGCGTTTATTTTATCTCGGAGGGCTTGCTGCGCCCGATACCCTCGGCTGATGTTTTTGAAGGCATGGGATGGAAATGGGAAAATATAATTTCTACTTCAGAGAAAGCGCTAACCTTGCACGAGATTGGAGACCCGATATACCTTTTACCCGGTGAAATAGAAACGGCAAACGAATAATATCTATGTTAGTTTTTTCAGCTTTTTGCCCGCATACTCCCCTGGTAGTTCCGACGGTGGGCAAGGAAAACATTGATAAATTACAAAATACAATTGATGCCTATAGTGAAATAGAGCAGGCTTTTCAAAAAGCCGAACCGGAATGCGTTATCATTATCAGTCCACACGGTGACAGTTATGATGACGCATTTTCAATTAATTTTTGTGATACATATCACGGAGATTTTGAGGAATTTGGCGATTTTTCGACCAAGCTCGAACTGCGTTCCGATTATTTGCTGATTGACCGTATTCAGCGGCTGATGCGAGATGAACACGCGGCAATTACCCTGGACTCCTGTGAAAAACTGGATCACGGCGCCGTGGTACCGTTGTTTATGCTGGCGAAAAATATTAAAGATATCCGCCTTGTTCCCCTAAACCCTTCCGGGCTTGATTTAAAAAAGCATTTTGATTTTGGCCAGACTCTCAAGGAAATTATTCTCGACACTAATAAACGGGTTGCCGTAATTGCCTCTGGTGACTTGTCTCATTCCCTGACAACCGAAGCCCCGGCCGGATTTAATGAGCACGGTAAGGAGTTTGATGAAAGTTTCCGCAGCCTGCTGGCAAATGATAATATGGCCGGCTTGCAAACGCTTAACAAAACAATGGTTGAGGGCGCCCATGAATGCGGACTCAAACCAATGGTTATTTTATCTGGAATTTTGCACGGCATGGAATATGAGCCGAATATATTGTCTTACGAAGCTCCATTCGGCGTCGGCTATCTAACGTGCATTTTTAAAATGATATAAAAATATGTTTGCTGAAGTAATTCCCAGCTATCGAATGCCGGTGGGAATTGACGCATTTGACTATAAAATACCCAATGAATTAAAACCCGTAATCAAGCCGGGTTTTTTGGTCGTTGTCCCCTTTCGCAACAAAGAACTTGTTGGGCTAGTCACCAGGATAAAAGATAGGCCCGGCATACCGGAAAAAAAAGTGCTTGAATTAAAGCTCTCGTCACTCGATTTCGCGCCATTTACCGAGTTTGACCTGGGAATTATAAATTTTGTTGCCGATTACTATGTTGTTTCGCGCGCCAGCATACTTAAGGCAATTCTACCCCAAATGCCAAAACGGGCAACGAGGCAAAACCAAAAAAAATCAGATATTGAGCCGGCCGAAAAAATTGAAGCCGAACAGATGATCGGATCCGACTTAAAAAGTCCTGGAATATTTATTTACGATAACCGCATAAAATTGCTGGAAAACATTATTGGCTATCAAAAAAAGGTTAACGGACAAATACTTATTCTTGAACCGCAGATTCGGTATGTTGAAAGCACTTTTGCTTATATTAGCCGCACCCTCCCGGGGAAAATAACCTTTTTACACAGTGGATTGGCGATGGGCAGATATTGGGAAAACTGGCTTTCATATGTTAATAAAGAAAAATTGGTCATGGTTTCAACTCGTCTGGGAATATTCACACCTTCAAAAAATTTAAAAGCTATTTTTATTCTTGATGAAGATCTGTCCGACTTTAAGCAGTATGATCAGAATCCGCGCTATGACGCTCGGACAATTGCCTTAAAAATTTCCCAGGAGCGGAAAATACCGGTAATTCTCGGGAGCGGCGCGCCGAGGCTTGAAACTTGGAACCGGGCAAAGACGGAGAAATGGCCGATATATCGGGATGAATCCGAAGATTCAACGATAAGCGTAATTGACCTTGAAACGGAGAGACGATTTAAAAATTTTTCTTTGCTTTCCAACCGGCTCGAGGAGGCATGCTTGGATACTTTACAAAACGGCAAAAAAGTGCTACTCTTTTTTAATCGCCGCGGATGGGCAACAAGCGTAATTTGCCAGGATTGTGGCCATGTTAGTGTTTGTCCGGAGTGTCAGCTGCCATTGATTGTCCATAAAAATCAGCTGATTTGCCACCACTGCGGCTATCATGCGGATGTTCCCCTTGCCTGCCCCAAGTGCAAGGGCACAAAAATAAAAATGTATGGCGCCGGCACTGAACAGCTGGAAAAGGAAATAAGAGCGACCTTTGGTAAATATCGCGTACTCAGGCTGGATAAGGATGTCGGCACTGAGAAAAGGTATGATTTGCAAGAATATGACATTATACTCGGCACGAATTTATTGATAAAAGAATATTATAATGATATTATCAGCAGACTTGATGTTGGAACGGTTGGAATAATTAATGCCGATAATTTATTTAACATTCCTGATTTTCGGTCGACCGAACGCGCTTGGCAGGAAATTCGTAAGATACGCAACTTGTCACGCTATATAAAAGCGAAACTTCTTGTCCAGACCATGCGGCCGGAAAACAAAGTTTTGAAGAATATAGACAATATAGAAAATTTTTTTCAGGAGGAGCTCGAGGCACGAAAAACCTTCAAATACCCGCCCTTTAGCAGGTTAGTAAAAATTTTTGTTCAGGATGCCGAGCGGCTTAGGGGCAAAAAAAGAATGATGACCGTATTTGAATATTTAAAGAAACTGACGTTGGATAAGGATATCGAGATAATGGGTCCTTATGCGGCAACACCGGAAAAAATCCGTAATCAATTCCGTTACATATTGGTTTTAAAAGCGCCTTTAGGCCTGGATCTGGAATTTTTGAAAAAAATGCATGAAGATATTATAATAGATGTAGATCCTGAATTTATATTAAATTAACAAAATGTCAAAGTTAAATATCATAACCCACCCGAGCGCCTATTTGCGCAAAATAAGCGCGCCGGTAAAAAAGCGCTATATTCCGCTGCCTGACTGCCAGCAACTGATCGGAGATATGATCGAGACAATGCGCCTTTCGGACGGTATTGGCCTGGCCGCTCCGCAGGTGGGTAAAAATTTAAGAATAATCATTGTCCTCGACGGTGATAAGCCGCTGGTTTTTATTAATCCCAAGCTTTATCGAAAATCCTGGCGCAAGGTTGAAACCGAAGAGGGCTGCCTTTCTATCCCCGGCGTATGGGGCAAAGTAAAACGGCATTATGCCGTTTCAGTCACCGGGTTGAATCAAAAAGGCGAAAAGGTCCGCCTGCGGGCCCGCGGTTTGCTTGCTGTTGTTTTTCAGCATGAGGTTGATCACCTTGACGGTGTCTTATTTATTGACAAAGCCAAGAAATTAAATGAACCGCCAAAAATGTAATCATGAAATACCCGATTAAAACAATATTCATGGGAACGCCGGCATTTGTTCTGCCGGCGTTTGAGGTCTTGGTTAAAGACGAGCGTTTTGATGTTGTTGCCTGTTATACCCAGCCTGACCGGCCGGTTGGCCGTTCCGGCGCTCCCCTGCCCCCGCCGGTAAAAGTTAGGGCGCAGAAACATGACGTCCCGGTTTACCAGCCGGAAAAAATCGGAAAAACAACCATTGAACAGATAAGGATGCTTAATCCGGATTTAATAATAGTATTTGCCTACAGCCAAATTTTACCAAAGGAGCTTTTGGATATCCCAAAATACAAATGCGTTAATATCCACCCCTCATTGCTCCCCCGCTGGCGCGGAGCTTCACCGATTACTTTCGCCATTCTGGAAGGTGATGAAAAAGCCGGCGTATCATATATGCTGATGGATGAAAAGCTTGACCATGGACCGATCATCAAGCAATTTGAAATTCAAGTATCGGATAAAGATGACGCTGAATCATTATTAAAAAATTTATCAAAAATAGCCGCAGATAATCTGGCAGCCACATTAATTGATTATATTGAAGGACATATTAAACCAAAGCCGCAAGATCATGGGCAGGCAGTCTATTCGCGAACCTTGAGCCGTGAGGATGCGCGAATTGATTTCACAAAACCGGCAATTGAAATTGAGCGTCAGGTACGCGCCTTGCGCCCCTGGCCGGGAACATACTTTGAATGGGATAATAGACGTATAAAAGTTTTAGATTTACGGTTATCTGAGGATGAAAAATTAGAATCCGGACATACCAAAAAAATTGACGACAAATTACTAATCGGTACGGGCCAGGGAAATATTGAGCTGAAAATCATTCAGCCCGAGGGAAAGAAAGAAATGGACGTCATTGAATTTTTAAACGGCAATCCGTCATTTGCTGATACGATATTAAAATAAAACGCAGCCGTTTTTTAAACGACTGCCGAAGTATTAGGCAAAGAACCCGCTGCTTGCCTCGGCTTGAGAAACACTGACCAGAGCAATCTGCTCAAGCTCGTGATAAGCAGACTTATAGTCCAATATGAAGGCGATCTTATCAAGGTCGCTTTTTATATCGTCTATTTTCGAATTAGAATAGACGAGGTGGTAGCAGAACAGGAATTCGCTTTCTGCGCATGCCAGGGACATTTGTCCGGCTTCAGCCAGGCATTCCGGGCAGGTATGCCAATGGACAAGGTGTCGCAGAACAAGTCGAATATCATTCTTTGCCGGATTGGCAAATCTTTCGGAAATCCTTGATAAAGTATCTAAATACTCTTGATGGTCCATGGATCCTCCTGTCAGTGAACTAAGCATACTATCACAAAAATATATATTTGTCAAGGCTTATAACAAGCATACGATATTTGACAAAAGAAGAGAGGCATGGTAATTGTAGTAGCAGCCCTTTTAATTTACCGGGAGGCAAGGAAAATGGCAAAAGTGATTCACGGAAGAAGGCGCAAGCAAGGCCCGCGTTTCAGGGTGTGGTCAACTACGGCCAAGAAATATATAACTGAAGAGATGTCTATAGATGAAATACAAGTATTTTTACTCCAGGAAAAGATCTTTGAAGCTGTTAAAAAGTCCGGTATTAAGATTCATAAAAGGACCAAAAAAGCGATCATCGGAGCAATTTGGGAACATCACAACGGTTACAAGGGTATAATCTCCTCGGCAATAAGGACGGGTACCTCGTCTTGCGTTGCTGGGTCACAAGATGTTAAAGGGCCTTGGGAAAATGAATAAATACCATTCTAACGCTTAGACTCGTTTTACAGTGCGTCCGCACTATATCAACGGGTCTTTTTATATTTAAAAACACCATGTATATAATGGTGTTTAAAATTATTTAGTTTTTATTTTTCCAGGTATTTGGTCATTAAAATGATATAGCCGATGCCAAGGGGGTGATTTAAATAAGGAGTAAAGAAATTAGAGACAAACAGAACAACCAGCCCGACAACTAGCCCCAGTGCCATTATATCTTCGCGGTGCCGAATATACCTCACAATTCCTTCTCGTGCGAGAAATCCAAGAACAACAACATATGCGAACATGCCCATGGCGCCAATTTTATACCAGACATCCAATAGCCCCCACTCAAACGCGTATGTTGTGTATTCCCCGGTCGGGCTGTAAGCAAGGACGCGCGGATCATTGGAAATATAGGTAATCTTCGCGCCAAAGCCCTGGCCCAAGATCGGTTCATGTTTAATTCCTTCCCACAGCCTGGGGAGTAGATTCCAACGGCTTGCCGCGGCGGCTTCATCGGCGACATTTGTCCTCTCTTTTAACAGGCTCCCCAAAGAGCCGCCCATCGGCTCGGGTATTGGAAATTTAATCACAATAAAAAGAAACAGAAAGGCGAAAATGACCGCCATCAGCCCGACAAAGGCGCGGATTGCCAGTTTTCTTAACTTTATTTTGTTATAAAAAACAAAAATAATGATCAGCGGCAAGGTGGCAAGGGCACCGGCCCAAAAGCTGCGGGATAGGCTAATCAATACAGCAGCTGTGCCGAGGATTAGAAGGATGAACATTACTTTCTTTTCCAGGCGTTTCATTTGATCGCGATAGAGAAAAAGCATTGTTGCCATAATTGCCACACCGAGCAACGAATAAATATGAGACTGGAAAAAAACGCGGTAAATATTGGAGGTCATCAAGGTGATTTCCCCTACTCCACTGTCTCTAACCCAGTCATATATCGGCCAAACCGCCCATTCAATGCCATGAGAAAAGAAATATAAAACAATCATTGTTTTTATTCCGAGCCAGACAAAAGATGCGATCGCTACGTTGAATATTTTATTCCAGAGGTCATATTTGGAAAGAAAATCATACAAAATAAACAAATAGGCAAAAAAGATATAGGCATTAAAATCAAAAAATATATTAGCAAATCCATTGTTGTTGATAAAAGCTTTAGCCAATCCGACAATAAAAAATATAAATAATGCTAAGTAAAAAAACAGAAAACGAGATTGTAGAAATTTTATCTTTCTTTCACGAATCAAGTATGTCAGCCATATTGAGAGCAAAATCAGGAAAAAGGCGATGCGCACGGAGATAAGCACCCCTTCAGTCTCAAAATAAAATAAATAACCCTTACCGCCGATAAATAATTCGACAAGCATGATAAGAATTGCCGCGGGCAGATCGATCAAGGCGATAATAAAGAATATTGAACAAACAATTAAAAAAGCAATATTTCCCGTACCCGGTACGAGAGATATTAGAAATGAAATCAACTCGAAAAGTAATATAAATAATAATGTTTGCCTAATCAGTTTTCCGTTCATATTAAACTTTTGATTGCGGTCGCGGTTTAATCCTTAATAAATGGGTTACGTAAGCCAGTGCTATACTGACGGGTGATAGGAATAAAAGGAAAAAATATTCGGTAAATGTATGATGTTTTTTAAAATATGTGAGCATACCGCGAATAAACCTTTTCTGTTTGGCCGGGCTGGCAACCTGTTCAAAGCTCTTACCTTCATAATGAGTAACCTTGGTAATTGGAGTATAGAGGATAATTTTATTGGCCTTCTCTGCTCTTTTGCATAAATCAACGTCTTCCCACCAGAGCCAGTATTTCTCATTCCAGGAGCCGAGTTTTATAAATTCATTGCGCCGGGCAAAGACAAATGCTCCCATAATATTTTCTACCTTTTGTTCTTTTGTATAATCAAAATTTTTGTAAAGATATTTGCGCATCGGCGGAAGAAAAGACAGAAAATGGTGCAGTTTGAGTAATATTAAAAGCTGTGAAAAAAATCCAGGTAGGCGCTTAATATTATTTTGCCGCTCACCATCAGGGTATTGCAGGCGGCAGGTTGAAGCAAAAACATCTGAACGCTCGTTCATTAAATCGGACATTTTCTTTAAAGTATTTTCATGAAATTCCATGTCCGGGTTCATAAAAAGAACGTACTCTCCCCCGGCCTGCTGCAAGCCCTGATTGTTTGCTTTGGCAAAACCGGCATTAAAGCCATTGGCTATCAGATTTACTTGAGGAAATATATCTTTTACCATGCCCGTGGTATTATCATTAGAATTATTATCAACAACAATGACTTCAAAGGCGATATCATGGGTATATTTAAAAATACTGGCAAGGCATTTCTCCAGCAAGTCTTTGACATTCCAACTGACGATGATGATGCTGACTTTCATATTATGGTGTGATTGAACGAATTTGGCCGGGTTTTAGCCTGCCGAGCTCATGTTTATCTATCCTTATCCGTTTAAGATAAGTTACTTCAATATTATGCTTCTGAAACATGCGGCGTATTTGGCGCTTAATCCCCTGTTTAAGTATAAGATTAACCTGCTTGCGGTTTTTTAAAAAATTTGAATATTTTACAGATCTCAATCTTTTCCCGTTGAGTAGCATTCCTTTGGCGAATGATTTTAATACATGGTCGGGTACCGGCTTATTTGTGCGGACAATATATTCTTTTTCATGATCGTGGCTGGGATGAGCCAAGCAATTTGCCCATTCGCCGTCGTTTGTTAATAGCAAAAGCCCTTCCGAATTTTTATCCAGCCGGCCGACCGGGAAAACTTTCTCGGGTATTTTTTTTAAAAATTTATCGAGCGCCTTGCCTTGAGAGCTGGTTAAGCTGGAAATCACGCCGGACGGTTTGTAAAAAGCATAATAAGCATGAACGGGTGACGGCTTGATACGCTTGTTCCTAAAATAAATCTGATCAGCCTCTGGATCAATCCGTTGTCCGACAGTAGCGGTTTGACCGTTAACCTTAACTTTACCCCGAGCGATATATTCTTCGCACTGCCTTCTTGAGCCTATTCCGGCTGCGGCTAAATATTTTTGCAGTTTTTCACTCATGCTAAATTATGTTTTTTCAAAATGACTTTTTTCGCCTGCTCAAATTTTTTGACTGCCCCTGGTTTGAACCAGGGTATTTTGTACATAAATGAGGGCACCCATTCGCTCATGTTGTGTTTATGGCGAGGCTTTACAGTAAAAAGGACTTCGTCAATCCACCAGCCTTTTTTACCCTGTTCAAGCATGGTCAGCCAAAGGTCCCAGTCCTGCAAACGTTTAATATTTTCATCAAAGCCGGGAAAATCATTTCGGCGGATCATTGAAGTTGTATGTATATAATTCATTAATTTAAGCTTGTCCGGATCAAATGGCCATAGTTTAAATGTTTTCCAGCCGAATTTAAACGAGGAGTATACGTATGAAGCTTCTGGCCGGTTATCAAGCGACTGAACCATTGCATCAAGCATATCCGGTCCCATGATAATATCAGCGTCGCAAAAAAGCAAAAATTCGCCTGTTGATTTTTCATAGCCGCGGCTTCTTGCCGCATTAGCTCCCCTATTCTCTTGATTAATTAAAATAATTTTGTCTTTATATTTCTGAATCGCCTGGTTAAAATTGTCAGTTGATCCGTCATTAACAACAATAATTTCAAAATCCTGGTAAGTTTGTTTAAATATTGATTCTAAACAAGGTCCGATCTCATCGGCATGATTATACACCGGTATGATTATGCTGAGTCGTGGATTATCCATATGTATGTCCGCCCAGGAAACGGCGTAATTTTTCAGTTTCTTTGCGCCATTGAAAATCATTTTCCGCGCGAATACGACCATTTTCACCGAGGGTTTTTGCCCAATCGGGATTAGACAACAGATCGCGTATCGCGCTATAGATTTCTTCGGTGTTCTCCGGGTTAACTAAGAGTCCGGTCCGTTGGTCAATGACCGCTTCGGGAACACCGCCGCTGCGTCCGCCAATAACCGGCAATCCGTATAAATTAGCTTCCAAGTAAACTATGCCGAAACCTTCAACATCTGAGCCGATTTGTCTAGAAGGCATGGCGAATATTTCTGCAATTGAGTAGAACTTTGGCAATTCTGAATCCGGCACCTCTCCGACAAAACGGACGATATTCTGCAGGTTGCGTTCCTGCGACATTTTTCCGAGCCTTTCAATATCAGGACCGTCGCCGACAATAACATACATTACATCTTTAAACTGTTCATAAATTTTAGGCATAACCTCAATAACTTTATCAATCCCCTTCCTTGCTACGAGGCGCGATACAGTCAGAATAATCCTTTTTCCGGAAAGACCATATTTAGCAATGGTCGTATATGTTTCAATTGTTTCCTTGCTTGGCTGTACTGCCGGGCATGGATAAACGACAAGTATTTTGTCGTCGGGAACGCCGAGATTACGTATTAAGCTCCTGGTATATTCACTATTAGCAATAATTCCCGCGGCATTTTTTAATATTTTTATTAATCTTTCTTTTTTCTTAGGGGTTTCTTGAGCGCGCAATACGTCAAGACCGTGGCAATAGACAATATATCTTAATTTAAGCTTTTTATTTCTATTAAGTAAGTAGGCAATATAGCCAATGGGCAGAACATGGCTCAGGTGGAGCATCTTTATTTTTTCTTTTTTCACCAGCCTTTTTACTTTAAAATACAAAGGCAGCCAGCGTGGCCAGATATAAAAAGAAAGGAGGTGTCCACGGATAATTTTATAGCCAACATGACGGTCATATTCTTCAGAGCCTTTTTGTTTGGGTGCCATTACGACTACTTTATCACTGGGCAGCCTGGAGTAAAGATTCCCAAGATAATTAGCAATACCGCCTTTTTGTGGAGGAAAATCCAGTGTAACTAAAAGTGATTTATCCATAAATTATGATTTTTTTAATAAAAGTTGGCGTAAGGTAAAAATATCTTCTTTGCGCCAGCCGCGCACCAGATAAAGCGCGCCGACATAAACAAATGCGCCAATCGGGATGATAAAAGCAAAATGAAGGTACGGTTTTAATATAATTACTACAGCCGCCATTAGTGCTCCGCTAATCACTGTCCTTGCGGTATTTAATAAAAGATTAGCAATGTTGAAATTAACAACTTTTTTGCCATAATATAGACCGGCTAAAAGCATAAATGAAAAACTGACCAATCCGGCGATTGAGGCGCCGACAACATCGTATTTCGGAATCAATATAGCGTTAAGTATTACATTGATAAGCATTGTAACAATCATAATTCCCGTTTTTGTTGCCTGGCGGTCGCAGGCATTGAGCAACGAGCCCACGGGAAAATCAACAAAGATGGCAAATAAAACAAAGATCAGTATCTGCAGAGGCAAAATTGAATTAAAATAATCTTGGCCGTAAAAAGTAAGGACAATATTATCGGCAAGGCTCCAAATACCAAAACAAATCGGTACAGAAATTACCATCATATAGCGCATTGCCTGCTCAAAGGTGCTGGCAAGCTTATCGTGATTCTCTTTCCAATGTTTGGCAAGGACCGGATAAAGTCCGGCAACAAAAGCCATGGGGATAAACTGAAACGCGTAAGTAAATTTATAGGCAATACTGTACCAACCAACATAAATATCACCGGCTAAACGTTCAAGCAGAACCGAATCGATGTAGGAATAAACCTTGACTGAAACACCGGCCAAAGCAAACGGCAAGGCAATCTTAAAGGTTGATTTAATAAACGGGATGTCAAATTCCCATCGGGGAAGCGTTTTTACCTTTTTCTTAAGAAGTATCAATGTATAAATTAAGTGAAATATGCTTCCGGAAAGAAGGGCAATTATTAATAAGGGCAATGAGGGATGCAAAATTAAAATTCCGATGCCGAGGCCAACGATTAGCACCTCACTGATAAATATGCCAAGTGCCTCGTAGTTTAGTATTCTTAATCCCCGGAATACTCCATAAAAAGTCAAATGAAAAGAATCAGCGATCATGACGAATAGAGCAAGATAGATCATGAGCATCTTTAATTCGCTATACCCGAGAAGCTTGCCAAGAACGATTGCGGCAATTGCCGTGGAAACTGCTAGGATAAGCTTTACGCTGAATATATTATTTAAAAATTTAACAATTTTGTCTTTGTCCTTGGCAATTTCGCGGATAAGAACCGGATTAAGACCAAAATCGACAAAAATTGAGAATATGGTCGTAAATGACAAGGCAAAAAAGTAAACCCCGGTATTCTCTACTCCGACAATACGGGCAATCATCATAAAATAAATAAAAGCCAATATTTTTTGGCCGACTGCCGCGAGGGTTAAATAAAATGTATTTTTCGCTAGATTTACTGCCATATTTAATAATATTTTAGCGTATTTTAGGTAAAAAGCCAAGGTCTTTATACATAAATTAAAAAAGAGGCTTTACCAAAAGTCTAAATGCCTCTCTTTTGAAAAATATTAACGCTTTGACCACTGCGGTGCGCGTCTTGCGCCCTTAAGTCCGGGCTTCTTTCGTTCTTTCTTGCGTGGATCGCGGGTAAGAAACCCTGGCTTTTTCAAGCTTTTCTTGAATGTCGGGTTAAGCAACACAAGGCCGCGGGCAATGCCGAGGCGAATTGCTTCGGCTTGTCCTCTAATTCCCCCGCCGTGAACCTTGATAGTGAAGTCTAATTTACCCTCTTGGCCTGCGGCAGCGATTGGTTCGGTAACAATATTTTGTAAATTAAGAATTGGAAAATATTCGTTAAATTCACGGTCATTAATCTGAATGTTTCCCTTCCCTGATTTGTAAAGCCGTACCTGAGCAATCGAACGCTTTCTTCGGCCGATTGTCTGCAAGTATTCACCAGTTTTTGATTTTTCTTTCGTTGGTTCTTTATCAACTTTTTTCGAAACAGGTTTCTTTTTTTGCGTTTTTTTTGCCGTAGTTTTTTTGGTCGTCTTTTTTGTGGTTTTCTTCTCTGCCATATTTATTTATTTCCAAAGGTGATTCGTTTTATACGCGCGGTACGGAATTTATTTTTCGGTAGCATTTTGTCGACTGTCTTGATAAATATATCGGGGTATTTCCTTTGTTCGACTAGCGATTTTAATTCGATTTCCTTAAGACCGCCGGGATATGTTGAATGGCGGTAATATTTTTTTTGTTCTACTTTATTGCCGGTAAACTTAACTTTATCAATATTTTTTACATGAACAAAGTCACCAATGTCTATATTGGGTTCAAAGCCGGGCTTGTCCTTTCCTATTAAATGTATTGCCGCTTCAGTAGCAATTCTACCCAGCGACTTGCCGGCCGCGTCAATCTGATATGTTTTTCTTATAATTTGTTTTGCCATATTATTTAATAAGCTCAATTTGTACAATTTCGGCAGCGTCTCCCTTACGAAAACCAAGCTTGGTAATTCGCGTGTAACCTCCAGGGCGTGACTTGTATCGTGGCCCCAAGTCTTCAAATATCTTTTTTACCGGATTTTCAATATGGAAAAACTTTAATGCTTTTCGGCGTGAAGCGAGGGTATCTTTTTTCCCCAAAGTTATCATTTTTTCAACGAATGGCTTAACCGCCTTAGCCTTTGCCTTGGTTGTCTTAACCTTTTCATACAAAATCACGCTCGCGGTCAGGTTTCTAAGCATTGCTTCGCGAGATTCTTTCTTCCTGTCTAATATTTTCGTCTTTTTGCGGTGTCTCATACTTAATTATTTTTTCTTGGCTGTGGTTTTTTTTGCCGTCTTTTTTTCTTCCTCTTCTTTATCTTCTTTTTCTTCTTTCTTCTTCGCAGTTTTTTTTGTTGTTGTTTTTTTAACGGTCTTTTTTTCTTCCTTGAGTGGCATCTCTGGTTCTTTGGCTGGCGGCACGCCTCTTGTCGCAACCACAGTAAAATAATCGGAGATTATTTTAACTGCCTGATCAATTGCCTCCTCGGGTGAAATTGTCCCGTCGGTTTCAATCGTCAAAATAAGCTTATCGTAATTTGTAATTTCTCCAACGCGTGTATTTTCTACTTTAAATCCAACGTTGACAACCGGGCTGTAAATCGCGTCAACGGCAATGGCGCCAACCTCAATATCTGTTTTATCTCTTTCTTCAATCGGCAGATATCCGCGTCCGCGGTTGACATAAAGCTCCATCTCGAGTGAAGAATCCTTATCAGTAAGTTCGGCAATATAAAGGTCACCGCTTACAATTTCTACATCTGCGTTCTTATCAATATCCTTTGCCTTTACAATTCCGGCACCTTTTGCCTTTAAGGTAAGTTTTACCGTTTCATCAGAAAAGCATTTTAAGCGTAGTTGCTTCAAGTTTAGCATAATGGTCAGGGCGTCTTCTTTTATGCCTTTTATCGGGGTAAATTCATGCTGTACTCCTTTAATTTTTACAGCAAAAATGGCTGCACCGGGCAGGGATGAGAGAAGGACCCTCCTGAGTGCATTGCCAACCGTTGTACCATATCCCTGGTAGCAGGGTTCAACCGTAAGAATACCCTCGTTGTTATGGGTACCCGGGGTAATGGTAATTTTATTTGGCAATAGTATATCCTTCATAAAATATTGATAATTTATTAACGTGAATAAAATTCAACAATTAATTTTGGATCAAATATCTGCTTCAATTCGTCGCCTTGCGGTGCTGAGAGCACCTTGCCTTCAAGTTTTGCCGCGTCAATCATAAGCCAGCTCGGCGTTTCTTGTTTTTTTAATTTATCTTTAAGGCTCTCGAATATCTTTTTTTCGGATTTGGTTCCATTTATTTTAATGATGTCATTCGGCTTTACTGAATAAGACGGTATATTTACTTTTTTGTCGTTAACTGTAAAAAGGCCGTGGCTTACCATTTGGCGGGCCATGGATCTTGAACGGGCAAAACCAAGCCGATAAATAACGTTATCAAGCCTCATTTCCAAATGGCGGACCATATTTTCACTGGTATCGCCTTTTTCTTTTTTTGCTTTTTCAAAATAGTTGCGGAATTGAGTCTCCATTAAACCATAAAGGCGTTTTGCTTTCTGTTTTTCTCGCAGCTGCGTTCCGTAGCCGGTTAGGCGGCGGGTCGCCGATTTCATGCCGTGCATTCCCGGCGGATAGTTCCGGCGGATAATCGGACACTTTGCGGAATTACAACGCTCACCTTTTAAAAAGAGTTTTTCGCCTTCACGTCGGCATATTCTACATTTTGCTCCAAGTATTTTTGCCATAATTATTTATACGCGCCTTGGTCGCGGCTTACGGCAGCCGTTATGAGGCAGGGGCGTAACGTCCTTTATTGATAAAATGTTGATTCCGTTTGCGTTTAATGAGCGCACGGCAGATTCTCTTCCCGAACCGACACCTCTTACATAAACATTAACCTCTTTTAACCCATAAGGCTTTACTTTATCGCAAACATTCTTTCCGATTATTGACGCGGCGTACGGTGTTGCTTTTTTCGGACCTTTAAAACCGCAATTACCGGCACTGGACCAGGCTAAAACATTACCATTCAAGTCGGTCAAAGTTATGAGCGTGTTATTGTAGGTTGCCTGAATATAAGCTCGTCCGTGGTTTATCTGACGGACTATTTTTTTCTTTTTTCTGGGCTTTGATTCGGTTTTTTTCTGATTAGTAGCCATAATGCATTAGGTCTTTTGTCCTTTTAATTTTTTTCCGCTGCTCATTGTTTTCTTTTTACCCTTGCGTGTGCGCGCGTTGGTTTTTGTTCTTTGACCGCGGGCAGGCAAATTACGGGCATGCCGGGTGCCGCGATAACTGCCAATCTCTTTTAATCGTTTAATGTTTGACTGAAGCTCTCTTTTTAATTCGCCTTCAATTTTAACCTGCTTTTCAATAAATTCACGAATTTTGTTGATTTCGCTTTCTTTCAAGTCTTTTACCCTGGTGTTCGGGTCAACATTGGCATAAGCGACCGCTTTATTTGATAAAGCGCGGCCAACACCAAAAATATAAGTCAATCCTATCTCGACTCTTTTATTAGGCGGAATGTTAACGTTAGCTATTCGGACCATAGTTATCCCTGTCTTTGTTTATGCTTAGGATTTTTACAAACAACACGCACCTTTTTCTTGCGTCTCACGACTTTACAGTCACGACAAATTTTTTTTACGGAAGCTCTGACTTTCATATTAAAACTTTGTACAGCCTTTCTCGAGCTGTGTGTATATATCTTTGGGTTAGTATCGGTACACAATTCTGCCCTTGGTTAAATCATAGGGCGTCATCTGTACTTTTACTTCATCGCCGGGCAGGATGCGTATGCGGTTTATTCTCATCTTGCCGGATAGGTGGCCGGTGATCTCAAGACCGTTTTCAAGCTGTATTTTGAATGTTGCCGCAGGCAGCAGCTCTAAAACCGTGCCTTTCATCTCAAGGAAATCCTTTTCCGACGAACCCTCCTTATTTTTTTTCATCATAACGAAGTGCGCGTATTGTATCAAATTATTATTTATCTGGCAAGTGGATATACGCGGACTTGCCATTTTGCCTATATTCTAGCGGATATTCGTGATTTCGTCAATAGCCGTACTGGAGTTGGACAATATAATAAAAATTCGCTAAATTTAGCGAATTTTAAGCTAGATTTCAGTAAAATTGATCTGGCCGGAATAGCGTTTTTTAAGTTTTTTATAATCAGCCTGGCTAAGGGTGCAGCCGCCAAAACCCTGTTCGCGCGTGCTCGAGTAAAGAACAATATATATTTCAGGCGCCATGCCTTTTGTGTCAGCCTTTATACTGTCAATATTGGGATGCGACTCTATTCGGCACTCCACGTCAAGCAGATTGGTCATTTGTGAATATGGGAGATCGTCAATCGAGTTTTTCTTTACCGTAATGCCGGACATCACTGCCTCCAATATGGTTGAATTGTTATTTTAGCGTCGCCTTAATGCGCCGTACTCCGGCTGAGCTCGCCTGCTCTTTTTTTATTATAAATTTTCCCAGCTCGACCGTATTGTTAACATGCGGTCCGCCGCAGATTTCCATTGATATCCTTTCATCGGTTTCGGGATCAGTAATTGTATATACCTTGACTTTTTCGTCGTATTTTTGGGTGAAAATACCGATCGCCCCCTGATCCTTGGCTTTTTCAACGGTCGTTTCCTCGCAGACAATGGGAAGCTTCTTCTGAATTTTATCATTTACCCAGTCCTCAACCGCTTCAATTTCATTTTCAGTCATTTTTTTATCATGCACAAAGTCAAATCGCAAACGTTCGGCAGTGATATTGCTGCCGCGCTGTTCTACATGTTCGCCTAGTATCGAGCGCAAAGCGGCATGTAATAAATGGGTGGCTGTATGTAATTTAGTAACTTCTTCACCTTCGTCAGCTAAACCTCCTTTAAATTTTTGCTCAGCGCCGGCGCGTGAAAGTTTTTGATGTTTGCCGAATTCCTCGCAAAAACCTTTTTCAATTTTGCCTTTATCGTATTCTACGCCGATTTGATCCAGTTCTTCAAAAAACATCTCAATAGGGAAGCCATAGGTGGAAAAAAGCTCAAAGGCGTCCTTGCCAGTAACTCTGTGGTGTTTACTTAAAGTTTTAAACTGTTTAAGCCCTTTTTCCAAGGTGCGTTCAAAGCGCTCTTCTTCTTTTTGCAGTTCACTGAATATGCGGTCTTTATTTCTTTCGAGTTCGGGATAAGCGTCGGACATTATTTCAACCACCTTGACGGCAATCGGTACTGTTACGTTTGTTTTTAGGTTGACGCCTAACTGTTTAGCATACCTGACCGAACGCCTTATAAGCCGGCGCAAAATATAGCCCTGGTCAAGATTAGACGGAAGCACTCCGCAATCGTCACCCAAAATAAATACTGACGCCCGTACGTGATCGACAATTATGCGCATAATCTGATTGTCTTTTTCATCATCGTCGTATTTTTTATTTGACAGAGATTCCAGCTCTTTAAGTAAAGGCATAAAAAGTTCAGTGTGATAGTTGTCCTTGAATCCGTTCAGTGCGGCAAGAAGTCTTTCAAATCCCATGCCGGTATCAACATTTTTTTGTTTAAGGGGCTCGTACCGGCCTTTGGTTGTTTTATTATACTCCATAAACACATTGTTCCAGACTTCTACCCATCGCTTGTCAGTAACATCAAATTTTTCAGGCACCGGGCTTTCATCAACCCAATAAAAAATCTCGGTGTCCGGTCCGCAGGGACCGGTTTTACCGATCGGCCCCCACCAGTTGTCCTCCTTGCCAAGCGCATTAATTTTATTTTCCGGTAAGCCAATAGAACGCCAGATATTAAATGCCTCTTCGTCATACGGCGCGTCTTTATCCCCGGCAAATATTGTTACGGCAAGCTTCTCCGCCGGCAGGTTCAGCCATTTTCCAGAGGTTAAAAATTCCCAGGACCATTCAATTGATTCTTTTTTAAAATAATCGCCCAATGACCAATTTCCAAGCATTTCCAAAAAGGTATGATGATATGTATCCCCCACCTCATCAATGTCACCGGTGCGTATGCATTTTTGTATGTCAGCCAATCTTTTTCCGGCCGGATGCTTCTCTCCGAGCAGATACGGTACCAAAGGATGCATGCCGGCGGAAATAAATAGTGCGGTTGGGTCATTCTCGGGAATCAAAGAAGATGAAGAAATAATTACATGATCCTTCTCCTTAAAGTAGCGGAGGAACTCCTGCCTAAGTTTTTGTGCGCTTATCATGTCAATAATTATAGCTAAATTAAGCCAAAATAGCAAGACGAAAGAATTTAATTAATGACTCCTCCTCCGATCAGGCGTTGACCTTTATAAAAAACAATTGACTGGCCCGGAGAAATCGCCCATTGCGGTTTTTTAAATATTACCATTATGTTTTCATGATAATCGGTTTTGATGACGTCGCATTCCTGATCCGGCTGACGGTAACGAATCTTTGCTTTGCAGCGCAGGGGTAAGGCAACGCTGCCAATCCAATTCAGCTGGCTGATTATGCATTCTGATTTAAATAACGCGGGATGGTCTTTGCCTTTAGCAACAATAAGTTGATTTTTAAGAGCATCCTTTTTAACGATGTAGTATGCGCCGCCGCCGCGAATTCCGAATCCGTGCCTTTGTCCAACAGTATAATAAAAGATGCCTTTATGCCTTCCGATCTTTTTTCCATCAACAGAAATAATATCACCTTCTTTTGGGGAAATCTTTTGTTTTAAAAAATCTTCCAGATTAATCTTACCGATAAAACAAATACCCATACTTTCCGGCTTTTTTGAAACCGGTAAATCGTATTTCTTTGCAAGTAAGCGTACTTCTTTTTTCGTGAGATTACCAACCGGGAAAATGGTTTTACTCAAAGTGCCCTGATCAAGCGTGTAAAGAAAGTAAGATTGATCTTTATTTTGATCGGAGCCCTTTAAAAGATGATACTCGTTCCTTTGTTTTTTGGTGCGGCAATAATGGCCGGTAGCAATAAAATCCGCTCCATTTAATTCAGCATTTTTTAAAAAAAGACCAAATTTAATAAATTTATTGCAAAGAATATCGGGGTTTGGCGTGCGTCCGGACTGATATTCGTAAAATAAATAATCTATTACCCACTTAGAATATTCTTTTTCAAAATCAAATGTCAGCAGGGGTATATCAAGTTTTGCCGCAACGCGCATAGCGTCGCGCCTTTCTTCGCGCCAGGCGCACTCCCCTTTCAAATTTTTGGTGTCCGACCAATTAACAATAAAGGCTCCGATAACGTCGTAGCCTTTTTGTTTTAGCAACGCGGCGGAAACTGACGAATCAACACCGCCGGACATTGCAACGCATACTTTTGTTTTCCTATTCATCTTACCAGTCGTAGTTATCCCACATCCATAGGGCCAGGCTCTTAGCCTCGTCAAATGACTGCTGGCGCGTGTCTGATCCCAAAACGATAACTATTAACTCCGGCCGGGTTTCGCGCATATGCTTTGTAGTAATAACTAAATTATACAGAGATTCATCTAAATAGCCGGTTTTACCGCCGGTAATATACAGGTCCGGGTCGTAAATCAGGAGATCATTTGTATTCTTAACGCTTTTATCCATTTCCGGAGAGATTACGTTAAATTTGTACCAAAAGGTTGTTGCCGCCCGTCTGATCCACCCATTATTAAATGCATAATCAGCCAGGATGGCCATGTCGTCAACCGTTGTCACATTGCGAACATCCATACCCGAGGGCTCGTAAAAACGGCTGTTCTTCATGCCAAGTATCCAGGCGCGAAAATTCATCATCGCGACAAAATGATCCTGACCCAGCCCGGATAAGCGCATCATTGCCATGGCGCAATTATTTGCCGAGCCGGTTATGGCCGAGAAGAAAACGTCTTTTACCGTCATCAATGCACCGGAAGCAACGCGCAGCCGACCGCCGCCGACTTCATCAGCACTTAAAATATTGGCTGTTGAATACCAGCTGGGATTATGCTCAATAAAAACAACCGCGCTCATGATCTTAGTAAGACTGGCGGCAACCCAGGGCAGATCGTGGTTATGGGAAAACAGCACCTTTTTACTCGCCCGGTCAACGACTATTGCTGAATTAGCCGTTAAATTTTTAACCGGGTATTCTTTAAAACTAGCGTTTTTTTCAGGAACGACCACTGCTCCAGCCGGGGCGGCCAAGCCAAAACAGAACGCGCCGATAAGTATAATTGAGATTATTCTTTTCATATCATTACTACTTTACCAAAAAAGCATTATTAAAATCAAACCAAGCAAGATTCGGTAAAGAACAAATACGCCCAAACCGTGTTTTTCTAAAAACTTTATTAAAAATTTTATGGCAAAAAATCCGCTGATAAACGCCGCAATAAAGCCGCAAAGCAGTGCAAGATAATTAAAATCGGCGTGGGTGTTTGTCAGAATATCGATTAAGGAAATACTGCCGGCTGCGGCAATTGCCGGGATTCCAAGGAGAAAAGAAAAACGGGCGGCGGTTGGCCGGTCTATCCCCTGGGCAAGGCCGGTAATCATGGTAATGCCCGACCTTGAGGTACCGGGGATCAGGGCAATTGCCTGGGCCAAACCAATATAGATCCCCTGCTTCCAGTTGATTTTCTCTACCGCCTTTATATTTTTTGGTATGCGAAGAATCATATCAATAACAAACATCACGATCGCCCAGGCGAACAGGCTAAGTATTACCATAGTTGTTGTTCGAAAAGGATTTTCCGGCAATAATTTGATGATCAGACCGAAAATTAAAGCGGGTATTGTGGCAACTAAAATAATCCAGCCGAGGCGCCTGAATTCCTTATTGGCTGGACTTTTGGTAATAATTGATTTAAAAATTTTATTTAATTCGCTGCGGAAAAAAACCAATACCGCGACTAAGGTTGCCAAATGCATCACCGCGTCAAATTCAACAGATTGTTCGGGCCAATCAAATATATTTGGTATCAGTAGCAGATGGCCTGATGAGGAAATCGGCAGAAACTCAGTTAAGCCTTGGACAATGCCCAGGATAATCGCCTGTAATAAAGACATAATTATTCAGAATTTTTTGAATTATTACCAAGCGCTTCATCAAGGGAAAGTTCCGGTTCGCCGTTATCATGGGTGACCAGGGGCGAATTATTGATATGGTTGGAGTTGTTTTTTGAATTTTCCTTATTTCTTGGGCTATCCTTCTTTTTTGGCGGTCGTTTGCCGGTTTTTTTCATCTCTTCCAGGCAGTCTTGGCAATAAATAGGGCGTGAGGTATCAAGTTGGACGGCCAGTTCCTGGACTTTTCCGCAGCTGTCACACTTATATTCAAATAAAGGCTTTTTTCTTTTTTTTGCCGGCTTTTCAAAAGCGGTCCCGGCGATTTCTGATCTGGTCTTTATTGTCTCAACGCCCTTTTCCGTTTTAATAACTTCAGCCCCGGACCATCTTAAAATCTTTTCCTCAATCTGTTTTCGGTCAACAGCATAGCGTTCACGGGTAACCTTGACAACCTTGTCAGCCGAACCGGTGCGGTTGGCAATCGGCGGCAATGTTGTCGCGCTGAACGGATCAGATGTTACTCCGTCTATTGCCAGCTTTAAATATATATTAAATTTATTTAAATTTACAAGGTCCATTTCTGAGAACTTGGGAAAAAATTCATTTTTAAACAATTCAGCGTCAGCCGCGCCAATCCTGAACAAAATCAATGTTCCGACATTGCCAAAGACTGCGGCCCTTACCTCTTCGGTAAGCTGTTCAACATACTGATGGGCCATTATTAAATTTAAATGATATTTTCTTGCTTCTGACAAAATATTGGCGAAACTTTCGGTGGCAAAATTTTGAAATTCATCAACGTAAAGATAAAAATCACGGCGATCCTCTTCGGGTATATCAACCCTTTCCATTGCCGTCAGTTGGAATTTGGTAATTAATATCCCGCCGAGCAGTCGGCTTGTATCTTCTCCAAGGCGGCCTTTTGAGAGGTTCATGATAAATATTTTTCCTTCATCCATTACCTTGCGCGGGTCAAAGGTGGATTTTACCTGGGCGACAATATTTCTTATTAAAGAGGCGGATAAAAACTGTCCGACTTTATTTTGTATTGGCGAAATCGCTTCATTTCTAAACCTCATTTCCCAGCGCCCATATTCATCAATCCAGAATGTTTTTACTACTGGGTCTTTGATTGAAGAAACAACGCGTTTGCGATAATCATCATCAATCAAAATACGGTTTATGCCAAGCAGGGTGCTGCCCGGATATTCCAAAAGAGCTAAAATGCAGTTATTTAAAATGTATTCCATGCGGGCGCTCCATACATCAGGCCATATTTTTTTGAAAACGCCCATCAAGCCGTTGGCAATCAGATGTCGGTGATCTTCGTCAACCGCTTCAAGTACGTTAAAGCCAATCGGATATTGAGCGTCCGCCGGGTTAAAGTAGATAACATCGTTAATGCGGTTAGACGGAATAAAATCAATTAGTTTTTCCGCGGTGTCGCCATGCGGATCAACAACCGCTACTCCATGTCCGCAATAAACGTCAGAAAGGATCATATTTTCAAGCATTGTTGTCTTGCCCATCCCGGTTTTACCAAGAACATACATATGGCGCCGGCGATCGTCTGTTTTAATTCCAAAACGCTTCATCCGATTGCGGAAGTTTGTTTGGGCAAACACGGTTACCTCGTTTTCATGATCGTGTCCGTAATCAATCATAGATTAATCAACAAACGGTAAGTTAGAAGGAGCCTCTTCCTCATCACCGCCAGTTATATCTTCAGGAACTGCATATTTTTTCTCTGGCAGCTGTTCGATCTCCATGGGCAAAGCCATCGGCGGCTCGCCCTTTTTAGCTTCGGTTTTTTTAACCAATGGCGCCTTAATCTCAATGGCTGGAAAATGCCACAGTGTTGCTAATTCTTCGGTATTAAATACATACGGGCTCATGGGCACGGTTGGATCGCGGTCGCGGTAAGCCTGAAGTAAAATGTTCCTGCGGTGAGCAAGCCGCTTTTGTTTAAATAAAATTATGCCGCCGGAAATACCGGTTTTGGAAAGTTCGGGCTTGAGTGAGTTTAAATCCACGGTATTAAATTGTTTTACCGCGCCGATAAAAGGATGGGCCGCCTTAGTCTTTTTAAATACTTCCTTTTTGCCGACATACATCGCTCTTAATTTACACAAGTAGCCGATTTTACTCAATTTGCTCTGAATTGATTTTACCGCGTCAACTTCACCCGGTGATAAGGACAACATTCTTGTTGGAAAATCGTATTTTTTATCATCTTTCTTTGGCGCTTCGCCCGCCCCGAATATTTCTCCGCCAACCGTTTCCAGCACTTTCATCGGCGCGCCGATAAATTTATCAATTTTTGTCTCTTTTGCCTCTTCCTTTGCGCCAATTAATTTTTTTACAAGCTTATCCCCGGATTCTTTCCATTCAGTTTGGCCAATCGGAACAATCATCAGCTGTATCCAAAAATGTTCTCCCGGTCCCAAAAGCGATAAATTTTCTAAAATTGCCGCGAGCGGATCTTTAAATTCCTGGGTAAGGCCGTGCTCGAACTGGGGATAAGTGCGTATGGGATATGCCTGATTTTTTACCTGAATAAAATCGCATCCCCACATATCCCATTCGGGATCTGGAAAACGTTTAACCGGAACAAGGTAAGTATAATCCTCAACTTCGGTAATTTCGGCATCAGGATACTGGGCATAGATCGATGCTTCGACCAGGTCCCGAAATTTAGCCGGAGTGCGAATAAAATATTGAACATAACCCTCAATTGAGGCGATCTCGAGGCTGAACCAGGGCTGGACTTTGCCAAAAATATATTTTTCCCGACGAGTTGGAGAACTATGTGCTCCGGCTAGATGGGCAAATATATGCTCAACCGCTTTTGGGGTCTGAATATTGTCTTTGGGAACATCAATTGCCAGCAAAATATACTCATGGCTCATGATATCCTTGATCTGATTCCTGTATAAAAAAACCTTGTATATTCCCCATAACAAGATAAATAAAAGAGGTATCCACCCTCCGTGGACTAGAAAATACCAGAAAATTTCCGGCCCGGACATGGCCAAAAGCCTGTCTACAAAGGCGTAATCCAGCTCAATTGTCATATATTACTAATATTATACCATATTTTAGGCAAATTGAGTATTAAAAAACTCCCGTTACACGCGACGGAAGTTGGTAAATATATGGCTAATCTAAGCGCGTCGCCGGAATTGTTCCCAAGCGACCAAAAGCGGGCTGGCAAGGAACACTGATGAATACGCGCCAATTGCTATGCCAATAATTAATACGCCGGTAAAATCCTTGATTGTTTCGCCGCCAAAAAGAAAAATCGCAACAAGCGCGAGCAGTGTCGTAAGCGTTGTGTTTATCGATCGGGCTAATGTCTGGCGGATGCTGCGAGCAACGATTTCTTCAAAAGTGCCTTCGGTCTTTAATAAATTTTCACGTACGCGGTCAAAAACAACAATTGTGTCATTAACTGAATAACCCATAATCGTCAATAATGCGGCAACAAACGGCGCGTTTACTTCAATATCAAAATATTTTCCCAGCACGGCAAATACGCCAACCGGAATCACGACATCATGGAATGCAGCAATGATGGTCAAGACACCATATTTCCAGGAAGAGATGGGCTTGGAGATTTTTCTAAAAGCGTATGCAACATATAAAATAATCGCGACAAATACGCCAACAACCGCGTAAATTGTTTTGGTTCTCAGCTCTTCGCCGATTATCGGCCCGATACTGTTAAAACGGAGCTCTTCAATACCGCCATAATTGGCGTTTAATTTTTCAAGCACCTTGGCGCGCTGCTCTTCGTTTAAAAACTCAAACCTGAATATCATATCCTGCTCGCCCGAAGGCTGTATATTTACGTCTCCAAGATTAAACTCGGAAAGTGCCGCGGTAAGCTCGGGCACTTCTGGCCGGCCGTCATTAAAACGTAGTTCAGCCAAACTGCCTCCGGTGAAATCAATGCCAAAATTAATGCCCCAAACAGCAATAAAGACAATACTCAATACAACAAGTAATGAGGATATTAAAAACCAGATTTTTCTTAACTTAACAACAAACATAATTATTCTTGTTGAGGCTTAGCCCCGAGAACCCAGGGATTATTTTTAATAGCTTTCCAGCCACCGACAAATTTTAGAAAAACACGGGTAATTGTTACCGCGGAAATCATACTCATAATTACACCAACGCCCAGGGTCAAGGCAAAACCCTTAATCACGCTTGAACTAAACCAGAAAAGGATCACACAGGCGATCAGAGTCGTTAAATTTCCGTCCCTGATTGAGGTCCAGGCGCGTTTAAATCCTTCGTCAATTGCCGAACCCATTGTCCGGCCGCTGCGTATTTCTTCTTTTAACCTTTCAAATATCAGAACATTGGCGTCAACCGCCATACCAAGCGACAGGATAAATCCGGCAAGCCCGGAGAGAGTTAGCGTAACCGGCAGTAATTTAAATATCGCCAAAACAAATACGACGTAAAAACAAAGGGCAATCACCGAAAGCAAACCAGGCAGCCGATAATATATAATCATAAAGAGAGCAACAAACACAAAACCAATCAAGCCGGCGAATAAGCTTTTTTGTAAAGATGCTGAACCGAGTGTCGGCCCGACAGTTTGTTCAGAAATCAAATTAATTGGCACGGGCAATGCACCGGCATTCAGCCGCTGGGCAAGTAGTTTTGCCTCCTGGACGTCAAAACTTCCGGAAATAACCGCGCGGCCGTCGCGTATCGCTTCATTAACCGTGGGAACGCTGATTGGTTCGCCATCAAGGAATATGGCTACTTTTTTGCCGACATTTCGCTCGGTAATTTCCTTAAATAATTCCGAACCCTCGCTGTTAAACTCAAGGCCGACCATTGGTTCATTTGTGTTCGGATCAAATTGAACCTGTGATCTCTCAAGATGTTTGCCGGATAGTCCGGTGTTTTTGTATTCATCGGCCGGAGGAACGATATCAGTCTTGGTCATTTTATTAATGGTAATAACCCGCGGCCTAATTTCAACGATCCGACGTTCGTCAATTTTATTTATAATGTGAAAACCAAAATCGGTTTCAATTACGTCAGAAACCGCGCCCTTCTCCATATCAAAGGCAGTTTGCTCAAACTCGGGAACCATATCACCGCGGCTGAACCAGCCGAGATCACCGCCCGTATCCGCCGCCCCCGGTTCGGTTGAATTCTCACGCACCAACTGATCAAAATTTTCCGCTGTTGCCTGAGCTTTAAGTTCATCTATCTTCGCTCTTGCCTCATCCTTTGAAATAGATGATTCGCAATAAAGCGCGCCGGAATAGCAAATCAAGAGATGGCGGGCATGAATCTGCGTGTCCCCTTCTCTTTTTTCCTCAACCTTCACGATATAAAAACTATCATCTGTATTGACAACCGTATCAATTAAAGTGCCGACTTCATAATCTGCAATTGCCTGATAGAGAAATGAATATTCACCGTCGGGGATGATAAATTCCAAATCGCCGTCTTTTGCCCGGGAAAGCTCATCTTCTGAATACTCTTTTACCAAATCGACAAAACTATCCGGATTGGCAAGCGCCTTTTCTAGTGCTTCGTCCGCCTTTATTTTGGCGGCTTCATTATATTCTAAAATTTGCTGCTCCTCTTCAGGGGTTAATTCGCGTTGTGGCTCGTCATTTTCTTCCTTAAATTCCAATATCGGTGTCTCGCCAATCATTTGTATTGCCTCACTGATATTGCTGATGCCGGCAAGTTCGACAATGATGCGGTATGAATCCCCTACCCGGGCCGTCTGAACAATTGGCTCGGCAACTCCAAATGCGTTAACCCGGCGTTCAATAACGTCGCGGACTCCTTCAAGAGCCTCGCCGCGATCATCTTTGGGGATATCTTTCATATCAGCAAGATATACAAGGTGGGTTCCGCCCTGAAGATCAAGCCCTAAAACAAAGGGGATATCGGAAAAATGGGGTATGTTTAAGGCAACTGCGTCATTTACCTTATCAGCCATTTTGTCCCAAACAGGCGGATAATCAAGGGCTCCAGCCAACAAAAAAAGCACAATCAGCACTGCTATTGTGATTCGTATATAGTTTCTGTTTGGCCCTTGGGCTTGTTTAGCCATAAGATGGTGATATTTTAATACAAACTAAAAAAATTGACAACCCCCCAAAATATTCATGTTTGATTGCCATGAAGTAATAGTATATTTTTGACAATAGACTAAAAATTTGTTAAAAAAAGCCTACGAACCTTAAAATACAATCCTTAATATCGGGAGGCTCCCATGGCGAGGCTATTCGGCACTGACGGTATTCGCGGGCAGGCAAACGTCTGGCCGATTACCCCCGAGCTTGCGCAAAAACTGGGCAAAGCGCTCGGCTTAGTTTACAAAGCCCATCTTGATAGGCCGAAAAGGGCGATCATTGGTAAGGACACGCGCCTTTCCTGCTACATGCTGGAATCAGCCCTGGAAAGCGGACTTGTTTCCATGGGTATGGATGTATATCTAGTCGGACCGATTCCTACGCCGGCAATCGCCTACCTCACCAAATCAATGCGCTGCACCGTCGGCATCATGATCACTGCATCACACAATCCCTTTGACCACAACGGGATAAAAATATTCGACCGTAACGGCAACAAGCTGGACAACGAAAGAATCGATGAAATCGAAAAACTCATTCTTGGCGAAGAGATTACCAGTGAACACATACGAAGCAAGGACATCGGCCGCGCCTATAAAGTAGACGACGCGCTCGGGCGCTATATCACCTTTGCCAAGGGTACGGTTCCCGACCTGATGCTCAGCGGGACAAAAATACTCATGGACTGCGCCAATGGCTCAGCCTACGTCGTTGCACCGAAGATATTTGAAGAATTGGGCGCCGAAATTATGACAGTAAAGGTCAACCCCAACGGGCTGAACATCAACGAAGAATGCGGCGCCATCCATCCCGACCTTGTCAGCACGCATCTGGCAATGTGCCAGGCCGATATCGGAATTGCTTTTGACGGCGACGCCGATCGTGTGGTTTTCTGCGACGAAAACGGCAATACCGTTTCCGGCGACCGCATCATTGGATTATGCGCCCTTGACCTGCACAGCCAGGGCAAGTTAAAAAACAATACGGTTGTCGTCACCGAGATGAGCAACCTCGGCTTTCACCACGCAATGGACAAAGCAGGCATAAGCGTGGAAGTAACCGAAGTCGGCGACCACAACGTTCTTGAAAAAATGCGGGAAATCGGCAGCAATTTCGGAGGCGAAGAGTCCGGGCACCTTATTTTCATGGACCATTTAGCCACCGGGGACGGAATTATTGCCGCCTTGCAGGTCTTGCAAATCATGGAAAACAATGACCAGCCGCTTAGCAATCTGGCTGACTGCATTATGGAATTCCCTCAGTCACGGATTGACGTGGCAGTTAAAAAAAGAAAGCCTCTTGAAGATCTGCCCCATGTTCAGGCAGAGCTTAAACGGTTCATGAATGTTTTTGGCGAATCAGGTGAAGGCCGTTATCTTGTCCGCCCCTCGGGCACGGAAAAGCTTTACCGGGTCCTGGTTGAGACAAAAGAAGAAAGAGACGCCAGCATCTGGGCAATGCAGATTGCCCGGGCAATTGAAAAAGAGATTGGCTAACTACCAATCCCTTAAAAATCTAATATTACTCACGCACTTGCGTGAGTTTTATTTTTGTTTTTTTACCAGAGCTTAAAGTACAACAAAACCAATCCGGCAATAATGCAGACTAAGCCATTAACCAAAAACCATTTGCCAACCATATCTTCCTTTATTAAAGAGAACAAATAAATGCAAACCGCGCCGGCAACAAACAATATTAATGAAATTATTATTAAGACCATGTTTTTATCCATTTATTAAAAATATCTTTGAGCTCCTCAAGATGCTCATCCTTAACAAAAGTATGGGGGCTGCCCTTAATAATATGGAGCTGTTTTTTCTCACCGGGAATATTAGCAAAAAAGATTTTCTGGTGTTCAGACGGAGTTGAAATATCTTCAGATCCAACAACCAATAAAAGCGGCATGGTAAGCTTATCCGCCCCTAATAACAGATTATACTTTAAACGATTCTCCATATGCGACCACGGCAATTTTTTTATTATGCCGGGCTTAGATTTACTCGGCTTGGTCAGCCAGCCGGTTTCTTGCCATTTTACCATCTCCTCTTTTTTAAATTTTTCATGAGCCTGCATACTTAATTTTCCGGACACAACTACTGATATCGGTGCCAGGGCCGCTACTTCCCCTTGGTTATTTTCCGCATACAAGGCTACTGCCATCGCGCCAAGACTGTGTCCGGCCAAGGCAAAGGGTTCCTGGTACCACGGCTGATTTTTCGCCCACTCGATTACCGAGACAAGCGTTTCATAATGCGTATCAACTGTTGAGTCGCGATAATCACCACTACTTTCACCAAAAGAATTTAAAGGATCAATAAGCAAAACCGTAAAATCGCGGGCTTTAAAAACCTCAGCCATTACCTGTATATGGGGCTGTTCCTTAAAACCGCCCAATCCAGGCATAATAAAAGCCAAGCCCTTTTGCGGCCTGGCAATATCTAAATCAAAAACTATTTTTTCGCCCTCTCGATTTTTAATCGAGGCTTTAGACATATTATTCTTTTTGTTCTTTTTTCCTTTCCTCTGCTTCAATAACATCATGAAGCTGCAAATTCAATGCGTTTACCGATATCCATGTTTCCCAAACCGAATATCCCAAAGAAACAATTATCATAATCAAACTAATGCCGAAAAGAACCGCGCCGGTAAATTCCATTCCGGCGAATATCAGAAAAATACAGGCAATGCACAAAAGCATGCAGATAACCGCGGTCGCGGTCATGTCGCGAATAAGCATTATCCTTCTCCGTAGATTACGAATCTGGGCGAGAATTACCCGGTCGGGAAACTCCTGGTACTCCTGGTGCAGACGCCGGACAAGATCGGCCAAGGCAAGAAAACGGCTGGTGTAGGCCAATATAATCAATGAAACGGCCGGGAAAAGCAATGCCGGAGTGGTTAAGTCTATCCCCTGCCCGTACTCAATAAAATAGGCGATCTTTTCTTGAAACAGCAAAACCAATATCGCGCAGATAACCGTAATTATAAGCGCATGAATAATGGTATTGCGCAAATCTTTTTTTGTGTTCATATTTATTGACAAATTATTAATTTCTTGTAAAGATTAACTCATCGACCTGAGTGTAGTCCCGCAAACGGGATGAACAACGAGGCGACGACGGGGCGCCTACAAGGGCTATCTAACCCGGAGACTCAGTCCCACTCTTAAAAATCATAAGGAGGAAGTTGTGGAAAAATTCTTAGTAAGGATATTCGGCTTCATCTGGATCGGAATAACGATACTTGCGTCATTTACCATTGCAGAGAAGCCGTCGGGATCAGGTATGGCAATCTGCTTTCTTCTCATGTCGCTTGGCATGACTTATTTCCATTTCTCAGGAATATTCGATCCTGAAAGATCAACTACCTGACAATGCAACTCAATCTCCAGCCGTTTTGGCTGGTTTTTTTTATTTCCCGCAGCACTTTTTAAATTTCTTGCCTGAACCGCACGGGCAGGGATCATTGCGGCCAACTTTTTGTTGGGTTGATTTCACGCTAACGCCCTTGGGCATTGAAGTGGTCGTCGTAGTCGTGCCCATTGTCTTTTGCGCCCCATGTAGACGAACGCCGGCTTTTTGCATAATGCTTTTCGGCAATTCAGTCGCCGGCCTTACTTTAAATATAGAATATACAATTTGTTTTTGCAAAAGCGTTAAAAGCTCATTAAACATGCGGTAAGTCTCGCGCTTGTATTCTATCAAGGGATCGCGCTGGCCATAACCGCGCAAACCAATGCCGGTGCGCAAATGGTCAATCGCGTCCAAATGCTCAACCCACAGGGCGTCAACCGCGCGAATCATCACGCCCTTAATAATATCACGCATCGTTTTTTCATCATCAATTCGCTCCTTGATGTTATCAAACTCTTTCTGCGCCAGTTCAGTTAAATATTTAATAATTTTTTCACGCGCTTCGGGAATTTCCGCTTTGGTTTTCGCGCTAACGCCAATATCATCAAGCTTGATGCGCAAATCATCCGGAACCGGAAAAATTGTCGAGCTGACCTCATAAATCTCTTCGATGTTCCAGTCTTTCGTATCTTCACCCGCGGTGTGAAATAGAACAACCTGTTCAATTTCTGATTCAATATATTCAAAAAGCTTTTTTTCCAAGGCATCCGGTTTGGCTTTGCCTTGTCGGATATCAGAATCAAGTTCAAGAACTTCCCGGCGCCTACGATATATAACTTCCCGGTGCTTGTTTAGTACATCATCATATTCAAGAAGATGCTTTCTGATATCAAAGTTGTGGCCCTCAACGCGATTCTGGGCCGATTCAATTGTTTTGGAAACCATTTTATTTTCAATCGGCATATCCTCGGGCACGCGTAATGTCTCCATCATTGATTTCATTCGGTCGCCGGCAAAAATACGCATCAAGTCATCCTCCATTGAAACGTAAAACTGGGTTTCACCCGGGTCGCCCTGTCGGCCGGAACGCCCGCGCAGCTGATTGTCAATGCGGCGGGATTCATGGCGCTCCGTGCCCATAACCAACAAACCGCCGGCCTCATGAACTTTTTTGACGTCATCCGGATTGGGGGGATTTCCGCCGAGGACAATGTCCACGCCGCGGCCGGCCATATTTGTCGCAATGGTTACTGCCCCGGCACGACCCGCTTGGGCAATAATCTCCGCCTCTTTTTCATGGTTCTTGGCGTTTAAAAGACTATGCTCAATCCCCTCTCGTTTTAAATAAGCGCCGAGCAGTTCGTTTTTTTCAATTGAAATCGTACCGACCAAAATCGGCTGTCCTTTTTCTGACCGTTCTTTAATCTCACGAACTACCGCTTTGAACTTGGCGTCTTCGGTTTTATAAATCCGGTCGGATAAATCTTTTCTAATCAGAGGCTTATTTGTCGGAATCTCAACAACCTCTAATTCATATATCTTTGAAAACTCTTCAGCCTCGGTAACCGCCGTACCGGTCATTCCGGATAATTTGTCGTATAAACGGAAATAATTTTGGAAAGTCACCGTTGCCAATGTCATTGATTCGCGCTGAATCTGCACGCCTTCCTTTGCCTCAATTGCCTGATGCAATCCCTCGCTGTAGCGCCGGCCGTGCATTAGGCGTCCGGTAAATTCATCAACAATAATCACCTCCCCCTCACGGACGACATAATCACGATCGCGTTTAAACAATGCGTGGGCGCGCAATGCCTGCTCGACGTGATGCACCATACGGATTCCGCCTTCAGTATAAATGTTGTCCATGCCGAGCATCTGTTCAATCTTTTGTATACCTTCTTCAGTCAAAGTAGTTGCCCGCATTTTTTCGTCAATATTATAATCCTCATTTTCTCGCAAACGTTGGACCATTTGGGAAAACTTATAATACAGTTCGGTCGATTCTTCAGCCGGCGCGGAAATAATAAGCGGGGTTCGCGCCTCGTCAATTAATATGCTGTCAACCTCATCAACAATGGCAAAATTAAGTTCGCGCATCACCATGTCCTCAAGCCGCGGCGCCATATTGTCGCGCAGATAATCAAAGCCGAATTCATTATTGGTACCGTAGGTTATATCTGCCTGATACGCTTCCTGGCGGCTGACCGGACGCAGATATTCATGGGCGACTTTGAAACTGCCCATTTCATCGCGTTCCTCGTCTGTCTGCTCCTCACCCCTAAATTCAGGATCATAAACATAACCGGCCTCATGCTGAATACATCCGACAGTCAACCCGAGGAAATGATAAATCTGGCCCATCCATACGGCGTCGCGTTTTGCCAGATAATCATTTACCGTAACCACGTGTACGCCCTTGCCAGTCAGGGCGTTAAGATATATCGGGCATGTCGCGGTTAGGGTTTTGCCTTCACCGGTTTTCATTTCAGCGATTTGTCCGCGGTGCAAGGTGATACCGCCGATAAGCTGTACATCATAATGGCGCTGGCCAAGCACGCGTTTAGCAGTTTCGCGCACCAAAGCAAAAGCCGGGACAAGAATATTGTCCAGGCTTTCCCCATTTTTAATTTTTTCTTTTAATTCCTGGCTTTTATTCTTTAGATCGCCATCAGACAAACCCTCCAACTCTTTCTCATGGGCGTTTATTTCGCCAACCAACGGCTGCATTTTATCCAGCACGCGCTGATTTGGATCGCCAAAAATCTTAGTAACAATGGACATAAATAATTACTCTTTCATCTTCCATTCCTCCTCTTCGTTAATAACCGGCTCAGCCGGCTCTTCACCGCGGGCAAACGGCGAAAGATTGGCAATTGTTTTCAAAATGCGGCGTCCGCTCCTTGCCCGGTCGCGCCGGCGGCCCTGCCGTTCTTCAATCATATTGCGCAAGTGGTCTTTTACTTTATCAATTGCTTTGTATAAATCTTTTTCTGTTTTCTCAACCCGCAAAACTTCGCCCGGCACCCGCATATTCACTTCGCAGCGGTAAATCCGACCGCTCTGGTGATGCTTGGTAATCAAACCGACTTCAACATCGGCGTCAATTATCGCGTCCCAATATTTATCCAGGCCGCCGATTTTTTCGTTAATATAATCTTTAATCACTTCGGTGAGCTCCATATTTGTACCCTTGATGCGGTTAATCCTCATATCATTAAAAATTATTATTTAGAATCCAACCAGCTGAATTTCTTCTTCCAGCTGGATGCCCAGCTCGTCTCGCACGAGCATTTTTAATTTGCTTGTTAACATAATGAATTGCTCCGCTCTTCCCTTGCCGCTATTTACCAGCCAGTTGGCATGCTGGTCGGAAACCCTGATATCCCCCATCTCCATACCCCGCGCGCCGACCTTGTCCAAAAGCCAACCGGCGGGGATATACGTTTTCTGGATAAACTCGTCGGGAATATCTTTTACTTTTTGTTTTAAAATTGCAATATCTTTTTCGTCGTGGAATTTAAAATTCTTAAAAGTGCTTCCGGCGCAGGCCTGGCCAAGGGGCTGTGATTCCTTTCGTTTTTGCGTGAATTCTTCAATTTTTTTTACTCCGGCTGATTTGCTTCCCGGCGCAAGAATAAGCTCGGCGGACAAAATAATATCTTCATTTCTCTTGAATACGCTGTCGCGGTAGCCGAACTGGCAGTCTTTGAGGCCCAATCTCTTTTTTGCGCCGCCCCGGTAAACGTCAACCTTACTGATAAAATCGCGCATAGAATTGCCAAAACACCCGGCATTGCCGTGCACCGCCCCGCCGATTGTTCCGGGTATTGTTGCCAGCCATTCAAGCCCGGTCAGTCCGGCGTTAACGGTTTCGCGAACCACCTGGGCGTTAATCGCCCCGGCTTCGACATAAAGCTTTTCTCCCTGCAAACGAAGGTTCTTATTTACCGCATGAATAACCAAACCGTCAAATCCGGTGTCGGCGACAAGAATATTGCTGCCGCCGCCCAAAATATAATAATTCAAACCGAGTTCCCTGGCTGCCTCAACGCCGCGAATTAAGTCGTCCGAGGTTTGCGCGTCAAAATAAAATCTTGCCGGCCCGCCGATCCGAAGAGTCGTATGCTTGGACATCGGTTCCCCTTCGAGAACATGTCCCAAGCGGTCGGTTAATTGCGATAATAACTGTACTTCAGACATATTATATTTTAATTAAACTCCTTGGAACTTCATCAATCGTCCCCGCACCCTGAAAAACAACAACATCATTTTCCCTGACAACCTCATCTAATTTAAATTTTGTTTCTTTTAAGTCGCCGGCATAAACAACTTCTATATTCGGGCTTGTCTCGGCAATTTTATCTGATAAAATTTTTGCGTTAATATCCATGTCTTTTTTTAGTTCGCGCCCGGCAACATCATAGATATCAGAAACGAGCAAAACATCTACTCCGCCGAACGATTTAATAAAGTCATTGAACAATTGTTTTGTTCGGCTGTGGTGATGGGGCTGAAAAACCCAGACAATCCTTTGGTCAGGATAAAAATCACGAACTGCCTGAATTGAACCGATGATCTCGGTCGGATGGTGCCCATAATCGGAAATAATTGTCGCGCCCTTATATTCTCCGACAACTTCCAAGCGGCGCCACAAACCGCCAAAATTATTCAAAGATTCCTTAATCTTATTTTTTTCCACGCCAAGTTCATCAGCCGCGCTAATTGCCGCCAGAGCGTTGTATATATTAAACCTTCCGGGAGTTCTTAATACGGCGTCGCTTACATATTCTTCACCGTCTTTTATTATATTAAACACCTGCTTACCCGGCGTTACCCGAATATCCCGGGCTTCAAAAGTCGCTTCCTGGTTTAGACTGTAATTAATTGTCGTGACAAAAGGATGCAACTGCTCAACACTCACCGGATCGTCGCTGTTATAAATTAAGATACCGTCTTTTGGCAGTTTGCCGACCAGCCCTTGAAAAGCCTCGGCAACGCCTTCCATATTTTTAAAATAATCAAGGTGCTCGGCTTCAATATTGGTAATCACTAGTATATTCGAATTGAGGTGGAGGAAGTTAGCCTGAAACTCGCAAGCTTCAACAACAAAATACTTACTCTTTCCCATCTGTAAATTGCCGTGGGAAAATGAATCCAACTTAGATCCGACAATCACTGTCGGGTCCATGCCGGCATCAACCATTATTTTGCCAAGCATTGCCGTGGTCGTGCTCTTGCCGTGCGTCCCGGCGATGGCAACGGTAAATTTATCACGGCTGTACTCACCCAAAAATTCAAAATAAGTTAATTCAATTGCATTTAGCTCCTTTGCCTTTTGCCGCTCCGGATTATCCTCGGGCACGGCTGAACTGTAAATCACGAGCTCAACATCATCGCTTACGTTGTCAAAATAATGGCCGTGAAAAACTTTCACGCCCATTTTCTCTAATTCTTTCGTAATTTCACCTGGATATACATCTGAACCGGTCACCTCCTTGCCCATCAACTTCATCATCTTGGCAACGGCTGAAACGCCGATGCCGCCGATACCGATTAAATGAACCCTTGAAATCTTATCCAATTCCATATTTACTTTATTTTAGCTTAAAATTAAGAATTTTGCAAGTATTAAAAAAACCGCAATTAATAAGCGGTTTTTCGCTGATTCCGGTTAAATTTACACCTTTTGCCAAATACTCATTAGGTTTGTAGCGTTCAAAAAATTCCCCGGCCTTCCGTCCCTTTTCGCGTAATAATTCTGCATGATTTTAAAGCCATGCTTTTGTGCTAATCGGCCAAGCTCACTTTTGGTAAATGCGTGAATATACCGATACTTGCCTGTATTCCCCCATTCCCGGAGAATGTCGCCTGGGTCTAAATCTTGTTTACCCCTCAGCCTTTGAAATGTATACTTGAAATGATATTTCCAAAAATCTAGCTGCCATAAATTCCAGTTAGTCATTAATAAATAACCGCCTGTTTTTAATGCCCTGCTAATTTCAGCCAATGCCTGATTGCGTAATTTAGTCGACGGTACATGATGGAGAACAGCCACCAGCAGAACATTGTCAAAGACTTGATTATCCAAATTTAATTTGATAAGATCACTGACCTGAAAGCGCTGATTTGGATAATTATGTTGGGCAATTTCAATTAAAGGCCCGCTGTTATCAATTCCTAAATAATCTATGTCCCTACTGCCGATCACCGTAAGCATGCGCCCGTTGCCACAACCAATATCAAGCACCTGATCTCCGTCATTAATATAATCATTGAATAAATTTAAAGCCGGCCATGGCCTGGTGCGCGTACGTGAAAAATCTTCGGCAATCGCGTTATAGGCAAGCCGGGTCTGTTCCAAATATTTCCGCGCTGTATTATCTTTCATATGTCACAAATTGAAGAAAAAATAATCTTATCCGCAATTGATAAAAAAATTATTAGTAAAGAAAAGCTCGACCGAATAAAGCGGCAAATTGCCGGAAGTTTTAAGCTGCCTCCGCCGCCGACCTCCGCTTTAAACAAAGCATACCATAAATTAATTAAATCAAAAAAGATTAAGCCGTCCAGCGATTTGGAGCGGGTTTTAACCCGCCGCGCCGTAAGAACGCTTTCCGGCGTTGCCCCGGTGACCGTCCTGACCAAACCGGCGCCTTGCCCGGGACAATGCGTTTACTGCCCAACCGAGGCAACCATGCCAAAAAGCTACCTTTCAAACGAGCCGGCCGCATTGCGCGCGCTTTTGCTGCGCTTTGATCCGTTCACTCAGGTGACGCGCCGTTTGGCCGCTTTGCAAGACAACGGCCATCCAACCGATAAGATCGAGTTGATCGTGAAGGGCGGTACCTGGTCAGCGTATGAATGGAAATACCGGCAATGGTTTATTAAAAGATGCTTTGACGCGGCTAACAGTTTTGCCGGAAAAAAAATTATCAGCAAAAACCTTGAACAGGCGCAGAAAAAAAATGAAAAAGCAAAAAACCGCATCATCGGCCTGAACCTTGAAACCCGCCCCGACTGGATAACCCCGCAGGAAATTATCCGTTTACGCGAACTCGGCTGCACCCGGATTGAACTTGGCGTCCAATCGCTTGATAACAAAATTCTTAAACTGGTAAAACGCGGCCACCTGACCGACTGGGTTATTTATGCCAACCATCTTTTAAAAGACGCCGGGTTTAAAGTTGACTTTCACATGATGCCCGCTTTGCCCGGTTCAACCCCGCAAAAAGATATTGCCACCTTTAAAAAACTATTCAGCGATGACCGCTTCCGGCCGGACATGATAAAAATCTACCCCTGCGTCCTCTTGCCCAATTCAGAGCTTTATTCCTGGTGGAAGCGCGGCAAATACAAGCCCTGGTCGGATAAACAGCTCATTGCGACATTTGCCAAAATAAAATCATTCATTCCTCGCTATGTGCGTATTTCGCGCCTGATTCGCGACTTCCCTGCCCCTTCAATCGCCAGCGGCACCAAAACTTCTAACCTCAGGCAGATGGTTCAGGCGGAAATGAAAAAGCAGGGTCTTAAATGCCAGTGCCTGCGCTGCCGGGAAATCGGGCACAACCTAGAAATAGACGTTTCAAAAATCAAGCCTCAACTATTCATTGAAAAATACAAGGCCGTCGGCGGTACGGAATATTTTTTAAGTTTTGAAGACGCCAAGCGCCGGGTTGTTTTTGCTTTTCTCCGTTTGCGCATCCCCTCATCAACAAACCAGCAAATTATTGATGTCCTTCCTGAACTCAAAGGCTGCGCTCTGATCCGCGAACTCCACACCTATGGCCACCTTGTTCCCCTGGCCAAAATATCCAAACTCGCCGCCCAGCACAAAGGCTTGGGCAAAAAGCTGATGAAAGAAGCGGAAAAAATAATTAAAAAAAACAAATATAAAAAAGTCGCAGTAATCTCGGGCATTGGCGTGCGTCAATATTATAAAAAGCTTGGTTATCGACTCGTATCAACCTACATGATAAAAAAATTATAGCAAAAAAGAAAAAACAGCTCGTCAGCACGAGCTGTTTTAATTTTATTCCGGATCAACCGGGTAATTTCCAGTGAAGCAGCCATCGCAATGGTTGCCCTGGACAAACCCGTCGGTTGAGTAAGTCCGGTCAAGGTCAAGATAATGAACATTGCAGCGCAGACGCTGGCTGATCTGATCGATGTCGCGGCCGTATGCGACAAGAGAACGCGCATTTTTATAATGCATGCCGAGATGGCAGGCAAAACGGCACGGCGGGGCGCTGGAAAAAAGCTCAATCTCCCGAGCACCGACCTTGCGCAAAGCGCGGGCCAGCGTCTGGCTGGTCAAGCCCTGGATAATTGAATCGTCACCGGCGCCGACATGCCGACCCTTTACCAGGTCCTCAATAATCCGGTACTTTTCCGCAACCGCGGTGCGGTCCGGCTCAATAAAGTTGCGCACATGGCGGGTCAATTCGGGATTGCGGATAATGAACTCCTCGTAACGAATGGCGCCGGCATTGGCATAGCCCATGGAAAACGGATTGCCGCTGCGCGGCACCGGGCCGAAGATCTCCGGCTTAATGCCGAACTGTTCAAAAGCCGCTTTTCCCAAACGATTGCGCAAAGTGTAAAAGCTGACCCTGTTCTCGAGGTCAAACCAGCTGTCCGGACGCGAAAAGTAGAACAATTCCATCAGGCAGAGATTGCGGCTTCTTTCACCTTCGTAAAAAAAGCTTTCCTTTTCTCCCTGGCTGTTGATGGCGATAATTTCACCCGGCTCTACCTCACGCAGTTCTTCCATCTGCAGGCTTTCCGAATTGGGCTGGTTTTTGAGATAGCTGTAAGCGGCAAAAATAGAACAAGTCTCCGAAGCGAAAAGATGATACTCGCCCTGAAAATCAGTCAGATGCGAATATATGAACGGCCGAATTCCATGAGGATCGCGAAACGCGTAGAGATGCGGATCGCGTTCATACATCACCAAAGTGGAATACGCGCCCTGCACGTGTTTCATCATCTTGAGTATTGCCTCGACCACGCTCCGCTGTTTGTACACCAGCTGGTAGCCAATGGTCGCGGCAATCACTTCGGCGTCATTCTGCGTGCGCAGGTTAAGCCCGCGCTCGCGCAAAAAATCAGCCGGCTGTCTCATGTTGATGTCGCCGTTTGAAGCAACTACCACCCGGCCTGGGCCGAAACCAAACCAAATTGGCTGCTGGTTGCGGCTCGTATCCGTTCCCTGAGTCGGGTAACGGGTATGGCCGATCCAGAACTCGCCGCGCATCTCGTCGAGCTTTTTGCGGTCTAGCGCTGTCGCCACCCCGCCAAAGCCTTTGGCCACATCAATGTCCTCATCAATTGTATTAAAGCATGCAACTCCGGTCGCTGACTGCCCGCGATGACGGAGTGCATTTGCCATCCTCAGGCTTATTTCACGGCCATGAGGGTGCAAGCAAGCACCAAACACTCCGCACATAATCGCCTCCTCTTTTTTGCTTAGTTGTGGGTTTTTAATGTGCGCTTGGGCTTTTAAATTAACACCTTTTCCACAGTCAGTCAACATTTTTGCCTAATTTTAGGTATTGACGCTGTTTTTATTACGTAGTAGACTTAAAAAGCTGATAACTCAGCACAATTGTAAAACCGACTAGTTATTCATTGGTAACCCCCCTCGGTTCACTGATTATGACCAGTCG
>Ga0180437_10000128_pt1 | contig 159939 bp, 142 predicted proteins | sample SS_ome_4_FD_132410 | JGI IMG/M metagenome (GOLD analysis project Ga0180437, IMG submission 132410) | Hypersaline lake sediment archaeal communities from the Salton Sea, California, USA - SS_3_D_1 metaG | ecosystem: Environmental > Aquatic > Non-marine Saline and Alkaline > Hypersaline >...
AAAAGTAAAAATACTGATTAAAATGCCATTAAAAACCCCAGAAGAATATTTGGAAAGTATTAAACGCCCTGTAAATTTGTACATGTTCGGAGAGAAAGTTAAAGAATTTTGGAATCACCCGATTATCAAGCCTTCAATAAATACAGTAATGAAAATCTATGAGCTTGCTCAAATTGAACAATATAAAGATATCATGACGACAACATCTCATTTAACGGGAGAAATAATAAATAGATTTACCCATATTCATCAATCAACTGATGACTTAATTAAAAAAGTAAAGATGCAAAGATTATTAGGGCAACATACTGCATGTTGTTTTCAAAGATGCGTTGGATTTGATGCGGCGAATGCGTTATATAGTGTCACCTTTGAAATGGATAAAAAATGTGGAACTAATTATCATGATCTGTTTAAGAAATATTGGATTGAGGTTCAAAACCAAGATCTGATGGTAGATGGTGCTATGACCGATACAAAAGGAGATAGAAGTAAAAGACCCGCAGAGCAGCCAGATCCTGATGCATATTTGCATATTGTAGATGAAAATGATGATGGAATAGTAGTTAGAGGAGCTAAAGTGCATCAAACAGGTTATCTCAATTCTCATCTCGCGATCATCATGCCCACTCTTGCTCTTAGACCTGGTGAGGAAAATTACGCTGTAAGTTTTGGAATCGATACAAATGCAAAAGGAATCACTATGATATATGGACGGCAATCGTGTGATACACGGAAAATTGAAGAAGGAAAATTAGATATTGGAAATTTCATGTTTGGTGGTCAAGAAATTTTTGTTGTTTTTGAAGATGTGTTTGTTCCAAAAAATAGTATTTTTATGAAAGGGGAAGTTGAATTTACTGGAGAATTAGTCAATAGATTTGCTGGATTTCATCGACAATCTTATGGTGGATGTAAAGTAGGAGTGGGAGATGTTTTAATAGGTGCCACAGCCTTAATAGCAGAATATAATGGGGCAGATAAAGCATCCCACGTTAAAGACAAATTAGTTGAGATGATACATCTAAATGAAACATTATATAGTTGTGGTATTGCTTGTAGTTCCTTAGGTTTTCAGCGTGATGCGGGAAATTATGAAATGGATATGCTCTTAGCTAATGTTTGTAAACAGAATGTTACACGTTTTCCTTATGAGATAGGGAGACTAGCAGAAGATCTTGCAGGAGGAATCATCTGTACTATGCCTTCTGAACTAGATATGAAATCGGAGGAAATTGGGCCATTAGTTGAAAAGTATCTCAGTACATGTGAAGGAATTTGCGCTGAAGATAGATATAAGGTTTTGAGATTTATTGAAAGCCTTACTATGGGTGTAGCTTCTGTTAGTTATAGAACAGAGTCTATGCATGGAGCAGGCTCGCCTCAAGCTCAGAGGATAATGATTTCTCGTCAAGCTAATTTAGAGGAAAAGAAGAAACTAGTTAAAAAAATCCTTAAAATTGAATAATCCATTTTTTTTGATTAAATCTCTAAATAAAATTGATATATTATATACTTGCATAATAGTGACCTATTTTTTTTTGAAATGACCTTAATTAAGTTTAAAATTTACTATTGAATAAATTTAGAAAATTGTCATATGATATCTTAGAATTATCAACACTTTAACAGCTTAATAAATATTCTTAAAAAAAGTTATATAATATCTTTATTTTAAGGATTAAAAAGAAGAAGAATATATTTTGTCTTATGCTTTATAAGAAAGAAAGACCCGCTGTTTTAATATTTAAGGACGGTCGCTATTTTGAAGGGATCGGTTTTGGAGCGACCAAACAAGTAGAGGGAGAAATAGTTTTTACAACGATTACGGGAGCAGGATATAATGAAACGCTAACAGATCCTTCTTATCAAGGTCAGATTGTTGTTATGACTCATCCTCTTGTTGGTAATTATGGAGTTCCAGCTTGGGAAAAAGATAAATATGGGATACATAAATATTTTGAATCAGATTCAATAAAAGTTAGTGGGTTCGTAGTTAATGAATGTTGTAAAAATCCCAGCCATTTTGAAAGTGTAAAAACCTTAAATGAGTTCCTTTTAGAAGAAAATGTTCCTGGAATTGAATGGATTGACACTCGAGCAATTACTAAGATACTAAGAGAAGAGGGAGTTAAACTTGGGATATTGAAGGTATATAATCCCGAGGAAAGGCCTAATATCGAAAAATTAAAGGAAAAAGTAAAAGATGTTGAGGATCCTAACCTTCGACACCTAGCGAGTGAGGTATCGATAAAAGAAGTTAAAAGGTTATTACCATCTGATCCTAAAGGGCGCGTTGTATTGATTGATTTGGGTGTAAAAAATAATATTTTACGGAATTTACTCCAACGACAAATCGAGATAATAATGGTTCCCTATGATTTTTCTTACGAGGAAATCATGAAATTCAAGCCAAATGGGATTTTTATTTCCAATGGACCTGGTGATCCAGCAATATATGAAAAACCAATCACTACTTCTAAAAAATTAATAGAAAACTCAATCCCTACAATGGGTATCTGTTTAGGAAATCAAATAATTGCTTTAGCTGCGGGAGGTACCTCTTACAAATTAAAGTATGGTCACCGAGGGGGAAATAAGACAGTTATAAACCCCGAAACCAAAAAATGTTATATTACTTCTCAAAATCATGGATTTTGTGTGAACGGGTTTGAAGATGAAGGATTTAAGGAATTCTTAATTAACATTGATGATAATTCAAATGAAGGGATTATTCATAAGGAAAAGCCTATCTTTGCGGTACAATTTCATCCTGAAGCATCTCCTGGACCTTTAGACTCTCTTTACTTATTTGATAAATTTTTAAATTATATGGGGTTATGATAATGCCATTAGATAATACTGTTAAAAAAGCATTAGTTTTAGGTTCCGGAGGAATCCGTATTGGTCAAGCAGGAGAATTTGACTATTCAGGAAGTCAGGTATTAAAAGCTTTAAAAGAAGAAGGAATATATACCATTTTAATAAATCCGAATATTGCAACTATCCAAACGGACCCTGAATTATCTGATAGAGTCTATTTATTACCCGTGAATGTAAAATATGTCGAAGAAGTAATCAAAAAAGAAAAACCTGATGGCATTTTACTTGCTTTTGGTGGTCAAACTGCTTTAAATGTTGGAGTAGAGTTAAAAGAACTAGGAATATTAGAAAAGTATAATCTCAGAGTTCTTGGTACCCCCATAGAAGCAATAGAAGCTACGGAAGATCGAGATTTATTTGTTCAAGCTATGAATAAGGCTAATGCAAAAGTTTGTCGGAGTAAGGCTGTTAATAGTTACAAGGATGCTATTACTGTTGCTGAAAGCTTTGGGTTTCCATTAATGATTAGAGTCGCTTATACATTAGGTGGAAGAGGCTCAGGAATTGTTGATAATATGAAAGATTTTGAAAAGATGGCTAGAAAAGGATTAGCTCAATCACGAATAAATCAAATTTTAATTGAAGAATCGGTATGGGGATGGAAAGAAGTCGAATATGAAGTGGTCAGAGATGCTTTAGATAATTGTTTTATTAATTGTAACATGGAAAATTTTGATCCCGTCGGTATTCATACAGGAGAAAGTATTGTTGTAGCACCAAGTCAAACCCTTACAAATCAAGAATACCATATGTTACGCTCTGCATCAATCCGAGTAATAAGAAGTCTTGGAATAATCGGAGAGTGTAATATTCAATACGCTCTGCATCCTTATTCAAAAGAATTTAGGGTAATCGAAGTAAATGCAAGGCTCTCGCGCTCTTCAGCATTAGCCTCAAAAGCTACAGGCTATCCTTTAGCTTATATTGCAGCCAAACTAGCTATAGGATATAATTTACCAGAGCTTAAAAATAAAATTACGGGGATCACAACAGCCTGTTTTGAACCAGCATTAGATTATTTAGTTCTTAAAATTCCAAGATGGGATTTAACAAAATTCCAGAAAGTTGATCGCCGAATAGGAAGTCAGATGAAATCGGTCGGCGAAGTGATGGCAATAGGAAGAACATTTGAAGAAGTACTCCAAAAAGCAGTTAGGATGTTAGATATTGGAATGAAAGGATTAGTTACAAATGATTTAGCTCCGATTCAAGATATTAACGAATTGAAATATGAACTAAGAAATCCTACTGATCAACGCCTTTTCAGACTTGCTGAAGCGATAAAGAGAGAGATCTCTATTGATGAAATTTATAGGTTATCCAGAGTGGATAAATGGTTCTTATATAAATTAAAAAATATCGTGGATATTGAACGACAGTTACAGGATATTAAATTATTAGAAACTGATGACAATGAAAAGAAATACTGGCTAACTCGAGCAAAACGATTTGGGTTTTCTGATGGTCAATTAGCAAAGTTAATCGGAGTTAATACAATATTTATTCGACAGATGCGAAGAAGATTAGAGATTCAACCATATGTCAAACGCATTGATACATTAGCCGCAGAATGGCCTGCTATTACAAATTATCTTTACCTTACTTATAGTGCATCAGAACATGATATTGATTTTAATCAAGAAAATAAAAATGGATTGAAAAAAGTAATTGTCCTTGGGAGCGGAACTTATAGAATTGGTGCTTCAGTAGAATTTGATTGGGGATCTGTAAATTGTCTATGGGGTTTGAAAAATCTAGGTGTAGACCAAGCAATAATGATCAATTATAATCCTGAAACAGTTTCAACAGATTATGATATTTCGGATAAATTGTACTTCGAAGAGCTCTCAGGAGAAAGAGTACTCGATATATGTGAACTTGAGAACGCTTTTGGGGTTGTAGTTTCTGCAGGAGGACAAATCGCTCAAAATCTTGCCTCAAAATTTGCAAAATACTCTGAATTTTTCCGTAAAACTGGAATAAACATTTTGGGAACACATGGTAATAGGATTGATATGGCAGAGGATCGCGCAAAATTCAGTGCGTTGTTAGACCAACTCGAAATAAAGCAACCTCAATGGAAAATGTTAACTACTAATAAAGAGGCATTAGAATTTGCGAAAGAAGTAGAATATCCTGTATTGGTAAGACCATCTTATGTTTTAAGTGGGGTAGCTATGAGAGTATCATATGACGAATCAACACTTAAAGATACTCTTGATCTAGCTGCTACTATTTCGAAAGAGTATCCTGTAGTGATTACAAAATTTTTTACGAATGCTCGTGAAGTGGAATGCGATGGTGTTTGTGACGGTGAGAATGTATTGATTGGAGCTATTGTTGAGCACATAGAGAATGCAGGAGTACATTCTGGTGATGCTAATATGGTAATACCTCCTCAAACATTATCTAATGGAGTTATTGAAATAATTGAGAGTTATACCAAAAAGATTGCCTTAGCATTAAAGATCAAGGGTCCTTTTAATATACAGTACTTAGTGCAAGAGGAGGATGTATTTGTTATTGAGTGTAATTTACGTTCAAGTAGAAGTATGCCTTATGTTTCCAAAGCAAGAGGAATAAATTTGATGCGGCTCGCTGCTGAAATTATTATGGGAAAATCAATTCCTGAAAAACTATTGAATTTATCTTATGGTAATTATGTAGCAATTAAAACTCCTATGTTTTCCTTTATGAGGCTTGATAAGGCAGATCCTATATTGGGAGTCGAGATGGCTTCAACAGGAGAGATTGGAGTCATTGGTGATAATTTTTCTGAAGCCCTTATAAAAGCTTTGGAAGCTGCTGAGCAAGAAATTCCTATTGAAGGGGGAAATATTCTGATTTCAGTAGGGGGAGAAGAATTGAAAGAAAGAATTATTCCTCTAGCAAAAAAGGTAAAGAATTTAGGATTTACTATTTTTGCAACTGAGGATACTAAAAAAACTTTTAATTATAATGGCATTGAAGCCGTAAAACTCTATAAAGTACATGAGTCCGGTATGGAGCCTAATATTATGAGTTGTTTACAAAATGGGCATATTGACATGGTTATTAATATCCCTATTCCAACTACAATTGAAGAAAAATTTAAAACGATTATGGAAGATGAATATCAAATTCGAAGAATGGCAGTAGACTTTAATATTCCAGTGATTACTAATCCACAGTTAGCAGAAGCTATAATCAATGCAATAGAATATATAAGATATAAGAATCCCTCAATTAAAGCTTTAAATGACTACCATAGAACATTAAAAACTACTTATTGGTAATTATTTTCCAATATCTAAAACTAAAATAAAAAAAAAAATTTAGCTTTTTCGGTTAATTTTTACAAAAATCCATGGAACTAATCCTACAAGTATAAAGGAAAGTATTAAGTACTGTAAAAAGTCCATTATCTGAGATTCAGGAAATAAACGACTCAAACCTAAGTAAAGAATTAAGGTAATAACGAGTCCAATTACTACATTTATAATTCTTTGCATATTAGTTAAATTTCTAGGCTCATACTTAATTTTCTCAGTTTCAAAGACATATCCTAATGCTAAACCCATCATTGCACCAGTAATCATTCCATAATCAACAGTTGAAGTTGGAAATATTAAGATCAGAATAACAAAAAGTGCTATTGGAATTATTACAGATAACACTATTTTAACAATCCAAGAAAGGCTAGCTACTTTTGGAGATATCTTTGGCTCTAATAGTATAAAAAAGATTAACCATAAGAATCCAAATGTTAATCCTCCCCAAACATCTTGTACATCATGCACTCCGATAATTACTCTTGAACTTGCGATAACATACACTAGGATAGTGAAAATCCAGAATAAGATTTTATTTTTTTTCTGGTATGCTTCATAAGCTAAGTAGCCCCAAGTCGCAACAGCTTGTTGAGAATGTCCTGAGGGAAAACCAAATCCCTCCTCAACTGGTTCACTATCACGTATATTAGTATAGGGTCTTGGATCTTGAAAAATGTCTTTTATAACCGAATTTATTAAATATGATCCAAATAACGAAAACGCTAAGTTTTTCCCGAGTTTCTTATCATAAGTATACCAAACTACAACAATCAGTAAAATATATATAAGTGTGTCTCCTAATTCGGAAATCAATGAAAAAATTGTATAGGTTATACTACTATCATAAAAGAATTCATTAAACCAAATATTTAACCCCGAAAGTAATAATACCAGTCCAACTATAAACGTTATCGCCGCAAGAATTAAAATCTTAAGAATCAGATTTATATCTACTTGAGTTTCTTCATTCATTTTTGTTTCTTCGTTCATTTTTCACACATTTTTAAAATATGTTTACAACTTTTTTAGTTGTATATTCAAATATCGATCATATTATATTTATAGCTTTACACTACTCCTACAAGTACACCTACTAAAATTACTAGTACTACTACTAGTTTTACTAGCACAAATTGATTTTGCTTAAACATAACTGTTTTATTAATAGAAAGTTTGAAAAAGTTTAAATCACTACTAAAAAGAATAGTTTAAAACAGCATTTTTGGTGTTGATTAATTTATTACCGTGGATATATCTTAATTCGCTTGAAAATTATCGGGACTCAGTGGAAAATAGTTGAAAAGCTGAAAAAATTTCATCCTGAAGGAGACCAAGATTGGAAAATTACCTATACCTCTCCTACCTACGGTGGTTGGGATTTAATTATTGAATGTGCCTTTAATAATCTCGAAGACTTGGATAAAATTGTTTCATTTTGTAGATTCGATAATGAATTAAAGGATTGGATTGAAGCTACAACCACGTTAATAAGTATAAGAAAGAATTATAATCTTTAGATTAGATTATTGATTATTATTTCTGAAATATCAGAAGAATATTCACCCGTTCTTCTAATACTCTCTGTTATAAAATCAATTTCAACTATATTTTCTGATTCAGGAGTTTTTTTAATTGAATTACAAAGAATCATCAATTGATTCACAGATTCAATATTTTCATTAGCTAATAGGGAATCTTTTTTTAACCAAGCATCCAAACTCATATTCAGCATATCTAACGAAAATCTACTTGCTTTAGTAATACTTTCATATATATCTTTATCAATTTTCTCGTAATTTATATCACATACATTCTTAGCAATTTTAACGGCGTGATCTCCTATCCTTTCAAGAAATTTGCTAATTAATTGAAAATTACTTGCATCCTCTAATGTTATATTTAATTTTTGGCACAATATAATGTCTCTTAATACAATATGAGATTGGCGTTCTACCAACCAGTTAAGCTTATCAACCTGATCATCCCTTTCAATAACTTTTTGAGCTAAGTCTACATTCCCTGTTTCTAAGGCTTTAACAGCTTCTTCATGCATATCTTGAACAAGAATGTACATCCGCTTAATGGTTTTTTCAAAAGGCATTTCCTTGGGATTTAGTAAATCCTTTATTAGGATATAATTATTAGTCTCTTCAATTATTTCTGAGCCAATAGTAATATTAATAAAACTTTCTATCGTTTCTCTAATAATTGGTTTAAATTTATTACCTGAAACAGTTATTTTAATTACCTTGTATCCCATAATGTATGCTCCGACTAATAATCTAAATAAATAATTTGGATCTTTTATCTCATCGACATCAAAATGCTTTTCTTTTTCGTATTGTTGAGAATCTATATAGGGAGTTATGAGTAAGTTACCATCAGGTTGGGAAAGAATTCCTACAGTATCTTGTTTTTCAATTCCATGTTTTTCAACCCATTCTTTAGGAAGACTGATGATATATGAAGATCCTCCCGTTTTTTGTACCTTTCTTGTTTCTATATTAAATGACATTTTTAGATTCCTCTAATCTTAAGGATATATAATTTACTTTTAATATATAATATAAAGAGAACTATAAGATAAATATTATATATAGTGCGTCTATAAAATATATAGATATTTCTTATAACCAAATAATTGATATCTCAAAACCTCTAAAAAATAATTTAAGAACCAATTAATTATATATTTTTTTATGTATTTAATTGGATGATTTAATACCCTTTATGGATTTCTTTTTAACTATGATTATAACAGAAAAGACAATAATCCCAATAATCCCAATTTGGTATCCTGAGATTGGATTATTGGGTGAATTAGTGTTCTTATTATTATAGTAAAAGAAAGAATGCATAATATCAAAGATTTTAGTATTATCTATTAAACAATTATTTTCTAATTGACTTGATATCGGATTAAATATAAATATTGGAACATCTGCAGCTGTATGAGATGTGGTTGACCATGAAACACTAATATTATTAGCTCGTTCGATTCTAAGCATTTTTTTCTGTTCATATGAGTCAAAAACAGATGGTAAAGTATCATTTAAGGTATTATCTAAAATTTTTAATCCACCAGTTTCGTGATCTGCGGTAATTATTAGTAATGTATTATCGCTTTGAATACTATAATTAATTGCATAATCTATGGCTGAATTGAATTCGATTGTTTCTAATGCAACATCTACTTTATTATTAGCATGGGCTGCATGGTCTATCTTCCCTCCTTCTATCATTAAGAAAAAACCATTTGGGTTTTTAGATAATTGTTCTATCGCTTTTTTCGTCATATTATAAAGAGACGGAGTTAATAATGGATCTCTGCTTATTTCATAAGGCAGATGATCTCCTGCAAATAACCCGATTATTTTGGTTGAATTGCTTTCCATTAAAGCTGTATTATTTTCAATATAAGCATATCCGTTCAATTCTAAATCGCTTATTTGTGTAGAATTAAAATATGATTTTCCCCCTCCTAATATAATATCAACTGATGCTTTTTCAACAATTTGCGTAACAATTTCAGAAGTCGAAGATCGTGAAGGAACATGAGTCATGAATGCTGCAGGTGTTGCGTGAGTTATTGATGTAGTAGTTACAATACCGGTGGCTCTACCTAAATTTTGGGCAATTTCCAGAATAGTTTCTAAAATTACCAAGTTTGGCAAAACTGATAACATACCATTATTTGTTTTACTTCCCGTTGCCATAGCTGTTGCTGCAGCTGCAGAATCAGTCACCAAATTATCCTCACTAAATGTTGTAACATTGCTTTTATACTGTAAAGCTTCCATACAAAATGAATTATTCTTTCCATTTTCCACTAAACCTGCAAGTTTGATATGTTCGTAGCCCATCCCATCTCCAATCATCAGAATAATACTTAGATTTGGACTAGTATTGTGCAAGTAAAAACTGCTACGGATATCTAACTTTTTGTATATATTAAAACTAATCAATGAAAAAGATAAAATGCTTATTATAAAAATTCCATAAAATTGATTCTTTATTCTCATTTTAAATCAAAATAATGTTATCTTAGAATAATAAAAACAACTTTATATTTCTAAGTACATGAAAGTAAGTGTTAATAGAATAAAGTGTAAAATATTTATGGTTACAAACCTTTTATTTGTCGATTTAAATAAGATTATACTTGCTTTTTATGAACATTTTAAAGTATATTACAAGGCGATTAATTGCTTCGGTACCAGTTTTGTTTGGGGTTCTGACCATCACCTTTCTTCTTTCTAGATTAATGCCGGGGGATCCTGTATTGGCAGTTCTACCAGATCGATTCGACCCTGAAGATTATATTCGCGCATATAGAGAACTTGGTTTACATTTACCAATAGTTAACCAATATTTTATTTACATTGGTCGATTATTTATGGGAGATTGGGGTGTTTCACATGTGCTCACTCAAGGTCAACCTGTATGGGATGTAATCATGGAGAGGTTTCCAAGGACTTTTGATATAGCTGTTGCGGCTATCGTTATAGCAGCTTTTGTGGGGTTAAAAACAGGAGTAATTTCTGCCACTAATCGCAATAAATGGAAAGATACTGTTGTTCGGGGATTAACTCTTATTGGAGTTTCTATACCTGTATTTTGGCTTGGATTAATATTACAATTCTTTTTATCATATAGGCTTCGACTCTTCCCTACTGCGAACTACAAAACTCCTGGAATTGGTAATCCTCCAATAATTACATATAATCGAATCATTGATTCATTATTATCAGGTCAAACTTATCTAATAACTGATTACTTACACCACTTAATATTGCCTGTTTTTTGCTTATCATTCATTACATTAGCTTCAATTACAAGACAAACCCGTTCTAGCATGCTAGAAGTATTAGAGCAGGATTATATTCGGACTGCTCGAGCAAAAGGATGCAAAGAGCGAGACGTCATAAACATTCATGCTCGTAAAAATGCTATGATTCCTTCAATAACGGTCATTGGTTTAAATTTTGGAGGTTTATTATCCGGGGCAGTCCTCACTGAAACGACATTTAACTTACATGGGTTAGGTGAGGCTTTAATAAGCGCGATTCAGTTCACAGATTATTGGTTATTGAATGCAGTAGTGTTTATATCAACTTTAACTTTCATATTGATTAACCTTTCAGTGGATTTAATTTACGGAATGCTCGATCCAAGAATAAGATATTAATTCCCCTAATTCTTCTTTGATTATTCTTACATAGAAAAAAATCTCATCTCATTGTTTAAACTAATTAAAGATATGTTTATATAATAAAAATGTAACTTACTTCTTATAGATCTAAACAGTTTAAATCCTCTAATAATGAAAAATAATTCTCTTAAATGTCCTAGATGCAAACATACTGATATTATTAATTATGGTGAAATAATAGAATGTACTAATTGTAATCTTGAATTCCATAAAAAAGATCTGTTAAACCTCAAACCAGATGAAATTCTTTCAATTTCAGAAAAAATGACATTTATGAAAAGTTTAAAAAACAATCATTTAGAATAAAATTGTATTAGCGTCCGTAAAGAATAATTAAACTTATTCTGTTGGAATTATCTACATCAAATAAACTTTATATTTTATTTACAAATACATATTAAAAAAACTTATCCCGTATTTCTTCTTATTAAAACTTTAGTAACTATCCAAATTAGGCTATATTCTTCAAAAACACGAGATATATAGAATATATATCGTCTATACTTAACCATAATCTATGTTGATTGATCTTATAATTCCCTCTTAACTTCACACCTTAACCATAATTTAAATAAAAACTGAGAGAATATAATTAAAACTAATTTAAAACTGTGTAATTTTTAAAATGCGAGAACGATCTATAATATATATTTTAACAGTTGCCTTAATTGGAACGATTATTGCATTTAGTGCTGGATTATTTATCGTAAGTCAACCAGAAATACCAATCAGAATCAGTGGAGCGGGGGCTACGTTTCCAGCTCCATTATTTCAAAAATGGTCTTTAGAATTCGATAGTCTTACTGGAATACAAGTCGATTATGAGGGAATTGGAAGTGGTGGTGGTATTACTCAGCACACAGCAAAAACAGTTGACTTTGCCGCTTCAGATCCTCCAATGAAAGAATCTGAATGGTTAACAGCACCAAATACCTTGCATCTACCTATAACAATAGGAGCTATAGTGGTAGCTTATAATCTGCCAGGTGTCGCTCTACCTATTAATTTAACTGGATCTGTCATTGCACAAATATTTGCTAGGTGGATTACCACATGGGATAATGCTACCTTACAATCGTTAAATCCTGCCGTTACATTACCCAGCCAAGATATAACAGTAGTTCATAGATCAGATTCCAGTGGATCTACAGCTGTATTTACCAGCTTCCTATCTGATGAGAGTTCAATGTGGAATTCAACATATGGTGCATCTAAAACCATTGATTGGCATCCTGATACCTTAGGACAAAAAGGAAATTCAGGGATCGCAGCACATCTTCAGACAAACCAATATTCCCTTGGATATATTGAATTATCATATGCTATCGAAAGTAATATTGATTATGCTTTGATTGAGAATGCTGATACAGTTTATTCTTTAGCCAATACGACAACAATAGCAGAAGCTGCGGCTTTTGCTGCACTCACCTTACCTGATGGGGATGAAGACTGGGAACCTGTAGGATCTTATTTTGCCTTAAGCTACGGATGTGGAAATGCTTATCCAATTTCATCATTTTCCTATATGTTGGTATATAAGGAATTGAATGTAATTCCAGGTATGACTTTGGAAAAGGCAAAAGCATTAACAAACTGGTTATGGTGGTGTACTCATCAAGCTCAATCTTATGCTGATGCATTACACTATGTTGAAATTCCCGGTCCAGTAATCGCTATAAATGAAGTAAGTCTGCGTTCCATAACATATAATGGGGCAATTGTTAATACATGGGCATAATTGTAAAAAACTGAAATAAATGAAACTAATTTTTTTTTATCTATTATATTTTTAATATAAGAACAATAAGAGTAAAAAATTGATTGAAGAACACATGTCTAAAACTTCCCGCGCCAAAAAAAAACCTAAATCTATAAACATAAAATCTACTGGAGATTCAATCTTTAAATCGTTCTTAGGTATAATAACATTTCTAATATTCATTATATTAGGACTATTGATTTTAATACTTACTTTAAACTCTTCACTTTCAATTGAAACTTATGGTTTTAGCTTTCTATGGGGAACTGAATGGAATCCGACTCCAGCTGGGGGTGGGGCTCCTATTTTTGGAGTTTTACCTCCGTTACTCGGAACTTTAACTAGTTCTTTAATTGCCATTCTTATAAGTTTTCCAATAAGTATAGGAATTGCATTAGCATTATCTGAATTTACGAAGAAGAAAATCAACTTTTGGTTATCATTTTTAGTTGAATTGCTAGCAGCAATTCCTAGTGTAATTTATGGACTTTGGGGAATTTTTACTTTAATACCTATTTTAAGTCAGTATGTATATCCTGCAATTCAAGATGTACTTGGATTTATTCCACTTTTTCAAGGAGCAACTCATGGATATAATATTCTGACAGGAGGAATTACTTTAGCAATTATGATAATCCCTACAATAACTGCTATATCGCGAGATATATTTGCAGCAGTTCCAGATAGCCAAAGAGAAGCGATCATAGCATTGGGAGCAACAAAATGGGAATCTACTAAAATTGTTAGAAAGTATGGACGATCAGGTGTGATAGGGGCAGTGATTTTAGGACTTGGTCGGGCAGTAGGAGAAACTATGGCCGTAACTATGGTGATCGGAAACTCATTTCATTTATTTGACTCATTATTTGATCCTAGTTATACATTAGCTTCTTTGATTGCGAATGAATTCACAGAAGCTAGTTCACCCGAGGTATATCTATCAGCATTAATTGAAGTAGGTTTAGTTTTATTAATTTTAGCTTTAGTCGTTAATGTTATAGCTAGATTAATAATAAGATACACTAAAAGAAAATTTAGAGGTGTTGAAACATTTTAAGGAGATTTTCGGAAGAAACAAGATTTAAAATCAGAAAAATTAAAAATTATGTTATGATAACTATCTGTTTTCTTGCTCTATTTATAGCATTAATACCGTTGATAAGTATCTTAATAGAAGTTATTATAAATGGAATTAGCCAATTAAATTTCAATTTCCTTACTCAAGAAATCTACCCCTTAGGATTAGCTGGAGGAGGAATTGGACCTGCTATTCAGGGAACTTTAATAGTAATTGCTATTGCATCATTAATAGGAATCCCTATAGGTGTATTCTCTGGAATATTTCTAGGTGAATACCCTTATAGTAAAATAACTTTTGCTGCTGGCTTTTTGAATGATATTTTATCTAACATGCCTTCAATTGTTATTGGCATATTTACATGGATATTAATTGTATCAATTACAGGATGGTCAGTTTTTGCTGGTGGTTTTGCATTAGGTCTGATGATGATTCCATTAATAACAAGAGCCACAGAAGAGTCAATTAAAATAGTACCTTCTAATCTACGAGAAGCAGCATTAGCTTTAGGAATAGCTCAATGGAAAACAACATTGACAATAACAGTTCCAACGGCAAAAAAAGGGATAACAACGGGGATTTTATTGGCAATATCGAGGATCGCAGGAGAAACTGCACCTCTATTACTAACTATACTCGGAAGTAGATTCTTTTTTACCAGTTTTTTTGAACCAACAGCGGCACTTCCGCTAACTATTTTTAACTCATCACAATCTCCCTTTAGAGATATTGATTGGCCTAAAGCATGGGGTGCTTCTTTAGTTTTAATTTTAATAGTTCTCGTACTAAATATTATTGTTAGATTGTTAACGAGGGAAAAATTTAAGAGATGATTTTTATTGATTAAAATAAAAATTGAAAATTTAAACGTGTGGTTTGGTACCAAACATGTCTTAAACGATATTAATTTAAATATCATAAAAAATCAAGTAACAGCGATTATCGGTCCATCGGGATGTGGTAAAACAACATTAATTAGAAGCATCAATAAAATGCATGAGATTATACCAAATGCTAGGGTAGCAGGCAATATTTCAATGGAAAACTTAAATATATACGGTAATAACAATGGATATAAAACAGTGGATTCTGTGTTAATTAGAAGGAAAGTCGGAATGGTTTTTCAAAAGCCTAATCCTTTTCCAACAATGTCAATTTTTGATAATGTAATAGCTGGTCTTAAATTAAGAGGTGTGAGAAGTAGAAAAAGATTAGAAGAATCAGTTGAAAAATATCTAAAAATGGCACATTTATGGGATGAAGTAAAAGAGGATTTAGACAAATCTGGTGCTAGCCTCTCGGGAGGTCAACAACAAAGATTGTGTATAGCTAGAGCATTAGCAGTAGAACCTGAGGTAATATTAATGGATGAACCTTGTTCTGCTTTAGATCCAATTGCAACTGGAAAAATTGAAAATTTAATTTATGAATTAAAGAGAGATTATACCGTCGTTATTGTAACCCACAATATGCAACAAGCAGCGAGAATAAGTGATTATACTTGCTTTATGTATCTGGGCGAATTAATTGAATTTGGAGAGACAACTCAAATATTTGAGAACCCACATAAAGTGTTAACAGAAAATTATATAACAGGAAGATTTGGATAAAAGGGTGTTATTATGGCAAAAGAATTACACAAAGTAGTGTTTGAATTAAAAGATGAAGTTTTAAACATGGGTCAACTTTGCTTAGAAATGTTAGATAAATCTATGGAGGCTTTAATTTACCAAGATATTAAATTAGCTAATGAAGTAGTTGCTAAAAAAGACCTTATTAGAAAATTTGATTCCGAGATTGAAGCGAGAGCGTTAAAATTGATAGCATTATACCAACCAATGGCAATTGATTTAAGAAGAATCGCAACAATTCTTAAAATGATTACCTATTTAGCAAGAATTGGTCGTTATGGCAAAGATATAGCTTCTTATGTAGAAGAGCTTTCAACAAGGCCTTATCCAGCCTCATTTGTAAACTTACAACATATGTGGGATCATGTGAAAACCATGATTCAAGATTCACTTCAAGCATTTGAACAGTCAGATATTAAGCTACTTAAAGATTTTGAAAAAAGAGATGATGAAGTTGATGAAATGAGATGGAGTATTTTTCGAGAATCATTAACCTATATGATGGAAGACCCTAAAGTTATAACCCCATGTGCTTTTTTCATGATAATCTCTCGATATCTCGAAAGATGCGCGGATAATGCCTGTAAAGTAGCAGAAAAAGTGCATTATATGGTCACTGGCGAACACATTGAAATTTCTTAAAATTTTATTTGCATAATATTTAAATATATAAATAAATTAACGATTGAAACTTTTTTTATTAAATTTCTATTCTTTTCAAAACAGGATATCTTCTACCTATCCCAAAAGCACTTTCGCTCACTTTGATTGTTTGAACGAGTTGGCGACGCTTATATTCTGAATTTAAATACAATCTACGAACCTTATTTATTGTCTCAGAGTTGATGCCTTTTTTCTTTAAATTATTAAGTTCTGAACCTATACCGTGACTTATTATTTCCTCTAAAATTTGATCAAGAATTTCATATTCTGGTATTGAATCGCTGTCTTTTTGGTTTTCTCGCAATTCTGCTGTAGGAGCCCTATCAATTATTGAAATAGGTATAATTTCTTTAGATTTATTAATGTAATGGCACAATTCGTATATCTGGACTTTATAAAGGTCACCTGGAATATTTTTACCTCCGTTAGTATCTCCATATAAAGTACAATAACCTACCCCAAGCTCAGATTTATTTCCTGTAGATACTAGCAACCAGTTGAATTTATTGGAATAATACATTAATATTGTTGCTCTAATTCTAGCTTGTAGATTTTCATCTGCTATATCAAAGGGATATTTCCCTAAATTTTCTCTTAAAGAAGATTCATAAGCAGAAAATAGATTATCAATAGGATGAATAATAAATTTAATACCAATATTTTCGCATAATTTTCGAGCATCATCAATACTTTGATTAGAAGTAAATCTCGTGGGCATCATAATCGCAGTAATCTTTTCTGGACCTAAAGACGAAGCACAGATATATGCTGTGAATGCAGAATCAATTCCGCCACTTAAACCTAATACTACGCCTTTAAAAACACCTGTTTTATGAAAATAGTCATATAGATTCAATCTTAAAGCATTCAAGACATCTTCTCGCCAATCAAAATCCGTAATAATCTTGATTTTATCACTAGAATTATCTAATGAGAAATGAATTTCTGAAATATCTTCCTGAAAAGCTTTCGCTATAAAAGTAATCTCTCCATGTTTATTAGTAAGAAAACTTCGTCCATCATATACTATCTCATCAAGTCCACCCACCATATTTAAATAAATTATTGGTGTTGAGAAATTCCTTGATTTTTCAATTATTATTTTTTTTCTTAAATTAAATTTAGTGATGTAATAGGGCGAAGCATTAATCACAATTAACATTTCTGCTCCATTTTCGACTAAATTTTTAGCTACCTTAATTTCATAATCATTATCCCATAAATCTTCACAGATTAAGATTCCTAATTTATAGCCTTTAACTTCAATAGGGTTAAAATCGTTATCAAACGAAAAATATCTGCGCTCATCAAATACATCATAATTTGGTATCAATCGCTTATTAACTATTGCTTTAATCTTATTATTTTCAATTATTAAAGCAGAATTGTAGAAAGGATGAACCTTCTCGGATATAATCTCTGGTTCTGTAAAAGTACCAAGAATTATTGTTGATTTAGTTTTCAATTTTTTAATTTTATCTATAGCTTCCTTGTTCTTCCTCCTGATTAAGGGATCATGAATATGATCCATCAGCGGATACCCAACAAGCGACATTTCTGGAAAGATTATAATATCCGCATTTTGATAATCTTTTATTATCTTACAAATCTTATTTGAATTATATTCTAAATCTCCCACTATTGGGTTTATTTGAGCAAGTAATACTCTTAAATGCTTGTGAATCATTATAATTTCAATTAATATCTATCCTGGGTTAATATAAGTTATTTTTTAAGTTCTTTATCTTTTTTGAATATTTAAGCAAATTTTTAGAAATTTATAATCTAAAGCTAAAAAATCTATTAACTATCCTTGTTTTATCATATTATTGTATAAAATTAAGAAACCAGTATTATTAATATTCAAATGAATGAGGTTCTGTGATTGTCTAAGCGTACAAATATTAAACAAACTAATCAAATTTTAGAATTCTCTCCTGGCAGAGATGCCTTTGAAAAAGCTCGTAAAAAAGGTGTGACTAGATGGATTTTATCACACATTTTTCATGGAACTAATAAGATATTTATTATCGTAGTTTTATTTACCACAATTCTTGCTTCAATTTTATCTTCAAGCATTTCTGTATCTATAGGAAATGCTGTTGAGCAATTTTTAAACGCAAATATTGGAACCCTGATCTTCTTTACTATTACAATTTTAATTCTTGGATTAATGACACCGATTTTAAGGCTTTTAAATTACGGTTTGAGAGAAATTTTAGCTCAAAGACTTGAACGTGATACAAGGAAAGAATTTTACGGAATTTTGTTAGGAAAAAGTCAATCTTTTCATGATAAGCAACAAATTGGTGATCTTATGGCGAGAGCAACTGATGATGTAAGAATGTTAAATTTTCTGATAAGTCCTGCTGTTTCTCTAATATTTGAATCCTTTACTTCTCTATTTATTCCAATTATTTTCATTTTACTTATTTATCCCGTCCAATTAATTTTTGAACCTGTAATCTTTACAATTCTCTTTATCATCTCACTAAGAAGATACAATAAAAAATTATCTCCTGTTACTGGAGATTTAAGAATGAATTTTGGCATGATCAATGCTACTTTAAATGAAGCGCTTTCGGGTATTGAGGTAGTGAAGGGTTCCACCCAAGAGACGTATGAACTTGATAAATATTTAAACTTTGCGAAAAATTATAGAGATGCATATATTAATCAAGGAAAAATTCAAGCTAAATACATGCCAGTTTTATTTCTTGGTCTAACAATAACATTAGGTTTAGCGCATTCACTTATATTATATAATCTGGGTATAATGACTATTGGACAAATAATTTCTTATATTGGTTTATTAAGCTTACTATATTTTTCGACATTTATTTCAATTTTTGTTTTTGCATTAATTAAAATCGCTGGAAGTAGCGCTAATCGCTTGCTTGAGTTAATGAACCAAGTAACAGAAATTGATGAAAATCCTGAGGGAATTCAAAAAGATATAATAGGTTCAATAAAGTTTGAAAATGTATCTTTCAGTTATCCTGGAACTTCGAATTTAGTTTTACAAGATGTTTCATTTGAAGTTAAACCTGGTCAAACATTAGCTATTGTAGGAACAACGGGTTCAGGTAAAACTACATTAACTAAATTAATTTCAAGATTATATGACGTATCCCAAGGAAGGATACTTATTGATGATCAAGATATCCGAAAATTTGCTTTAAAATCACTTAGAGCTCAAATCTCTTATATTGAACAAGATGTCTTCCTATTTTCTTTTTCGATCTTTGAAAATATAACTTTTGGACGAATAGGGTCTAAAGAAAAAGTAATTGAAGCCGCAACGCAAGCTCAAGCCCATGAATTCATAAAAGATTTACCAGAAGGTTACGAATCTAAGATTGGAGAAAGAGGTGTCTTATTAAGTGGCGGTGAAAGACAACGTATAGCAATCGCGCGAGCATTCCTAGCAGATCCAAAAATTCTTATATTAGATGATTCAACATCAGCTATTGACTCAAATACAGAAGATAAAATCCAGTATGCTATTAAAAATATCTTACGAAATAGGACTACCCTTTTAATCACCCATAGATTAAGTCAAATAAGATGGAGTGATTTAATTATTGTGTTAAAGGATGGAAAAATCGAAGCTAAGGGAGATCATCAAGAACTTCTTAAGACATCAGAAGAATATAGAAAAATTTTTGTTAAGAAGTTTGACCTGGATGAACAACAATTAATAAAAGGAGAGATTTAAGATGGTATGGGTAGGACTTGAAGCAGAAGAATATGATAGAGCGATCAGAGATCGAACTTTATTAAAAAGAATACTTGAATATTTCAAACCCTATAAAAAATACATGGCTATCGTAATCTTTCTCCTTATTTTATCTTCCCTCTCCAGTGCATTTGTTCCTTTAATCTCGTCTATCGCAATTAATAATCTAGCAGCTGAGCCCAATATATTTAACTTTATTTTTTTAATTGGTTTGATTTTTGTCCTCAATATACTAAACTATGTTTTTAATTATATTAGATATATAAATGCTGCCAAAGCAATAGGAAATGTAGAATTAGATTTAAGAAAAGATGCCACTAAATCAGTTTTAGACCATGATCTCTCATTTTTTGATAAAAATCCTGTCGGGAAAATTGTTAGCCGAATTAACACTGATAGCCGAGATTTTGCCCAAACTGTTGATTTAACAATAGAGGTAGCTTCAAACTTTATAGTAATGATCATTTTAATTATTCTGCTATTCCTAATTAACATTATATTAACTCTTGCTATAATTATCATGATCCCTCTATTTTTTCTTATTGCTCTGTCTTATCGAAAATTTGCGAGGAAAATGACGCTTCTAGGTCAGAGAGCTTTGGCTTCTGTGAACGCTTTCGTTAAAGAAAGCTTTTCCGGTATACAAATTGCAAAAACATTTAGACAGGAGTCAAAACTTTATAAGCAATTCGAAACGGTTAATATTCAATCATACAAAGTGAATTTAAAACGAGCACTTGTTCTTAATGCAATTTTTCCTACTTTATCAATTATTCAAGGTATTGTTTTAACAATTTTAGTCTATTTTGGAGGTAATGATTTAATATTAGGATTATTTAATGCTGGAGAATTCTATTTCTTTTTCCAAAGCTTATCCTTTCTCTTCTTTCCCTTATTGACCATCGCCTCTTTTTGGCCACAATTTCAATCTGGATTATCTGCTTCGGAAAGGATTTTTGCTATAATAGATACACCCCCTCTTGTTGTTCAAAATGATAAAATTGAACCTGCAAAATTACGGGGAGAGATTGAATTTCAAAATTTAATCTTTCAATATGATGAGGGTAAAAAGGTTTTCGATAATTTTTCTTTAAAGATAAAACCTGGAGAATCTGTAGCATTAGTGGGCCATACTGGAGCAGGAAAGTCTAGTATTGCTAAACTTATAGCTCGATTTTATGAATTTCAAGGAGGAGATATCTTAGTTGACGGAAAAAGTATCCGAAATTATGATTTAAAAAAATATCGAGAGCAAATTGGGCTTATCCCCCAAACACCCTTTTTATGGTCAGATACTGTTGAAAATAATATTAGTTATGGCTGTGGTTCTGTTAGTTGTGAGGATGTGACTGTTGCGTTGGAAAGAACTGGAGGTTCTGATTGGATACAAAGTTTATCCAATGGATTACACACCAATGTTGGCGAAAGAGGAGCATTGCTCTCCATGGGCCAGAGACAACTTGTCGTTTTTGCTCGAGTTTTATTGCAAGATCCATCAATCTTAATATTAGATGAGGCCACTGCCTCAATTGATCCTTTTACCGAAACTAGAATACAAGATGCGATGGAAATAACTATGCAAGGACGTACTTCAATAATTATAGCTCATCGATTATGGACTGTACGACATGTGGATCGAATAGTAGTGTTAGATCATGGAAAAATAGTAGAGCAAGGAAATCATGATCAGTTAATGAAACAAGGAGGGACATACGCTAAACTCTATGATACGTACTTTAGGCACCAATCGCTTAAATATATTGAAGAAATGGGCAAAATCGTAAATTAATCGCTCATTAAATAAAGTTAAAGTTTGCATTATTAACACTGCAATTAACGTCTAATAACTATATTATAATAATAAGTTAAAAAAAATAAATTAGTGTTAATTTTATTCTTGCGAAGGGGCTTCCATCCCTAAGACTTTATATGCTTCAGTAACATCGAAATATAACTCAATTTCATATCTATATCCTTCCAAATCGGTATATTCTTGGTATAGCTTTACAAGGTGGGACATAAAGTCTTCTACTTTCCCTTTTTTTGCTTCACCTACAGCGAAAACTTTCATTCCTTCCAATGTTGCCCTTACTCCTATTATAAGGACTTTTCCAATAGATGGATCCGTAGGATACTTTCGTATCAATTCCATATTTTTCTTTGCAACCTCACTAGATTTCGCATGAGGGAAAATTATTGTTGCTACAACTAACACCATTATGTTCACTTCCTATTTTTCAATTATTTTGGATTTGTGGTAAGAAATATTATAATAACCAAATATTTATATTTAACATTTCTGTAAATAATAAAAATGTATAAAAAAAGTGCATAAAAAAGAGTTATAATCGTGTAATATACCTATTTCTTTCCCATTCGCTAACTACTAATCTATAGGCGTCATTTTCTTCTAATTTAGCGTAGTAGAAATTTTTAAACGGTTCCTCTCCAAAGACTTCTTTCATAAATTCGGAATTCTTAAACTCGTTCAGAGCTTCCTTTAAGCTGCCCGGCAATGAATTAATTCCTTCTTTTTCCATTTCTTTTGAAGTTAAATGGTACACATTCCGATCTGTAGGTTCAAATAGTTCTATTTCATCAGATAACATCCCATATAACCCTGTTGATAAAAGAACCGCGAATTGAAGATATGGGTTTCCTGCAGGATCAGGACATCTTATTTCACATCGCGCTGCACTCGACTTTTTATGAAAATCAGGTACTCTTATAAGAGGAGATCGATTTCGAAAACCCCACGCAATATATACTGGTGCTTCATACCCAGGAACCAATCGTTTATATGAATTTGGCCAACTACTTAGAACTGCACACATCGCACTTGCATGGGTTAACTGACCGGCAATCCATTTCTTCATAAGAAGTGAAATATTATTTGGATCGGCTTCATCGTAGAATACATTTTTACCATCTCTCCATAAACTTTGATGACAATGCATTCCAGACCCATTTATGCCTTCGAAAGGTTTTGGCATAAAGGTAGCGGTCATATTATGCTGAGCCGCAACAGTTTTGATAATTGCTTTAATTGTAATTGTATTATCTGCACTATTAACCGCTTCGTCATACCGGAAATCAACTTCATGTTGCCCATAAGCAACTTCGTGATGAAGCGCCTCAATTTTAATCCCCATTGCATCGCAATATTGCGCAATAACATAACGCATTTTCTCGTTAATATCATATGGATCATAATCAAAATACCCTCTCATATCTGAGGGCTCATATGAAGCTAATTTATGCTCTTGATCCAAGATAAAAAACTCCATTTCAGGTGCACAAAAGTACTTAAACCCATGATTTTCTGCCTTCTTCACTGCCCTTTGAAGGATATATCGTGGATCCCCTTCATATCTCGTTCCATCAGGTTTGTAGATATCACAAATAACTCTTGCCACCCGATTATTGTTAGTCCTCCATGGTAATAAGTAAAATGTACTCGGATCCGGCAATGCAACCTTGTCAGATTCTTCAATGGCACCATATCCCGTTACTGAGCTCCCATCAAAATTCTCACCTTCTTGGAAAAAATCCTCAATCCGTTTCGCATTAATTTCAAAGGATTTAATTATCCCATGAATATCAGTAAATTGAAGGTAAATAAATTTAATATCATTTTCCTTTACCTTCTCTATAACCGCTTCACACATCTTCTTCCTATTTGGGTCATTCTTTTCCATCATAATTTTACCAATCCCTAATTTAGCTTTTTAACCTTTAATATCATACAATAAAAAAATCTTGAAAAATAATCTAAAGATCATTCATACACGAGATATAAATTTAATTTCTTATCAAAACTAAGGACTTCATCCAATTTTAAGGCTTCCCCTGTCTCATAATTTATAAATGGACGTTCCACATGACTCCTTTGCTTCTTTTTTAAGCCCACATTCCAGCTATAGTAGGTCGCTTGCCCTACTTTAAACTCAAATAACTCAACCGCAGTTTTTTGAGGGATTTTGTCGATGCTCCTCCTCCCAAATGCACAATTAGGTTGGTCTAAAAACATCGCACAATTCCATTTTTCTCCAAAAATAGTAGTTTTCGGCACTAGATTGCTATAAATAGCATCATCCTCGCACTCCTTACAAATCCTGCTTTCATAATCGTACTCTTTCCCGCATATTGGACATTCTAACCTCATCTTTAATCTCATATCCGAATAATTTATTCTCCTTTAAGTTGGGTTTAAAACCCGAATCTTTTTTTATAATTAAAATTGGGATAATAAAAATATAAACTTTGCGCGTGATTGTTAGTGCATTTATAAAGGGGGTGACAAAATTGCATGTTTTATTTGAGTTCACCAAATGATACAAATAAAAAAATCAAAAAAATTATATATTTATATAAATAAAAGATATAAATATAAGCAAAATTGATGGTACTCGTCTTATCGTTTTTGACAATAAGAGTTAGAACCCATTTTTTGTATCCTTTCTTCCACCTTAGGGTTTCCAATAAAGAAATCAGAGGATACTGATGTTAAGCTCGGAAACATAATCCAATCGGGTTTATCAACAATCTTACACTGCTTTATACTAAGATGCCTAAGCTTTTTTAAGTGTTCAATGCCCTTTAATTCAGTAATAGGATTCTCATCTAACAAAAGCTCTTCTAAATTCCTAAGATTTTCCAATCCCTCGATCTCTTTAATTCGATTTCTATACAGTTCCAATCTCTCCAATTTATATAAGCTTTCTAACCCTTCAATTTTCTCAATTTGGTTATCATAGAGACAAATTACTTGTAAATTGGAGAGGTGTTCAAGGCCCTCAAGCTTTGCAATCCTATTTCCTACGATGGTAAGAACTCTAAGATTAGTAAGATTGCCTAAGTTCTCCATCCTATGAATCTTATTATTATTAAGAACTAAAATTTCTAAATTATTCAGTTCGCTCAATCCTTCAATTTTAGAAATATCATTATATTTAAGGTCTAAAAGTCGAAGATTTTTAAGACAATCAAGCCCCTCAATTTTGTTAATTTTATTATAACCTAATGAAAGGTATTCTAAATTGGTCAATTTTTCTAAATTTTGTATTTTAGTAATCCCTCTCAGCTCAAGAACGAGCCCTTTCAAAAAGGGTAGCTGTTCGAGATTTACGATGTCAGGGATATCTGCTATAAGTCCTTTTAAAGTAAGCCTTTCAGCCGCCTCTATGTCTATAATTAGATAATTATCGTAATCTTTACTAAGTTCAAACTTTTTCCCAAAAATCTCCACCGAGTTAGGAACGCTATTCATGATTACAATAATAAAATTGATCACTTAATATTTAAACATGTGGAGTCGATCCAATTATAAAAGAAAGGGTGTAGATTATAAAAGCGAAAAAATTTTTATATGAACGGAACAATGATATCTATCTGCTTAACGACTGCAAGCGCAAGAAGGGACATGATAACTCCAAATACAGCCATTATGTTAGCAATTTCAAATTTAGTAGTCCACGCTTGCTCCCACCCTTGTTCCTGAGAGAGCCAATCTGCTTGCTGTTGTTTATAATACTCCATCAAGCCGTCCTCGGCGACCTCTCCCGAACAATCGCAAATTGGACTTTGACTAGCATAATAATTAAGAGCACACGCACAAAAATAGATCGCAGTATTAAGATTATGTTCGAGGGTATCGAAATACTGTTTTGCAGTAGGATTGCTTGTGGTGATAGCAAATCTGTTTGCTATGGTCCAACTTTCGAGCATGTCATTATCAAGAGGCCAAAAGTAATTAGACCATTGATCCAATACTTCAGCAGTCATATATTCCTCTGAAATCCATCCAAAGTCGGAAGATTGTATTTTCGGGTTCTTAAACCTAAAATGATAAACAATCCCGTATGAAGAATTACACCAAGAAAAATTCCAATGAGCAGTTCCATACCACTTGCCACGGTATTTAATCCCAAACCAATTAAGACATATAGTCCTAGGGGGATATTTGCGACTAAACTAACGAATAATCCCGGATTATATCGTTTGAATCGAATACTTGCGATAACATGAACAAATCCATTAAATGCAACCAGCGTCATCAATATCACTGGAAAGATAATTGAAATATTACCTAATATAATCAAAACCGGTGTTAAAATCCAGATAAATCCGATATTAATTACTAAAACCATTTTATCTGTTAATATTTCCCGAGATACTTTTCCTCGAAGCAAAATCTTATTTATTTCCTCTTTAAATCCCCCCGGATATACATATTCCTCAAATTGGTGGATCATATAGAGAGGTAAACTTAACCAATAAAGCCATTCAAAACTCCCAATGGGAACTTTTGAATTTAAGAAAAGCAAAAGAAGGAGAAAAATTGCTGCAGTAAGTCCTGCTTTAGGCCAATTATTGGACCAAAATTCATGTTCACTCATATTTTCCACTTCAAATATTATTTACTTCATAATATTTTTGGTATAAAATAAGGGTTATTTCAAATTGATAATAATGGCTCTCTCTAGTTTTTTAAGCAACCATTAAATCAAGGCTTCAAATATAAATTTTTGCTTACTCGAAATAATGAATTTTTTTATAGTTTAAAATGTAAAATTAATAATAGATAAATAATTTTGAAAAGTTATGACAGAAGAGAATGATTCTGAATTTGAAGCACTGTATGGAATCGCTAAAGCAAACTTATCTTTGGGAAAAAATGAGGAAGCAATTGCAAATTTTTTAGAATTAGGCGCAATTTGCGAGAAAGTAGATAATTTAGTAAAAGCTTATGAAATGTATAGAAAAGTACTTGAATTAAATCCTTTGAATATGGATGCTCTCAATAAAGTTGGAGTAATTTATAATAAATTAAACCCAGACGATTCTGATCAGGTAGTAAAAAAGAAGGAAAAGAAGAAAAAAGTAAAAAAGAAATAAAAATTAAAAAGATTGAATGAATTACGATTTATTTAATTGATAATAATAGCCTTCATCCTTTAAGATTCTCAACGTTCCTTTTTTTCTATAGATATAAATCAGTTCTTTGACTTCACTGGGAGGAATTCCATAATTTTCAGCTATTATTTCTATCATGAATTTAGGGAATTTTTTATAAGTAGATTGTAAATATTGGAGTACTTCCAAAAATTTATTCGAGTAATCAATATCTGTAATTACCATACTTATTGACCTTTATTATTAACTATTTGAATCCATCTAAGTGGAAAGAATAATTGATTATAATACTAATAATATTCTTAACTCTATTAATACGATGAAAAATCGTATATTTAAATCTTATGGAAACCGAATATTAATAGTTCGATAAGATGACATGTCAACTTATAAAGTCAAACAGATAAATAATCTATAGTTAAGTCATCTGGGCTTTGAAAAGAATAATCCAATTAAATATTTTAATAAAATTAAAGTTTAGATATCAATTTCATACTGATTAAGGGTTATTGGAAGAATTTACATATTTAATCTTTTTTTCTCTAATTCAACTAATTCTCTACGTAAAATTTTTCCTGAGCCAGATTTTGGGATTGTATCCACAAATTCCACTTCACGAATTTTTTTATAAGCAGAAATTCGCTCCGCAACCCAACCTATGATATCCATTTCGTTGATTTTGCCTTTAAATTCCGATTTCAAGATGATAAATGCTTTTGGAATCTCTCCAACATCAAGTTCCTTAGAAGGTTTACCGATTACAGCAGCATCGGATATATGGGGATTTTTAAAAAGTAAATCTTCTAATTCTGCGGGTGCGATACTCCAACCTTTATATTTAATCATTTCTTTTATTCGATCTAAAAGATGTTCATATTCTTCTTCATCTATATAGGCCATATCACCAGTTCTTAACCATTTTTCACCAGTTTCAGGATTAGTCCAAAAAGATTCTTCTGTAGCATCTGGTTTGTTCCAATACCCTTTCATTACCTGAGGTCCTTTTATAACTAATTCTCCCACCGCTCCCCGCTCAGTAAGCTCCCTATTTGTTTCTAGATCAACAATCTTATGAAATGTATCTGGAATTAAAGTACCTTGGGATTCCATTTTGGGACGATGCATAGGATTAACAGCTACCACTGGAGATGCCTCTGTTAAGCCCCAACCATGCTGAACAGTCACATGGTTGGCATTACATTTTTCTTTTGCTAGCTTATCAAATCGCTCAAGAAGTTCAAGTGGGATAGGAGCTGCTCCATTATTAAATATTTTTAGATTGCTCCAGTCATATCCTTTTATATTAGGGTCCTCTAAATGACGGACTACAGCAAGGAATATTGGTGGAACACATAAACTATATGTAGCTTGATATTTATCAATCAATTCACAAAATTCTTGTACTTCGAATCGAGGAGTAACCACTTGCGCAGCTCCCAACCAAACCGCTTGGTTCATTAATACATTCAATCCATAAATATGATAAAGAGGAAGTACTGTCATTGCGATGTCCAACTCACTTAACTCAAAAAGTTGAGAGATTTGAATTATATTTGATACCATGTTATAATGGGTTAACATTGTCCCTTTAGGAAGCCCTGTTGTTCCACTAGTATATACAAGTGCAGCAAGATCTTCTTTTACATTATAATCATATTCAGGTGGATCTGCTTTTGTTGTATTTATAAGCTCAGACCAACCTAAGGTTCCCTCTGGTAATTTTTCCTTCTGCTCTGATTCGATTAATATGATGTTTTTCAGTTTCGTATTATTTTTTACATTCGCAACATGGGGATATAACGACTGATAAACAATTATGATCTCCACTCCAGAATCATTTGATTCATATTCCACTTCAGATTCTTTAAATTGTGGATTCATCGGTACTAAAATACCTCCTGCTTTTTCCAAACCATAAAAAGAGATCTCCCACTCAATTGAATTAGGAGCATATAGCGCAATTCTATCTCCTTTCTTTACTCCTAAATTTCTTAATACAGTAGCAAATATATCTACCTTTATCCTAAATTCGTTAAAACTCATCTTTTTAGGATGGAGGAATGCTAATCTATCAGGAAATCTTTTAGCAGTATCTTCTAATAATTTATAAACCGGGAATTCAGGATAATAGAGATGACCTCTTTTATATTTGACCATTATTTTAACCTTCCAATATGAGATGTCTTTAGTATATTTATGAGGATAAAATTTATTATCAAAACTAATAACGATATTAAATCTTAATGTAATACTTTTTATTTTTTCATATAAATACTTTTTTGGTTGATTATTGTGAATTACTTCAATATGAGCATAATCCTTTAAAGGAATTCCGATGAAACTAAAATAAGAGATTTGAAAAAAATTTACTTCTTTTCTCTATTAAATTGACTTTCATATGAATAAAGATCTGGATTCCTTCGTAGGTCTATGAATGAAAGGACAATAAGAGTGACACCAAATAAAGTAGATGTAAATCCAATCAAATCATAAGAATTTAAATTTATAAATCCAAATGAAAAACCTCCTATTTGTAAAAACCAAGTTGCTATCAACGGTGCTATGGTTTGTGCTATTGATTGTACATTAGTACTCCAGCCACTAACTCTTCCCTGTTTGTCTGGATCTACTGCTTTTACTATATTTGCTTGTATTAGCGCTGGCATAAACGCCATACAAAAAGCAAAAGGTAATACAAAAATAAAAACTGTCCAAAGCTCAAAAAGAAAGGGATATATTAAAGGAATTGTGGTGATTAAAGAAACAGTAAAAATAAAAACTTTTTTTTCTCCTACTTTGCGGATCAAACGCCTCATTAAATAACCTCCATAAAATATTGCGGCAGTTCCACCCACTGTCATGATCAATCCAATGACTTCAGGACCACCATTATAACGCTTATCAATAACAAGAGCTAAACTTGAGTTAAACATAACGGTTATAAGGAATGCCATAAGACGTTGTAGCATCCTTAAAATTAATGTTCCACTCCAGAACCCATTCTTTTTTATGTTCTGAACATCACTCTTTCTTGAGATTAACGCAATTTGAATATCCTTACGCCTATCCTTAGGCATACTTTCAATTAACACCTTCCAGGTTAATAGAATGGAAAAAATTGATAAACTACTTGCAACAAATGCTGGATATCTCCAATCAAGAACTCCCAATAATCCTCCAATAGTAGGTCCCAAAATCATACCTAATGAGGCCCCTACTGTAATTTTACCAATTTCTGAAGTCCTCGTTTGAGGGGTTGTAATGTCCGTTATAAATGCTTTAATTATTGGCATCTGACCCCCCATCAATCCATCTAAAATTCTTGAAAAAAATATCATAAAGAGTGAATTAGAAATTCCTAGTAATAAAAAAGCTACTAAAGTTCCTGCTTGGGCAATCATCAACAGAGGTTTTCGTCCATACTTATCACTTGCTCGGCCCCAGAGTGGAGCAGCTATCAATGCTGTAAACGCATTAGAAGAGATAATGATTCCCACAAGAAGATCTGATGCCCCGAAAGTCTTAGCAATGCCTGGTAAAAGAGGTAATACTAAACTATAGCCTAAAACGTCAATAAAGATACTTAAAACTACTGCGAACATTGCAGCTCGAACATTAATATCATACTTTGTAAGATGATGAGGAATATCTCTATCAGATTCTTTAATTTTCATATTCCATTTAGGTAATTTGCAATCAAAGTCTAATTGTATTTGATAAAAATTAATCCTCTAATAGATTTAATTGATATTATTTTCATTTAGGATATAGAATTTTCAAATTGAGAATCTATTTTAAGAATTAACCTTTTTAGAAGGATTCCCTAACGAATTATTTACCGTTTCATCATTAGTTTCAAGTTTTGACTTCACACATTCTTCACAATATTTTAGCCATATTTCCGTTCGTTTCTCAGAATCTCCTTTATTCATACTTAATTTTCCCCTAAAATATTAATTAATAATACAATTAAGAAAATATAAAGGTATCACAAAATAAAATTTATTGTACTCATGGTTCTCACAAGAAGGTCAATTATTCTATACTAATTTTATTATATTATTTTATCGGAAAGGCTCTTTATTTAATTAAACTCAATTATTCTTAGCAAAAACCTATTTATTTACCCATTGCCAGTTAAAACCAGATTTGACTATTTTATTGAAATTGCTATTCACTTGCTATTAGAAACCATAAGTAGATTAAAATTTATTTTTCGTAATTTAATAATATAGAGGCAAGTTCATGAAAGATAAGTTCAATATTATAACCCGTTAAAGCGGAGGTTTCAAAATAATCCAAATTTAAGCTATTAGCTATCTTTACTGCATCAAGCTTAGTTACTATCCTTTGATTAACTAAATCTAATTTATTTCCGATTAAAAAACCAGGTAATGTATGATACTTTTCATTATAATTTCGGAAATCATAATACCAGTTAGGAATATTGGCAAATGATTTGGGGTTTGTTAAGTCAAATAGTAAAATAAATGCACTTGAGGAATCGTAAAATTGTCTTCTTATAAGTTCAAACTTTTGCTGTCCTCCTATATCCCACATTACCAATTCTATAGCGCTATTATTAACTTTAAAAATCTTTTGAGTAATATTTAATCCCATCGTAGGAATATATGCACGCAAAAATACATTATCCGTAAACCTAAGAATAGTAGAGGTTTTTCCTACACTTGGATCTCCTAAGATAACTACCTTATATTTTCTTTTTACAATCGGATCGAAATCTAACATGATCCCCTTAACATCTTCCTCTTCGGATACGTATTCACTCTTAGTTTTTAAATAATTAGTAATATCATGTAAATTCTGCTGCAACTTTACAATTTCCTCGTATATCACTTCCTTTTCAACTTTTTTCGCTTCTAATTTTGCAATATTTCCAATTGTTTCGTTAAAATATGGATCTAAATAACTCATATATCTATAAAAGATATTATCATCCTTCTCATCAAATAAAAAGATAATAGCAGATCTTATGAAATTTGTACCAGAGTCAAATTTCTGTCTTTTAAAGTATTTGATCAATGCTTTAAGTTTTAGCGATTGGACGGGAAATATCAGAAGAATTTCCGGGATAAAATCTTCATCTTCAGATATAATAGAATGACACTTTTTAGCAATAAATCTGCCAATATCTTCAGAAAGACTAAAAGGGTACCAAAAGTTAACACTAGGTTTATTTTCATCCAAATCTAAATAGATTATTGCGTTTATCACTTCCATAATAGCACCCACCTCTACAGTTACATTATAGGAAATTCTATCAGTTAATACTTAACCCCTTCATTGATATAAATTATAAGGTAAAATGCAATAAATATTATTGTCATATCAGAATGATGTTTTATTCATCTAGTTTTTTTGATTTTTACTTTATTTTATATTTAATTATATTAGTTTTTAGCATTAATAGAAAAAGTTAGATGAAATATTTTAAAACTAACATTTCCTATATATTAATCGGTCAGATAGATAAAAGTAAATTCAATAGGTTGATTAATTATATCAAGAGTAAACTCGATAGGAAAAGTGTTAAATAATGAATTATTGAGCTTTCTAAAAGAAGAATTTAAGAATAATACACTCAATTTGCTTCCAGAAACGTATGGTGGTGGAAAAATATTTTCTGATCCCTTAATTGGAGTTGCAAAAGCCAGCGATTCAATTTTCCAAAAATATAAAGAACTTTTAGGAACAGAACATTTGAATCCTCTTGAAATGTGGTTAGCTAACGATCAAGATTATGTATCGACCTCAGAATTGTCGGTTGTATCAATCGTTTTTCCTTTTACGGAAAAGATACGGAAAGAGGGAAACAATTTTATTGTATTACCTAAAATAACTTTACCCGCCGAGATTTATACCATCGCGCGAAATTATGGTAATGAATTTAAAAGGGAAGTTGTCAAAAAAGTAATAAATTTTTTTGAAATAGAAGAATACAAAGCTACTTCTGGATTATTAAGTGATGCTTATTCAATTATTATGAAAAAAAAATTCTATACTACTTGGTCTGAACGATATATTGCTTTTGCTGCGGGATTAGGAACCTTGGGATTGCATGAAGGGCTTATTACTGATGTTGGATGCAATATTAGACTTGCCTCTATTATAACTAACGCTCCCCTAGAAGTCACCTCGAGAAAGAGCGATGAACCGTATGCTAACTGTCTATATTTTGCTAAAGGCCTCTGTAAAGAATGTGCTAAGAAATGTCCAATCAATGCAATTACAGATAAAGGATATAATAAAATAAAATGTAATAAGTATCGTATGAAAATTGCTAGGAAAGCAATTCCAAGATATAGTTCGATTCTGAAATCAGAGTCGCGTCGAGTTAATTGGAAGTTAAATGAAGATACGTATATCGTTGGTTGTGAACAATGCCAATTTGGAGTGCAATGCACAGATAAAAATCCTATGCAGAGAGAATTTATGGACTATTTTTAAATATCATCTTTATTTTTTTTTAATAAAATTAGGTGTATATCCCTAATTTTTCTAATTATTTTTTAATTTAGAATTAATATCTGTTAAGCCATGGATTTCTTTTTTATTTGGTTTCGAATTATTTTTCTAATTTCATCCGCAAGAAGTACTGTACTTGATACAATTATAACAAGTATCCAATCAATAATCGATAAGGCACTTATACCAAGAGTTAATTGAAAAAACGGCAATAATGTTGCTAGAATTAACAAAATAATTGAAATCCCAACTCCATAAAGAATGCTCTTATTACTGAATATTTTTAATCTAAACAACGAAGAAGTATTTGAACGACAATTGAGAGCGTTAAAAGTTTGAAACATCGCCAATGTAATAAATGCCATAGTTTGTGCTCGAATGAGATTTTGATTCGCATACCCATAAATGAATAATGCGATCGTACCTAACGCCATAACCACAGCAATAAAAATGATATTTAATATTAAATTCCGATTCAATATTTTTTCATCAATGGATATTGGAGGACGATCCATAATATTCTCTTCTTTTGGCTCTTTGGCTAAAGTTATGGTCAAAGACCCATCAGTCACAAGATTGATCCATAGAATCAAAATCGATGTAAAAATTAAAGGATGATTTATCAAGAAAATAAGAGAAACCATAACTATAATTATTTCACTTATATTAGTAGTAAGAAGAAATTTTATGATTTTTTTCATGTTATCGAAAACAACTCGACCTTCTTCAACGGCATTTACAATACTCGCAAAATTATCATCTGTTAAAATTATATCCGCAGTTTCTTTGGTTACATCTGTTCCAGTAATTCCCATAGCAATCCCAGCATTCGCTTCTTTTAACGCGGGAGCATCATTCACACCATCACCTGTCATTGCAACAATATGTCCCTTTTTTATTAGAGATCGAACAATCTGAAATTTATGTAATGGTGATACTCGAGCGAAAACAACAGTGTCTTCTATTATCTCGTCCAATCCTGTTTCTGTTAGTTGGTCTAATTCAAATCCAGATATGATATTTGCTTTTTTATCAAGGAGTCCTATCTCTCTAGCAATTGTTTGCGCTGTAAGTCGGTGATCTCCTGTTATCATTTTCACTTTTATTCCCGCTTTCTTACAGACTTCTATTGCTTTCTTTACTTCTGATCTGGGAGGATCTAACATTCCAATAAATCCTATTATCATAAGTTCCGATTTCTCTTTTATTATGTTTTCTTTCCAACTCTCCATATTAGAAGGGTCAATTTCTTGATATGCAACTGCAAGAACTCGTAGACCCCTATTGGCAATAGAATTACTTTTATCAAGAAGGTCTTTTTTTAATTCTGGAGTCAAGGGTTTTATACCGTTTTCGCTCATGATATGTTGAGAACGATTTAATATTATTTCTGGAGCACCTTTAACACATACTTTTATTTTGTTATTAGCATTTCTATGGAATGTTGCCATGTATTTTTGCTCTGAAGTAAATGGAATTTCATCAATTCGGGGATATTTTTTTTCAATTACGTCTTTATGAATTCCTGCTTTGTAAGATGCGACTATTAATGATCCTTCAGTAGGATCCCCATAAATTTCCCATTTAAATTCCCCATTTATTTCATGTTGTCTTAACCGTGCATCATTACACAAAGTAATTATTTCAAGAAGTAATTTTGCTGTATCAATTTCATTTATATTGATCTTTTCTCCATTTATTTCAAAATTGCCGTCTGGGGTAAATCCAACACCAGTAATGTTAATATGTTTATTTTCAACTAAGATCTCTCGTGTCGTTATTTGATTTGTAGTTAATGTTCCAGTTTTATCTGTACATATTACAGTTATAGCTCCTATGGTATCAATTGCTTGTATTCTTTTTACAATGGCATTTCTTTTTACCATTTTGTTAACCCCAATAGCTAGAGCTATGGAAATTGCTGCTGGTAAGCCTTCTGGTATTGCTGAAACCATAGTAGATAGTGCAAATAAAAACATTTCATAGAATTCAAACCCTCGTACAATGCCATAGATAAAAACTATAAAACTTACAATAAGGGCAAGTAAAGCTAAAAATATACCAAATTTTGATATTCTTTTTTGAAGGGGTGTTTTAGTCTCCTCTGCTTCTTTCAATAGTTGAGCAATCTTACCCATTTCTGTATTCATACCCGTATTAACTACAATTGCCTTGCCCCTTCCTTTAGTTACAACGGTTCCAGAAAATGCGATATTTCTTCTTTCCGCAACGGTTAATTCCTTATTAAGAGTCGTATTATTCTTTAAAACAGGCATAGATTCACCTGTTAAAATGGATTCATCTATTTCTAAATTCACAGTTTCAAATAATCTTGCATCAGCAGGTATGATATCTCCAGCATCCAATAGTAATATATCTCCTGGAACGATCTCTCTAGTCTTTATTCTCTTTTCAGTACAACCTCCAAAATCAAGGCAATCTCTGAGTACTTCTGCCTCCGGAGATGCCATTGACTTCAAAGCTTCAAGAGATTTTTCTGCTTTATATTCTTGAAAGAATCCTATAAAGGTATTAAAAATAATAACTATCAGGATTACATACGCGCTGATTAATTTATTTGCAATTAAAGAAATTAGTGCTGCTCCAATTAAAATTAGAATTATTGGATTTCTAAACTGATCCATTAATAAAATTAATTTAGATTTTTTTTTTCCTGATTCTAATTCATTAGGTCCATATTCATATAATCTTTTGCGTGCTTCTTCAGTGGTTAATCCTGTTATTTCAGTTTTTAAAAATTCTAATATATTTTTTTCATCTAAAGCATGCCATAACTGATCTTGAGGGTTATCTTTTATCATATAAATCTTAAATTTTGTAATTCATTATCGTTGGAGATAATAACAAAATTTTAAAAGAAATTGGGTTATAAAAAATTTGTTTTTATTTTAAATAAAAATATTGTTATGTGATTTGTGATAAAAGTATTGGAAGAAATTGAATTAATTGAAGAAACTGATGATTTTCTCAAGTTTAAAGTCAATGACTTAAACTTACATAAATTGATTCACTTTATTATTAAAAATGGAAAAAATGAAGAATTCCATCTTGTAGAGATGGATTTACTATTAAATTCCATGAAAATTTTAGATTTAAACCATATAGTAATAGGGAAGAAAATTTATGATATGCTCTTAGATTTAATACATAATGAAAAATATATGGACGTAAATTTAGATTATAAACATTTTTTTAACAAAATAAAAGATCTCGACAAAACTTTAGATAAAGAAATGTGTGTCACTGGAGAAATTATAGGTTTTAAAGGATCTCTTAAATCAGATTATAATCTTTCTTTATGCTAAGAGTTATATTTTAACACTGCGTTATAAAATATTTAAAACCAAATTATAAAGATATTTAATCAAATTTCATCTAGAGACAGTCAAACTTAAAAATTTACATCTTCTTATTTGTTACCTTGGAGAACAAAAAAAGAAGGGATCTAAAAAATGAGCTATTGCCCAAATTGCGGAGAAAGAATAAAAGAAATTGAGAATTTTTGTCCGTTTTGTAGATTTAAGTTTGATGATCGTCTTAAACCTAATAATAAAGAATTAATTATTAAGAGATTAGAAAATCGAGTAGCTTTTCTGGAAGATCAGCTCTCCAGAACTAAACAAAACCAAATTTTAGAATTAAAAAATGAACTCGAAATGGTAAAACAAGAATTAACTGTTGGTAATATTAAAATAGTTAAGAAAAAAAATCAATCAGGAGATTTGTGGTATTTATTCTGTGTAATTTTCGTTATTGTTTTATTTATTTGGTATCTAATTAGTTTATATTTCAAGATTTTTTATTTATATTAATATATCTCGAAATTTTATCTTAAAAATTACGTATTAGAATTATAATCTCAGATATTATTTTATAACTTAAAAAGTAAATATTAAAAATTGACTTTCAATCATAAGATTAATAGAATTTTTTATGATTAAAAAGGTGAAACATTCCTTAAAGATTAAAACCTTGCTAGTATTTATTACAATTTTAAGCATAACCTCTATTATTAATCCTTTAGTCGAAGTTGAAGCCCAAAAGTCTTCAGAAGACCCCCCTAGAGATATCAATGTTATGATTTTGATTGCCAGTGGAGTTGGGATAACCTACTTTAATGCTACAGAAATATTTGAATCATGGGGTTGGACTATAACAATTGCAGGTGTTTCCGCAACTATATCATCATGTCATAGGAATGATCCAGAGATTATTAATTCAGATATATTAATTTCTGACGTAGATTGGTATATCCTTCAACAATATGATTGCATTTTCATTCCAAGTGGAGGCCATTGGGACGCCTTATCGAGCTATGAGCCAACGCTCGAATTAATAAGTACTGCTTATTACAGTGGTTTAATAATTTCCTCGCTTTGTGTTGGATTAAGAGTTCTTGCGAGGGCAAATATAGTAAGCGGGGTAAATATTGCGAGGGATGTAAATTCAGAGGCTTATATTGAAGAATCGGGAGGAATTTTAGTCGATGAACCAGTTGTATCTGATAAAAGAATAGTTACGGGAGGATCAGGTGGTGGACTTTATGGTGGTGGTGCTAGTGTTGCTCCTTTAAATGAAACTTGTAGAGCTATTGCTCAAACTCTAACAATACGTGACTTTTCACGCATATTAACCATAGGAATAGCTCTTGGTTTTATAAGTTGTGAAATTTTAGTAGCATTATTATATAAGCACTTAAAAAGGACCAAAAATAGATAATTTAGGAGATCAATAAATATATCGCAAGAAAAATCAAAATGCCCCCACTTAATATTCTTAAATATGATCTATATTTTAATCGATATTCATTAACCTTAGAGGATTCTAATCCAAATCTTATTAATGATAATATTATAATTACAGGCAAAACCATTGCAAATAAATAGACAACAATATAAAGAAAAAGCATTGGATTACTATGCAACTCATAAATAAGAGATAAATATATAGAACCGAAACAAGGAATTTTAATAAAAACAAAAAGTATTCCAACTAAGAAGGAATAATAACCAGATCTTTTTTCAATAAAATCCTTGAGGATTGTTCTTACTTTGGTTGGAGTACCAAAAATGACACTTTTTTCTTTTTGACTTTCAAGAATTTGCCAAATTCCTAAAAAAATCAAAATCCCAGCAAATACAAATTTAGTATATTCATAAAGGGCTAATAACTCCGTAAAAGGAAGGAATATGATAGAAATTACGATATATGCGGAGATCATTCCTAATATTAACCCCAGTAGGATTTGAAAAAAATCTTTTTTTTTCTCTGTCAAAAGTAAAGATGTCCCGAAACTACTTAACATTAATAATATACAAGGAGAAAGTCCTACTACAAAGCCATAGAAAAAAGTAATAGCAAAATTTATCTCAAGCATTATCAATTTGAGTTTCTCATATTCTTCTTATGAAACTACTTTAAATCATTTATTGTAAAAAATTTAATTTTGAATATCTTAAGTATCTATATAGGTGAAGAGTGTATTAAATAATATATCTTTTCTCGCTTCATAACACCATATCTAAAGTCTGATTTTTATAAATTTTCAAGATATAGATAAAAAGTTTTTACACCAGCGTTAAACTTAAAAATATACAAGATCATTATTCTAGACTAGATAATAAGAAAAAGAGAATGTATAAAAAAACCCAAATTATGACCCTTTGTCCAAACTGCGGAGCTCAATTAGATGATTTAGAAAACTTTTGTCCTTTTTGTGGTACAAAATTTTCAGAGTATGTTAAATCAGATGATAAGGATAAAATTATTGAAGATTTAAATAAAAAAGTTATTCTGTTAGAGCAACAAATTAAATATTCTAAGGATCCCCAAATTGAGGATCTGAAAAGAGAATTGTACGATTTAAGACAACAACTTAATGATGTTGTTATTAGACCTAAACCTCAAAAACAAAACAATGAAGGATGTATTGCATGTTGTTGTTTTATCGTAATAATTTTATTTCTGTTTTTTATGTTTGTAAACCCGTTTCTTTTATTTGGTTTTTTTTAATTCTATGTTTTAGATTTTCTTGTTAATCATAACCGATTTTATAATAATCTAAAATCTTATAAAATGAATTCAATTTTTCCTCAAAACTATCAAAATTCTTTACTTCCTGAGGGCTCCAGCCAATTTCTCCAATTGCTAATAATCTTGGAATGATTCTTAATTCTACCATTTTAGAATCCTTAACAATTTCCGTCCATAAACAAGCTTCTAAGCCTAATACATTTTGAACATAATTTTCTTCAAGTTCAGTAGGAAGCGGATCATATTCATAGGTTTTTCGTAGTGGTGTCAATTCAATTGGATAATTTAGGTAAATTGTACTCATTTCTGACATAATTACCTTTCTTCCCTTTTTAATATGTTCTAACACTAAATCAAAATTATTAGTCCAATATTGACACACTGCATCAATATCTAAATTATCATATAAAATTTCATTCCAACCAATCAAAATGTGTTCATGAGCCTTCAAAAACGAGCATATTCTCGAAGTATAATACTCCTGTAATTCTTTAGCGTTATTTAATCCTTCTTTTGCAATTCTAGTTTGGCATTTCTCACATGTATTCCAGCGTCTCGTAGGTACTTCATCTCCACCTATATGAAGATATTTTGAAGGAAAAATTTCCATAACCTCTTTTAATACATCTTCAGAAAATTCAAAAACTTGTTCATTACCAATACAAAATACATCTTTATGGACCCCGAATAATGAGCTCACCTTAAATGGTCCACCATTACAACTTAATTTGGGATATGATGCTAATGCTGCGACAACATGCCCAGGAAAATCAATTTCCGGAATGATTGTAATATATCTTTCATTAGCATATTGAATTATTTCCTTTAAATCTTCTTGAGTATAATAGCCGTCTACAGGGATGTTATCCGTTTCTATTTTTCTTTTGCCTTTACTTCGTGCAATTTTAGCATTAGGAATAACTGTTCCCTCACGTTTCGATCCAATCTCGGTGAGAAGAGAATATTTCTTTATTTCGATTCTCCACCCTTGATCATCAGTCAAATGCCAATGAAATATATTGAACTTTAATAATGCCATTAAATCTAGCAATTTTTTAATAGTTTCTTTACCAAAGAAGTGCCTGGCTTCATCTAACATGAATCCCCTCCATTTGAAGCGAGGATAATCGCTAATTTTTAAGCAAGGTAAAGTTATGCTTTCATTTTTCTCATTAATCACTATATTTTCTAAGAAAATAATTTGAATTAAGGTTTGAATTCCATAAAATATCCCATTTACTTCACCAGCTGTAATTTCAATTAAAGCTTTTGAGATGTGTAATGTATAACTTTCCTTTTGCATTGTTTTATTACTATTCATGACTTTCAATATAATTGCATTATCATAATTAATTGTATGAGAGAATTCTTCTTGATTTAAATCCAATCCTTTGTAATCCTTTAAAAATTTGCGTAAAAACTTTAACATATCATCTGTCAAATCATTACTTATAAGTTTCGTTCTTGAATTTATGAAAAACTTTCCATCATTAATAGAGCTCTTTACTGGTTCAGGTATTATCTTTAGGGTATTATTATTCATTATTTTCATAATTAATTTTTAATTGTTCTAATTTTCCTAACTAATTTAGAGAATATCTTTTAAAATTTAAAGATTATAGCAAGAATGCAACGTTAAGTTTTGTCTCTCGAATTCACAACACTTTTTAACAAAGCCTAATAAAGTAACAAATCTTAAAATTAAACTTATCCCATTCTAAACTATGGAACATAAAGAATTGCCTTCTAGTGATGAAGTAGATTTAGATATCTTAGCTGTTCTAAGTAAAGATGGTAAAGCTAAGTATCATCATATTGCCGAAAAATTAGGAAAATCACCGATAACCATTAAAAGTCATATAGATAAATTGGAGGAAAGTGGTATCATTAAAAATTATGGAATTCAAATTGATTATGAAAAATTAGGATATAATATAATTGCAGTAATAGAAATTACAATCTCTAAAGGTAAAATGTTAGAAATAGAAAAAGAAATTGCAGAAAATCCTAATGTATTCGGAGTTTATGATATAACCGGTGACTATGATGCATTAATATTAGCCCGATTTAAAAGTCGATTCGAATTAAGCGCAATGGTAAAAAAAATACATGCATCTCCTTATGTTGAAGGAACTAATACTCACCTTATACTTAATGTTATTAAAGAAGGTAGTTCTTTTGATGAACTTCTATTAAAAGAAAAGTTAAAAACATAATATCCCTATTAAATAGCGTAGAAATAAATTCAATTATCACTATTAATTATTTAATAAAAAATATTGTGATCTTTATGTTAAATTTTTGTCCTAATTGTGGTATAAAAATAGAAGGAGAGTGGCATGCTTGCCCATATTGTGGACATAATCTTCAATCTGAATGGGGAACACAATCTTCTCAACAACCAAGCTCGCCCACACCTCCTGTACCTCCCCTACCTCCTTACCCTCAGCAAGCAGCTCAGCCCACAACAATTATTTATCCCCCAAAACAGAATAATACTAATGGAATTATTGCGTTAGTATTTGGATTTTTAGGGCTCTTTATCCTTCCTTTCATTGGATCAATTGTGGCTATAATACTTGGGTCGATAGGTCGTAAAAAAGATGACTCACCAGAAATGGCCACTGGAGGGTTAGTGTTAGGGATCATAGGGCTTTTATGTTGGGCAATCGGAATAGTGTTTATTGTGTCATTCATAATGTCAATATTCTCAGGGATGTATGGACCTCCATACTAATTACTTTTTATTATTATCCTTTTACTTATTGTTTTACTAAATTTGTCGAGAGTATCTTTTTTAATTAATTAATTTCAACTTATTATTTAAATATAAAATATACTCTTTAGAATAAAATGACAATAAAGCTATATGAAAAGTACCCAAATTTTTTTGAAACGAGTTTTGTACTTGAACTTGAACAACATCTAAATTTATCTGAAATTTTAATTCCATTTTCTGAGTTTTTCGCTAAGACAGAAAAAAAGGATATCTATTCTGGAGAGGAAAGGATACCTTTTGAATCGCGCGACCCCGAATATAAATCCATCCTCCTAACCGAGTTCATAAAATAATTTTAAATTTATGAGATTCTATTACTTTTTCTTATATAATAAAAACCAAATATAAAAATAAGTAATAATAACAAAGCATTAGGAAACATCTGAATGTAATAATTAGTTATAACGCTTATACCAAAAGGATAGGCAAACATAAAAAATATTACTACAAGATAAACTAAACTGCCTAACGAAATAGCTACTGTTAAGATTCCAAATAATCTTAGGTTTTTTTGATTCCATTTTCTCTTTTGATAACCCTCCTTTATTAATTGCTCATTTACTTGATAGATTCCTATTAATGCAAAAATTGAACTGAACTCAAATGCAACTCCAAATAACATTAATATTATGAAGTCACTTGAAAGATAAATAGTGTTTATAATGAGAACTGACATCACCAATAATACAATGCTTTTACTATCAAATTTCTTCTCTCTTTTTATCGTCTTAATATTATAAAATATTGTTCCGATTAACCAAAAGATATATAGAGTTAAAATAATCCCAATATTAAGATGGTAATAGAATCTAGTTTCTTCAATAGGATTAAGGGGGATATGTAAATAAAGACCAAAAACCCAATTAAAAAAGACTCCTATATCGAAACCTAGAGCTTTACTTACATGAGTAGGAAAAAAAATACCAATTAATCCAAATATTATTGAAAGATAGAAGTATAGGAATTTGGTTTTTAACAATTTTTTTCTTTAAAAAAAACTTCAGTAGACTAAAGAAAAACTAGCAAACTTAAATTAATAAATTTGTCGAAACTATAAAGAATACAATCTTATGAATTGAATAACAAATTTTCTCTATTTATATCATCCTTATTAAATTATTGTTAACTGGTATGGAAATTAAAGTAATACTTTCAATTTATTTTGTCGGTTTCAAATTTAAAATTTTTCACCTCAAATCGGTAACTTTATTAAGCTTTACGGTATTAATTGAACAAAAGTTACGATCTCCTCATATTATCTAAACTTTTTTCAGGAAAAATCATCAAAAGTAAAATTTATAAACATTCACGGTATATTATTAAACAAAGCAATAAATTGGGAAAGCATTCCCACTATAAATAATGTATGTGAATGAAAAATGTTGGTAGAAGGATCGAATGAACGTCCAGAGGTGGTGACTATCGCCTCAGAAGTCGTATTTAAAACATATGAACAAATATGTTTAGATAAGTTGAAAGAAATAGGAAAATCAACCGCAGAAAAATGGTCTTTTGCCATGGGATATCAACATCGAAGTTCACTTTCTAAAGTTATTAGAAGGATTAAACAAAAGTATCCTAATAAGCTTAAAATTTATGAATCGAAATATCCACGTTTATACGAAGCAATATAAAAAAAAACACAAATGGAGGAGGATCAAAAAAAAATGATAAAATGTCCTGAATGCGGTATTGAATATTCCTATGGAAGAAATGTTTGTCATATTTGTAATAGTAACTTCATCTTATTTGGATCTTTATTTAATCAACCTCGAAGAAATTACAATTGGAACTGTTCTGAAAAATTTCAGACTAAAGAAAACGAATTGAAAAAACCAAATTGCTTTTTTATATATGAATAATTAAATTTTTGAAAAAGAGATTAAAATGACAAAATATTCCATGCTTTCAAACCAATCAAGCATGATTGGTGCTAGAACTCGGGTAGAGGATGCATGTGAGTCTGGACTTTGCCCAATATGTGTAGCAGATTGCCCTGTTTTTTGTGAAGTTTCTAAATCTGCATTAAGAGGTAGGGAAGTCCTATACCCCCGTAGAGAATATTATGGTAATTCCACAGCAGGTTCTCCCAAAGATTATGGATTATCCTATGGTGATTTTCAAATCCAATTTGAGGTGAGAGGTGCTCAAGGTATCGATCCGGATGAGGATAAAGTTATCTTTCCTAATGTAAACTTAACTTCATATTGGGGAAACATTTTACAAAAATTACCCTACGTGATTGCTGGTTTAGGAAGTACTTATGTTGCAAAACGTAATTGGGAAGGCCTTGCAAAAGGTGCAGCGTTAGCGGGCATAAGTATTACAATTGGTGAAAATGTTGTTGGTATGGATCCCTATGCTCAATTTGCTAATCACGCTATTTATCCGAGGGTGATCGATACAGCTGATATGAAGGATCGAGTTAAAACATATAGAGAGTTATGGGACGGTAAACATGGAGATATAATCGTGCAGAAAAACGTTGAAGATACTAGGTTAGGAGTTTTTGATTATGTAACCTCACAATTAGATGTTGAATCGTTAGAAATCAAATTTGGTCAAGGAGCAAAGGCTATAGGCGGGGAAGTGAGATTAGAGTCGATAGAAAGGGCTCAGATTTTGCAAGATCGTGGTTATTTAGTATTTCCTGATCCCTCAGATCCAATTGTAAAAGAGCAATGGAAGACAGGGATAATCGCTGACTTTGAAAGACATAGTAGAGTGGGATTATGTACTTCATATGAAATACTTGAAGAGATAGATCAAATACGTTCAAATGGAGTTAGAAATATCTTTATAAAAACAGGCGCCTATAGACCAGCAGCAACGGCTTGGATTTTAAAACTGGGTGTTGAAGGAGGAGTTGATGGAATGACTTTTGACGGTGCGGGAGGAGGTACTGGGATGAGTCCTGTAAGTATGATGAATGAAGGCTCCATTCCTACTGTTTATTTAGAAGCATTAGTAACTGGTTGTTTAGATATGATTAAAAACAAAAGTCCGAATGTGAAAATACCAACCATTGCCATCGCAGGCGGTTTTGCAAACGAAACTCAGATGTTCAAGGCTCTTGCCATGGGTGCCCCCTATGTGAAATGCATAGCCATGGCAAGAGCCCCAATTACTGCTGCAATGAAATCGCGCTATATCGCAGAACTTGTTGAAAAAAAAGAACTTACTCCCGCAAATGTTAAAAGTTTAGGGTTAGAAAAACATAAAAATCTTGATGATATCAGTCTTAATGAAATTTTTGTAGAATATGATAATTTAAAACGAGAATTTAAAGATTTTAATATTCCTGCATCGGCAGTAGGAGTATATACATATTTTGTATCTAAACTAGGGACTGGTATTCAACAACTTCTTGCAGGAGTTCGAAAGTTTAGATTAAATTTATTAAAACGTGATGATATTGCTTGTATTTCTCAACGAGCAATTGAAGTATGTAATAACTGGAATTTAGAAATAAAAACTCAAGAAGAACTCGATTTAGATTTAGTTAAAAAGGAAATTTATTCTGGAAGTTACCCTCAATCAATAAGACTTTAATTATTACATTAAAAGTTTAAGAAATGGAATTATATTACCCCATATTTCTCTGTAATCCTATACTTTTCTCTTCTCTCTTGATTATAGTTTAAAGGAGCGTTCTATCAATATAACTCAATTTTCTGCAATTCAAATTAGAATGAATGCGAATTTTCAACAAAAAAATTTATCATAATTAACCTTTGAAACAGAATATAAAATCAAAAATAATCGTATAGTATTCAATTTTTTTTATTGATAAAGATTTTTTATTATTTGACAAATATTTTAGTCATTTTTTTTTTATAAAAATAAAAATTAATGTTATCAAATTCAACGCAATTGATCTTGTCATTTTTTTTAATAATAAAAAATCCAATTTAATTTTGATCCAGTTAGGTTATTCGTTAACAAAGAAATTTTAAGAGATTACTGAAAATGGAAACTTTAGAAATTAAGCCAATAAAAAATAAAAAAATTACTCTATATTTAATAAGAAATAAAAATCAGAGATTGGATAATTCGCAATTGAAAAATTTGAAATCGTTTTTGAAAAAAGAAAAATTTCGGTTTGCCATTATAGATTTAAACGAAGAAGAAATAAAAAAGAGCTATGAAAGCGTTCTTTCCCGATTTTTAGATAAATTCTGGATTCCTTATTACAGTATTGATATTCCTGATAATGTAAGGGATTTCCTAACCGTAGACATCATTGAAAAGGAGGCGTTAATTAATGAGTTAGAAATGGAATATGCCACTCTCTGTGATGAACATAAAGAAGACTCTTATAAAGCTCAGAGTTTGAAGATATGGATGGAATTATTAAAAAATGAGATAGATTCTCAAAAAAAATCCATTCAACTAACTATAAAACCTAAGTGGATTGTAAAAAAAGTATTAGATATTGCTAATATGATTAGAAACGATGCATTTTCAATTATGCACTTTACCCATGAAGAGATATTTTCAGAATTGAAAATACTTTTTGAAAATTACAATATCAAAGTCAAAAAAATCGATTTAAATAACATAAATATAAACAAAATTATCACATAAAGGAGTTTGAATATGCAAGTTTTGGAATTAAAGCCATTAAAAAATAAGAAATTAAAAATAATTTTAGTAGAAAGTGAGTTTCCTGTGGATTGGTCTGTTCAAAAACCCAAGCAGGAAAATGGAATTATCGATGATCTATATTTCATTTCAAGAGAGTACATGGATTTTATTAAAGGATTAATTAAGCAATACCAACCTGATTTTGCTGTTGAAGATAAAGGATTAAGAGAAAGTGAGGCAATGGCGGATGATGAGGATGAATTTGTAAGCATTTTTAAGAGGGAAGGAATACTTTATAACATGGTAGGTATTCCAGAATATGCTTTAAATCATATCTCATCTCCGCTATTAAATAAGAAAGAGTTATTAAAAAAATTTTCTGACGAAATTGAAAAGTATAAGGAGATGGGCCGTGTTCACTATAATGATCTTCGATTTCAGCAATTGACCGTATGGAGGCAATACTTAAAAGATGAGTGCAAATTAGAAGAAGAAGAGATGAAATTTAAAGTTCGAGAATCATGGATGATGATGGGAGTCTTAGAACTAGCTAAAAAGATAGATAAGTATAACATCACTGGTTTATTTATTTGTGATAAAAGAAATTTCGATGGAATTGTTTTTTTGGCAGATGAATTAAATATTCAGCATGAACTGGTAAGTGTGAAAAAAGTAGTAAAAGGACTTACTGAGGCAAATTCTATTGATGATGTTTTGAAATCTACTGTTTTAGAAATAATGCCTATTAAAGTTAAAAAGAGAGAGAGAGAAGAAAAAATATTACATTTTTTTGATACAGATGATTATTGCTCTCCTTTTGACATAAATATGGGTTATGATGCGGGATTTGACATTGTTATTCCTTATAGTAAGATGACAGCAGATCAAGTAACTAAATTAGTTCAAGATGCTATGTTTTCTAGAAAAGTGGGTGCACCAACAGTTTATTTCATAGGAGGTTCTAATGTAGAAGAAGCTGATAAAATTGCCAAAAACGTCTTAGATGCCATAGTATCGCCTTTTGAATCTTCTGTTATTATTGATCCGAGGGGCGCTCATACAACAGCTTCAGCTATTGTGGCTAAAACAATCGAAGTTGCGAGACTACATTATATTGAAACTATTAGAAATAAAAATATAGCAATTCTTGGAGGTACAGGGCCAGTAGGTCAGATTAGTGCGATTATTGCCTCTCAAATAGGTGCAAGTGCTTCAATTTCTTCCCGAAGGGAAGATCATGTTACAAATTTAGCAAACGATTTGACAATTAAGGCAGGAAAAAAGTCGGAACCCATAAAAGGTATTGTTACCAAAACTGAAGAAGATTACTATAATTTAGTAAAAGATGCAGATATTATTTGGTCAGTTGGTAAAGCCGGAGTTCAAATGATCTCTAAAAAGCTATTAAAACAGCTCCCTCCTAATAAAATAGTTGTAGATATTAACTTGGTCCCCCCATACGGAATTGAAGGTATGAAACCAAATTTTTATAATGATGAATTAATTCCAGGTATTTTTGGGATTGGAGCACTTGATATCGGAAGATTGAAATATAAGATTGAGAGTAAAATATTCGAAATGGCAACTATGGCAAAAGGAAAAAAGATTTTCGATTATAATATAGCCTTTGAAGTGGCTCAAGAGATTCTATTCGGTGAAGAAATAAAAATAATGTTATAAATATTTTTTATATTTTTTTTAATTATAGTTTTTCAGAAATTCTTATGGCCTATTAGTTATAAAATTAAAAAAAGAAAATTTGATTGTTATGTTTTAATCAACTTTTCCAATTGATTTACAAATTCTTCATATTGTTTTATCCCTAATTCCCAAAATTCTGGTTTTGAAATATCTAAACCAACAATCTTACCTAACTCTTCTGGAGATAAGCTACCACCAGAACTCAAAAGCTTCTTAAATTTAGGAATAAAGGATTTTCCTTCAGTCTTGTACTTCTGATACAATGCATATACAAACAACTGAGCATAAACATAAGGATAATTATAAAATCTTAGACCTACCCTAAAATAATGAGGTTTCATAGTCCATTCCCAAATAAGCTCATCAAGAAAATCCACTGAATCACCATAAATTTTATCTCTTCCATTAAGCCAGTATTTACATATTGTTTGACCATCTAAATATTCTTTGCGAGTTATAGCGTCATATAAATTTTGCTCAAACCAGAATCTTGCACTTACCTGAAAAACAGCCATACCTGCTTCATCAAGTAAATTAGCTAAAATCATCTTTTTTATAACATCTGATTCAGAGGTTTCTAATAATAAATCAGTTAGTAACAATTCACCAAAAATAGAAGCACATTCAGCGACAGTATATCCCGGATGGAGATTAAAATAGGTTTGATCCTTCATAGCTAGATAATCATGTATGGCATGACCCATTTCGTGAGCTAATGTTGAAATTTCTCGCAATTGACCTGTATAATTCATTAATATAAATGCTGATTTTCCATTATACCATGAAGAACAATAAGCACCATTTCGTTTTCCATCTCTGGTACTTGCATCTATATGATTTTTATCAAACATCTCTCTTGCATAATGTGAAAATTCCGTGTCAAATTTTTCATAAGCTTCAAGAATTAATTTTTTAGTTTCTTGCCATGAATATACCTTTTTTGGAGTTTCGAGAAGTGGAGCGAGAACATCAGCATAATTTAATTTAGGTAGATTGAGAAGTTTAGCTTTTAAATGCATGTACCTTCTATAAACATCTACATTTTTTTCAACTGTTTCCATCAAGCTTTTGATAATTTGGTGTGATGAATCATTTATTATTAAGCTATCATGAATTGCGTTGTCATAATGCCTTCTTTCAACGGTTTTCATCCAATCTGCACAAATATTTCTTAACGCCGTGGAAAAAATATATTCATCTTTTCCTAAAGTTGCATAAATTGATTTATCGGCTGATATTCTTGTATTTCTGTCCGGATGACTTAGTAAACTATTTGCATCATTGTATGATAATATTTTTTCTTCTCCTTCTACCATAACTTTAAATTTTCTGGTTCCTAACCATTTACCCTGTAATTGACTCCATTGCATAATTCCAAATTGATCTTTTTCTAATATCAATTGTTCCTCTAACTCTGAAAGTAAGTGGGGAACTTTTCTTCTTACTTTTTCAAGATAATGCTTATAATTTTTAAGTAGAGGATCTTTATATAACTCTTCATTTTGATATACAAACTTACCGACTTCTAATTCTAAGAATGTCAATTTTTGAGATAATCCCGTCGCAAATTGAACTGTTTTATTTTTCAATGTTTCGGATTCGGGAATATTCATATTAGCATCATATAGAATATATGCATAAGTCATTAACTCATCCATATTAGCTTCAAATGCTTCTTGTTGTTGAAATAAATAAAGTAAATCTTTTGCTTTAAAATCTGGTGATTTTATTTTACCCTTATAATTTTCAACAAACTGATCGGCTTTCTTTTCTAAATGTTGAATTACTTCATCAATTCTGGGATCATTTTGATTTTTAAATAAATGACTTAAATCCCACGCAATCTCTTCTTCTTTCATTTCTATCATTTGAATAAATCATAAATTATAAGTTATTTAATAAAATTAGCAATTAAAATCTATTAGAAATAAAACATTAGTGTTATAAAAAGATAAAATCAGTTATTCATATTCAATAGTACTTGGAGGTTTGTTAGAAATGTCATATACAACCCTGTTTATCCCTTTAACTTCGTTTACGATTCTTGAGCTGATTTTCTCCAATAATTCCCAGTCTAACTTCGCAAAATTTGCCGTCATGGCATCTAAAGATTCCACGATTCTTATAGAGCATATATATTCATATGTACGATAATCGCCCATAACACCAACAGTTTTTAAAGGTAAAAAGACACAAAACGCTTGCCATAATGAATCATATAGCTTAGCCTTTTTAATTTCTTCAATAAGAATTTCATCAGCATTCCGTAAAATTTCAAGCTTTTGTTTATCAATTGGACCAACTATTCTAACAGCTAATCCAGGACCTGGAAAAGGATGGCGCTGTATAATTTCTGCCGGTAACCCTAATTTTATGCCAATTTTCCGCACTTCATCCTTATATAAATCCCTTAATGGTTCAATAATTTTAAGACTCATATTTTCAGGCAAGGTTAAGTTATGATGTGACTTTATCTTTGATGACGTATCGCTGGTTGTGCTTGTTTCAACTCTGTCTGGATATATTGTGCCTTGAGCTAAGAATTTTATATCCGGATATTTCTTTTCTAACTCTATAGTTTGGTTTTCAAATACCTCGATGAATGAATGACCGATTATTCTTCGCTTTTCTTCAGGATCACTAACATTTTTTAACTTATTTAAGAAATAGTCTTCAGCATCAATGAAATGAAAATTTTTGAATCCTAATTTATTCTTGAAGATTTCCTGAACTTCTTCCACTTCATTTTTTCTCAATACACCATTATTTACGAAAATACTATGCAGTCTATCTCCTATCGCTCTATGTAATAAAAGTGCTACAACTGAGGAATCTACACCACCACTTAGTCCCAAAATCACCCTATTTTTAGAACCAACTGTCTTCTTTATTTGCTCAATCGATTGCTCAATCCAATCCTCAAGAATCCATCCTTTTTTTGCTTTTACAACTCTTTCAATAAAATTTTTTAAGATTATTTTTCCATTGGGGGTATGTGCAACTTCCGGGTGAAATTGTACTCCATAAAACAAGGAATCTTGACTTTTATAAGCTGCAATGGGACAATTGTTTGTCTTAGCAAGAATTTTAAACCCAAGTGGTAAAGATTTTACTTGATCTCCGTGTGACATCCACACAATTTGAGGAGAATCTAATGTATGGAAAAGCTCATCAAAATCTAAAATATCTAATTCTATTTTTCCATATTCCTTTTTATCATGAGCTTCAATTTCTCCATTAAGTTGATGAACTATTAGATGTAGCCCATAACAGATTCCTAAAACAGGAATTTGCTCTTCCCTTATAAAATTAAAGAATCTTGATGGTAATTTTGGACTATTTAATTCATATACACTATTTGGGCCACCAGATAATATTATTCCTTTAGGAAATAGAGTTCTTAATTCTTGAAGCGAGACATTATACGGTAAAATTTCAGAATAAATTCCCAATTCTCTAATTCGTCGAGCGATAAGGTGTGTATATTGTGATCCCAGATCCATAATACCAATTTTATCCAAAAGCTATCATCTGAAAACTGCAATTTATAATTTATCAATAAAATCTACAATTAATTAATATTATCAACATAAAATATATAGGATTATTTCCTTTAATTTTAAAAATAAACGAAATTTCATATATAAAGTTAAAATAGGATTAACAAAGTTATAGTATAAACTTAATAATTTAATTTATTATCGGTTATGTAATGATTAATTCGAAAAAAATGTAAAAAAATTAAATAGAAAAGATAATGGGTGTTGATATATAATTTATATCCAACCTCTTAATTTCATAGCCTCTAGTACGCGTTCAACAGATATACTATAAGCACCCATTCTATTATGGGTGTTATACTTTTTAGCTTCTTCGATAGTGGAGCGATATGCATTTGTCATTACCCTATCAAGTGCTGCAAACACTTCTTTTTCTGTCCAAAAATAAAGATAATATCCTTGAACCATTTCGAAATATGAAACTGTTACACCACCAGCGTTTGCTAAGAAATCGGGAATCACAAGGATATTGTTATCGAATAAAAGATCGTCAGCATAAGGTGTAGTAGGACCATTTGCTAGTTCACAAATAATTTTGGTTTTTATATTTTGTGCGTTTTCATGGGTAATTACATTTTCTAATGCTGCAGGAATAAGAATATCACATTCTAATTCTAATAATTCTTCATTTGTAATCTCTTTAGTCCCTTTTAATCCAATTACTGATCTTGTATTTTCTTTGTGTTCTGCCGCTTTATGAGGATTAAGCCCCTCCTTAGCATATATCCCTCCTCTTGAATCAGAAACAGCAATTATGTTACAACCAAAATCATCATGAAGTAATTTAGCAGCCCAAGAACCCGCATTACCATATCCTTGTACTGCTACTTTTGCACCATTAAGATTCAAACCTATATCTTTAGCTGCTTCTCTAATTGTATAAACCCCCCCTTGTGCAGTTGCTATAGAACGCCCAGCACTGCCTCCTAAAGGTAATGGCTTACCCGTAATAATTGAAGGGACATGCTTTCGTGTTATTTTTTCATATTCATCCATCATCCAAGCCATGATTTGTGGGTTAGTATATACATCCGGGGCTGGAACATCCACATTTGGACCAAGAACATCAGCAAGTTGTCGAATATAACTTCGGGCTAATGTTTCAAGTTCACGACTACTCATTCCCTTAGGATCACATATAATTCCTCCTTTAGCACCCCCTAAAGGGATATCCACACAAGCAGTTTTCCATGTCATCCACGCACTTAATGCTTTTACCAATGAAGCACTTTCTTCTGGATGCCAGCGAATTCCTCCCTTACCTGGACCACGTGCTGTATTATATTGTGATCTAAATCCCTTGAACGTTTTTATAGTACCAATATCCATTTTCATCGTAATTTTAACTTCAACAAATCTTTCAGGTACACTAAGTGTTTCGTAAATCTGGGTATCGTATCCCTTGATTTTACATGCTTCATAAAGTTGCTTCTGAGAAATACTAAAAGGATCTAAATTTTCTGTCATAATTTCATTTACTCAGCGGAGATAGTTATTTTAAAAAGTTAACATTTTTCACTTTTTGATAATAAATTAGGGTTATGTTTGAACAAATTTTAAATTTTCTTGGGAAAAATATCCCCAAAGCTTTTTCAAAAACAAAAAAAAATTTAATAAATTGATTATATTCAACCTTGTACTTCTTGTTAATTAAATGTGGATATTAATTAAAAATTCTAATAGGTGAATATAAAAATGGTTGAAGAAATAAACCCTTATGAAGTAGCAAAAACCCAAATTGATATTGTGGCTAAAGAAATGAAACTTGATCCTAATATTACAGAATATCTTAAGAGAATAGAAAGAGCTCTTATAGTATCAATTCCGATAAAGATGGATGATGGTTCAATCAAAATTTTTGAAGGATATCGAGTTCATCATTCTACCGTCCGAGGTCCGGGAAAAGGAGGTATAAGATATTCTCCTCATGTGTATTTAGATGAGGTTAAAGCATTAGCTACGTGGATGACATGGAAAACCTCACTTCTTAATCTCCCATTAGGTGGTGCTAAAGGAGGTGTATGTGTCGATCCAAAGAAATTATCCAAAGCGGAGTTGGAAAGACTTACACGCCGCTATACAGCAGAGATTATCAACATTATAGGCCCTGACATTGATATTCCAGCACCAGATGTAAATACAAATGCACAAATCATGGCTTGGATAATGGATGTCTATTCTATGCAAAAGGGTAGATCTGTACCTGGAGTCGTAACAGGGAAACCTATCGAAATAGGTGGTTCAGTAGGGAGAGAACCAGCCACAGGTATGGGATTGTATTTTGTACTCCAGGCACTGTGTGAGAAACTTAATTTAACTTTAAAAGATTTATCGATTATTGTTCAAGGATTTGGAAATGTTGGAGGGACGATTGCAGAACTATTATATAATCATGGATGTAAGATATTGGCAATATCTGACATATCGACTGGTCTATATTGTGGAGATGGATTAAATATTGAGAAATTATTAAAATGGACAAAAGAGGGTAATTATTTAAAAGATTATAAGGATAATAATTATAAACTCATTTCAAATGATGAATTACTAACTTCTAAATGTGATGTGTTAATACCTTCTGCAATAGAAAACCAAATTACAGATAAAAATGCTGATAAGATAAAATGTAAAATAATCGTTGAAGGAGCAAATGGTCCTACAACCCCTGAAGCTGATAAAATATTATATAAAAAAGGAATACATGTATTACCTGACATCCTAGCAAACAGCGGAGGTGTTTGTGTATCATATTTTGAATATATTCAAGATATTCATTCTTATTTTTGGAAACTTGATAGAATTAATGAAGAGTTAAAAAGGATAATTATTGAAGCGTTTGAAGAAACATATCAAATTTCTCAAGAGAGAAAGATTCCCCTTCGCACAGCAGCATATATTATAGCTGTATCTCGTATAGCGAGAGCAATAGAATTAAGAGGAGTTTTTCCTTAATTTCTTTATTCCTTATTTTTTATATCTTCTCAAGTATGGTAGTACTATCAAGATAACCAAGGTTATAATCACTATTATAAATAAGATTGAAAATAGTGGATTAATTAATATCAGTAAATAAAATAAGGCAAATGCTATATGGATAAATGCAAATAAAGCGCCAGTTTTTAGAAGCCTCTTATATCCTAAATTTTCTACTCCGGAATCTTGAGCTACCTTTAGAGTCATCATATCAGCAGCCGCACCCTGTGGAATCAAATTTCCACCAAGGTTAATAGCAATTATGAATGAGAAAAATAGTGGAAGCGAAGGAAATCCAAAATCAACAATCAGAGTATCAATTATTGGAATAAATATTAATACTGTTGGTGTATTAGCAACAAAACCAGAAATAACACTAATAAATATTAATAAGATGAATGATACAACGATTGGATTAAAAATTTCAAAAGGAATATTGGTAAAGATTTCTTTAAATCCTGCAATTCCCATACTTCTTACGATAACATATAAGGATATAAAGAAAAATATAATTTCCCATTCAATATCTTTTAAGAGGTCTCTCATAGATTTTTTTGTGTAATTTTTATTTACTAAAACTAGAATAAGTGCCGAAAAGATTGCGGTTAAATATAAAACAGGTAAAATTGCGAATAATGCGATAGTAATAATAATTGCGACACTATTGAAGTAAAACATTTTCTTGTTTTTTATCATAATATCCGCATCAACCAAATCCAAAACAAATCTTTTTTGTTCTTCTTCGATCTCAGGTTCTTTAGATAAAATGAACCTCTCAATTATGTATATAGTTGCAAATAATAGGAAGAAAGAGAATATCCAATAATTTTCTATGAAATATAGAGTATTTAATTTGAATGCATCTGAAATGATAATATTTTCACCACTCGAAAAAGGAGTAATAATAGAGCCTATATTGATGCATATAGTCATCCCAAGAAGATAAGTACCTGCTCTAATTTTAAGAAAATGGCAAAGTCTTACAACTACAGGGGCTAAAATCAGAACAACTACTACATCCGTAATAATTGCTGCTAAAAGAGTAGTTATTACACAAAGGAGATATAAAAATAAAGAGCGATTCCCTTTCGAAAGTTTGAAAAGCTTTACTGCAACATATTCTAACACATTAGAATCTTGAGCGATTTTGGTTATAATACTCATACTTAAAATTACGATTATAACATCCCATTCAATAAATCCTACAAAGGTTCCAATTTCAAATCCTGTTTTTAATCCAGTTATTAATGCTCCAAAGAACATGCATAATAGGGAAATAGCGACAAAGTCTAAATCCTTAATTGTATAGCTAGCTATGATAAAAACAAATAGAACAAAAAGCAATATCAATAATGGTATATCCAAAAGTATCAACCAAGAGAATTTAGACTTTCAATGATATTTTAAATAAATAAGCTTTAATAAATCTAATTAAATCATTAGGTTAAGTTAAATCTTAATATTCATTAATAAAGAACTGAGACGGAATTAATATTTTAATTTAATAAAAAAAGCTTTAAAAAGAATTTGAATAAATTTAATTCATTTAATAATGAAACATTTGAAATTAAGTACTCAAATATATTTTCTTCAATGAAATATTTTAAACTGGTATAATAACCTTCTTCTTTCTTTACCATTTCAACAATTCTTCTTATGAGATTAATAACTTGTTTTTCTACAACAAGCATATCACAATTTGTTGGATCTATATTAATGATGTTAATACCTGACATTCTATTAAACGCAAATTTACTCAATTCTGGATTATTCTTGACATAATCATGAGTTAAATAATTTTGAAACATAGACTCTATTCGATTATAGATAACTTCCCTCTGGTTTGGTTTCACATGAGCTTCAATTACATTCATAAGTAGATTTAATATTTGTTGGAATACCCCCAAAATGTCCCAATACTCCGCGATTGTAGAGATATCTTCTGCTCTTAACCATTGGGAATAATATTCATCTATAATCTGTTTAAAAGGAGTAAAGAGGTCTGTATTCCCTTTCCACGTTTTCTTCCATTTTTCTAGATCACTTAATACGTACTTTTCCAGAAAGGTTTGTTTTATAATACTTAATCGAGCTTTTAAAATATTTGAACTAACATTTTTATCTGCTGCTGCTACAAATAGGAGATTTGCTTCTTTCTCTTCAAGATATACCCATCGCAAACCCCCCATATCGATACTTTCAATCCCTTGTTGGAATTCAAATACTGTAAATTGATTTAAGGCAGCTAATAGTCCAGACACAAGATCCTCATCTAAAGAGAGATCCATATAAGCTTTATATAGTAGAGTAATACCGCTTTCAGAATCTAAGACCCAGATGTTCATAATATATTACAAGTTATTAAATAATACTCTGAGTATTATAATTAATAATTTAAATAAATGTCTTTGTTAAAACAAAAATTAAATTTTCATTAAAGAAAATGTGCTAGATTACCAGATTTACAAAATTTTTCTATATTTCTCAAAAGATCAGTTACTTTCGACTGAACAATGAATTCTGCTGCTGATCCCAATAATTTAAGAAAATTATCTGCTAAAGTAAAATTTTCTATAAATATGCCTACTTTAGACACTTTTGGTGATAAATATTTAACTCGAATTCGACCCTCCAATTCTTTTATATCTTTATTGTTCCTCACATTAAATTCAATAATTCTTCCTTTCCCTACCTCTTCTCCTTTATCTATCAAAACTAATTCTCCTTCTATTTCAATCGGGAACCTCAAAATTTCTATCTCATCATAAATTTTAGAATAGAGCACATTAGGGGCAACAAAGTTTGCGTTGATGCTTTTAGTTGGAGCAATTTTTTCCCAAAAATCTGATTTATAAATCACGCTAAGCAACTCATCATTATTGCAATTTTCTATTTCAAGAACCTTTGAAATTTTACCCAGTAATTATTCACCTAGTCTGGTTTTCTATTTTTCATTTTTTTTTAATTGTAATTTTTTATTTCTATTAATTTATGCTTTAAAATCTCAATAAGCCTCAGACTTCCTTGATGATTTCATTTTCAGACCGAGAATCATATTAATAAATATTTCATCATTGGCTTTTCATTCCTAATAATTAATATCTAAAATTCAAATTAAAGTCAGAGATAAATTCTATTATTTGTCTCGAAACAATTTACTGGTATCAATATTCCTTTCTTCATGACAACTTGGGCAAATCCATATGTTATCATTCTTCTTCACTGAGTTCAAACAAGTATCACAAATATTAATATCGCAGATACAATAATGACACCTATCTAATATATCAGCACAGTTTTTTCCACAAATATAACAATTTGGTGGTTTTTTCAACATTTCTGTTTTTAATATTCTAAGTCTTTTATAATATTGATTATTATGAATATTATTAATTAAATTTAACAGCATATTAATTGACATTATGGATAAAATTAAACAGCGGTTTCAACTCTTATCATTGCTAATCATCTTTTTTATTTATCGCACTTTAGCAGCATTGTATGCAAATAATGTAGAAGAAACTCTTATCTGGTTTCTAGTTTCGGTAATATATGGAATATCCTTAATTATCCTATATTTTTTTATCAAAAGATGGCAAAATCAATAAGATTTATTTATTTTTATATTATTTTTTATGCCTAAATATAAAATAGAACCTTTACTTTTTTCTTGTTTTTAAAAAATCTGGTAATATTCCTTCAATACCAAGTGATTTAATAATGGTATCTTTAATATCCATCTGAATTTTCATATCCTGCATAGCAATCAGAGTTTGCTCTAATGATTTAGAAAAGTTTTCACTCATCTCTCTAATAGAGTCTGCAGTCATCTTCAGCGACTCTCTTAAAGCAATATTGGTTTCATGGAGTTCCATAGTTATTTTATCCATACTTTTTCTCATTTCAGCAAGTTCATGCTTCAAGTCTTTAAATACCATATTTAACTCATTCTTAACGCTGTTCTAATAAATAAACAAATTATTCAACTCTTATTAAATATAATAATTATTCTTTTAATTTAGTTCTTTTTTATTCTAATTAAAAAATAGCCCAACCTTAGAAAAATGTCTGAATGGAAAGATAAAATAAAACGGCCTCATGAAGAAGAGCAGTTTTGTACAGGATGAGGCATTATGGATGGCATAATCACCTATATTAACTCTATTAGAAAAAAGAAGAAAGCCAAAATTAATAATAAGTAAAAAAAGTAAATAATAATCTCTCGAGATAAATTTTTAAATGCTAGGATTTATTTCAAGGTTCTGCAAGAACTTGAGATTGAAAAATATGTTATAGAAAATTGTTGAATGGTATTTAGAAAGGTTTTTCCGGACCTTCACCAACTTTACGATAGATAAAACCTTTTTCTTCAATAACTTTCTTGTTAAAGATATTCCTCCCGTCGATTATAATAGGAGTTCTTACATTCTTTTTAAGTTCATCTAAATCAATTTCATAATATTCTCTATGATTAGTTGCAAATATCAATGCATCAGCACCTTTCACTGCTTCTTCAAAATTGTTTGTTAATTCTGTGAGTCTATAATCTCTTTCATTAACATAAGGATCATGAGCAATATAGTTTATATTATGAGAATGATATCGACTCTGGAGTACCTTAATGATATTTTCTGTAGGTGTATTTCGAGTATCATCTGTATTTGCTTTATAAGATACTCCCAATAAAACAATCTTTATATTATCAACAAGTTTATGTGATTCTCTAAACACTTCTTCCATTAATTCAACCATATGATAAGGCATGTAATCATTTAAATTTCTGGAATCTGGAACTATTTTAATTTTAGCTTCATTCTTACGGATGGTATACTTATTATATCCATGCAAAAGTAACCAAGGATCCTTGGTTAAACAGTGACCTCCTACACCAGATCCAGGATAATGCATCATTCTATCATGACGTTGATTTATAAACCCAATTATTTCATATATATTTCTATTAAAATCCTCACAGAGCAAAGCCATTTCATTTGCAAATGCGATATTAACATCTCGATAAGCATTTTCAATACATTTGGTTAATTCTGCAGTGAGGGTATCTGTAACTTGCAATGCTTTTTTAACTACTTTCCCGTATAAAAATTTTGCATTTTCGTTAGCTTGTTTGCACCCTCCTCCAATCACTCGTGGAAAATCTGTAATATATTCCAATAATTTACCTGGCATAACTCGTTCAAAAGAAAATACAAGATAGAAATCTCGACTCCTTTTTAAACCACTTCCTTCTTCCAGTATTGGGCATACTAAACTATCAGTTGTTCCAGGAGCTACAGTAGATTCGAGTATAATTGTGGCTCCCTTTTTAAGGTGTTTAGATATATTCTGAGATACTTCAAGAAGGGATTCATATCGTGGAATTCGATCATCATCTACTGGAGTTTGCACATCAATTAGAATAAAATCCGCATTATCAACAGCATCGTAATTATCACTAACTTTAAACTTACCATTTTGAACTACATTTTTTATCAAATCATCCAATCCCGGTTCATCTCCTTCAAAAGGGTTTTTTCCAGAATTAAGCCAATCAATCTTCCAACCAGAGCGTTGAGACCTCCGTTGAATTCCCGTAACGTAAAAATTATCTACATTCGCAAGTAATGCCGCCATCGGGATACCAACATATCCCATTCCAATTACAACAATATTAGTAGGCATATTTCAATTCCTTTGATGACATTGTTGTGATACATGAAGTAATAATACTTTATTCAAAAAATTTTAGGAGAAAAAAAAATTGAAATTGTTTTTATTAAGTTAAAATTCAAAGATTTTTCTTTTGAGAAGAGGGTCTTTTTGCTGCTTTAAAGATTCCTGCTATAATTGCTCCTGCTACAAAACCACCTACATGTGCAAAATGTGCAGTTCCCGTTAATTCAAATGAGAAAAATGCATACATTAGTTCAGTTATAAAGTAGGTAATAATGAAATATCCTGCCGAAATTCTTCGCATATAAGTTCCACCTAAAATATAAAATTTATTTTTAGGATAAAGGATTGCGTATACTGCCATTAGACCAAATATAGCACCGGATGCTCCTAAAGAGGGAATGAATTGAGCGTAAGTCACTCCCCAGACCGGAATAAACACTGTACTCCACGCATGAAGTAATGTTGCAAAAATACCTGATGCGAAATATGTTATTAAATATAGTATATGTCCCATTGCATGCTCGCAATTATCTGTTATTACAAGGAAAAACCACATATTCATAATGATATGAACAAAATCACCATGCATAAACATTGAAGTAAAAATTGTCCATAGTTTTTCACCTGCAAAAAATTCAGCTGGAACAAATGCTGCTTCAATGTGCATATTACCCGTAGGATCCATTAATTGCCAGATAAATACAAGAATATTCGCGGCTAATATAATTACAGAAAAATATTGTTTAAAGAAAGAAATTCTGTCAGGTTCCGCTTCTAAAACCATTCTAATTCACTTTTCAAAATTGTTTTTAAAAATTCTAATATAATTATCTTGAGTTCTTAATTATTTAAGGTTTTATTTCATAAACGATAAATCAGAATTATTTACTAAAATGAGACTTGAACATTAATATAGGAATAAATGCTAATAAAACCTATGAGATTAGGTATTTCAAGTTTGAACAATATAATAGAATTAAAGTCTGATTCAATTAAGAGTAAACGTGTTTCTAGTTATGACAAAAACGAAGGGAATCATGACTGGAAAGATATTAGTCCGAGTGAAACGGTAAAAATAGCAGATGTAGAAGGATCAGGGATTATAAGACATGTCTGGTGTACAATTGCAAGCAATGAGCGTTATTATCTACGCAACATTATTATTAGGATGTATTGGGACAATGAATCATTGGATAAACCAAGTGTGGAAGTACCTATAGGAGACTTTTTCGGTTTAGGCCATGCTAAACATAAGAATTTTGTATCCTTGCCATTACAAATGAGTCCCCAATCTGGAAAAGGATTTAATTCTTGGTGGCCTATGCCTTTTTCGAATGGATTTAAAATAACAATAGAAAATGATACCAGCAATTCAATTCGATTTTTTTATTATATCGATTATGAATTTTACGAGGATGGCTTTCAAGATGGTATTAAGCTTGGTCGATTTCATGCTCAATGGAGGAGAGAAAATCCTGTCAACCCCAAAAAAGTTAATCCAAAAAATAACAAGAAGTATGTTAAAAGAAAGCCAATAAAGTTTTCATATGGAGGACGTAATACTGATCCACTTAATGAAAATTATACAATTTTAAAAGCGTCTGGGAAGGGACATTATGTTGGTTGCCATTTAGATATTGATAATATCACCTTCATGCCTTGGTTTTTTAATTGGCCTGGAGAGGGAGATGACATGATATTTATCGATGAGGATATTGATAAACAGGTTGTAACATTGCATGGAACTGGTACTGAAGATTATGTAAATCAAGCATGGGGGCAACGTCAGAAATATTTTGCACCATATCACGGGACAATAAAGCCTGGTGGCTTTAATTGGTGGGGTAAAATTTCTTATTATCGATATCACATTGAGGATCCTATTTACTTCAATCAAAAAATTGTGATAACTATAGAACATGGACATGATAATCATCGAAAAGATGATTGGTCATCTACAGCATATTGGTATCAGACAGAACCTCATGATCACAACCTCTTTCCAGAATTACTTGATAAAAAAGGAAGGCGACCTAGACGACATATTTTACATAATATAAGAAAAAGTCTTTGTCTAATTACTATTTTCAGTTTAATTTGCTTCGGGATTTTTCTCATTATCTTTTGACTTTTTCTTAATTTTTTCTCGATATAATTTCCATTGGTTATAATCCAAAGATTGAAACTCTGTTTGAAATCGTCCTAATGTTAAGGTACCAATTAATATTAGGGCTATTCCAATGAAAAATAGAAAATAGTTATTAAAAGTCTGTTGAAAAACAAATATTCCAGCTAAAATTGGAATAGATAATCCAATAGAATCAAATATGGGAAATGCAATTGCAACACGCTCTTTTTGAAAAGCTGATTGATAGAAAGCTATACTACTTAAATTTGTAATACTCATGAGCCACCAGGATAAAAATACCCATAAATGAGGATAATCGCCCCAGAAGATTCCAAAAAATATTTCTACCCAAAAATACCATGTAAATTTAATATTTGCTTGAATTATTGCTTGAGCTAAAATATTTGTAAACACCCCTCCAATTGCTAACAACAAAGATCCTACTAACATAATATATAATCCTTCTGAACGTGTTCCTCTCGTTTTAACACTTAACATAAAGCAATATATGGTAATTGAACCGGATATTGCTAAAAATATAATCAAAGGGAAAACCATAGCATAAAGATCTACAACGACTTTAGAAATACCTGCTGCTGCGATTAAAATTGGAGAAATAGCTAATAATAATATTGCTAATAGTTCATACCATGCAATTTTTTCTTTTAAATATCGATTAGCGACTATTACAAGAAGGATTATTCCGATAGAATTGATTGGTTCACTAACCATAAAGCCTACTAGGCCAATAGACATAAGATACATAGGCCACGCAATTATTCCAAATATAGTTCCTAATAACCACCATTTATTTTTAGCTATCTCTTTAAACGTGAGTAAGATCCCTTTAATTCCTTTATCAAACTTAATTTCCTCACTTTGCATGAGTCCTAATTTTTGAAAAACAACGGCTAAATGAAATAACGGTGTAGCAATTAAAACTAATGTAATACCAAAGGTGACAGTCTGGGGATCAACCAAAATTTCCTAACTCTTCTTAATCTACTAACTATAAAGTGAAATACACATTAAGATTTAATTTTAACGAAGCTCAGGAAAATTAAGGATTATTTCAATATTATTATTTCAAGAAGGATGTTGTTCTAAAATAGTTTTCACATAACTTAATAATTCTTTACCGGAAACTGCTTTTACTAAATAACCATCAGCCCCTAATTCTTTTCCTTTTTGAATATCTTCAGTAAAACTCTTTACTGTAAAAAGAACTACTAAAATCCTTTTAAATTTATCATTGGATTTAATCGATTTTAAAATTTCATAACCACTAATGTTTGGCATCATCAAATCTAATAATACTAACGCTATATCGTTATGTTCTTGCTCAATAATTTGTAAAGCATCATTTCCATTAGTACAAGGAATAGTTTCATAATTTTCTAATTCAAGAAATTTCTCAGTAAGGATGACAATGTCTGGTTCATCATCAACAATTAATATTTTCTTTGCTTCAGGCATCAGAGACCAGCTTTTGAGAATAACAATTATAATCTTATATTAATGATTTATAATTACATCTTCTACTTTGTTAAAAAATCTATTTACTTTTTATAAATTTGATCGATATCGTAAAGAATAAACATATCTTTAAATTTGGTTCTTAAATTTGATGTTTGGGGTGCCAGAACAAGAAAATTAAAATGAGAAAAATTATCAAAAAATTACTTCTTTTTCTTCTTTTTCAAAATATCTTTTACATAATTGAGAAGGTCTTCTCCCTTGAAAGGTTTAGTAATATACCCATCTGCACCTAGATCCTTGCCCTTTTGGATATCTTCTTTAAAACTTTTCACGGTAAAAAGGATTACTAATATATCCTTATATCTCTCATCATTTTTAATCGATCGGAGCACCTCAAAACCTGAAAGGCCAGGCATCATAAGGTCAAGGAGCACAAGCAGAATATCGTCAAATTTATCTTCAATGATCTTCAATGCCTCTTTTCCGTTATTACAAGTAATAGTTTTATAATCTCCATGTTTGAGAAACTTATCTGTTAAAAACACAATATCAGGTTCATCATCACATATAAGAATATTATCCTTCATAATAAATCCCATTCTTACTATCTAATAAAATATAATACCTCATAATCAATATGTAATTACCATTATTTATTTGATCTGTTTATTTAAATAGTTTATATTTTTAATTTATATAGCTTTCAATTTTTACTATTTATGTCAGAGAATAATCGTTTACCTAAATTTCCCGATTCATATATTGGAGATAAAGCAAAGGAATATAATAATTCAAACTGGATGGAGCGAAACCAGAAAAAAACCACGCTTCTATGTATTCAATATCTATATGATACCAAATTGGATCTTTTAAGCACTCAAGATTTCTTGGAGGATAAGGAATATATTATTTTAGATTTAGGCTGTGGAACGGGATTCTCCTCGGAAGTATTAGCTGAAAGTGGTTTTCGGGTTATTGGAGTAGATATATTAAAAGACATGCTATATAAAGCAAAATTTAAGGCGAAGGATTGTTCTAATTATAATAGTGTGCATTATATATTAGCTGACATTAATTATTTACCATTAAAGGAAAATTCAATTGATCATGTCATCTCTGTTTCAGCCTATAACTTTATAGTGAGTGAAAAAAGGGAATTAGGCGATAAATTAAAAACTTTAAACATTGTTGCTACGACTATACATAAAATATTAAAGCAAGCCGGGAGAGTCGTTATTGAATTTTACCCAAAAGATGAAAAAGAATTAGAATTATTTACATCTTCATTTAAGAAAAACAATTTTAATGGTTTTATAGTAAAATCTAACCTTAAGCAAAAATCAGGGCAACAATTTTTATTACTAAAAAAGAAGTGAAAGTTTATGGGAATTTGTAAGTTTTGCGGTAAAACTGGACCTTCTATTGCTGGGGTTCTAGAAATCTGCAGAAATTGTGTATTACAACATAACTGGGATGATATTCGCGTTCATATTCTCAATGTTCATAAACAGGTTAGGAAATTAGTAGATTTGCCCGATAAAGCTCCATTTTGTGATAAAAAAGTTTTAAAATTAAGCTGTAATTACTGTACGAATAATTGCAAATTAGGGCCTGAGGATGTTAGCTATTGCGGGTTAAGAAATATGAAAAAGAATTTAAATGGAGATCTACCCTTACCTACGAATTCTACTGGATATATCTATGGATATCTTGATCTAAACCCTACGAATTGCTGCAATGCATGGATTTGTCCTGCTGGGTCTTCTAATGGATATCCCAATTATTCTGATGTGGATGGACCTGAGTATGACACATATTCTTATGCAGCTTTTTTATATGGGTGCACTTTTAACTGTTTATTTTGTCAAAATGAGTCTCATAAATATATCTCAAAAAAAAATTTAACTAATGTTGATGTTTTAGCAAATCAAATCGCTGAAAACAAGAGAATCACATGCATGTGCTATTTTGGTGGGACACCTGAGGCTCAATTACCTTTTACTATCAATTTAGCAAATAAAATTTTAGAAAAGATCGAAAAAACCGATATTAAGCGTAAATTTAGAGTGTGTTGGGAGTGGAATGGCAGCGGTAACACTGATCTGATTGAGGAGTGTATGGAAATTGCAATACGAACAGGAGGGAACATTAAATTTGATTTAAAAACTTTTCATGAAAAGTTAAATTATGCTTTATGCGGCGCTTCTAATAAGAAAACATTGGAAAATTTTAAATATCTGGCAGATAAATTTTTTGGAATACGAAAAGGAGTACCTGAAATGAGCGCTTGTACTCTTATGGTTCCTGGATATATTAATCACGATGAGGTAGAATTAATTGCTAAATATATTAGTTCAATAAATAAAAAAATTCCATATAGCCTTCTAGTATTCCATGGAGCCTACCAGATGAAAGATTTGCCTCTTACTTCAAGAGAGGAGGCAATCAAATGCTATAAGGTTGCAACACAGTATCTAAATAATGTTATTATAGGTAACAAGTTTCTCTTAGGATTTTATTAAATAAAATTGGAAAGCAGATTTTGGAAATACGATTAAAAATGAATGTTGATATAAGTTTTACAATACATATTTATCTCAAATTGATCCTATCAGCACATTTAAATACTTTCCTCTTTATATTATCACCTAGCGAAAGTTAAATCAAAGTTAATTAAATGTAAATATAAATTTTATAGGTATTTAATTAGTTACAATAATGAAAATGGAGCGTTCTAATAAGATTATTTTTGGAATCTCTTTAGCTTGTGTCTGTGCTCTATCTCTTCAGCTTTATCTATTCTTACCATCAGTCCCTCCTAATCTTGTCATAAGCAATGCTCCTCAATCGAGCCCATTAATGGGATACTTTAACCAAGATTATGAAGAATACGATATATTAAGCCAGTATGATTATATTATCTGTAAATTAAGATATAGGGAAAATTTAACGTTTATTAATGAAATTCAAGGTGGAGCTACCGCCTATTTAATACATACTTATAACAGCTTTAGACTCAATACTGATCAGTATTATTTACGGATTCTAAACCATATTTCTGTAACTTCATTAATAAGAATAGAGTCTTATTCACTGCAAAATGAGTCTTGGATATTCAATTCAACTAAATTTGAGTGGCATAATCCAGAACAATACAATATTTTCTTCCAATTATACCCATTATGGGATGATCAAAAATTTAACTCATTAGGTTTTGTAAATGATGACTTAAACATTAATAATTCCCTAATTGAAGAAAATCATAAATGGTTAGACTTAGGTTTTTCTGAAATCGGAGAATTCCAATCAATTCAAGGATATGGGCAGATTATAATTGAGTTAAGTAACACGAATGCTAAAAATGCATACTATGGTGTAGAGTCCATTTCAAACAATTCTAAGTTAATCCAATCTGTAGTAAAATTCATTATCAGAGATGAGGTGAGTTGGCAGAGATATGAAAATCATTTTTTCAAATGGACAACCTTACTTAAAAAGGTTTATTTTTTAGGTAATGGGATTTTAGAGGCTAATTCGGGAATTGAAAGTTCTACTGCAATCGATCTTTTACCTTATGCTTTTTAGGAAAACTCGCCGAAGTAATGAATAGCTGGGTCGTATCTCTTTCATTGATAATTTCGAATCCCTATGAAATTCTGTGGATATCTTAATGTAAAAGATAATATAGATCGAATTTCAAATATAGTTAACTTCAAAATAGTCTTAGCAAATTAGCTTTAATTCTCCAACAACTAAGTATGAAAATATTATCAATATAGACTGGTATGGTTTAATGGTTTATCCATGAATGTTATTACGCCCAATTGATCTTCTTTCTCAAACTTAACTTTAACCATATCTTCCAACTCACTTCTATCTTTCATGTAATGATTAGCTAGTTTAATAAAAAAATAATCATATTTAAAGGAGATCTTAATAATTAATTTACTATTTTAACATTGACCTTGAACAAGACAGAAGTTTAATCTAATAATTATTGGATAAGAATTAAAAATAAATTTGAAGCAAAAAAATATTTCAGAGCATTTCACTAGAAGAGTAATAAAATATTTATTTTAATAATAATTATCAATCCTACATTTCATAATTAGAATTAGTATTTTTTACTACATTTCATAATTAAAGGAGAACTTAGATAATTTGCAGAAAGCAAGGATTAGACTATCTAGCACTCAACTTGATGCTCTACTAACGGTGTGTGATCAAATCGAATCAGTATGCCAAAACCAAGGAATTCGTAAACAAGGACCTATTCCTCTTCCAACTAAACACCTAAGAGTGCCTGTTTTAAAAAACGTTAGCGGGCAGGGCACAAATATGTGGGCAAAATTCGAGATGCGTATACACAAGCGACTTTTTGAAATTATTGCAAATGAGCGATCTATGCATCTAATTATGAAGATTCAGATTCCAGAATCAGTTCTAGTAGAAATAGAGCTGATGTAATATTTGGGCTTTTGAATAATTATACTAATTTATTTAATAAATAGTATAATAAAAAATCTATTTATTGACTTGTTATAATATCTTTAATTCTCGGCTAATTCTAAATTAGTGTGATATTTTAGAATAGGATCCTTATATTCTCATTTCTCCTTTAAAATTCTCTTTAATCAGTCTCTTAATGAATTCCTGCTTTTCAGGGTTATGTTTTTTAATTTCGTGAAGTAAATCTTGACCTTCAGAATGATTAGGATCGATTTCGAGCAAATAATTGCAAAAATCTAATGCGGTAGGGTAAAATTGTAACTCATAACAATTTTTTGCAAGTTCTAAAAGAGTTTTTGTATCATAAGGGTTTTCCAAAACTACGGTATTAAGTCCTTGATTGAATCTTATATAGTTTTTAATAAATTTTCTAACTTTATCAGAGGGTTCAATAATGTTTTCATGCCCTTCACATGAAATATCAATATCGTATTTAAGCAATTTTTCCATTGAAATTATATAATCATCCAAATTACCGTCATTAATATTTATGGCAATTCCAGGAAGGTCTCCCCCAAAAAGTATTTTTTTCTCATCAATTTCTAAATGATATGCTACCGACCCTTTAGTATGTCCAGGTATATGAATACACCTAAATTCTAACTCTCCAAATTTTAAAATTTCATTATCCTTAACTTTATGGTCTATTTTAACGGATTCATAATGATAATCACCATAAAATTGTTCTACATACTGACCTGTTGGTTTTTGCTCGATTTGTGTAGCATCTAATTCATGAGCGTAGAATTTAATATTTTTATTAAACTCTTTTAAGGTTGAACAGGCTCCAAAATGATCAAGATGTCCATGAGTAATAAGACAATGCTTTAAATTTCCTAAATCAAAACCAAATTTTTTGATTTCTTGAAATGGTTCTTGATTAATTCCAGCATCTATTAGAATTAACCCCTCATTACTTTGTGAATCGACTAAATAGACACAACAATCTTGAGAATTTGGATTATATTCCTTAACAACATATAGGTGATCTGTGATTTTTTTCATAATTATTCTCTCAAATTTGAATCTTATAGAGTATGTAAATTATTAAAATTAACTGACATACTCAATCAAAAAAAGGTTTCAAGTACTTCATTTATAATATAAAACTCATATGGAATAATCTATCTCTTAAATTTGTATCTTTTAAATTTTAAATTATTCATACAATTATCAACATAATTTTAAATATCTGCAATTTATTATTTGCACTAAATTAATACATTATAGAGTTGAGATTTTATGGGAAAAGAAAAGGAAAAGGAGAAGGATAAAAAAGACAAGGATAAAGATAAAGACAAGGAGAAGGACAAAGAAAAAGATAAAGAAAAAAAAGATAAAGATAAGGAGAAGGCCAAAGAAAAAGATAAAGAAAAAAAAAATAAAGATAAAGACAAAGAGAAGGATAAAGAAAAAGATAAAGACAAGGAGAAAATTTCCGTAGATCAAGAATGGAAATTATCAATAAGTAAAAACCTTGATTCAATTACTCATGCCTATGAAAAAATAACCAACAAATTTAGAGATATTGATAATTATATCTTAAAGGATGCTAAATCAAAAGAAGAATTCATAGAAAAAGTGAAAAAGGTTATTGAAGATATGCCTGAAGCATCTCAAGAAATATTTTCCACCTTCTTAAAAACAATTGGTTAGCAAATTACATTTTTTTATATACTTTTTATTTAAAATCATGAGTAACTTAAATAAGGTAAACGGAACATCTGGGTTGAAAAATTTAGCAATTAGCAATTTCTCTTTTATATATATGCATTTTAATTCTATAATCATCTTATATATGATAGAATAATAATTGAAATTTCGAATTGTCATGACAGATTTTCATACAAAAACTTTCTATGGGAACAAAACCAGTGTTGTTATTAGTAGTCCCTCAAAAACTGTACCCTATATTTTTTTAAGCTGTCTTCATCGTAAAGAAGATGGTTCTTGGGAAAAAACTTTTGAAGGAGAGGGGAAAACTGTAAAATTATCTGTTGAGGAAATTATCTGTATCTTAGATGTGTTAAATAGAAAGAGTGCAAACTGGCGAGGGTATCATGTATTTAAGGATCGTAAAACAGAGATCTATGTAGGTTGGGAGGATGAAACTAGACAAGTTTTAAGAATAAAACTTGGAAATTATACGAAAAAATTGCGATTTCCCAATACTAACTTGTTAAATCTGCTCTTAGAGCATATCCTTGCTGAGAAAATTGAATTTGCAACAAGTGGTACCTTTGAAGTCAAGAAAGGAACGGAAATAGATGAAGAAAGGGAATATGGGCTTTTTACAGAACATATTACCTCACGAGATGGGCTTACAGTCGTAGAAACTACCGAATATGGTGTTTCTAGGGATACTTTGGAGCTTCAAGCTATAATAAAAGTTGAGAGTCCGAAAGCTCTTCTTATAACAATGGATAATGGTGATGAGTTTTGGATTCCAAAAAGTACCATCCACTCTTCTTACGATATCAATAACAAAACAGAAAAACAAAGTTTTATTGTTGATAAGTGGATAATCGAAAGGAATCAAATAATAAAATGATAATAGATAAAAAAGAACTAAGTCTTCTCCAACGGCCTACAATAGTCAACTCAATTCTATTAGTGGTTAGTTTAACTTTATTAATAACTAAAGTAATCTTTGCTTTAATTTCAAATAGTTTAGCGTTGATGGCTGATGCATTCGATAGTCTAACAGATATTGTAATGGCCTTAGTAGCTCTAATTGGGTTAATTTATTCAAATAAAAAACCAAATGAGAAGTTTCCTTATGGTTATTATAAAATTGAAAATATAATTAGTCTAATTATTGCTTTCTTTATTTTTATTACAGCCTACAATGTAATAAGCCAAGCTATAAATGATCTTTTCTCTTTTTTTATTGGAACCAAAAAAGCAATAGTTTTAACCCCGGAAATTATTATATTTCTAATTTCCTCTCTTTTAACTTCAATTATTTTAACTGTCTATTTGAAAATTGTAGGCAAAAGAATAGGCTCTCCTATAATCTTGTCCCAAGCGAGCGAAAAATTTTATGATAACTTTATTTCAGTATCAGTAATTATTGGTTTTATTGCTGTATTTTTCAATATCTCATTATTAGATTCTATTATAGGATTATTAATTGCTGTTTTTATTTTAAAGGGAGGTTATGATATATTTTTGCTCTCAACAAAAACTCTATTAGATGCAGTTATAGATTTTGAAAATAGAACAGAGCTATGTAATATATTTAATCAACATCCAAAAATTAAAAAAGTAGAAAAACTTGAAATCAGATCCTATGGTAAATATATAATGATTGAAGTTACAATCAGTTTAAATAAAGATCTTCATTTAAATCAAATTGAATCATTAAAAAGGATATTATCAAAGGAAATCACTACAAAATTTCCTCAGATTTTTAAGATTATCATTTTTAGCCAAACGCCTCAAATAAAAATTACTAAATTAGCGATCCCTTTAGAAAATAATGACGATTTAGAATCTAAAGTGTCTGATCATTTTGGAGACTCTCCCTTTTTTGCTATCGTAGAGATTAAAGGAGATAAAGATGATAAAAAATTAGAGGGATACATCATTATAACAAATAAATTTAAGAATGTTGAAAAAAGAAAAGGTATCTTAATCTCTGATTGGCTAGCCTCTGAAAAAGTTGACAAAGTATACTTAAAGAAGGAATTAAAAACCGGTCCTAAATTAATTTTTGAAAATAGCTTAATTCAAACAGAAGTTACAGTTTCTGATACATTAATCCAAATTATTAATATTGAACTTCAAATTAAACCGGCAATTTAATAATTAATTCAAATGCCAATTTTAATATTTAATGACCTTAAGACATATTTTATTTAAACGATTAATTATGGACTTTTTTAATAATATTCTTTCAACTAATCTTAACAGAGAAATTCTTCCCTTATAATTGAATATAGATAATTAGAAAGAATTTCGTGAAGGAGATTATCTTAAAGCAAAAAATTTATGAATATATCGTAAAAAAATTTTTAATGGAATATTTCCTTATCTTTTTGAAGAATATTGTTTGATTATAATGATGATACCAAGCATAATATAAGCGTGGCCGCTTATTTCCTTGCTCAAAAAGAGTTTTCTTATGATGATTTGTGTTGGATGTTAGCCGAAAGGCAACTATATCTCCAGAATAATTTTCAAAAGCCAGATGATATTTCTATCAGGGACCATGCAAGAAAAGTCTACCTTTCGGAGCCTTCTTATGAGGTACTCTGCTGGTTAATATCTGAAATAGATCTCATTTTAAAGATGACTAAGTTCAAAGGTAATAAGAAGCCATCTTTTATCCTTCCTTGATGAATTATGGAACTAACGATTGATTTTTTAAAAGATACAGCTCTGTGTATATATGATATTGTTAACCCCTTAATAGGAACGAAAGAAGGAGCAAATAAGTCTGATAAAGGGGCAGGAGGAGATTTATCAATGCAGATCGATTTAGTTGCTGAGAAGACTTTAATAGATATCCTTGAGCAAAATGAAATAGATACCTTATTAATTAGCGAAGAGATTGGAGAAAAATATATTGGAAGTAAAGAAAAAGCTATTGAAAACAAGAATATCTTAATTGTTGATCCTGTTGATGGATCAAATAATGCAATAAGAGGCATTCCTTATTGTTCATTCTCTATGGCTTATGCTATGGGAAAATATGTAAAAAATATAGTAAAGGCAGTAGTAGTTGATTTAAGCACAAAAGATCTTTATTGGGCAGTAAAAGGAGACGGATCTTTTTTCAATGATAAAAAGGTTCACGTTTCTAATTTAGATATTTATGATAATTGTTTCATTGAGCTGAATTTTTCAAAAAAAGATGTTTTTGCTCAAATCGAGAGATTGGGGCCAATAATTAGACGATTTCATCGCATAAGGGTATTAGGCAGCACTGCTCTAACATTATGTCAAATAGCCAAGGGAAGTATGGAAGCATTTATTAATTTAAGAGAATCCAATCGCTTAGTCGATGTAGCTGCGGGATTATTGATATTAAAAGAGGCAGGAGGGTGTATATTCTCGTTAGAAGGAAATGAAATAAATGAACCATTATCCATCGATTTAAAGTTTCCCTTTATAGCATCAAATAAAAATTTATCATCTTTTCTAAAGGACGAGTTAAATCGAAAATTCTAATAGGTTTATAATGATTTTAAACTATATTTTTAAACAAAAACGTTATTCTAAATTATATACAAAGTTACTGTATAAATCTTTATAAAGATACAAATAGAAATATGAATTGGAGGATTTTAAGTTTAGGTGTGCTAAATTTAAAAGCCATTTATCTAAACGGACCCCTCCATTAACAATGAGGGTACAACCCCTCAAACTTTTTTTTAATTAGCTGGGATTTTAATCGGATAATTCCCATACTTTCTACGAATGTTTTGCATTGCTTCAAATCTGTCGATAGTGACAGCCGGATTAATACTATGGCCTGATCCGAATATATAACCCCCTCCAGGGGCTAAATCTCGAATTAATCGTTTGGCATGTTCCTCAATCTCATGAATTTCACCAATCGCAAGTAAGATTGGGCTTAAATTTCCAGAAAAGGTTATCTTATCTCCATATTTTTCATTTAATTTGAATATGTCATATTCTGGGTTTGCTGTTGTTGATTCCACTGGATTAATAACATCTACCCCTGCCTTAATAATATCCTCGAATATTTCCATCAAATCTCCATCTGAGTGAAGCATTATCTTACAATCGTGCTTATGTGCTGCTTCGCAAATTCTTTTAAGCCATGGAAAGATATATTCTCGGTAAAGACTTGGCTTCATAAACAATCCATTTTTAAATCCATAATCATCCCACAATAGCACTATCTTAGCATCATTTTCGGCTAAAGTTTTAACTATTTCAAGAGTAAATAATCCTCTATCATCAAACACCTTTCGTATTTGCTTACTTTTAATTAACATTCTCGAAAAATTCTCTAACCCAAATCCCTCCCATGTGCATTCCATTAGTGAACCTGTAGCTGGAATTGAAAAAATTTCGTCACCTAAATCTTTTTGAACTTTTCGCCCTTCGAAAAATTGTTCTAACCTAGTGCTTAAGTTTGGATCTGGTTGTTCCCAACTCTCATAATCTTCAAAACTTTTAAAATGTCCTCCAAAATAAGTTGTTAATTGTGTACCATCTTTATATTGCTCGAATTTCATGATTCTCCCATATTCATCTATAAATCCCTCCCCTCTTTTCAAGAATTTTCGGGGAAATAGAGAGACTAAGCTAGGTGCTAAATCTATCCCAATTCGTCTTAAAAGTTCGTAGTATAACTTATAACCTCTTCCACTTGTTTGATTTAGTCCATAATATTTCATAATTGCGTTGTTTGTAAAGGCACTTTCAAATGCTGGAACTTTATCAGGTTCCTCATGATTAATTGCTTTAAGAATTCGTTCAGGTGCTTTCAATTTTATACCGTTAATTATTAAATTAAATTCAAGATTTTGAAATACTGAATATAATTTAAAATAAAAAAATATTCATAATTTTATAAAATTCTCTAAAATTGAACCATGGAAATTCCGAACAGATTAACAAGAGATTTTTTTAAAAAAGATACGGTAACTGTTGCCAAAGAGCTATTAGGCAAATATTTAGTAAGGATCTTGAATAAAGAGACTTTGGTTGGTAAAATAATTGAAGTTGAGGCATACTTAGGCACAATAGATAAAGCAAGCCATTGTTATAACAATAAAAAGACCGAGAAAACAAAAATTATGTATATGCAACCCGGGTCTCTTTATGTTTATTATATTTATGGCAAGTACTATTGTCTTAATGTAATTACAGAGCCGGAAGGAATACCTTGTGCGGTGTTTATCCGAAAACTTTATCCAATATTTGGCATAGAAGTTATGAAAGAGTTAAGAAACGTTAAAATTGGAAAGAATTATAAAAATCTTATAGATGGACCAAGTAAATTATGTATGGGATTTAATATCACAAAGGATGAATTTAATGGAACGGATTCTGTTTCTCCAGATTCAACTCTTTTTTTTACTCAAGGAGAACAAATAGATAAAAACACTATTATGTTTAATAAAAGAATTGGTATTGAATACGCTGAAGAGGATAAGGATAAACTTCTTCGATTCTCAATAAAAAATACTTAATAAACTTATTCAATCTATTTTTTTATTTTAATAATTGATTTTAAAATAATATAGAGATATTAGTTTCCTATTTCTTTATAGTTATGAATAAATTAATATAATCAAAATGTAATTGAAAATTAACATATATCACTAACTAATGATTGGTTTTATTTTATGGTTAAAGATACATTAAAATTCTTTCATGCTTATATTAATGAGATGATTGAAGTTGGAGGAGAAAATCTACCAAGAGCAGTAAGTACTAAATTAGGGGCTAAATTAGCGGGAATTTATAAAAGAAAAGGGATAAAGGATTTAGATTTAGCATTAAAAACTGCATATAAAGCTTTAGGTGCCGCAACTAAAATAAACTATATAGACGCATCAACAATTTCCGTCAAACTCAAACATTCTAATAAATTTTGTCCTATAGGCGGAAAAAAAAATCCTAATCAGGCGGAAACGATTCACAATAGCATCTGTTTTCCCTATACCAAGAGCTTCCTCGCTAATTTATTTCCAGAATACTCTTTTGATGCTGAAATAAATAAGTGCATTTTAACAAACAGTAATTCTCACTGTGAATATCTTCTAAAAGTAAAAACAAAATAATATTGAGTTTATTAAACTTTTTTTTAAAAACCTGAACCTCGATTTCAATCCTACTGATATGACCAATGATATTATACCTCTCCACGCCAAGCACCTGAAAGCGTAAGCACCTCTACTTACGGTTGCTCCCTCCCGGGCCTGACCGGGTTTGTAATTATGGGCTTGTATATTCCCTACAGAATATACTGCTCAAGCGCCCACCGATCAGGGTGACGCTTCGACGAGACATAATAATGGATACCAATACTCATGAAACCTGAATTCAGGCAATTTCCGCTATGAGGATTTTACGGTCCGTCCAGCATGGGACTTCAGACTTTCCCCAAATAGTCCAAATTTTAATAGTAAACAAAACAATTAAAACGTTATGCTATGATTTTGATGTAAAAATTATAAAATAAGGACAAAAGAGGGAAATAAACTTCCATGTATTAATTATCGGAAAGATGAAATAGATCAAATCACTTATGCAAACTATACCTAATAAAATTAAAAAAAGAACTTTAATCTTAAAATGGTAAGAGAACGCATAATTTGGCAACTTTTTGGGAAGCGATTGGTGAGTTATAAAAAGCTTGAAAATGGAGAAGTAGTAAGCACTGGATTTTTGAACCCACTTATAGACAGATTTCGCTTAATAACTATGATTATTGCCCAGGCTAAATTTTATAAAAATTATAATTTGGGTCAATGGCGTGGAAAAAGAGTAGCGAATACATTCTCCCCTCCTATAGGTAGTGGAGCTATGTTCAGAGCTATAAAGAATGTAATTCGAGGAAGAATATTAAGACATGTTAGGCCTATTGCGTTAACATTTGCGGTTACTTATAAATGCCAATGTAACTGTGTTCATTGTAGTGCAGGAAAGCATAAAAAAGTGAATACTCCCGAATTAAGTACAGAAGAAGCAAAAAAAGTGATTGAAGAGAGTCAAAAGCTAGGTATATCAATCTTAGCTTTTACAGGTGGGGAACCTTTATTACGCCAAGACATTTTTGAGTTAATCTCACATGTCAATCAAAAAAAGTCAGTTCCGATACTATTCACTAATGGTCTACTTCTTACTCAAGATAATGTAGATAAATTGTCTAAGGCGGGATTATACTCACTCTTTGTAAGTATCGACAGTCCGGTTCCAGATGAACATGACAAATTACGAGGTGTAACAGGTCTTTTTGAAGCAGCAATAAAAGGAATTAAACGGGCGAAAGAGAAAGGAATATTTGTTGGATTTTCATCTTATGCTACTCAATCCTCTACTAAAGAGGGTAAGTATAAAGAAATTCATGAACTCGCAAAAACACTGGGATTACATAATGTAATGTTATTTGATGGAGTTCCAACAGGAAAAATCTTAAAAGATACGAGTGAACTTCTAACAATGGAGCAACGTGAAGAAATTCGTGAATATTCTTCATATATAAATAAAAACCAAATAATTCCTCCTCTCTCTTCACAATCTTGGCAAAATTCTATTGAATCTTATCTTGCAGGTGTTGGATGTTTAGCAGCATATATCCAATATTATATTTCAGCATATGGAGAGGTGACTCCTTGTGATTTTACCCCTTTATCTTTTGGGAATATTCGAGATATGCCTTTGAAAAAAATTTGGAAAATAATGATCCATCATCCTGCTTATAAACATCGTGTTACATCCTGTCGGATGCAGAATGCGAAATTTCGCCATTTTTATATTGATCCCATACCAGATGATGCCCCCCTTCCTTATGACATCACACAACTCCCACGTGTAGATTATCGAAAAGAAGAAATTACTAGCTAATTCTAAAGTAAACCAATTTAGGAATTTAAAATTAAATTTGCTCGGAATCATAATACTTCTTATCTAATAATACTCGTCATAAAGGAAGTATTACTTATTAGGAACTATTTTTAAAAAAATTTTGTTGAACATGTCATTTTCAGTTTCTCGCCAAGTTTCATAACCACTGATGTCCTGAGGATATTGTAAATAATGTTGATTAAATTGTTTCATCTGCTTGAAAAGATAGTTTAATTTAAGCAGCAACTTAGGCCTAGATATTCCCTTAGATACTTTTAATGCCATTTGTTTGATCGATGGGGAGATTTTTTTACCATAATACATTTGTGTGAGCTCACTATCATCAATTAATTTCTTTTTCACTATATAATTAAAATCATTTGTCGAGGTGTGCTGCAAGAGAAGTCGAGCAATATCATTAGTTGCGTGTCCTATCCCAAAATCCTTCATCAGAAGACAATTGTATTCCCATAATTGACGTAATGAATAATCCTCAGCTTCAACTGCTTTTTTAGCAATCATGGCAGCATAATAACCCGCTTTCATTCCAGTATGAATTCCTCCACCACTAGATGTATTGACATGGCACCCTGCATCTCCTATAAACATGATACCATTGTCAGCACATGAAGGCAGAGGTCTTCTTATAGGAACGAGATCTCCCTTTGACGATAATATTTTATAATTCCTTTTGCCTAAAAATTTATTTAAAACAAAATCCCGATAAATGTGCTTTAAATCACTTTTTCGATGCAAGAAAACACCTACCCCTAGGTTGGCTACTGTGTCTGATTTGGGAAAGTACCAGAAATAGCCTCCAGGAACATTATCGGGATCAAGCACCACAGTTAAAGAATCTGTGGCCAAGTTTGGATGCAAATTATCTTCAAATTGAATGATTTCCCTATAACAAATAACCAAATCATCTTTTGAGATTTCATTTTGTATAATATCGCTTTTGATTTTTTTCCGTACAATAGAATGAGCTCCACTGCCATCAATTACAATTTTAGCGTTTATGGTCACTTTTTCCCTAGATTTTAATCTAACCATAACTCCATTAACGTTACCATTTTTATAAGTCAGATCCATGACCTTAGAGTCATCTAAAAATTCTGTTACTCCTGAATCAAGTGCATCCTTCAACAATTTTTGTCCAAATTGTAATCTATCAACCAAGTAAATGGGTATTTTAATTGTAAGATGATGTTGAAGATTCGAGCCATAAAACTTGATTGTTTTCTTCATGCTTAGTATTTCGTTTCCTTGAGGGGGATTCATCTTTAAAAAATCAAAAATGGAAGCTAAAACCACATCTCCGCACACTTTATTACCGATCTCCCCTTTATTATTTGCATCAATTAAGCATACCTTCAATCCATGTGACGCAGCAAATCGGGCAGCAATTGTACTTGATGTTCCGGCGCCTACGATAACTATATCATAAGAATTCATTTCATATTTCACCCTATTTTTTCATAAGGGTAGTATTCAAACTCGTACATTTTTATTATTTCCAACTCGTTTGAATAGGAGCTATTTCCCTTATCTTTTTGTGAAAATGAACTTATAAATAAAAATCTAATGTTCAATATAACCTTTAAACAAAATAAAAAAAAAATATTTTGTAGTTTATTCTATTTTTCTATTTACATTACGTCTCAAGATATTGATAAATTCTTTTGTATCGGGAAAAACGTAAGTAAATTCACCGCCATCATCATCTATAATGACTTCTTTGAAAAATTTGCCTTCCACTTTAGTTTTCATATCATTTAAGATCATAAACTTATAAATCAAAACGCAATTCAAAAAATAACATGATATGCTAATATTATCTTAAAGTTTATGTCAAAATGAAAATTAGTTATCATAATATATTTTAAATCCAAAAAGATGAGAAGAATGAAAGAAGAAATAGTATATATTAAAGCAGATAAGCTTGAAAACTTTATGTGTGACGTTTTTTCTAATCTTGGCGTACCTAAAGAAGATGCAAAAATCATTGCTGAGGTGTTAATTACTTCTGATTTAAGAGGAATTGAATCCCATGGTGTACAACGATGTAAAATGTATTACGACAGAATTAAGCAAAGAATATATGAAGTAAATACAAAAATTGATGTAATTAAGGATGGACCAACCACAGCATTATGGGATGGTAATTGTGGGATGGGTCATGTTATAGCGTATAAAGCTATGAAAACAGCAATTGAAAAAGCAAAGAAGTATGGTTTGGGTGCTGTTGCTGTGCGTAATTCCACACATTTTGGCATCGCAGGTTTTTATAGTCTAATGGCAATCAAAGAAGGAATGATTGGTTTAACTGTGACCAATGCAAGACCTTCTATTCCTCCTACTTTTGGAGTTGAACCTTTGCTTGGAACAAATCCATTGACAGTGGGAGCACCAACTGATGAAGCATTTCCTTTTCTTATAGATTGTGCTACATCAATTATACAGAGAGGAAAAGTGGAGGTTTATGATCGAATAAATAAATCATTACCTGAAAATACTGTAATTAATGATAAAGGAGAAACTATGACTAACCCTGGTAAAGTTTTGGAACAAATGTTGCAAGGAAAGGCAGCCCTTCTTCCACTTGGAGGTAAAGGGGAAGATACAGCAGGTTATAAAGGGTATGGATATGCAACATTAGTCGAATTACTATCTGCTGCGTTACAAGATGGTATTTATTTAAGAGATACTTTAGGTCTTGTAGAGAATGGTAAGAAAAGATTAAAAGTAGGGCACTTTTTTCTGGCAATCAATATTGAAAATTTTGCGGGATTAAATGCATTTAAAAATACTGCTGGAAACATAATGAGAGGTCTAAGGAGTTCTCAAAAAGTACCTGGTGAAGAAAGGATTTATACAGCAGGTGAGAAAGAATATATTGCTGCAAAAGAACGTGATAATATTGGCATCCCATTAAATAAGAGCTTACAAGAAGACATAATAATAATGAAGAACGAGTTAGGATTAAATAACTATAAATTCGAATTTGAATAACGATACTCAAATTATTAATTTAATTTTTCCTTAAATATTTTTAATATTCTGTTTAATCTTGTTTATTTCACTAATTTTAAACTTATATTAAATATGATTTTAATTAAATAGGACAATATCTAAAGAAATATATCACTTAACTTTTGAGAATTAAAATGGTTGAAAAAGTATCGATTAAACCAACTAAAACAGACCAATCTATCTCAGATAATTTAATTTTCATAGATGCTGCTATTCTTAAAAGCTTTGTAAGAGATATATTTATAAAGTTAAAAGTTCCATCTAAGGATGCAGAAATTATAGCGGACGTATTAGTATTATCTGATTTAAGAGGTATCGATTCACATGGCATTCAGAGATGTAAAATGTATTATGATAGAATAAAACAAGGGATATACAATCCTAAAACTGATATAGAAATTATTAAAGATCAAGGCGCAACTGCAGTTATTGATGGAAAATGTGGGATGGGCCAAATAATTGCATATAAAGCCATGAAATTAGCAATAGAGAAAGCTAAAAAGTTCGGTGTTGGGGCAGTGGCTGTTAGAAACTCTACTCATTTTGGATTTGCAGGCTATTATTCTCTAATGGCAATAAGAGAAGGAATGATTGGTTTTACAACAACTAATGCTCGACCTGCAGTTCCTCCAACTTTTGGAGTAGAACCGATGCTTGGAACAAACCCATTGACATATGGTGCCCCTACTGATGAAGAGTTTCCCTTTATAATAGATTGTGCTACATCTATAATTCAGAGAGGAAAAGTAGAAGTTTATAATCGTATTCATAAACCATTGCCTAATGGTGTAATAATAACAAAAAATGGAAATAGTGAGACTGACCCTGAGGGAGTATTGCATGATTTAGGGGAAAGAACTGCCGCACTTTTACCACTGGGTGGTAAAGGTGAGTCCACATCTGGGTATAAAGGTTATGGGTATGCAACATTTGCAGAAATTTTATCAGCAGCACTTCAAGATGGAGTATATCTTAAAGATACTGCAGGAGTTATGGAAAATGGGCAAACAAAACTTAAAGTTGGACATTTCTTTTTAGCAATTAATATAAAGAACTTTGTACCATTAGATAGATTTCAAATTATTACAGGAAATATAATGCGTGAGTTACGTAGCTCCAAAAAAGCTCCGGGAGCAGAAAGGATTTATACCGCCGGTGAAAAAGAATATATTGACACACAACAAAGGTTAGAAACGGGTATTCCATTAACCAAGAGCGTTCAAGAAGATATTAAAATTATGCAACAAGAATTAAATTTATACCAATATAAATTTGCATTTTAATCTCAAACTAAAAAATGATTCCATTAGTTCTGCCTTGCACCGGCTCAGAATGAAGAATTATTTCAGTTAGATTTTCATTCTTAAGAATTTGTTTTAACTGTTTTTCTAAATTAGTTATTATGTTATGGACTAATGAGATATTTAAAAAGCCATCAAAAAAAACATGTAGTTCAAGTACGCAAAACTCTAAAGCCGTCCAAAATTCCAATCCATGATAACCCTTAACTTCGGGAACTTTTTTTAATTCTTTTTCAATTATCGTTTGGATTTCTTTCTTTTTTTCTGGTTCAATTGGAGTACATATTAATTGATCACCTACCATTTTCTTAGCTCTTGTCTCTGATTCTATATGGGTTATGATACGGGAAATATAGGGAACTTGTTCTTTTAATTGGTTTTCAAATTTAGTAATCGTATCATGAGCATCTTTAAGGGATAAATTTTCATCTACAAGAATAGCTAAAGAGAGAAAATAGTCACTCTCAATCCTAAAGATACTTAAATCTCGAAATTCTATAATCTCATTAAATTCACTTTTTATCGAGCCTAATAAATTTAATATTTCTTCTCCTAAAGATGATTCACCACTTAAGGGATTCATTTCTACAATACATTCTACATCATAGGATGAAAAGATTTTCTTACTTAATGCATGTATCGCCTTATCTATTTCATCTGCATGAGCTATAGATATATGATCTTCAACTGATAAATGTATTTCTAAAAATAAAACATTTCCACTCACTCTTACCTTTAAATCCTCTACGGCATTAACATGCTCAAGATTGAAAATATTCTGACGCATCTCTTCTAAAATTAGAGAACTTATCGGATTAACATCAATTAAATTTTCAATTCCTTCTTTTGAAAGTTTAATTGAACTAAATATTATCCATAGAGATAATAAAAGGCTGAAAATTGGATCAAAAAACTTAAAACCAAAAAAAATGGCAAATAGAAAATTAATTATAACTACTATTGCCCTAAGTGAATCTTGGAATAAATTTAGGCCTTGGATCCTAAGTGTAAGGCTATTTCGTTTTCTTCCTTGCCAAATTAGAATTCTTGAAAAAATTAAGTTTACGATAAATGATATACTTAACAAAAAGAAGCCAATATCAGGATTCATAACAGTATATGTTGCAGTTATGATAGTTAGAATTGCTAAATAAACTATAAAGGAGTAAAGAATAACTAAAACCACGCCTTGAATCATTGCTCCAATTGAATCAATTTTTGCATGCCCATACATGTGTTCATAATCAGCAGGTTTTTGACTTATATATAAAGAATACATTGTTAGGGATACAAAAAAAATGTCTGTTAATGTGTCCACTGTCTCAGAAAGGAAACTAAGGCTGCCTGTTAAAATAACTCCCAATAATTTTATACTTGATTGAAATAAAATTATTAGTATAGCAGCAATTCCAAATTTAACCTTGATATCCATATTACGTTAAATAAATATTGCGTGATTAAAATTTCAAAAGGAATAGTAAAAAATAAACTTATTTATCGAAAATGAACATTAAAATAAAAAAAAGAGAAATTATTTCTTATTAAATAACTAAATAACATGTCTTGGAACGTCTATTTTTAGATTAGAGATTGGATAAGAAGAACAAGGATGAAAAAAATTATATTTCTTATCTGCTGAGCGTCTCCAATCAGAAATTGGACTAACATAGATATTTCCAGAAATTAGATGTGATCGACAAAATCCACACTCTCCAGAACGGCATTTTGAAGGTGGAGTTAGATTTGCTCTTTCTAATGCAACCAACACTGATTCTGTAGCTAATGAAGGAATCTTTTTGGTTACATTTCCCATGATGACTTCTAATTCAAATGACTTTTCAGCTAAATCTTGCGGAAAATCGGGATAATTGATAATGTCTTTTATTTCACCAAACGCTTCTCTGCGGATTTGCTTTTTGGGAAGATTAAATCTTTGCAACTCTTTTTCAACAAAATTGTACATAACCTGAGGGCCACATATGAAGAACGAGGAATTTGACACAGTACTATATTTTTCTATTATATCCGCGGTAATAAAACCAAGCTCACAACCCTCTAAGCTAATTTCTTCACAACTTAGAATATATACTACCTTAATTTTTTCAGGATTTTGACTTTCTATATTTTTAAACTCATTAAAGTATATAATATCCTTTTGATCACTACTGCCATAAAGGATAGTTAATTTAGCATCAATTGTATTATCAATAATCGATTTTGCAATTGATCTAAAAGGAGTAATGCCCGACCCTCCTGCTATTCCTACAATTTGTTTCGAATCTCGAAGCGGGTCATAAAAGAAAAAGCCCTCTGGACCTGAACTAATTATTTTAGTACCAACTTTCCAATTATCCCAGATATGATGCGTTAAGAAACCATGTTCTTCCTTTTTAATAGTTATTTCATAAAAACCCTTAAGTGCTTCATTGGGTGAAGATGCAATCGAGTAGGGGCGTGTGATAATTACTCCGTTTACTTCTACTTTTAAACTTAAATATTGTCCCGGTCGAAAATAGGCTAATTGTTTTGTAGTTGATGCTGGATCTGCAACTAGTTTAAATGTTTTTGTTGTTTTTGTTTCATCTCTGATTTCGCTTATAATCAAAAAAAGGCGTTCAGGGTGTAGAGTCCTAGCAAGTTCATTAATTGGATCTGATGTAATAGGCTTACTAGATGCCTTCTCAATTCTTTTTTTTCTTTCTGACACTAATTTGGTGAATGCAATTATATCCTTGCTTGGACTTTTAGAATTAACAGTAATAATAAACTTTTCATTCTCATTTTTATTCATCTTAATCATCTCTCTTCATTAATTTTGCTAAAGTTAGCATTGCAGCTAAATTTCCAGAAGCAAGAGATGAACTATATCCATGCGCATTTCTCCAAAACCCTCCACAAAATTCAAGACCATTAATATAGTTATCCTCATTCATCATCATAAAACGAGGCAAAAGAGAATCCCAGGATTCTAATTCATATCCATATATTACCCCATTATAAGTTCTTGTATATCGTGCAAACGTGATGGGCGTTGCTACTTCAATCTCTTCTATATGATCGTTAATTTTTATGTTTGTAGCCCTCTCGAATTGATCAATTAATTCCGTGGCTATTTTATTTTTAATTTCCACATAATCCTCTTGTTTAACCTCGTACCAAACTTCGGGACGAAATAGGGTGGTAATATACAAAATACTTGTACCCGGAGGAGAACATTCGGGATTAGCAACATTTAAGCACACAGTAGCTTGGCCTAAGGGTGCTTTTAATTTGCTCCAAGATTCATAAATCTTTCCTGTATTAGCAGTTTCCATAATAAAATAGCTATACTCGTTAAAACCTAGTTCTTCTGGTGAAGCGTTTAACCCTAGGTAAACAACAAAAGCACTAAGACCATGTATTCTAGCATTTACGTCTTTGTATGCAATCTCTGGTACTTCAGATTTAGGATAAATAAGGTTATTATAGACTAAAGTAGGAGAAATGTTCGCAATCACATGATTTGTATTAATTTTATCCCCTTTTGAGGTTTCTATTCCTTTAACCTTTCCATCTTTTACTAAAATTTTTTCTACTCTAGTATTATATAAAATTTTTCCTCCTAATTCTCGAATTCTTAAATCTAAAGCGGAAGTAAATTCATTTGAACGCTTTCTGGGGATATAAGCCCCCCTTGAAAAGTAGCTATTTAACATCATCGCAAAAATAGTAAAATTGATTCGATTAAGAGGTAATCCTAAATAACACCAATAAGCACTCATAATATCTATTGCTTTTTGTGGTATATCTAATGCGAGTTGAACTTCAGAAGCGGAATATGCCGCGGTTCTTAGAAAGTTAGTAAATTCTTTGAAAAGGACTGATTGATCTGGTTTTCCTTTCATTTTTCCTATATAATCAAAAGCTGCATTGCATTCTTCTGCAATTTGAAAGAAATTATTTAATCCTTCCCTGCTCCCTGGTACTGCTTTTTCAATTGCGCTTACAAAATTTTCAATTCCAAAAGGTAAAGTTATATCAATTTCTTCACCTTTTTGAGTAATAATTAGGCGGTATGCTTCAGGAATTGGAATAAATTCGATTTCTAATCCATATTTACCTTCAAGTAAATTTCTTACACCACCCTTATTGTCATCTGGACCCCAAGAATTTAATTCATGAAGTGAGGTCTCGAATTCAAATCTTCCCCTGACAAAACTAGTTGCGAATCCTCCTGGAAGATTATGCTGCTCTATTAATAACACCTTAATTCCTTGTCTTGCGAGATCCGTTGTAGCAGTTAGACCACCATTTCCTGCTCCAATAACAACAACATCATATGATTCTTCTACTTTTTGATTAGTATTCAACATAAAATCCAACTATTTCCTAAATTAGATGTATATTAAAAACTGCATCAATTAATATTTAATAATTATTAAATCTAGAAATAATTAATTAATTTTTTTTGTATGAATAAAATAAATTCAGAGAGAGTCAAATGGATGATTTAGAAGTTGATAAAAAGATAGAAAATTTCAAAGAACAACTAAACCTTCTTGCAATGATATTCGATACGCGGAGAAAGATGCGTCGAGAAATTTATAATGAAAAAACCGGATTCGTATTTAATGCTAAATACCAATTTACTACTAAAGATGATAAAGTTAATGTGTATGTTATTTTTAAGGATGGAAAAATGTCGGTAGCTGAAGGCAAAATTGATGATCCAAATATTACTATTTACTACAAAGATAAAGAGACATTAGCTAACCTTTATGATAAGAGCGCTGAGGAATCACTTGATTATTTGCTTACAAATGAAATGGGATACATTGGAAATATGTCCTATCTTACAAAATTTTCTTATCTCACTTCGTTAGTAATGGGGGCTAAAATAAAGGATTATAAAGGTTCAGAAAATCGATTAATTTATCCTATCGAGGATATCGACACTGGAGAGAGAAGTAGGAAAATCTTAAATGAAAGTTTAAATCGTAAGATTGACAACGTTCAAGTTTTAGAAGATCCATATTTAGCAAAATATTCATTAAATGATTTCCCTCGTTTAAAATATTTAAAAAATAGACGTTTTGCTTTAAAACCGGCTATTTGTGTGGAACGGGCAAAATTGGTAACTGAATATCATAGAGAAAATGGATTTGAGGTAGACAAACAAGAAAATCCTTTCGATGCTGAATTACGTCAAGCAGGAGCGGTGAATTATATTATGACTAATAAAAAACCCATTATTCATGATAAACATTTAATTGCAGGATCTACAACTTCAAAAGAAGTAGGGATTCCCATTTATCCAGAGCTCATTGGAACTGCAATCTGGCCGGAATTAAAAACTATTTGTGATCGAGAGCTTAACCCGAATGATATTTCCGAAAACGATGCTGACATTTTAAGTTTAGAAGTCTTTCCTTATTGGATGGAAAGAAATGTTAGAGAGTACTGCAGAACAAAATATAATAATGCAAAATCGCAGCAATTAGAGGAAGGCTGGGTTTTCTATTTCATGATGAAGAATAATGCAATCAGTCATACCGTTCCGGGATTTCCTATAATCGTTAATGAAGGCCTTGAAAGTATAAAAAATAAGGCAATAAAATTGGAAAATGAGGCAAGTTCACCTGAAAAAAAGAATTTCTACAAAGCTATACAAATAGCAGTTGATGGAGTTTTTTCTTATTCACAAAACTTGAGCAAAGAAGCATCAAGACTTGCTGCATTATTGGATGATAGTAATCCCGAGCAAGCTAAACGCAAAGAAGAATTAATTACACTATCGAAAATATGTGAAAAAGTACCTGCTAAACCCGCAGAATCTTTGCATGAAGCTATTCAATCAATTTGGACGAGTTTTGTATGTTTACATTGCGAAAATGCTAATTCAGCGCTCTCTATAGGCCGTCTTGATCAAATTTTACAACCTTTCTTCTTAAAAGAGATTGCGAGTTGTTCAAATACTCAAGAACGAGAAAAGGTTATAAAAAACGCTATAGAACTTGTAGGAAGTCTTTTTATTAGGATTAATGATCATGATCCCTTAATGCCGAATGTAGGTTGGAAATTATTTGGAGGTAGTTCCTCTGATGATACAGTAACAGTGGGTGGTATTGATAAGAAAGGAAATAATGCTGTGAATGATATGAGTTTCATCATTTTGAAAACAAATGAAATGCTTGGCTTTCAAGATCCCAATATGAATGCCAGATATTATTCTGGAATTAATTCAAAAGAATATCTAAAGCGTTTATGTGAAGTTAATGTAAATATGGGGGCTTCACCTAGCATCCATAATGATAGAACCATGATTGAAGCTCTAGTTCATGAAGGTTTTTCGCTTGAAGATGCTCGGGATTGGGCTGCTACGGGATGCGTAGAACCTACGATCGTTGGCAAACATTATGGTCATACTAATTGTATGCTTCTAAATCTTGTAGCTCCTTTAGAGATGACACTTAACAATGGCGTTATACCCCTTACTGGTGAATTAGTTGGTCCTAAAACAGGAGACGTTAAAACCTCCTTCCCCAGTTTCGAAGATTTCCTAAATGCTTACAAAACACAACTCAAATACTTAGCAGAAAAATCAATTGAAATTAATAACTATCTTGGAGAAACTCATAAGCATGTACATCCTACACCTTTATTATCCGCATTTTATAAAGGGCCTTTTGAAAAAGGAAAAGATCTTATTCAGGGTGGCGCTATTTATAACACTTCAGGAGTAGCACTTGTGGCTTTAACAGATGTTGTAGATAGCTTATTAGTAATACATGATCTTATATATAACAAAAAAGTTTTGGATTTTAGAACGTTAATGGATGCAATCCAAAATGATTTCAACAATGGTTATGCCACTATTCTTAATAAAATAGAACAAGTTCCAAAATTTGGTACTGGTGAATTAGGAACTGTGGAATTAGCTCAAGATCTCATCAATTTTTGCTATGATCTTTACAATTCTGCTCAAAATTATAGGGGTGGTAAATATCTTGTGGGTTATTGGTCTATTAGTTATCATACAGGATTCGGAATGTTAACTGGGGCGTTACCTTCAGGGAGGAAAAAAGGAAAAGCTTTAACACCCGGATTAACTCCAGCTCCTGGTACTACTGATATTCTCTTACCAAGTATTCAGAGTGTAGCAGCGCTAGATTATTTAAAAATGGCCAATAATGCGTCCTACAATGTAAAATTAGTACCTCATCCTGGTGATTCACATGAAGAAACGTTAAACCTTTTCACGAGTTATGTTCAAAGTTTCTTTGATTTAAATGGAATGCAATGGCAATTCAATGTTATTTCTTCAGATACACTTAGGGACGCCATGGAACATCCTATTGATTATCGCTGGCTTTTAGTAAGAGTTTCTGGATATAACGCCTATTTCACGAAATTAAATAAAAATATGCAATTGGAAATTATTGAACGCCATGAATATAATTCTAGAGCATGAAAATAAAATATATTTATTTAAATATTGCGATTACATTTTTTTTCTTTATTTCTTTAATATTTATTGTTTTGAATGCTTTAAAAATGAATGAAAAACCACTAATCGTTGACATTAAAAGAAATGCATTAGATGATGGTCCTGGTATAAGAACTTTAATCTTCTTTAAAGGGTGTCCTCTATCTTGTGTATGGTGTCAGAATCCTGAAGCTAAATCTCCATTCAGGGAGATCTCTTTTGATAAGGCTTTTTGTGTTGAATGCGGAACTTGTAAAAATGTATGTAAAGAGAATGCAATTCAATTTGAGAACAAATATCGTATTGACCGGCATGTTTGTAATCTTTGTGGTAAATGTATAGAAATGTGCCCAAATGAGGCATTAAAACTAGTAGGCAAATTTTATACAATTGAAGAGTTATTAACAATCATTTTAAAGGATAAGATTTTTTACGATAATTCTGGTGGAGGGGTTACCCTTTCTGGAGGAGAGCCGCTTTATCATATTAAATATATTCATAAGCTTTTAAAAGCATTAAAGGATAAAAATATCCACATTTGTATAGAGACAAGTGGTTTCTTTAAACTTTCAGAATTTGAAAAATTTATTTTACCGTTTACAGACTTAATTTATTTTGACTTAAAAATTTACAATCCAAGTATACATCTTCGTTATTGCCACGTTTCAAATGAGAACATCTTAGATAATTTTAAACATATTGTAAATACCACAGCAGTTGAGGTATTACCACGAATCCCTCTAATACCGGGTATAACAGATACAGATGAGAATTTACATAGCTTAGCAAATTATCTGAAATCCTTACAAATTAAAAAGGTTGGATTATTACCCTATAATCCATTATGGCTTGATAAATCTGAAAAATTAGGGTTCACTTCTGAATATACTTATAAAAATAATATATCGCAAGATCAAAAACAACGAATAAAGAATCTGTTTTCTGAATTTGAGTTTAAATCTTTTTGATCTACTTAATAATTCTTTTTAAAAATTGGTCTACTGAAGCAATAACAAGGAAAATTCCATTTAAAATATTAAATAATACAAATATCAACTCTTTTTCTAAAAAAAACTAAAAAGGGAGATTTTAATATTTAAAATTTTATTTAAAAAAAAGGAACTGGAAAAATCACGCTAAACATTATTGATAATATATAAATTAATAAACTAGCATGATATAGAGGTAATAGTTTAAGTGCTGTAGTTGGGGTTTGATTCTTAAAAAGAATTATATTTCCTGACACTAGTATAATGAAAACAAGAATAAAACCGATTAATGCAATGAATCCTAATTTAAAAAGGAGAAGCAATATGGCGAATATAATGTTACTAATAGTAAAGCATGCAATCCATTTTACATTGCCTTTGATACCATATAAAACCGTAACAGTTTTTAGGTTTTTTGTCTGATCATTTTCATAATCTGCCAAATCATTGACTCCAAGATGAGCTTGTGCCCAAGGATAGAGAAAGAGTATAAGAAAGATGATAGTTATGGAAAATTGACCATAACATAAATATCCAGCAACAGGAAATACAGTTAAATCTGTTCTTCCTAAAAGTTGAGCGATTGGATATTTTTGGTTATTCTTTTTCTTTGCATAAAAAGTTTCGACAGAATATGCATAAACCATAATTATATATATGTAAAGATTGTTGGGAAAGGGTAAAGTAGCGATAAGGGCAACTGAAATAGCTAGAAGGACCAAAAATACTATTAAAGCTTCTTTAAAAGAAATGATACCAGCAGGTAAAGGCCTTTCTTTAAATGGTCTCCAATATTTGGTGTAACTATTTTCATTTACTAGCTTATCAACGTCCTTATCGATGAGGTCATTAAGAACCATTCCTGCTTCAAATCCAAATAACCCTATGAAAAATACAGTTAGTAGCAATGGTAAAGAAAAATAATTATAATCCTTAAAAGCCAATAACAAACCTGAAATGAATAATAAAGGCCACACTACTGCAAAATGTGCTCGAGTTAAGTTTAAATAAGCTTTTATCTTATTTCTAAATGTCATAATTGCTTAGCGGTTATTTTAATTATGGGAGTAGAATGAAATTTTGCATTAAAACTTTACTAAAAAACCTTAACACTTTTAAATCTCAAATGGCTAGTGGCATCCAATTTTTCTAAGAGTTTTAATATATAGAATTTAAAAGTAGTTAATCTTTAAAAAGCTACTTCGTTCTGATTTAATTCAATAGGATAATATTTTTTAAATTTATGTTTATTCTTGAACTTAATGAAAAAAGAAAAATTAGAACGAATAGGAAAATTATGGTTTGAAGATATGTGGAATATTCCTGACTTTAATATTGCTGATCAAATTGTAGATTCAAACTATAAACCAGAATGGATTCATATTGCAGCATCTGGTTCTGAGTTAATAAAGCATGAAATTACACATTTTCGTTCAATCTTTCCAGATTTAAAACAAAAGGTTATTGAAATTAATGGCATGACAGATAAAGTATGGGTTAGATATCAAGCAAATGCAACTCATAGAGGAAATGCTTGGGGATTTAAGCCTACTAATAAGGAAGTAGAATTTGAAGCAGCTGCAATTCTGTATATTAATGATAAAGGTCAGGTTTATGATTTGTGGGAAGCATATTGTTTTTACGAAATTCTTGAAAAACTTGGAGTTGTTCCCTCTTTCTATGATTTGCATAAATTTTTCTCAGATTTCTCAAAATGAATTTTTCTTGTCTAGCGTTTAGCAGGAGATGCATAACAATAAGCACAATTATGCTTACAGCGAAAAATTCCAGTATATCCTCCAATGTCCTTAGATTTATAACATCCACAGTCTTTTCTTTGCCCTTTATCTGGCAGTTTTTCTATGGGTTCTCCTATTAATTTTTCAATTTTTACTGCATCGATGCAATGTGCCTGTTCAATTCCCTGAATCTTAAGTAAATCTGGTTGGCAACAAGCTTTCAGATCTACCTCATTTTTATTACAAATATTTATTAGGTTGTTAACAATTTCTTCTTTTTTCCTAAACGGAAGAATTATTGGATAAAAATCTCTCCTAAACATTCTTATCTGAACTTTAGGATAAATAGTTGCAAAAGAAAAGATCACATCTCTCACACCTAAAGAACTAACGTTTTCAATGATATATTCAAACTGATTTAAATTACTTCTAACCGTATTTGAGCCTTTTACTCTATAAAATATAATAGGATCATACCTAAAATTTATTGCTACTACTCCAAATTCTTGTATTAACCACCTTAATTGAGAAAATCGCTTTTCTAAGGAAATTGGAATATTTTTCTCTAATACTGAAGGAGAATTAATTGTAAATTGAAATGAATGCCCCTTGAATCCTTTAAATATTTTATTATTTTGCTTAAATTTATTTATCCATTCTCGAAAGTTTTTACTCCACCATACCCAACATTTAACATCTTCTGGTTTGAGTGATACTCTTGAGATTTGCGTTCTATTAAATGGGTTAACTACATCAACATATCCTTTTTCAATTCTTTCTATTACCCAATCCATTAAAAAAGCGGGAATGTCTGTTCTACGTGAACAAGAGATGATTTCTGATTTAATTATATTCAAAGGATTATTCAATTCATACGCCATAATAAATAGACATAATCTTTAGAAAATTTTTTCAAAATTATAATGATTAAATCTTAATTGAACGATAATTAAATTTATTTAACTATTTTTTTTATTTTTTTCAATTATAGGTTCATATATCTTACATAAAATTATCAAAAAATTTAGCTAAAAAAAATAATAAGTAATCAATTAGGTATAGTTTGAAAAAAATAAAAATACCTATTTAATAATGAGCGTATCACTTAAATCATTATTAATAACTTTTTCAGGAACAGTGCCCAAGAACGCAAGAGTCAATTTGAATGATGCCCTTTAGATCCTAAGACAACTAGATCAAAATGTTCTTCTTCAATAGCTTTCTTGATATACTCTTCTGGAGCGATATCAAATACTAACCTTGTTTCAATCGTAGCATTATTATCCTCAAAGAGTTTCTTGAATGTTTCCAAAATTCTCTCACCATTTTTTATATAGTCTTCATGAATAGTTAATGAGAGAGCCCCCGATCCACCATTTATAAACCCAAATCCAGGACTTATTTCGGATAAATGATGTATTAAAGAATGAAATGCAACAACCTTGCTATCGTTTAATTTCTCCATCTCTATAACTTTTTTTGCTGCCCTTATGGCACTTTCTGAATTATCAATACCGATCAAAATTTTTTTATACATTTGATACACCTCATTTAATTAATATTTTATTCAATTTTACTCAATCTAGCTAAATTGGTCTTAATGACCTCTTCATAACAATTTATTAATAATAATTTGAATAATCTTTCATCAATGTAATTTTATGATGTTTTTATTTACAGATTGTAAGTTCCAATAGCAAATTGAAACATTCAATCCCAAAGCATATCTTTCATAAATAAAGCATCATACAAGAGGTGAAAACTTGTTTTTCGATTTCTTCTGGCAAACTCTGATCTAAATTATAGGAATAGTTTGTAAATTTAGAATAATCTATTAACGTTTGTTTGAAGATATGGTCAAAAATGATAATGTGTGGATTATAAAAAGCATTATTTTTACTAATTGCAGTATATAAATAATGTCTAAAATCTTTATTTAGCCAAATCCTAAAGGGTCCCGGGCTATGTTCAGCTTTGGATTCAATCCTAAACATTTGGTTTAATTTTATTATTACCTCATATATAGTCTCACATACCAATTTTTTTTTACCTTTGCTCTCTTTATAAAAAAAATCAATAGGGACAGGTAATCTCATATGTAAAAGTAAACCTTTTCCTTTCCTGAAATTAATATGACCATATCCAAATATTACTTTATGAAATCCTTTCTTCGTAAATACCGAATTAATTGTGTTAATAATTTCAGGTAAATATTTAGGAGGACTTAAGATATCTTCAAAGCCAGGAAAAGCGATATAGTTAGAAGATCCATCTGAAGTTTGAACTAACAGTGCGAAAGTTGATCTTTCTTGAAGGAATTCTTGAAATATTTGTTCCGTTAAGTATTTTTTTTTACAATTTGTCTCATGCAGCATAATTTCAATAAACGATTTCACTTCTATTGATTTTCCCTTCAACATAGCAGCCCATTTAACAGTTTGATTATCAGTTTCGCCATTATTTAGCTCATTAAATATTCCCGGGAGTTTTAAGGGTGATGAAACAAATTCACTGATTAAAGGGTAAATTTTAGCATCCAATACCTTTTGTAACCCCTCAAATGCAGAATTTAAGTCATAACCATAAATAATTGCCCTCTCTAAATCTTCTTCTGGTCTATATAATCGAAAGGTTGCGCTAAGAATTATCGCAAAATAACCATTTCCTCCAACAACTTTACTAAAAAGAGGATCTTTGCGTTCAATTTCTACTATTTCACCATTAGGAAGCATAACTCGCAAATTTATGATCCACTCATCTGTGGCTCCTAATTTGCCTGAAGTTACTCCACTTGCATTTGAAGAAATAATTCCTCCTATTCTTACGGGGAGTTTAAGTGCACTAGCAGGTTGGATTGGAAATATTAATTCGTGATTTGTTTTTAGGGGGATTATCTTTATTAAATCAGAAACTAAAACTCTTTGTTCAACTAAAATTTGCTCTTTCTTTAGATTTAATTCATAAGGAGAATTAAGAGAAGTAAGTTCGGTCATATCAACAACGATTGCATAATTAGCAAATCCTCCAGATAAGCCTGTTTTACCGGCGGCAAAAGTTATTGGAATTTTAAATTTTTGGGACTGAATTACAATATTTTTTAGTTGACCCTCGGTTGTAGGACGGAATATTATATATGGAGCCAAAGATAATAATGATGGGTCCTTTAAGCCTAAAGATTGAACTAGGCTCTTTACAATAATCGCAATACCAGAATTTAAAAGCTTTTTATACTGTTGATCACTAGAAAATTTTGATGTATCAATCGAGTGGAAGGTCCTAAATCCTAGCTTTTCCATAGTTTCAAGGAAATCCTTCCAGGGTAAAGCTTCTTGAAGATCTTTTATTATCATATTTTTACTCATAATATCTATACTTTTATTTCAAAACCATCATTTAATTCATTCCTAGTTCTTAATCCTAAAGATAATTTATTGAACATAATCTCAATTGCTTTCATGGGACTATCCCTGCCTTTAATGTATATATTTTTTAATTGAGGTAATATTTCGCAATTTATTTCTACATAATTCTCATGAAAATTAAATTCTTTCATTAAAACACCATTGATTCCCCAAATTAATTTTTTCTTAAAATCAATGTAAATATCTCCAAAATTCTTTTTAGCTAGCGCAGTTGCGGTAGTAGCAGTTCCATTACCCCAATCAAATAATATAAAGTTGTGAATCCTCTCATCTCTTCCCGAATGACCATAATTTTCACTCATGCATCCTCTATCGATGGTATCTACAGTATCAATTCCTTTCAAATTTCCCGGACTTACTTCATTATATTCACTCAGTAGTTGTAATGCCCAAGTGGCTCTTAATGCCCCAATACCCCTCTCCATATATTCCTCTTTTCCCGTTTCTAAATAATATTGCATATAAGTATTTACAAATAATGCTTGGCGAGCATCCCCCAACTCAGCGTCGTCATTCTGACACCCAAAACCACCAAATGTGTTATAACTTATATAAGGCATATTCCAAACTTGCTGAAATAATGATAAGATTGCGAGTATCCTTTCACCTATTTCTAGATATTCCTTTATTTTAGTAATCATATAGAATCCTAAGAATCCCTCAGCACACCAATAGATACATAAATTATTCATAATGTTGCTTTTAGTAAAATAATCATAATCCACTAAACTATAATAAGTACAAGAATACAAAGCTTCAAAATCATGCCATTTATTTTCTGGAATTATTTCTTTCTTTATGAATTCGCAAATCTTTTCACATGTTGCGATTACTCGGACATCTTTAGTATATTTATAGTATTCTACTAAAAACAACAAATGAGCACCCGAACTTGCAGAATTTAACAAATCTTCTAATATTACAGGTTGCCCATCTTCATTAAAGTTAATAAATATTGGCATTGAACCATTAGCTAATTGTATTTCGATTAATAATTCTGCTAATTCTCTACTCTTTTTTTCTAACTGCTGTAATTTTATATTAAAATCTCGCGCTAATTTTATAGCCCAATACATTGCCAAAGAGGTATCAACCAAATTAAAGTAATTTATATGCCACCATGCTTTTACTCCTTTAGAGACTGAAAATTCACTAGTATTTTCTGAATTTGGAAGCACTAGGCTAGGAAAAACTCCTCTAATTCTTGGTAATTCTACGATTAAATTTAACATCTTATTGCTTTTATCAATTAAATCTGCATTATTCCATATTTGCCCAAAAAATCGTAAACCATAAGCGGATCTAATATTTAAAAACCACGCTGTATTAAAAATTACCGCTATTCGATGCCTTTTTGAATAAGTTTGAAGATATTCCTCGATTTCATCCTTATTTATAAATTTAAGGGGTAATTTCTCTTTTCCTAACCAAGAAGGGCCCCAAAATCCTCCACAATCGACATTATTTATCTTAAGATTTCCCCAGTATTTATGGCGTTCAAATATAGCATTAAAGCTCTCTTTAACATTAATTTCGTATGGTAAAATTTGAGGCTCTAAATTTTGATATAAATTTCTTCTAATATATTTCTGCCAAAAGAATTCATTAATATAGGTTAAAATTTCAGAAAGCGATTTATCTTTAAAATAAATAATATAGTATCTAAATGTTAAGTCAGTACCCGCTTTAATATTGAAATTCTTATGAGGAGAATGTTTAAAAAATACATGCTTATACGGTTTGTAATTCCCAAATCCAAAAGAAATATAAGGATCTTCTTTAGGATGATCTGAATTTAAATTAAAATCTAAGAAGGATTGAAAGGGTCTAATTTGTTCTAATGTTTTTAAATCGGGTATCAAAGCAAAAGCGATATTTTTCTTCTTATATATGATCACAGGTGATCGAAATACATGATCACCAATAACTAAATTATCCTTAGGTCGAATATGGGGAACCCATGTAAAATCAGGGGTTTTTCCTAATAGAATGTCATAATAGATCGCTAATTTTGATAATTCTAATTCTCGATTTGTGACTAATTTATACCTAATATGAAGAATGTTACTTTCTTCTAAACAGTAATCCAAGTTAATTGAAATATCCTCATCTTTAAGATAGTAATATAATTTCTTTTTTTTCCGCCGTTCAAAAGAAACTAATTTGGAAAATTTATTTTCTTTAGACCAAAAGATCAAAGCACTATGATTTTTTATATTTTTCAGTATTGGAATCCATTGATCTCCATCTAATATTTCGATCTGTTCAGTAGTGGTTCGATCAGTCTCCCTAATAATGACACGGAGATTCTCTCTAATTAAAATGTTTTGAGTTATCTTTCTTACCTCCTTCGCAAATTTAGATCCCGATTCTGTTTATATAATATCTAATCTAATTTTTTAAAGCTTGCAATATTTTAAATTATTATGATTCCGTCTATAGAATGGACAGAAGAAAATACGGTTAAAATGATTGACCAAACTGTTTTACCATTTGAGTTAAAATTTTTGGAGTTAAATGATTATAGAGATGTTGCACATTCTATTAAAATCATGAATATTAGAGGAGCACCAGCTATTGGAGTTGCTGCTGCTATGGGTATGGCATTAGCTACAATCGAGTATAAAATATTACCAAAGAAAGACTTTATTACTTCTATGGAAGAAGCTGCTAATCTTATTCAAAGTACTCGTCCTACAGCATCCAATTTATTCTGGGCTGTTAATAGGATGTTAAAGATTATTACTAGTGTTCCTGACGATCCTCCAAACATCTCAGAACTCGTAATTGAAGAAGCTAAAATCATGGCTCAAGAAGATATCAATGTTAATAAAAATATAGGGAAAAATGGAGCAAAATTGCTAGCCGATAATGATATAGTTCTGACTCATTGTAATGCCGGTTCTTTAGCTACTGTCCAATATGGGACTGCTCTTGCTCCAGTAAGGTCTGCTATTGAACAGGGAAAAAGAATCAGTGTAATTGCAGACGAGACACGCCCAAGATTACAAGGAGCACGATTAACTGCTTATGAACTTCATTATGATAAAATTCCCGTTAAAGTTATTCCAGATACTTCTTCGGGATTGTTGATGCGATTAGGAAAAATTAACAAAGTGATAGTTGGTACTGATAGAGTCACCTCCGATGCAGTGTTCAATAAAATTGGCACATATTTAGTAGCATTAGCTGCAAAAGATAATAGTATCCCCTTTTATGTAGCCGCCCCTACTTCCACATTATCTCTTCATGAAACCATCAAGGATGTTGTTATTGAACAAAGAGATAGCAGTGAAGTAAGCCATATTTTGGGTAAATTAAGAATTGTTCCGGAAGGCGTTGAATGTTTGAATTATGCTTTTGATATAACACCTTTTAAATTAGTTACAGGAATTATTACTGAAGATGGTGTGTTCACACCCCAAGAATTATTAAAGAAGTACAAATAAACTATTTATTTTTACAATATTATTATTTCTTAATCTAGCATTTAAAAAAGTAAAAAGTGATAGCATTTTGAACTTGGAATTTCTAGACGATAACATGAAAAATGCACTTTTCAAGATTTTTATTTTTAGCTCAATACAAGCGATCTGTTTTATTACTTTTGTTATTATCTCGGGAATTACGGGCAGTTTTGATTGGCCAATTGAACGACAAACAAGCAGTATCGCTGGAATAATAATTCAAATTATTAATTTGATAGTTTTAATAGATGGTATGATAATTGCAATTTATGTTATAATCTTTATCATTTTAATAGTAAAGGGGTAATGATTTACATTCCTAGACATAAATCTCGGCGAGTTTTTCTTTTAAATCATATAAATTTTTGGTACGTGCTATTTTTACCCTAATATTTACTGAATCGTTTATCCCTTTAGTTAACCAAATCATATTTCTTTTTAGTTCTCTGAACTTATATTCTTCAGCACAGTAAAGTAAATTGGGATTATCTTTAAGGTAATCATCTATACAACTTTCATAAATATTTCCAAAATCTTTCCATTTGTGTAAATTATTTTCAAATTTTACCAATTTTGAGTTTGTTAAAAATTCATCTACTTGTTTAAATATTTCTGGATTCCCCATACTCCCTCGCCCGATCATTAGAGCATCTACATTAGTGTAATCAAGAAATTCCTTAGCAAAAATAGGATTATCAATATCTCCATTGCCAATTATAGGAATATTTAGTGAGTTCTTCATTTCTTTAATTGCATCTAGATTGAGCATTGAACCATTAAATTTTGCTTGGATGCTCCTTCCATGAATAATCAAATATGATATTCCTGAATTTTTTAAACTTTGAATTATCTCTCTTAGATTATCATTATGAGTAAAACCGGTTCTTATTTTAAGTGATACCGGTTGTGATGAGTATTTAACAGCAATATTTAAAATTGAGTTTAGCAAATCAAGATCCTTTAAAAGGTAACCTCCTTCTTTTGCTCTAATTGCTCGCTTTGAGGGGCAACCAGCATTAATATCTAAAATATCAAATTTATAACTACTAAGGAAATCAATTGATTTCTTTAATGCTAGACCATTAGATCCAATTAATTGAATACTTACGGGCCTCTCTTCTTCAATTTTATGTAAATATTGTTCTATTGAGCGCGGATTTTTTTCAATTCTTTTCGTATATAACATTGGAACACTTACTAAACCCACTTTATTAAGCTTTCTGCAAAATCTTCTATATGGACTTGTTGTAATATCTAATAAGGGGGCCAAAATAAGATTATTTTCTAAAGATAGAGTTCCAAGTTTCATTTCGTAATGTAATCACTAATTTAAATCCATTTAGATTATATAAAGAAGAAATTTTTAAAAGCGTGCAGTTTTTCCTAATTAAATATTTCATATATAGATTAAAATTTAAAATATTACACATGTGAAAAAATTTACTATGAGTCCATTTATTTCAGAATTTTCTTTTAAAAAAACACCCAAAAAAATAACATATCTCGATGGTCCTGCATTAAATTTAACTAATGAATTGAGTTTTTATCATAATAAGAATCGATTTAGAAAGGAATTAACTCGGTTACAATTAATTTTGAAAAATTTTATTAATCAATCACTCCCAGCTTCGGGTATAAGAGATTCTTATTTAAAACAAGAATACAGTGATAATTATTTAATTGTAATTTTAACAAATAAAGATATTATTAAAAATGCAACTGAGATTGTCAAGGGTATAAACCCAATAATTATGAATCCTGGTTGCTTTTATATTGAATCGAAAAGTGAATACCTTCTATTGCTTGCTAAAGATATGGATGGCTTAAATTCTGGAATCGAACATATTGAAAGCATATTGACACAGATCTTAGAAGATTATCTAAATAATAAAAATTTTGAAGAATTTATTCAAATAAGACAATTCTCGTTATCTAATTGTTAATCTTATTGATTAATAACTAAATTATCCTACGTAATATGAGAAGTTAAAAAAGATGTTTAATATTTTAAGGATCAAATTTCCAAGGCTTTTGTCTTTTTAAGCAATAAGCTTTACGTGAATATTCTTCTATCATTCTATGAGTATTAAAAAATGCAGCAAGAGAAATAGCATTTTTACATTTAAATAACCATTCGTCATGGTTTAAGTATGTGGGAATAACCTGATTTTCTAAAATGTTATAAATAGCATCTGCATCAATCTTTTCATCATTTGAAACTCTTGGATCTTTAGGATCAGAATCATTAGGACCTATTGCCCAACCTGCCATGGGATTCATACGATAACCTTCTAACCACCAACCATCTTGTATACTTAAGTTTAGAACACCATTTAATGCTGCTTTCATACCGCTTGTACCGCTTGCTTCGCGATATCTTTCAGGAGTATTAAGCCAAATATCACATCCGGAAACTAGCATGTGAGCTAGATCCATATTATAATTTTCCATCATTACTACTTTTACACCAAAATTTTGTTGAAGATATTCACCAGATTCATAGATCTTTTTTATATATTCTTTTCCCATCTGATCTTTGGGGTGTGCTTTACCCGCAAATATAAATTGAATCTTGTCCTTACAGATCTTTCCCAATCTCTCCATATCATGAAAGATTAATACCCCTCTTTTATAAGTGGCAAATCTTCTAGCGAATCCAACCGTTATTAATTCTTCATCAAGTAAATTCCAGCTGTGCCCTTTCTGATAGCTAATTAAATTAAATTTATTTTCAATATGAGCATCAAACAGATCTAAATCATCTAACTCAATCGCATTAGCGAGAACTGAGGGATTTGCTCTCCAATTTGGCCACTTTTTTGTGAATAATTTACGTAGCGGTTTTGATATCCAAAACGGTAGATGAATCCCGTTAGTAATATAATCGATTTCATATTGTGGGAACATTTTCTTGGTAATTTCGCCATGCTTTTTAGCTACTGCATTTCTGTATCGCGAAAGCCCCATTCCCAAATAAGTCATGTTAAGCTCGCCTTTATCATCTCCTATTTTTCTAATGTCTTTAGGTAGTCTATTCTCAAATACTTTATTGACTAAATCTTGAGAGAATCGATCATGACCCGCAGGTACCGGAGTGTGTGTGGTAAAAACCACATGCTGTTTAACTTTTTCCAAATCTCCATTCATCATTTCATAGAGTTGTACTGTAGCAAAAGAACCATGACCTTCGTTTAAGTGATATGTTTTAATATTGTTATATCCTAAAGAATTAAGTAACTTTACCCCCCCTATTCCTAATATAATTTCTTGAACTATACGATTCCAACGAGAAGTTGAATCATATAGAGATCCTGTCATTTTTTTCATCCATTCTTCATTTCCCTCAACATCAGTTGTTAATAGATAAACAGGTAGTATATGACCTGATTGACCAACAATTTTATATAACCATGCTGATACTTTTACGTCTTTATTCTCAACTTTGACAGTAATTGGTCGCTCCACTTTCTCAAATTCATAATAAAAATTCCATGATATTTCCTTTTCACGTTGTTCTCCAAATTCATTATAGAATTGATAAAAATATCCTGAACTATAACATAAACATACTGCAACCATAGGAATTTCTAAGTCTGCAGCAGATCTCACAGTGTCCCCGGAAAGTACTCCTAAACCACCACTATATGTTGGAATATTGCTTTCAAGTCCAATTTCCATAGATATGTAAGCTACTGAGGTATTTTCTTTTAAATTATCATCTATTTCCATAAATTTGCACGCTTCTAATGATATAATTTTCAAATATGATGAACTATATTACAGAGGTTAAATATAATTTTTAAGATTTTTAATTAACTAAAATAAAAAAAACCATTCTAATTAATTCTTATTATCCCTTTTATTTATTCATTCTTTAAATTTGTTTCGTACTTTAAAACATAAAATTAGTTATAGCATTTCCATTATTTCACTTTTTACTTCGTAAAAAATTCCATAAGTGTAATATTTTTATGTCTGAGAGGATGCTCTGAATTTAATTAGGGTTATTTTAAAATATCCTTACCTTATGAGCACAAGAATAGGGTTGAGGAAACCACATTACATTAGGAAATGTAATCTGAAACTGGAAGGTATCTCAAAAAAGATTTCAAAGACATACACCTGAAGATATATTTTTTTCCTATTGAATGAATTAGAATTTTAAAATTATTAATTAAAAATTCGATTATGAATTTCGTGAACCAAATTAGAGATTTAAAACTCTTATTTAAATTCCAATTCTCCTTTTTTCATAGGAATTCTCTTTGTTGTTCCATGAACATCTATTTTTTCCAAATCCTGCTTATTCAATTGCTCTAATAAACTTTTGTTTTCAAAAGGAGGTATCTGATTTATTATACTAGGTCTAGGGAGGGGATTTATTAAATTTGGTTGCAAAGGATTAGATCTATTATTAAATTCTTTTTCATAAACTTCTTGATTAGAAGAATAATTATCCAAGAAAGGAGATTTTATTAAAAATTTTGCTTCAGTTTTCTCAATCTTTGAAATTGAGTTTTTAGGAACCGAAACGTTAGATATTCTACAAATTGGACAATTAATTTCATCTATTCCATGTATACAAGGCAAAGAATCTCACTAAATTTATTAAACAGTATTAAATGTTTTAAATTAATTTTATCTTATATTTTTTGTTATTATTATCTATGAATAATGACTTCTTAAATGAAATAATCTCTCAACCTAAAGCTCTTAAAGATACCTTTAATTATATATTAAATGAAGGTAAACCCCAATTCCTAATTATTCGTGACTTTATTAAGAAGGGAGGAATTACTAAATTAATCTTTACAGGGATGGGATCTAGTTACATAAGTTCATATTTACCCTATTATATTCTAAATCCATATGGTATAGCTATAGAAATACGTGAAGCCGGAGAATTTCTACTTAATACATTTCCTGAAGTTAAGCAAGACTGCTTCAAGGATACTGGAATTGTAATTATCTCACAATCGGGAGAATCTGGAGAGGTAAGAGAACTTGTCCGAAAATTAAATGATATGGAGGATACGCCTTTAACCATTGGCATAACTAATAATCCGGATAGCTATTTATCATATCGAACAGAATTACAAATTTTTATGAATTTTGACAAAGAAATTTCTGTCACTTCAAAAAGTTATGTGTGCACTCTTTTAATTCTCTATGTAATGGCAAAATCTATCATTTGTGATTTTTTTAATTTAGAAGAAGAAATCAATAAGGTTTACAATCTAATTGAGAATATGTCTAATCTCTTGAACTTTAAGGAAAATATTGATAAAATTTGGAATGAGTGTGTTTTATCATTTGGTACTGATGTCGATTTCGTTGAAATTTTATCAGATGGTACCTCAATGACTACAGTACATCAAGCAGCTTTAAATTTCAAAGAAGTGGCTAAGACTTATTCAGAAGCTAATTCCTTAACTTTCTTTAGACATGGAGGGATAGAAATTCTAAATAATAAAACTAAATTAATAATTATAACTTCTGATAATAAAAATTTAGAATTTACGTATAAATTTTTACTCGGTATTGTAAATGAATGGAGATTTGGAAAAATATTACATATAACAAATCAACAATTTGATGAAAAATTAAAAGATGTCCATCAGAATCCAAAAATTATTTTATATAAACATGAAATTGCTGATGCATACTTAGCCCCTATCATGGAAATTGTGATAATTCAATTATTTGCATATAGAATTGCTGAAACGAAGGGGATCGAACCGGGTAAGTTCTATTATTCTCAGAAAATTACTGATGTCTTCAAATATTAAAGCTTGAGCAAAATTATACGTAGTTATTAAAATGGGGTTAAGATTTAAATGTTTTCCTTGAATCAATTTCAGTTTTATTAATATAAAATTTATAAAGTCATTTCCATTAAAATTATTATTTACAAAACAAATTTAAACAAAAATATTAGTAATTAAATTAATTGGTGTATATAATGGCAGATTGGCAAGTAAATGAACAAAAAGCATGGTTTCATAAATGGTGGCCACAAGGTGTTCCATTCAATGTTAATTTTGAGAGAATATCTTTAGGAGAATTTTTTGAAAGGCAAAGAAAGAAATATCCTAATGATAATATTATGTACTTTATAGAGTCGTGGATGACCTATGAAGAAGCAGGGCAAGCAATAGATTCTTTTGCCACAGCACTTCATAATTTAGGATTAAAAACTGGTGACGTGGTGGGACTATTTTTACCCAATTGTTTTCAATATGTAATTTCATTTTATGCATGTGCTAAATTAGGTGTTATTGCAACTGGGATCAATCCTACATTTAAACCTTTAGAAGTACTTCACCAGATTGAAATAACCAATGTGAAAGTGATAATTACTCTAGATGCACTTTACGAAGAACTAATTAAGCCCATAATCGAAAAAACAAGGGTTGAATTCGTAATTTATACCAGTATAATAGATCTAGCCTCGGGACTTTCTCCAATTAAGAAAGTTCTTGGAAAATTAATTGGCAAAATTCCCAAAGGAAAAGTGGATTTTGAACCATCTTACAAATTTTTAGATTTGTTAGAAACCCAACCTAACCTTCCTAAGGTAAATTTCGATCCAACTTCTCATCCCGCTACGTATCTCATGACGGGTGGTACGACTGGTGTTCCCAAAGCGACTGTAATAACTCATTTCAATTTAGTTTCCAACGTAAGACAAATTGTTGAAATATTTGGTGGTGAACAACCTGGCTTAGGTGATGTGGGGGCGTTACCTCTATTTCATTCATTTGGCTTAACAGCAATTATGAACGTTGCAATTGGAGTAGGTGGTTGGATGATGTTATTTCCAAGACCTCCACCAACCGAAGAATTTCTAAAAGAAATTGATAATATAGAAGCACCAAAAGGTCTTGCTTATGCAGGAGCAGAGATTTTATTCAAACGTATTGCAGATTTCCCTGAGCTACATAAATTTCCTAACATAATGGGTAAATTAAGATTGAATGTCTCTGGTGCAGGACCGTTACATGCCCCGGTAAGAGATGCATTTGAAAAGAATACAGGAGGTAGAATAGTGGAGGGATACGGTCTTTCTGAAGCTAGTCCAGTTGTGAGTGCCGGTAATTTATTTGGCGAAAGTCCTATGGGGACTATCGGAATGCCTCTCCCAGGAACAGATTGGGGTATTTTTGATGCAGAAGCTCCTAATTTAGAGAAAGGTCCTATTGCTGATGGTTTATCTGGCTCTAAATATGGAGAAGAAAATACTGGAGAGCTTTGCGTTTGTGGTCCACAGGTTATGAAAGAATATTTAAATCGCCCTGAAGAAACCAAGGAAACAATCCAAAAATGGGATGGGAGACTTTGGCTAAGAACAGGAGATATTGGTTTTATGAATGATGATGGAACTGTTGCTCTTAGAGACAGAAAAAAGCAATTAATTAAAGTTGCAGGCCATTCAGTATTCCCAAAAGAAGTGGAGGAAATGTTAATGAAGAATGAAGCCGTATCCGAAGCAGCTGTAGCAGGGCTTCCTGATCCTTCTGGAAAACTAGGAGAAATTACCAAAGCATGGGTAGCTTTAAAGCCAGAATATGTTGGTAAAATATCAGAGAAAGAATTAATTACATGGGCAGAAGAGAATATGACTAAATGGAAATGCCCAGCACTCATAGAATTTATCGACGAAATTCCTAAAAGTATCCTTGGTAAAGTTGAAAGGAGAACATTACAAGAAGCGGATCCTCTATTTAAAAAAGGTTTATAACAATATTCATTTTTTTTCTTTTTTTTCCATTACTATGACATATTCAATTTAGATAAAGTCAAAAAATTATATTGATTAAATATCTCTTTTTTAATCGTGATTTTTTCAACTATAAGATTTTTAATAGAAAAAAAGGATTCTATGGAGATTATAGAGTGAAAATGAAATAAATTTTAATTATACTCTAAATTTATTGAAAATAATTTATATACCTAATAATCTAGCATTTAAGTAGTGTATAAATCTTGACAAAAGGAATCATTCTCTCTGGAGGTTGGGGAACAAGACTCAGACCACTTACATGTACAATTCCAAAAACTTTGATACCGATCGTTAATAAACCAGTCATTGAACGCCAAATTTTGCTATTGAAAGAAGCTGGAGTAAAAGAAGTTGTATTAGCTGTAAGTGTGATGTCCGATATTATAGAAAGTTATTTTAAGCATGGAGAAAAACTAGGAGTAAATATTAAATATACCCAAGAGAAATATCCAAGGGGAACAGCAGGTGCAATCAAATTAGCAGAAGAATTTCTAAAAGATGATAATTTTTTTATGTTGAACGGAGATGTTATTTTAAATTTTAACTTCGGAGAAATGTTAAAACAACATAATAAAACCCAGTGTTTAGGGACAATCGCAAGTAAAATAGTCGATGATCCCTCCCCATATGGTGTTTTATTTGTTGATAAAGGTACGAATCGACTGCTTAAATTTCTTGAAAAAGATGAATATCACCCTCCTAACGGTAAGATTATTCCTATGCCTATAAATGCAGGAGTGTATATTCTTGAACCTGAGATATTTTCTTATATTGAACCTAATAAAAAGGTTTCAATTGAAAGAGAAGTATTTCCCAAATTAGCAGAAAAGAGCAAGTTATATCACTATCCGATTAAGGGGATTTGGAGTGATATAGGGAAACCATATGAATTATTAACGGGAAATATTCTTTTAATGAAAGATTTAATTCGAAATTTAAAAGGTCAAATTAAAAATTTGGTAGATGATTCAGCAGATATTCATCCAAAAACTATTATTTATTCGCCATGTGTTATTGGAGCGAATGTAGTAATTCGAGAAAATTGTAAAATTGGACCTAATGTTGTTATTGGAGATAATGTATTTATCGATAGTGGTTCGGTTCTTAAAAATTGCTTAATCTATAATGAAACCTATGTTTCTAAACAAGTAAGTATCGAAACAGCAATTGTATCTGACAATTGTAATATTAAAAAAGATGCAGTTTTGAAAGGGAATAATGAAAATTTGGTAATTTTATCTTCTTATGTTGAAGTTTTGGATAACGTAGAATTAATTGCTCCTCCTAGTATCTCATTAAACATATGTCATCATGAAGTTGTTAAAGAAAGTATGAAATAATATGAAGGAATATTTAAACCCGGATAAGATTCAACAAGATATTGCTAATAATAAAATATCCATTAAAGATGCATTAAAACTATATGAATCCATACTAACTAAAAGTGATAACGAAGATTTGAGATATAATGTAATTATGTCTCTTGGTAATTTCTCTATTGAGAGAGAAGAAATATTTAAAATGTTAGAAATTAGTTTAATTTCTGATGAATCAGAAAGAATTAGATATGCTTCAGCTATAACATTAACAGAAAAGTTCTCTGATTATGATATCTCCCCCCTATTATGGGCAATCGAGAATGAAAGTTCTATTTTTTTTTTTAAAAATATGTTAAATCAATTGGATAAGCGTAAAACTCTTAATAGTGATATATTACGAGATAAAATTCTCAATAAGATATCGATTCACTATAATCTTACTCCTCTTGACTCTAAATTTATATTAGATGTTGATTATTTAGATTACTTGAAATTTAGAGGTGAGTTGAGTGAGTTTTCAAAAAAATTTCATCCAACAGAATTAGAAAATCAAGAATTGATTAAAGAAAATACTCAATTAGGGTATAAAGGATTATCCAGAGTTAGAACGAGTCAGAATAAGTATATAACGGCTTTAGATTTAAATGAATTAGATGAAATTCCAGATTCAATTTGCAATTTAACCAAACTGAATACTTTAAGAATATCACATTGTAACCTTAAAAAAGCGCCTCATAAATGTCCTATTTTAGAATCTTTAGACTCATTAGTTATGGTTAATAATGATTTGGAATTTATACCAAACTGGGTCATTAATTATGCAAATCAAGAAAGAAATATTCAAAAATATATTGATGAAGGAGTTATCACTTTTGAAGCATATATTTTAGTATTAATGGAAATACTTTCAGGACGTAAATGTAATAAAATTAATGAAACGCCTAATATAGAACACTTTTTTTCAGTATGCTATAGTTTGAATGATAATGGTAATATAATTGGTCTCTATTATTCAAATAGGAATTTACAAATAGGAATTATTCCAAAACAAATATGTGAGCTGAAATTTTTAAAAGAACTAACCTTAACAAAACAAAAAGTAAAAGAAATACCAGACTGCTTCATTAAATTGCAACATTTAAAAGAATTGAATTTAAAGGAGAATAAAATTACTTTTGTTCCAGAAAAAATAATTCAATTGAAAAATATTGAACTAGTCGACTTACGCAAGAATCCTTTCAAAAATATTCCGAATTCTATCTCAAATTCAGACCGATTCAAAATTTAAGCAAATTAATTTCCGTAATCAAATATTAATCATTACATCTAACGGATTCTTTTAACCATAAGGGTAATTTTCCCTCATTAATTAATATTTTAAAAAGATTTGGGAGACTATCAAATTGTTTCATGCATAATTGATACTCTTCTTCACTTATAGATGAGGTTATTGGAAATAATGAAAGCAGCATTTCATTTTTACTGGTAATTAAATTCCTAACTTTATCACACGGAAATTGTATACATAGGGCACAATTTTTTACACCTTTTTCTAGTGCACATGGACGTACTTTACAATTTCCATCTGCATGCTTTCCCTTATTTATACAACCTACACATTTAACATTATCTACATTATATCTATGGTTCCCAAAGATCTTTTTCCATCCTTCTACCATTTTTTTTCTAATTTCGGGATCTTCAGAACGAGCGGCACATAAATGACAATTATATCCGCAATATCCAAGCTCTTCTTTCATAAAAATTCACTACACTAAATTTTCGCATTTTCAACCGTTTTATAATAAGCCTAATTAGCAACAACAGATGTCAATTTAATTAATTTAGTTTGTAGTTAAATAGGATTAAAATACAACTCGTTTGTATTACTAATTTTGGCAAAAACGTTATAAATTGACAAGTAATACTGATATAAAAAAGAGAAGTTTTATTTTCCAGTTTAAATAATTTCGGAGTGATTTTATGGCTCAGATGACCAAAACTAAAATTATTTCTAAAGAAAAACCTTTTGAATCAGATAAAAATCTAATCCTAAAGATGTTAAAATTTATTGGTTCAAATTTAAAATTCTTATTAATTCCAGGATATAGATTGGAGGATTTGACTCTCCGGGAAATAGAATTTGAAAAAAATATTAGCAAAAGAAGATTCATTAGACGGCTGAAATCTGTTTTAACTTTAATTGGTATTGGGATAATTTTTGCGATTATTACTATGGCAGTATTTCCAGAATGGTTAGCACCTTATTCTTTCGAAGAGGCTAATGGATTACCGGGGAATTCATGGTTTCCTCCTTCAGAAGATTACCCCTTAGGGCAAACTGAATTTGGGAGAGACATTTTATCAAGGATAATTTTTGGCGCACGTTCCTCCTTAACAATTGCACTTCCCTCAATAACTTTTAGTGTAGTATGCGGAGTTATTATAGGAGTAGTTGCTGCTTATTACGGAGGTTGGATTGATGCTGTTATTATGAGACTAGTTGACATTTTTTTAGCATTCCCCGGATTAATCCTCGCTATGGTCTTTATTGCTATTTGGTCGCCTAGGATGGAATATATTATGCTTGCTTATGGTATAATTGGTATTCCATTTTATTCTCGACTTATAAGAGGCTCTGTTTTACAATCACGCGCTTTACCATATGTTGAAGCTGCCAAAGTAGCAGGAGCTGGAAATTGGAGAATCATGTTTAAACATATATTACCTAATTGTATTCAACCGATAATTATTTCATTTACATTTAATATTGGAGGAATAATTTTAGCTTTAGCAGGATTAGCATTTTTAGGATATAGTGATGTTGAACTCATTGAATGGGGAAGAGACATAGATATTGGTAGAGGACAACTAGTAAATGCACCTTGGGCAGCATTTTGGCCAGGAATTATGATTTTATTTACGGTACTTGGTTTTATGTTACTAGGAGATGGTTTAAGAGACGCTCTAGACCCAAGAATGAGAAATTTATAAAATTTAATTTTTCTTTTTTTTAATTTAATTTTTCCTAAATTCTTTAAAGGTATTAAGATATATTGAATAATTGAGAAATTCACTAATTTGTGATATCATATGGAAGATTTAAAGGATAAAGGTATGAAAGTTTTCAACGCTTTATTTGAAGGTAAAAAAAAGGTTGAACTTGATGAAATTGAATATGAAATAAAAAAATTTTCAAGTGGCGTTAAATACATTGATCTATTTGGATATAGGTTTATAGAGCAAAACCGCAATAAAAAATCAGAATGGGGTAAAAAAGCTCGAGAAGGACATAAGATATTGTGGATTATAAAGGGACGAAGATATATTGCTCAGATTATAGATGGAAAATTTAATGATTTGAAGAAATGAATTAGATTATATTATTCACTTTCCCTTTCTCTTTTTTTAAATATTATCCTATTTAAAAGTTGACAATAACGACTGGACTCCTATATATTTTTAATATCGATTAGTTAAATATTATTTAGAAATAATTATTATAAAGAAAAAAAGAGGTAAATAAAAGAGATGGATGCTCAAATAGAAAAAAATATCAATTATTATGAATTTTTAGCTTTTGTTCAAGAAATTTCAAAAAATGTTAATAAGATTCAAAAACAATCTGTTACATTAATATATGAGAATTATAATAGTGTAATTTGTAAAAAAAGAATTGATAATAAAATTAAAAGCCTCGAAAAGTTATTAGAAAGCTAATTTTTTTAATTATTAATATATCCAAATCCATACTATTGAGCATCCATCTCTCAAAATATACTCTTTTTCGAATAATTAATAATTTCTTAAACCCTGAATAAAAAAAGAGATTTGATTGCATTAATTTTATTTACATGAATCAGATTTAATCTCAGTTGCGTTAGTGTCCTCTAAATCCTCTAAATTATTAGCGGAATGCATTATCGGGTTTGCAAAAGACTTTCAAGTAAAACATAACAAGGAATTAAAGGATTATTGCACAGAGAAAGAAAAAAATGAGGATTCCTATGATTTAATAGAGAAATATTTCTCAAACTTTCCGTATAAAATGATTACCAGTAAAAACCAAATATTGTTTTTATCAGGAGAATTAAAAAAAGTTCCTTTAGAGTTCGATGAAAAATTCAAGATGATTTTTCCTGTTGAGAAGGACTATAACTTTATAAGATCAGAAATTCCGAAGTTACCAATTAGTATACCATCAGAATTTTTATCCTTGTATGAAGATCTAAAATTAGAAATGGAACAGATAAAAATTGAGGCCTCAAAATCATTGGATAAAAAGCTCGATAATTAAATCCAATTCTTTAGAATTTTCTCCTTTAAAAGAATCAATTATCATTATGATTAATTAAGAAAAGCCATATTAAGGCTCAATTAAGTGTATAAAAATGAAAATTACCTCTTTTTTTCAAGAATCAATTCCAGATATGATTTTCGAATTGATTGATTTCTATCAATTCCTAAATCTTTTAGAAACTCAAAGATTAGCTCTCTTACTTCATCAATTTTATCAATGGTTTTACAAAGTATTTCAGTTTCCAAGAAATAAGAACCTAATATGGGTAAATAATCAATTAGCACATCTATTCTTTCATTCCTAAACTCAATTTCATATAATTCTCTTTCCTTAATTACTGTTAATATCTCTTGAAATCCTAATTTTAAAAGCAATTTTTTTATTTTTAATTCATCCTCAATTTTAATCTCAATCTCCTCTCGTGTTTTTGTGATATTATCTAACTTTTTATCTTTATAAGTAAGATAATTTTGAACTTTTATATGATTACTCCTTTTATTCTTATCAAATTCGGTGGAATTTCGAATTCTTAACGCTTCATCAGTTTCTTGAAAATCTCTAAGTCCAATAGGCATATTAAAATAAGTATCTGCATGTTTAAGAGATAATATATAATGCCCCTTGAAATTAGTGATCTTTTTTCTTATCCCTTCGGGATCATCAATTTTTACTTTTATTTCTGCTTCAATCATATTTTATACACTTGAAATTCTAATAAGAAATATAATCTATTACTTTTTAATAAGTATTAACTAAGAATTATGAGATGAGTTTTTATTTCTGATCCTGAATCAACCGTAGAAAAGCTTGCGAAAGAATTTGGATATTTACCCTATATGGTTGAGAGATATATTCGATTTTTAGGATTAGAAGGTACAATAAATCTTTTAAGAGCAAATGAAAAACCTTTAACGCCAACTATTCGAGTTAATACTCTTAAAATATCAATTCAAAAATTTTTGGATCGTTTTAACAAAAAAGGTTTTGTTTGTGAACCTATAGCAAATATTCCATATGGGTTTAAAATTTTAAAAGAGCCTTATAATTTAGGTTCTCAACATGAATATTTGCAAGGTTATTATTATATTCAAAATCTAGCTTCAATGTTGCCCGCTATTATGCTTAGTCCTCAGCTTAAAGATCTGGTTATTGATATGTGTGCCGCCCCAGGAAGTAAAGCAACCCAACTAGCTCAGTTAATGCAGAATACAGGAACCCTCATTCTAATTGATAGAAATAAAAATAGAATTCCCGCACTAAGAGTCAATATAAATAGAATGGGTATTCTTAATTCTATGATATTAAATTATGACTCGAAAAATCTTAAAAACTTGAAAATTAGAGCCCAGAAGATTTTATTAGACGCACCATGCACAGGAGAAGGTTTAATAAGAGAGGACTCTTCAAGGAAAAAAAGTAAAGAAATAAGCGATATAAAAAAGATGGCAAAAATCCAAAAAAGATTACTAATTGCAGGACTAGAAACATTAGAACCTGGAGGTGAATTGCTCTATAGTACATGTTCAATTGCGCCTGAAGAAAATGAATTAGTAATACATTCCACATTACAAAATCACCCCAATTTTTCTATTATAAAAATGCCATATATTATGGGAATCAATGGTCTTACTAATTTTGATGGAATTCCCCTCAGAATGGACTTGATAAATGCTCAGCGTTTATATCCTCATATCCACGATACCATAGGCTTCTTTATGTGTAAGATTAAAATGCTATATTAATCTTCTTTATTTATTGTTTTTCTCTGAGATATTTGCCTTTATCGACTAAATTTTGAGCAATAATATCCTTTGGTTCAAGATTTGGAATTTGATCCAGATCGATTTTTGTGATTATTATCGCCAATAATTCATTAAATTCATTAACAGCAATTAAAATATTGTCTTTTTGAATACTCTTTGGATACTTCAAAACCATTTCTTTGAGAATATTATTTCCATAAAGTATGGCTTTTTCTGCATTTTCATTAGCGACTAACAATCTATTATTTGGTATTAAATTATTCTGCATAAAAAAATCTGCTCCTTCAAGGCTTAAATAGAATTGATTTTTCTTTATAAATCCTAAAAATAATCCTACTGCTGCTAGATCATCCAATTGACTAAATTCTTTTAATACAAGATTTAAATCATCAGGAACTAAAAAGATCGATGGATATTCTTCTGGTGGATATGATTTACTTGCTGAGATATAAAGGTTTATAGATTTTTGAGTTATAAAATCATGTAATTTAGGATTTAATATTGAAAGGGAGGCCACTATAACTTTTATTTCAAATTCATTAACTAATCTAAATTCAACCAAATCTCTCATTATCAAATAAAATAAAAAGAAATAAGAAGTTTTATTATTATTAATCAAGTAAGGTATTAAAAAATAGTGGCATCCAAAAATGGGTATCCGAAAAATAGAAGATGAAATTGATTTGCGAGAAGCGATGAAAAAGAAGGCAGCAGAGTTAAAACTCAAAGATATTCAAGCAAAAGCAGCAACGGAAAATTTTACAAAAGAGAAATTACAGGATTTAGCACGAAAACATGGAGTAATATTAGCATTAACTCCCGAATTAAAAGATGAGATAAAAGAACTACAGAAAAAATATAATATACCGCCCTCTAAAATAATAACTGAGCAAATAACCGAGAATGATGTTTTAAAAAGATCTTCAAAAATCGACCATGAAAAATTGGGTATGCTTGCTTACCAAAGGATATTAATGCAAAAAGAGGAAATTGGAGCTGGATTACTCCCGCTTTCAGAAGTTTTTGAAATAATAAACACGGGAATTTTAAAAGGTCGGATTGAAATAAAGGATTTAATTAAAGCCTTAAAAACTTTAAATAGAAATCATGTAATTGATGATGTACAAGAATTAGAATCTGGTACTTTCATGATTAGATTTTTTCCAATCGAATATACTACTGATCAAGTTAAAGTCATAGGAGTTGCTAAAGAAAAAGGATTTATTTCATTAGAAGATGTATGTATAGCTTTGAATTGGTCACAAGATAGAGCTTTACAAACATTAACCTCTTTAGAAGAAAGTGGTATTGCTAAATTTAGAGAATCCTTATTGAAAGGGAAGCAATGGTATTTTCCGTCTATATAGACACCTTATTCAACTTTAAGTTTAAAAGATAATTCTCCATTTTCTAATTTTATAATCTTACCCTTCTTATCTTTTTCTAAAATCTTGAATATCTTAATAATATCATCATTGGGTAAAGTACTAAATGCCTTATTTGAATCTCTAATTTCAAATATTAAGATAGGTTCTAATGGAGAGATTTCCATTGCCCATTCAAAAATTTCTTCTGCCCAATTATCAAGACTCTTCCAATATACGCGTAATTTTTCTTTACTTTTTGTCAACCATTCTGCCTGTTGTTTATCTACTAGACCCTCTGCAATTTCTTTTAATGCAGTATTCCTGTCTTCAAACTTTGAAAAAGGCTTTTCAGATTCAAGCTTTCTTAAGTATAGTATATGTAATAATGCATATCGAGCATAATCAAAAAGTACCTTGGACCATTCTTGTTTCCAAGATTCATAATCCTTTAAATCTATCTTTTTGTTGGGCATTGAATACATGAAAACATATCTAGTTTCTTCCAACCATGGATGATCATTTACTAATAAATCATAAGTTGTGACCTCTTTAGCAACTGCTGATTTTTCTCCTATAATCTCTAATTCTATGGCTTGAAGTTCTTTTTCAATCTGTAAAGCATTTTGTTGATAAGTTTTTTCATCTATTTTTCCAAATTTAGAAGTTAAAAAATCCTCAATTTTATCCAATCGAGATTCTATCTCTTCACTAGGTAATAAATCTTCAACTGGTTCAGATTCTTCAATTTGAATTTCGTTTTGTTTTTCTAACGCTTTCTGATGCTTTAACTCTTTTAACCGAACTAATTCTTTTCTTAATTCTTCTAGTTCTTTTTCAGACTCTTTTTCTCTTTCTTTTAATTCTTCTTTTGGTCTTTCTCTTTGTCTTTCCATTTTTTTCCTACACTTTTAAATTAAAATTCTCCGAATTCTTGTGCCCAATCGCCATATCGATCTAATTCTTTTCCAGTCGTCATAGGTTTTATTTTTTTAATAGTTTTCATGAAATCTTTTAGTGTGATATCCCTTACTACAACCTCTTGATCGGAATGTTCTAACAAACCTCCCATATCTAGTTCTCTAATTGGGAGCATAATAACTTCACGACATACATTTGAAATATCCCTTCCTGAATAACCTTCAGAGCGAACGGCTAATTCAATAAAATCTTCTTCAGTTAACGAGGAATTGATACCTTCAGTGTGAATTTTAAAAATTCCAGCACGTGCTGGCATATCAGGTAAAGGAACATATACTTTCTTCTCAAATCGACTAAGCATTGCAGTATCAATATCCCAAGGACGATTAGTTGCACCTAAAACTAACATAGGTTTATCATGTGTAGATTTTACACCTTGAATTTCTTGAAGGAGTTGTGTTTTAACTCTCCTCTCCCCACCTCCTTCATGTCCACTTCCTCTAGTTGTAGTTAAGGAATCTATCTCATCCATGAAAATTAGACTAGGTGCTTTAATTCTAGCTACCTTAAATAATGAGCTAATCAATTTTTCGCTCTCTCCTAGCCACTTACTCAATAAATCAGCAGAAGAGACACTAAAGAAAGTAGCTTGACATTCAGTAGCAGCTGCTTTTGCTAATAATGTTTTACCGCAACCAGGTGGACCAAATAATAAGATTCCGGACCATGGTTTACGAGCACCAGTAAATAGCTGTGGTTTAATCATTGGTAAAACTATTGCTTCCCTTAACGCTTGCTTACAATCTTCTAAACCCGCAATATCCGCCCATTTAACATCAGGAGATTCAGCTAAAATAGTACCCTCAATTGAGTCAATTAATTCTTGCTCTTCTGCCGAAACCAATCCCGATTGCTCTTTTGGCTCTCCATCTGATGGAGCACTACTACTTGGGGCTGACTTTTTTGCTCTTGCTTTAGGACCCCCTAGATGAGCTTTCAATACTTTGACTCTTTCTACGAATGTTTCAACTTTTTCTTGGCAGAGAATTCTCATTTGGGGATTTTTGTTGTACTTCATAAATTGAAGGAGTATATCAGCAGCTCTCTGATACTTATTAATTGCTTGCCTATAATTTCCTTGCTCATCTGCATTTACAGCCGCTTGTGCTTCTTTTACTGCATATTGATAAAGATTACTATCGAAACTACTCAATGGTAAATACCTTTTTGATCTAATTATTTATCTTAAAAAATTATTAATATTTATAGATAACCTAGTTCGATATTTGTTTTAATTATTAATCTATTTAGACATTTCAAATTTTCCCTTTCTTTTTGGAGACTAAATATTGGTCTACAACAAAAAATTATATAATCTGAATTTATTTATATATAATAAATAACTAAATTAAGATGAATTAAGATGGGTTTTCTTAAAGACATTAGTAAATGGCTCTCTGGTGGTAAAAAGCCGGATTCTATGCGTTCTGCGACAGTTAAACTAAAAGTTTTTAATAAACGATTAATGCGCCAAACAAAAAAGATGGAGATGACCGCAAAACTTGCACGAGATAAAGCGGTAAACCTGCGTAAGACGGGGGATATGGAAGGATCTGCATTTCATGTGCGTAACTATCTCCAAGTAAAGAAACAAGCAAGAGCTATAGATCACTTCAGAACAAATCTCGAAGGTATGGTCTTCAAATTAGAACAAGCAAATGCTGTAAAAGATGTTGCGGATATTATGAAGGGGATTGCGTCTAGTTTAACTATTTTAAAAAACCAATTGTCTATTCCACAATTAACAGAATTAATGGATAATATTGGAATCGATATGGAGGAATTTGATGTTACCGCCGAAATCACTACAGATGGCATTAATGATATGACCCTTGATACAGCTGTTACTGACGACCAAGTGAAAGAGGTTCTTGGTGAAATTGACGCAGAAATTCAAGTAGAGATGGGTGGAGCACTACCTTCAGTTGAACCAGATTCTAAGGTAAAAGAATTAGAGGAAGAATTGAATAAACTGAAATCAAAGGATTAAATTTTACTTTTTATACCTCTTTTTATCACCCTTAGGTAAATTATATAAGCTTAAACTCCATTTTTAACTTATTCATAAGAATTTCAAATAATGTTAAGTGCTAATCGTGAATCCAGAAGTTATAACAATTGGAAGTAATACTCTAGATTGTACTATTCAGGTTAAAGATATTCTCCGATTTGAATTATTCGACAAAGAAGTAGTAAAAAAGTATACTGCAATTGAATATAGCCGTAAATTAAATGTTGAGGCTCTTAAATTCTTTCCAGGAGGTTCTGGAGCTAACATTGCTGCAGATTGTGCTATGTTAGGATTAAAAACAGCCTATATAGGCGTTGTTGGCCTTGACTTTTCTGCTCAAATTTGTCTTGAGGATTTAAAGAAACGAGGTGTTGATTTAACCTATGTTAAACAAACTCATGAAGATTGTACTGCGTTTTCTCTCATATTGAAAACAGAATGGGGTAAAGATAGAAGCATATTAGCATATAAAGGAGCAAATAACCTACTTAAACCTGAGGATGTCAGAGAAGACACCTTCAAAGGGATTAAAGCGTTTGCTTGGACATCATTAACTTCTGAAAGTGGATGCAAATCTATTGATAAGGCTATTACGTTAACTAAGGAAAATAACGCATTAGTATTTGCTGCTCCAAGCATGTCAATCATTAAAAACAATCCTCAATGGGCTAAAACTCTAATCTCAAAATCAGATGCAGTTTCCATGAATACTGAAGAAGCAATGGAGTTTACTCATGAGAGTGAAAAATATTATTGTGCAAAAAAGCTTTTAGAAATGGGACCCAAACTTGTTTCTATTACTGATGGTGCAAATGGTTCACTATTAACTGATGGTAAGGTAATTATTAGAAGCGGAATTTATAAAGTGGATGTTAAGGATACAACAGGGGCAGGAGATGCTTTTCTAAGCGGAATGCTTATTTCAAAATTAAAGAATTATACAATAGATAAGATGGCAAAACTCGCAACAGCAATGTCATCATTCGAAGCGATGGAAGTAGGTGTAAGACAAGGATTATCAACATCACTCGAAGAATTAGAAAAATTCATTCAGAAAAATCAGTTAACCCAATCTCTATCAAAATTAACTGAATCATAAATTCAGGCAATATCTTTTATTTACTCTTAAGTAGTTTATATTCTATTCCTAATTTTTAATATACGATAATAATACAAATCATTATCCAGATATTTTTTTCAAACCAATAAATTTTAATCTTTTTTTATCTTTTAACCTTTAACTATAATTCAAATAATTTGATCCTAAAATAGGCGCTGCTAGTATAGAATCTGTGAAAAATATTCACGGAAGTAAATTGGTCAGTATGCCAGGTTGCCAACTTGGCGACCCGGGTTCGATCCCCGGGCGGCGCATTCTTTTCTTTTCCTTTAAGTTGGAGACTATCTTTAATTAATAGCTTATTTTAAAAAATGATAAGGAGGATTTACTTTAGACTTCTTTTTTGAGACTTAATTTATGTTTCTTAACTTTACTTTTTACTTTTTCTAAAGGAACAGATATTCCTAATAATATCTCAAAATCTATTTTTTGAGCTAATTGGGTTCTAAAAACCAGCTTTCTATAGCGTTTATTCCAATAAAATCTTAAACTGTTAAGAAATTTAAGTATGTCGGCTATTTCTTCATTCTTTATATCAATATATGAATTAATTATTTCGTTGATGTTATTGTTTTCAAAATCTCGCTTTTTTAAAAGACCCTCTGTGGTCAGGATGTAGATGGTATTATTGAGATAGCAACTTTCTTCCTTATTGTATGTTAAACCAAGATAATTTGAAAATATCTTAAAATTTTGAAAGATTTTCTTTTCTAAATAAGAATTTTGGATAACATCCCTATTTCGAGTTTTGATTAATGCTTTTTGATCAGGTATCTCAACTTCTTTTTTTTCTATATTTTTGTAATACATAATTTGGATATACGTATAAATTAACATTTCGATATCCTCATAGAATTCTTGTACTTGTCTTGTAAGCAATCTATCATCTTTAAGATGATCCCAGATGATGAATAAGAGAACTGCAGATGAAATTATCAAATTTACATAAACAATAATATTTTGTTCACTTATATATCCTCACATCCAAATATTGTATTAAATCCAACTTTTTCTTCTGAAGAACCATAACATTCCTCCAAAAATTATCATCATTAAAATAATCAACATGGGATAAGCGAAAGGGTTGCTTAACTCGGGCATGTGTTGAAAATTCATCCCATAAAAGCCAGCAAGAAATGATAACGGAATAAAAACTGTGGATATAATTGTTAATACTTTCATAATATCATTCATTTTATTACTTACACTAGATAAATATATATCAAGCATACCAAAAATGATATCACGGTAATTTTCCAATAAATCTGTAATTCGGAAGATATGATCATAAATATCCCTTAAATAGATTTGCAAATCATTTGAAATTAATTCTGATTGTTCTCTTTGTAATTTATTTATTACTTCTCTCATCGGCCAGATGGATTTTCTTAAATCAATTGTACTACGCTTCAATTGATACACTGTTTGTAATACTTCGGGTTTTGGATTCTCTATCAAAATATCTTCGATTTCTTCTATTGATTGACCAAAATCCTCCAAAATCAAAAAATAATTATCAACAACTACGTCAATTAAGGCATATGTTAAATAATCCGATCCCATAGATCGCAATTTTCCCTTTGGTATTTTAATTCTCTCAATTAGAGGATTCAAAATATTTGTTTCTCGTTCTTGGATTGAGATCATATAATTTTTTCCCAAAATTAAACTTATTTGTTCAGATTTTATTTCTTTAGAATCTTGTTCACAGCTGATACATTTAATAACAATAAATATGTAATTGTCGTAATCTTCAAATTTTGGACGTTGAAAAGGATGAAGTATATCTTCTAATACAAGAGGGTGAAGATCAAATGTTTTCCCTAGTCCTTCAAAAACTAATGCATTTGTTAACCCAGTTATCTTAATCCATCTTACCCAATTCTTACTTATATTCAAAAAGTCAAAATCAAGATTTACATTATCAATAAATTTGGATTCATTACCGTTATAATCTATGATTTGGATTTTAGTATCAATATCAATTATTTCACCCGTAAATACTGGAGTTCCTGGAGGAAGTCCAACCTTTACAGTCTTTTTTCTGGCTAACTTTTTCATTTAGATTCACTATCAATTATATAAACAATGATAATAGGAATACATTGTATTTCTTATATATTTTTTAAAATATTTGGAGTGCTAATATCAATTCCGTATTTAATCATTGTATCCAATATTGCAGCTCGCAAGTCTCCTTCGATTTGTAGTATTTTCGGTATCTCTTTTATAAATACAAACAAAGTAAATTCAACAGCAAAATTTTGAAAATTAGAAATTCTTACAAAAGGTTTAGGCTCATTTAAAATCAACGAGACCTTCCCTGCTGCTTCAAGAAGTGCAGACTCAACCTTAATTCGATCTTCTTTATAATCTGCTGTAATCGTAATAGTTCGTCTTATCCGTCCTTTTTTCCCGAGGTTTATTGTTTCATCGGTGATTAATTTCTGATTGGGTATGGAAATTTTTACACCATCTAAATCAATCATTAATGTAAATATTAATTTTATTTCTTCTACTCTAGCAACTTTGTTATTATGTATAATATAATCATCTACAGTGAAAGGTCTGCTCAACATTATTATAAATCCTGCTATCACATTCCCAAGTGTATTTATAGCTGCGAATCCAATTATTGTCCCTCCCATTAGTGTAAAAAGAGATGTGAACAAACCAAGTGTTTCAATAAACTGAAACATAATAACACTAGCTATCACTAATCCAATTACGATTTTAATTAGCCTTTGGACGTTTTTTGCAGTGGTGGGTTCTAACTTACCTGTCTTCTTTAAACGAGAAATCTGTTTTTTTACGATTATGTATATAATCCATCCAAATATTATAGTAAACGCAGAAATGATTATTTGGTATGCATTTGCGAAAAACCATTCAATAAAAATATCTAAAACATTTTGAAATAGCATCCTTTATTCATTCTCTATAGTTAATTTTACGATTATAAAAAGACTTTTAAATTATTAATATTTAAATTTTCTTCTTTTAAATTGTCAATCGAAAGATTTCAATTAAAGCTAGAATTGTCGTTCTTACCACTGGAATTTTTTGGTACTTTAGATATTTTCAAGAAGATAATGAGAAATTATATTAAGATATAGCTTTTTTCGTGAAATTAACCTTTCACGATCTTAAATTTAATAAAAATTTAAAAAAAAGGAGTTTAGCTTATTTCGCATTCTTCCACTCTTCATAAGATGACAATAGGTTTTTGACATCATCAATTCCCATTACATCCTTTGCAAAACCACCCTCTATTGGATTAAATCCAAGAAAAAGAAGTTTAAGCTTTTTAAGATGTTCCAATCCTTTGATTTCAGTGATTTGATTTCTATCAAGATACAAGTTTTCTAAATTTATCAATTTGCCTAAACCTTTTATCTCTGTGATCTTATTATTATCTAGATGTATTGTGTCAAGTTTGATAAGCGTGTCTAATCCTTTTATCTCTTCTATTAAATTATCATCAAGAAATAGCCAATTAAGATTTAATAGTTTATCCACATCGCTTATTTCCGTTATCTGATTACGACGAAGAATTAAAACTTGGAGATTTCGCAACTTATTTAATCCTTTGATTTTTGTGATTTGATTCTGATTAATGTCCAACCGAAGAAGATTGACCTGTGTATCTAAACCATATATTTCCGATATATTATTTTCATTAAGTTCCAACCATTTCAGGTTTATTAATGAATCCAATCCTCTAATATCGGAAATTTGATTTCTATTAAGAAATATTCTATCAAGATGTACTAATGTTTCAATTCCTTCCAGATTCTTAATTTGATTGTTATTAAGAAATAATTGTTTTATTTGGGGAATAACTTCCAACCCATATAATTCGGTAAGTTGATTATTAGAAAGATCAATCGCTTCGAGTTTTTTAAGTTTATCTAACCCCTTAATATCCGAAATTGCTTTGATATTTAAATTTGAGAGATTTAGTCGTAAAAGACCTATTTCTTCTTTTACTTGAACCTTTTTACCATTAATCTTTACAGCCCCTAATCCTATTACTTTCTCACCTAAACTATTAATTGTATTTTTTAATATTACTTTTTTATTGATTTATGTATTAAGTTCTTATATATTTATCATAATGAAACTAAACATGAAAAAAGGATCAAAACCTCTTCGATTTCTTCTATTAATTGGCCCTTCTTTTGGAATTTAAATCCTTTCAATTAGGGGTTTTAAAATTGATTCGAAAAAAGCTAAGCTATTATATCTTCTATTATTGTTTGATTTATCATTTTGAATATTATCTCACTTCATTAATACCATTTTTTTGATTATAGAATACATTATTTATTAAAGAGATTTTTCCTATAATTTAATCTAGAAAATAACTAAAGTCATTCCGCCCAAATTGTGGAAATCAATTGAATGCCGATTAAAAAACCTTAGTTAAACTATAAAAGTTGACAAGGCTTGTTTATTTTAGATAAAACTGGTGGTTAATTTGAAATCTAAAAGTCAATTGATTGTATTAATGATTATAGGATTAATGTTCACAGTCCCTATATTTTATGCACCAAGTGATACGTTGGGTGTGAATACTCCAAACTTAAAAAGCTCTGCTAATTCGAACAAAATTTATATAAAAAATAATTGGACTGCTACGAAATCAGCTGGTATTTGCACGGGAGAGGGTACTAGGTCAAATCCGTATCTAATTAAGCATCGCGTCATTGATGCTGGGGGAGTAGGTAGTGGAATTTTTATTGAGAATAGCTCTGAATATTTTAAGATTCAAAATTGTACAGTTTTCAATTCTGAATTAGGAACCGATCATGGAGGAATTAATTTAAATAAAGTCCAGAACGGTATTTTAGTTAACAATACGTTTCATGATAATTATCATGGAATAAAGCTCTGGTCTAGTATAAATATTCAAGTTATCAGGAACAGGATTCATAGTAATTTAGGATTGGGAATAGAATTAGCATATACAAATAACAGCATTCTGTATTTGAATACAGTTAATAATAATTTGGTGAATGTCGGCTTCTGGTGGTCATACAATGAATATAATTCAAGAGAAAAATTTACCTATACATTTCAAGGTAATACATATACTAGTTATCTTGGAAATTACTGGGGTGGATATAGTGGGGTAGATGGAAATAGTGATGGCATTGGAGATACTCCTTTCTATATTGGTAGTCATTTTCACAATGCGACTCTTACAGATAATTATCCTTTGATAGAACCAATCGATTATTACTCTAATATTAGTTTAGCAAGTGGTTTAATACCAGGATACCATATTTTCAGCCTAATATTTATTATCAGCTTAACTATTCTAATTATAATTAAAGTTAAATTTAGGAAGTGAAGTTTCTTTTTCTTCCTCTTTTTTTTCTAACTAATTCCATAAATTTCTTACATTTCTATTTACTTAACATTAATATCTAAGATGCATTATGTTATTCCTTTGTAAAATTAATTTTTAAAAAAAGAATGTAGCTCAATTTCAAAATTTAGATATAAAATTTTTATTGTATCCCAAATTTATTTAGTTCCTGAAAAAGGTATAAAGAGATTATTATATATAAGATATTTTTAATTCTATTGTTTAACACTTATTTTCGCTTTTTTTGTATATCCTTATTTAAAGAACATTCGTTAATAAGAAAACTCCTTATATAAATGTTCTGCTAAATAAATTCATTGCTTTTCTATCCCTAAGATATTCATTTGAGAGAAAAAGTACGAGAAATTATAATGTTCCAAGAAAATTAGCAATATCTGAAGATTTTGGAACTTCTACTCCAAAATAATTCTTAACAATTTCATACAGAAATTCCAAATAAGGTATCTGTATTTTAATATTATGTTTTTTTTGCAAAAACTCAATTATTTTCTTCGTATATATTGTTTCTTTTTTCTTTAATCCTTTTATATACTCTACAACACTTTTAGAAAATTCAAATGCTTTTTTTAGTTCATTTTTAAGAATAATGATACTTGAGGATGGATCATATTCATTTAAAAACTTCTGAACTATATTCCGCTCAACTCCAAGTTTTTTTATGTCCAAAATATTATTATCATCTTTTAAAATATCTTTACCTCTAAGAAGAATGTGCTCACTGAAATTCCCGGGTTTATAGTCTAATTCTGAAACGATTTCAACACTATTTTCAAAAGAATTTTCAGTGATATATGTTAAAAAATTACGCATATCATCGAACATATATTCCTGGTCTGAAATAATTAAAATATATCTCTTTAGAACTATTGCTCTTATAAGAAATGACAATTGTGATGCTGTTATATTTAATTTAATCAAACTTAAATCTATAAATCCTAAATATTTTGATTTTTCGGTATCAGTTTCTTGTTCTTCTATCGAATCGGGGAGATCTATTTGAAAATCAGCCATAAAGGTATCCCGAATAATTAAATTCTTGTCAACATAAGCTACAAAAGAATGGTCGCAGATGATACCCTCAGCAACATTAACTGCAAAAAGACCTCTTGAGCTATTTTTAACCTCTTCTTCTGATACCTCGATAAACCCCCTACCAGAACAAGAAGGACATCGAATTTCAAGTTTAGTCATATTCAAAAATAGTAATACTAATACTTTGATTTAAAGATTGAGAATATTTGGTAATTATGAAATATTTTAATCAAAATATTATTTAAATTTTCACTTCAGTATAATTTAATAAAGTTAATATTATTTTATAGGAACATATAAACTAAGAAATGAGATTTAATATCTTTGAACTTTAGCATAATTCTTTTCTATTAAATTCGCTATCAATAAACAAACTAATGCTGCAATATTTTCAGCAACAATAAAAGAAATTGTATTATTTAATATTAACGTGCTTATTGAAAAACTGATAAAGAATAAAGCAGCAAAGGTGGGAAATGTAATAGTTAACGGTCTGATAATGGGAAACTGTAAAATAATCTTGAGTTTTGAAATATTGGATCTGGATTTATAATATTGATTCTTTAGTACTTTTTTTCTTTCAATTTGAGCAAAGGATTCAAAAATAATTATGTTTCCAAAGAATAAAGCTATACTTATCCCTATTGGAATTAAAATTATAACAATATAATTACCTACTGATAAAAAATATTGTGCTATGAAAACGAATAAAACTTGGAAAAGCCCACATACTCCAAATAACATTAAAGCTATTGGTAGATATTCTTTTGAAGTCCAACGAAATCTTAACGGCATAATTAATCCTTTCTTAAACTTTATAGTGGGCCAGGAGGGAATTGAACCCCCGACCTCCCGCACGTCAAGCGGACGTCATAACTACTAGACCACTGGCCCTTAAAAAATTATAAATTAAATAAATTAGATGTCTAAAAAATAAATATTTTATCTATTTTTAAAATGTAACAGTTCCAAAGGATTTTAAACTCTGAATCCTAATGATTTGTGATTCATTCTACCTATAGTTAAATCTTAATTAGTATTTTGAAATATCATTTCTAGATATATTTACTTTTAGTGCATTAGTCGCTAAATTTATTAGAAAGAAGTGATTATATTAATACATGGTCGTAAATAATATACTTCCTAATTCATTTCTGAATCTTGGAGTTAAATCACTTCTTTCTAACCATTATATGCTCGCATTTTTTAAAAAGTTTTGTACTGCAACCTCGTCTCGCATGTGGAAATCCAAAAAGGTTCGGAATTCAAGATATGGGGATATTGACTTCTTACGGGTTTTCTTCTACTCAGAAATCTTAGGGAGGTCTATTCATGACACTAGTGAACTACTCAATGAGCATATGTTAAGAAGTAGAAAGGGACGACGGAAAATTTTTGCGGATGGGCGTAAAAAGAGAGTAATTCCGCACCAGACTGAGGTAAACAAATATATCCGTAAGATAGGATTGGATAAGGCTCGTAATATTCTACGAGAATGTCTTGATAAGCAATTATGGGACGCTTTCGAAATGGGACTTATCTCACGTAAAATCAGCGTATTAATTGATTTTACAGAGCACCCTTATTATGGAAAACGAGAGGATAGAATGATAAAAGGGACAAACCGGCAGAAGGGAACAACTAAGATGCGTCATTATTTAGGATTCTCGATTCTTTCTCGCGAAACGCATTTGTATGCAGGCTTAGAACAAGTGGCAACGGGTCAATCTAAGATTCCCATCGTCTTAAAATTTCTTGACCATTTATTGGATTTAGGTTTTGAGCTAGGGTATGTGTTAATGGATCGTGAATTCTATCGAGCGGAGCTCTTGGACGAGGTGAAGGGCATGAAGGGAAACGTACTAATACCAGCGAAGTCCTATAAAAAGGTAAAAGAAATAATCGAATGCTATTTGAGAGGAGAGGGAAATCGGGTGCGAAAGTACACTTTTTCAAGTGCCCTTGAGGCAAGATGTCGCTTTTTTCAGCACGTCTATTTAATTATTAATGCCAAACAAGGGTTTTCTCTCCAAGGCGTTAAACGAGCCTTTCAGAAAGGGACCCTATCCTTAAACGATGCTCGGCAACGATTATTCACGATAATGACCACAGAGAAACCAAAGGGTAAGACCAGCTCTTGGGCTTCCCGCACATCCTTCTTTTATAAACGAAGATGGCTCATTGAAACGGGTTTTTCCGACTTAAATCGAATTAATCGTCGATGGAAATCAAATCATGACAACGTGCGCTATTTAGACATGTTAGCTCGACTCATGCTGTATAACTCTTGGAAAATGAATAAAACGCAGGCTAAAAAATCAAATTTTATAGGGTCGAAAAAGAGAAGCCATACATTGGTTCAAAATCAAAATTATCTTAAAATACTATTTCTTACAGATATAATAAAATCTAAGGAGGTGATGGGATAAAATTAGAATAATGTCGATTAATCGACCATAGAAAATAAAAGAAAAAAAATATTTACTTGAATACTAATGTAAAAAAAGAAAATTATAATAGATATTATTCAGTTTTAACTATAGTTTTTTTTCTCGTAATGCTTTAATCATTGGCAAGTCTTTTCCTGAGAGAATTTCTAACATTGCACCTCCTGCAGTTGAAATAAAAGAAACATCATCAGCTTTTCCCGCCATAGATGCTGCAGCACCCATTTCACCCCCTCCAATAACGGTTAGTGCGTGATTTTTCTTGGTTGCTTTTACCATAGCATCTACCATTTCATTAGTTCCTTCTCTAAACACCTCTTGTTCAAAAATACCTGGAGGTCCATTCGCAACAATTGTTTTACAATCCAAAATGATCTTTTTAAAATTCTTAACAGTTTTTGGTCCAATATCTCCTGTAGTTTTATTAAATTTCGCGGCTTCATCAACTGATATGGTTTTTCTTTTTCCATTTTCTTCAATAATTAAGTCTTCAGGTAAAATTATTCGTTCTTTATACTTCTTATAGGTTTCACGAATCATATCTTTGTTTTCTTCTAAATCTTTTGCAATGATTTTATGATTAGGGTCTCCCATAGGTTTCCCTAAAGCTTCAAAGATGAGTACTGCTGTTAACCCAGAACATAACGCATAATCAAGTTTATCATTGTCAAAATTAAATTTCATTGCTTTAAACTTATCAATTGCTTTTGCTCCTCCGATTAACATAGCCATTGGTTTTTCAGGTTCATCCATTATCTTTTTTAAGGCAAATAATTCTTTGGCTGTAATAGGTCCTGCAAGCATTTTTGGCCATCCTACTATTGAGGCATTTGCTCTATGGGCCGCTCCAAAAGCATCCACAATCACATAATCTACTAATGGAAAGAGTGTCTTAATCATTTCTGTATTTTCTGCGTCAGAAAAGTTCTTATATTCTTTCATTTCGCCTTCAAATTTTCGGACATTATTCAAGACTAACACTTCTCCTGGTTTTAGAGCCTTTATTGCTTGAATTGCCTCATTACCATAAATATCTTTTACAAATTTTACTGGACGTCCTAACTCTTTTTCAATTTCTCTCGCATGTATATCTAAATCTGTGAAATCCTTATCTCCAGGTCTAGACTGATGAGCCATTATAATAACAGCACTATCTTTAAAATTTTCATTTAAAGCAGGTACTAAAGCTCGAATACGAGGAGAGTCTCGAATTTCCATTTTATCTACATCAATATTGGAATTAATGTCTACACGAATAAGAACTTTCTTTCCCTTCAAATCAACATCTTTATAAGATGTATAATCAATTTTCATGGTTTTCCGCTCTTTAAATTTGGATTTAATTAATTTTAATATTATTTTTCTTTAAAATTTTAGTTTAATAATTATAATATTTGATAATAAAAAAGATTTGATGAGATAACTTTAGTGATCATACAATCGTCTAGAATATATAATTCTAAATTGAACACTTATAATTACAAAAATATTAATGGAAATTTACTGGTTTTTATTAAAAATTGCTTTAGATTTTAATAAACAGATATTTTAATATATAATTAAACGTTTCAATATTCTTAATAATCTTAATTTCGAGTTTTTTTATATGGTTAAGTATCAATTAGATATTGGCTTTTTTTCTTGCATGTATAGTCAAGTTAATGGAACAGCACATGCAGTAAGGTTTCTTTCAGAAGCAATAGCTAAATTAGGACATAATGTACACGTATTTGCTCCCAAAATTCAAAATGGTCATGATATTCCAAAAACGCTTCATTATCATAGTTTAGGTGGTGCAGTAGTAGATTCCAAAACTGGATTTGTTTTAAGTGTACCAATTAATAAATATTTCAATTGTGAACATGATTATCTAGATGTACTTCATACTCATACACATGAAACTGTTGGATCTATGGGCGCATTGTGGTCAAAACAACTTGGTATTCCTGTTATTGGTACTCATAACGGACCTATGGCTTTTTACTCTGCTCAATATTTACCGGTTATTGGAAAAGCATTAGTTAAGACTGATTTGATTTGGAGATATGAGCGCCATATTCTTGATTTATATGATTTTGTTCACGTTCCTACAAAATCGAAAAAAGATTTACTTCGTGATTATAGATTTCGAGAGCCTATTATATGTTTATCAAATGGAATTCCTGACTTGTTTTATTCAGAAGTCAAAGAAAATGGGATTAGAGAAAAGTATGGTTTAGAAGGTAAAAAAGTATTACTATATGCCTCGCGATTATCTCCTGAAAAACATAATATAAAGATTATTAAAGTGTTCAAGAAAATTCATGATCAGGTACCAGATTCTCATCTATTACTGGTTGGTAGTGAGGGACCTTCAACTGAAAATGTAAAAAGTATTATTAAGAATCCTAAATATAGAGAATTTGTATCATATGCGGGTAGGGTTCCATTTTTAGACCTATTAAGGTTATATAATACTGCAGATGTGACCTGTTTATGGTCGTGGGTTGAAGCTGAGGGATTAGTTTTAATTGAAGCTATGGCTCAAGGGACACCTAGTGTCGGAGCTAATGCTTACGGGATTAAAGATGTAATCCGGCATGGAGAAACTGGTTACTTAGCCAATAATATTGAGGAATTTCAAAATTATGTGATTAAACTTTTTAAAGATGATACTCTTCGTGCTCAATTTGGCAAACGAGCAAAGGAAGTTTCTCAAAATTACAAAATTAGCGAGATTGCAAAAACTTGGATAAATCTTTATAAATTTGCCATCAACGATGTTCATCCGCTTAAATATAGACGAGAAAAGAGGGCTCGTAGAGTAAATCTAGTCAAGAATTATGTACAACAACTTTCAAATGTCTCATTTTAATTATTTTAATAAAATCCCTTTATTTAATCAAATAAAGCGATTGGGTATACTTTTGATATTAAAATCTAAGAAATCTTAGAGGATAAAAAATATATATTTATTAATTTTATATGGATGTTGTATTTGTATTATCTCCTCTTCCTTCTTTTTCGAAATCAATTATTAGTAATCAAGAAGCTAGCTATCTCCCTTACACTAATTATTAGTATTACGTAAAATTAACAGTTAAAATCTTGGAGTGATTAAATTATTCCCAACTTTTCTGCGTGATAAACTAAGAGAGATTAAAAGTTACCCAGAACTTATAATACATATGGATAATTAATCATAATTAGATATAAGCGGTAAATTGAAATGGAGAATATTAGAGAAATTTTACAGAAATTATTACATAATGAATGCTCTGTTGAAGAAGCAGAAAAGTTACTTAAAGCTAACATCATTGAGGAGGTTGGAGATTTAGCTAAATTAGATGTCTTCAGAAAACTAAGAACTGGAATTGTAGAAGTAATATTTGCAGAAAGTAAAACTCCAGAAATGGTTATTCATATAATTGACTCATTTTTAGAAAAAAATAAATTTGCAATAGTTTCGAGATTTAGAGAAGACCAAATGGCTGTGATCAAGCAAACTTACAATACAGGTTACATTCTGGAAGTTAATAATTTAGCTAAAGTAGTTGTTATAAAAACCAAAGAGTTTGAGTTCAAGAAAAATAGTGGAATTATTGGGATAGTAACAGCAGGAAGTTCAGATATACCTGTTGCGGAAGAAGCTAAAGTTATTGCACAATCAATGGGATGTGAAGTAATTACGAGTTACGATTTGGGTATAGCAGGAATCCACCGCATATTCAATCCATTAAGTGAAATGATTAAAAAAGGAGTTCATGTAATTATTGTATGTGCAGGAATGGAAGGAACTTTACCGGGAGTTGTAGCTGCTCTAGTTGATATTCCAGTAATTGGTGTTCCTGTATCAAGTGGTTATGGATTGGGTGAAAAAGGTATTGGTGCCTTAACAACTATGCTCCAGTCATGCTCACCTGGATTATTAGTCGTTAATATCGATAATGGATTTGGAGCGGGAGCTTCTGCTGCGTTAATTGCCAATAGAACGAAGGGCTAATACCTCTTTACTCTTCTTCGATTTATATTAAATTTTACTATATTTTGATATAATTAATTAAGAAAATTATAAATATATCAATAAAGAAATACTTGCTAAATTAATTATAATTATCAAAAATAAAAATTTTATATAAAGTGATTTTAAATGGCACCTACAGCAGCTTCATTGGAAGCTCTTTCGAAATTAAGACAATTAAATCCCGAAACTGGATGGTATATTGTAACCCTTTTAGTAATAGTTTTATATATCTATGGCGTAGAGATCAAAAAAGCAAGGGAAACGAAAAATTGGAATACCATTTTTGCAGGTTTAACTTTATTTGGTCTTGATTTTATAAATGAGATATGGAATGCGTTAGTTTTTGCGTTTTCAGATTATTCTGCTTTTTGGACAACACCAAATGCAAGTGGTTTCGTCATTCTTATAGGATGGAATATTGAGATTGCTTTCATGTTTTCTATTGCTGGGATTGTATTTGCTAAATTCTTACCGGATGATAAGAATAAAAAGCTATTTGGTTTACCCAATCGTTGGGCTAATGCAGTTGGATTTGCTATATTCAGTGTATTCGTTGAAGTTCTATTAAATCGAGGAGGATATTTGATTTGGGAATATCCTTTTTGGAATTGGTATAGCCCTTATTTGATCTTCCTGATTGGATACTTTCATTTTTTTGTTGGCGCATTTTATGTATATGATCTTCCAACAATAAAAGAAAAAGTGAAAGTAGTAGGTATGATTTATGGGATTATAACTGTGTTACTATGCATTTTTGGACCAATATTAGGACCTTTAGGAATTTTTTAAAAAAAACTTTTTTTATTTTTTTTGAGTTATACGATAATAAAATATAATTATCTATTCAATTAAACAACTTTTTAAATAAAAAATAGTCTTAAGCATGAATGAATCCAATTTCAGTGTTAAACCCAATTACACGTTAATAAATCTTGAAGCTATTTTTAATATCCCAACACCTTTTCCTTGAAATGTAAAAGTATATAAATATAGTTCAATATAATTTATATTGAAATTACTAGTCCTTAATAATCTAAATCTAATAAAAAAAGAAAGGTTATTAGTTGAGACCAATGGTCGCAACCTTCGAAGATTTTGAGAAATCAAAAAAGTTGTTTAATAATGGCGATATAACTAATACTTTAGAGAGTCTTGATAAGGTCTTAGATCAATTAGATCGTTCTAAAAATGAAAAAAAAGCAGATGTTCTGCAGTTTTTAAATAAACTATTAAAATATTGTCAAGAAAATCATCTAACTGATGAAGAAGCTAGAGTATTAAGGGCACTCGCAAAAGCACATACTAAATTCAAAGAGCACGCTGAAGCTTTAAAATATTCATATCAAGCATTAAAAGTCAGAAAAAAATTAGGTAAAAAATTAGATATTGCTGATAGTATGGTTTTTCTAGCAGAAGATCTAGAAGTTTCTGGTAATTATTCTGAATGCATTAAAAATTTTTCAGAAGCAGCAGATATTTATCGCGAGCTAGGAAAATTACGTAAAGAAAAGGATGTAAGAAAAGAACTCAAGAGATTGGAAGCATTTTCAAAACAAATGGTCGAGGATGAATACTACTTAAACAAATTCCATATTGACAAATTTTAATCACTAAACGAAGTTATATCTAAACATTAATTATTTTTTTCTTTTTGTTTTATTTATCTATAAGTTATTTTTGTATTCAAGAGGATTATATAAATTCTTTATCAGAGATTGACAATGTATCATTATCTCTTTTACCGTTAAACCTGTCTTTTTACTTATTTTATTTAGATCCTCGTATTCTGGCTTGACATTTAGGATTTTGACTTCATTTTTAACTCGAATAAATGCAATTTTAAACGTGATCTGAAATATATGTTGATTTATTTCTAAATTAAGAGCTTCAAGCTTTCTCTCAACACATATCCTTTTAGTAATGTTGTATCTTACTCCTAACGTTCCAAGTTCATTAACTATTCTACTAATTAGATTAAACGTATCTTTGGGTTGGCATAACAACCTAATTACATAACTTGGTCTATTTTTTTTAGTTAGGCTAGATATAACTTGAACATCAAGGAATTTGTTTTTATCTAAGGAATTAATGAAATGCCCAATTAACTCACCAGATACATCATCGATATTAGTTTCTATTACTGAAACATCCTCTAAATAAGGCTCGAAGTGTCCTAATAATCCTTCATTTTGAGATAATTTAACTTCTCCACAGAATAGGCGAAGAATATTTGAAAAATTTTCAAAGCTTTTCTCTCCCGTACTATATGAGACTTTCTTGATATTCATTTTAGGCATGAAATCTACAGATATAGGATTTAAATTAACAAGAAGTGCTGCACCTGTTGGAGTTACTAACTCACTCTCTATAGGACCACCATAAGTTATGATGTTTGCTCCCTCTAAAATCTTTAATGTAGCCGGTGCTGGTACGGGTAATGTTCCATGAGCTGTTTTTATAATTCCAGACCCTAAAGGTAAGACGCTACAATATATTCTCATATCGCTGCTAATAAAACCTATTTCATTTAAACATGCTGAGACACCCAATATGTCTATTAATGTATCAACGGAACTTAATTCATGTAAATGAATCTCTTCCATTTTCTTACCATGTACATTCGATTCTGCTTGAATCATTGTTTTTAAAACGCTAATAGCATATCCTTTACAAACTTCAAACTTCTGATTTTCTTTTATGAAGCTCTCCAAAGCATTCAACATAACTTTAGGAGTCCGATGAGATTTATCTTCTTTAATTTTTAAATCTAATTGATTTACTTGAATACCATTAACTTCCTTTTTTTTCAGAACTAGTTCTAACTTTGAGATATCATCTAATGTTTTCTTGATTTGTTCCAAATCTTTTAATAGTCCTTCTGAATCCGGCATAAGACCCAAAAGTGAAGCTAAAAGCATATCTCCAGAAATTCCTGAGTTCGAAGCATCGATATATAAACATTTCATTTCAAATATTCCTTACTTTATAAAACCATTTTGTTTATTATTAAGAAAAAATGAACAATACTAAAAATAATAAATTGTAATTATTTTATAATTAAATATAGTTATTGTAACTAAAATAAAATTATATAAATCAATAATTTTCAAGGTATTCTAATGAGTGAACTTCAAACTATCAAATGTTATTTAGACCAGTTACCTGCTACTTTTCTACAGTTATTAGGATTAGTTCCTCCTCATCAAATTATACCAGAACCTATCCAATCAATCCTAGATCTCTATCAGGGTATTGAAAGAATAAGTATTTCCCTAATTGATAATTTTGGTCTCTTTGAAATAACGTATCATAAACCTCAATTTATGATTGCTAATTCCGAAGTCATGTTACTACTTTCAACAAAAAATCCTTATACTCTTGGAGTTTTGCATCAAATAATGTACGGTGGTTTTGAACCTGACCCAAATGGATTTCATTTGCTGCGTTATTTAAACTCCAATGGAAAAAAAACATGTTTAGTTGGTCGGAAAAAAGATATAGAAAGATATGATGGAGGAACTTACTCTGTACCTAAGGATACAGATATGGCCACTTGGGTCGAATCTGCCCGTACAATCAATAATTATGAGCTTTCTTGGATGCATTATTTGGATTTTGAGAATTTACATAAACAGCAGCAGGCTTTAAAGCAAAGAACGCCTGAAGAATTGATTGAAAAATTGATATTAAGGACCGATAAATGGATTTTAAGTAACTATAAACAGATGAGAAATAATTCTCTCATGATTATTTTAGGAGATCACGGAAGAATAAAGCTAGATTTAGAATATTCTGGCAAAATTGCTCAATGGCGCGAAGCCAGTGTTCCAATAGCAATTTTAATAAAAAAATAAATTTTTTAGTTTCTATGAATTAAAATGTGTTAGCTATGGAAGAATATACTCGCTTTACTATTTCTCTTCCAAAGGAATTACATGATAAATTTGAGGAATTTCGAGAGAAACTTGGGATTTCAAGATCAGATGCTATAAGAAAGGCAATGCAATCTCTAATGATTAGTGAGGAAAATATTCCTATATCATCTGGAAATGTTGTTGGATGCATTTCAATAATTATGGGTCATGAACACTTTCAATCAGGGGAAAAACATGAAAAAGTAAATCATGCTTTGAATCATCATAATCATGATTATAGTTCTCGTCCAACTTATGCCAATATTCAGCAATCGGATGAAATTCTAAAAAATGATATTCAACATCACTTTCATGAGATAATCATCTCAACCTTACATATACATCTAGAATTTAATAAATGTTTAGAAATTATTGTTGTCTCTGGTCCTATTGAGAGAGTTAAAAACTTAAAGAGAGATTTACAAGCTCTAAAAAGTGTTTTCTCTACCGGTTTTTTTATAGTTGATGCAGATTATAAAGACATATCTGAAAAATAAATAAAAAGGGACAATAATATAAAGAAGAAGGAGTAAAAAAGAATAAAAAATTCTAGCTTTAGATTAAAAGGGATAAGGATAAGGCGATTAATTGAGAATTTTTTATTCTTTAAAAGTTGTGTGTGTTACTGCAATTATTCCGTTTTCGAAATTTAAGGCTGTATAGAGTGATAATTTTTCAATTTCTATGCAATTAAAATTAGTATATTAATTAGTAATTTTTAAATTATCCTTGACCTATTGAAATTAAATTTAATTTTTAAAAAAATAATAGAATTAGAAAAAAAATTGAGTTTTGAAATTATCAACTCTATAAATCTTTTTCTTGTACAGTCTTTCGACCATTCGCTTTAGCCCTTCCAATAGCTTTGTCAAGGATGCCAATTATTGCGTCATTAAGTGCAGGTCCATCAATGAGGTCTCCACTTGTGTTGCATCCTTTGGATTTGATATAATCTCTTACTTTGCTTTTAACGAAAAGGGCTTCTACTCCACCAGCCGCAGCTGCTTTTTTAGCCATTTTTTATTCCTCCATTTATTGTTTAAAAATGTTTTAAAAATAAATTTGTATTTAAAATATATTTCTTCTTGCTTATATTTAAATTTAGTTGAAAAAACATCATAGAAGGTTAATATTGTCAGTCTAGATGCATTATTTGCAGAGACCTAAAAAATTAGCAAAGGGAACCGGAAGTACCCAAATTATAGAATTTTTATTAGAAAAAGTAATTTAATTAAGCTTAATTCCCCCAATATTTACATTTTCAGCTCCTCCCTCTAAGTCCTCTGACTTAATGTAGTCTTCTAAACTTCTAGACGCTATGAGTTTGTAATAATTTTTTAATTCTTTATCAACAGGTTCTGAAAGCTTGGAATCTCTCTCTTGTTGAAGTATTTGATGAACCAATGATTTAGCTTTATTCATAATAGTTTTGTCTCCTTCGTTTGTGTGATTTATATTAATCATAGATTCAAATATTTTTTTATGAAAAATTTCTTTATCGATCTTTTTCATTTTTTCTTTTAATCTCATTGAGCTATTATTTTCGCCAATTATATCTTTTTGTTGACTTAAATCTAAAGCTTTTTTATTAAGGTAACCCTTTTGAAGAACTTTAGTAATAATGTTAATGAACTCATTATCAATCACTAATAATTCTAAGCTTTCAGATAATAATGACTCATAAGTACCTGCGCAAGTAATATAGTTATGACCTGCAGCTATTGCTGTATATAATGTAAAAAATCGCTCAAAACCATTTTGTATATCGAATGACTTTGAATCTGTGAGTGAACCCGAACCCTTTGAAGGGATATTATAAAAATGAGCTAATTGAGCAGAAGCTATAGTTATAAGTGAAAATTCCATACTTCCATAAGCAACATTGCCCGATAATGGATCTAAGATGGTATTAGTTGATCCATATAACACTGGGGTTCCGGGATTAATCAGTTGTGTTAAAACAATAGACGATAATACTTCCATATTTGCTTGTACAAGTGTTCCCGCTAGTGTCACCGGTGATGTCGAGCCTGCACTCGCTGCAGCACTAATCAATAAGGGTTGATTATATTTTGCAAACACAAATAACCCATTTAAAAGAATTTTTGGTAAAGTTAAAGGTGATAAGGGATTAAATATACCAAGTAAACGAGGTTTATTTCTCAAGTTATCTTCGTCCTCGACTATAATTGAAAGCATATTCATCATATCTTTAGAAGCAACTCGTCCATAGCAAGACATTCCATATGGCTTATAACTAAATTTTGCCCAATTAGAAATTGTATGATAATGAATTTCAGTGAAAGGAATATCATGAGGCCATACATCAACATGAGAACAATTTATATGTTCTAATTCATTAACTACTCGAAGATGGTCAATTGTATCTTTTAGACTAGTTTTTCTAATTAATTTTTTTCGAGATGGATCATTGATATTGACTGCAGCACCCATTGTAGCAAAGACTGAATTAGACGTATTTACCTTTAATTGATATGAGCCATCGGGGCCAAATAGGGAAAAACTTTTAGGTATCTTCATTAAGGAGTGTTTAATTAAAAATTCTGGAATGTAAACAAAGTTGGTTTTTTTATTTACTTTTGCGCCATTCTTCTCAAATAGATCTAACGCTTCTTTAGATTCCACCTTAATTCCTACTTGTTCTAATAATTCAATGGTAGCGTTATGTATTCTCTGAATTTCATTTTGATTTAAAACTTCTAATTTATTCATCTCTTATAGAAAATTTATTTTTTTACTAGTTTTATTAATTATCATTGAAAAAACGTTATTTAATAAAACTTTTAAATTGTTAGAAAATAGCTCTGATTAAAATTTGCTTATGTTAGAATTAAGTAATGAGTAGAAAATTATGATATTATCAAGAGCTCCCGTAAGGATATTAGACATTGGAGGATGGACGGATACTTGGTTCTGTCCTAATGGTGCTGTATTTAATCTATGCATTGATTTATATAGTTATTCTAAAATTTCTCAGAATTACCTAAATAAAACAAGGATATTTGCCGAAAACCTTGATCAAAGTGTCGAAATTAGTGATATTAATAGTATTGTATATGATGGAAAACTTGATCTTTTAAAAGCTGCTATCAAAAAAATGGATATAAGAACAAATTTAGATGTCTATATTAGAACAGAAGCTCCTCCTGGATGTGGAACAGGAACAAGTGCGAGTGTAGCAGTATCACTAATTTCTGGGTTGGCATTTTTCTCAAAAAGAAAAATTAATCGCCATCAAATTGCTCAATTTGCTCATAAACTCGAAATTGAAGAATTAAATTTAGAGAGTGGTGTACAGGATCAGTTTGCTGCTTCTTATGGTGGTATAAACTTTATGAATATTAATTATCCAAATGTAAAAATAACTAAAATTAATATTGATAAAAAGAAAATAACCTTGCTCGAAAACTTATTAATATTAGTATATTTTGGCTCAAGAAGTTCTAGTGAAATGCATAAAGCAGTCATTAAGAAATTTCTTAAAAAGGACCAAAAAGTTATTTTATCTTTTGAAAAGATGAAAGAATGTGCTTATGAAATGAAAAGAGCAATAAAATTAGATATTAGCGATATAGGTAGAATAATGAATAAGAATTGGGACGCTCAAAAAGAGTTACATTCATTAATGACGAATAATATCATCAAAAAAGCTGAAGAAATTGCACATCACCATGGTGCTTTAGGATTTAAGTGTAATGGTGCTGGAGGAGGTGGTTCCGCAACAATTTTAGCAGATGTTGGGCGAGAATATCAATTGAAGAAGGAGTTAGTAGAAAATGATTTTACAATCCTTCCATTTAAACTAAATTTTGATGGAGTTGATTCCTTTTCACTTTAACAGTTTTCTATTAATTTAAAGCATTTGATATTAAAAGTAAGTGCTTTTTATATTTTGATAGCAAAATAAAAATATGGTTTTACCTGATAATTCAAAAACTATTCAAAGAATTAAAAGAACGACTGGGAAGGGGAGTATTCATAACTTATTTATATTTAATAAGTCTGGTATATGTATCTATGGCTTAAACTTAACAAACTTATATCCACTAGAGCAGGAACAATTAATCTCCTCTTATTTTACCGCTTTAATGTCGTTTACTAAAGAATTAATTGGAAACGACATAAAAGCAGTAGAAATGGGAAAAGATATAAAATTAGTTGTCTTTGAGAAAAGAAACCTCTATTTTACTCTTCTCTGTGATTCTATTGAAAACAACATATCACTCGAAAACTTAATATTAAGAATATATACCAAGTTTACAGAGTTCGTTTTAAAGAATAAAATAAAAACCGATTTGGAATATATATCCGATAATGAGTTAGACTTTATTATTGGAGAGGTGATAGATGAAGTTTTCAGCAGCGGGTTTGACATAAAGAAAGAAAAGGTAATTATAAAAACTTTAAAGAAATTAAATGAGAATGATGAAATTAACGGTGTACTTTTGTTAACAAATAGAGGGAAGGTAATATTTTCTTCATTAGGTGATAAAAATAGAATATATTTCCTCAAAGAAGTAGATTTTCGAGTTAAAATATGTAACAATTCAATTTTAAAAATGTTTTATACCTCAAAGCATGGAGAACTTATTTTTTCCGAATATATTAATGATTTATACATTATTATGCTCATTTTTGATTCAAAAACACGATTCGGAATTGCTGAATTTTATTTACAAAAACTTGTAAGGAAAATAGAAACCATTTTAATTAATGACATTAGTTAAATTATATCTAAAATTGATTATGTACATATTTTTTATTAATTAAAAAAGAGTAAGTATAAGTACTTTCCATCTTTGATTCCTCTACTAGTTCAATAAAGGTAATTAGATTGGATAATAAGGAATTGATGAAACTTTTAGCTATATTAGGTGGTATTATTGCACTTATTGAAGCAATAGCAGGTTTTTTTGGATGGGGGTTCTATGGATGGGGCATATTCTCTTCTATTGTTGCTATTATAATAGCTATTGTTGTTCTATTAAGTGTGTTTCGACCAGATAATCCTATCCCATATAATGCAATATTTTTAATTATATTTGGCATAATAATGATTGTTTTTAGCAGTATATTTGGTGGGATCTTAGTATTAATTGGTGGGATACTTGGTTATGTGAAAAAATAATTATCTTTTTCTTTTTTTTCTTATCAAAATTATGTATTATAAAACGCAACTTAAAATATTCCTAAATATAGAAATATCATAAAACATAATTAAGGGAGAATTATGAAGGAAAAATCAATTGAGGATTTAAAAGCAGCCTTTGCGGGAGAATCTCAAGCTAATAGGAAATATCTTGCTTTTGCTAAAAAAGCAGAACAAGAGGGATTTCCAGGTGTAGCAAAATTATTTCGTGCTGCAGCAGAAGCAGAAACAGTACATGCTCATAATCACTTAAGAGCAATGAATGGGATTAAATCTACTCTTGAAAATCTCAAAGAAGCTATTGGTGGAGAATTTTATGAATTTACAAAAATGTATCCTGAATTCATCGATGATGCGAAAAATGAGAATAATGATACTGCCAAAAGAACATTCAACTATGCAAATGAAGTAGAAAAGATTCATCATAAATTATATGAGACCGCTTTAAAAGCTGTTGAAAATGGAAAAGATATAGTGCCTAAAACTATGTATATTTGTTCTGTTTGTGGATACACTCATGAAGGTGAACCACCAGAAAAGTGTCCCGTATGTAGTGCCGCAAAAAAAGCATTTAATAAAGTGAATTAATTTTTTTTATTTTTCTATTATTCCTATAGTCCAAGGATTGTATCCATTTTGAATTTTATTAAAGTAATCATCAGTATCGAAATTTAATTCCTTTTCTACAGCTCTTAAAGCTCCCCTTGTAGCTCCTCTTAAATAATAATTAATCATTAAATCTGTTATATTTTCATTCCCTAAAGAAATAAGAGTTTGCAGTTTAGCATCATCCACTTCCTTTCTAATATCACCTATTTTCAAATTAATTGATTTTATTGGTCTTAATTCTCTTTCTAATTTCTGGAACCTTAATTTCAATGAATCAAAGTTTTCAGATGTATAAAAACGACAACTTGCCTGATAAGGTGTATTCATTTTTGGAATAAAAGGATTAATATTGACTTTTAGTTGGTTTTTATTAAACCCAATTTTATCAATATTTTTCATCAGATCAATAATTCCTTCAATTTCTTCATCATTTTCGTTTGGTAAACCTATAAGGAAATAAAATTTTACATTTTTAATTTTAGAGGCTTTAATTAAATTTAAAACTTCAATTACTTTGTCATTTGTTATTTTCTTACCAATTTCAAATCTTAAGGAATCCAAACCTGTTTCTGGAGCAATTGTGATTGTTTTAATATTACTTTTCTCAAAAACTTCAATTAATTTTGGCGTGATATGGTCAATTCTAATAGAAGGGACGCTAAATTTCTTTCCTTTTTCAATAATATAATTTAATATATTAAGAAATTTAGGATGGGATGAAACACATGATCCAATCAAACTAAATTTCTGAAAGTCCGTTAATTCAATAGCGTTATCAACAATTTCAGCTACTTTTTCATAACTTCTGTTCCTAAAGGGATAATTATGGAATGATGAGATACAAAATTTACATTTAAAAGGGCACCCTCTATTGATTTCAATAAAATAATTTTGTTCGAATATTTGTTTTTTAGAATTAGAACTAACTACTAGTTGAAATATTGGTGCTGGTGATTCATCTAAATTTTTTAATACCATTCTTTTGACAGAATTATTATATTTAGGAATAAATATTCCTTCAATATTTTTGAGACCTTCGAAGAATTGAGAATAATTTATAGTGTTAGCTTTATATTCAATATATTTATTCAAAAAAGGATACAAATTAGGTTCAGCATCACCAATAAAAAAGCAGTCAAAAATTTTACTTAATGGCAAAGGATTTGAAGTTACTGCTGGTCCACCGCCAACTATTAAAGGATATTTATGATGATTCTCATTATTTAATTTATATCTAATATCGGAATAAAAGGGGATTTTAGCTTTATCTAAAAACCATAAAATATTTTTAAAGTCATTTTCAAAATGTATAGAAAAGCCTAATATATCAAAATCGTTAGGTAAATTACTATTTTCAAAACTCCTAATAATTTCTTTAGAAAAGTAGTCTTCTGATGCCGGATACTTTATTTTTTCTGGAAGAAAAAATCTTTCACATACAAAATTTTTTTCATTATTAATAATGGAATAAATTAATCGGATTGAATAAGAAGAAATTCCTAATTCATAGTGATTAGGATAAATCAAACCAAAAGATAAATCCACATATCGCCAATCTTTCTTTATCGCACCTTTTTCGTATAACAAATAAAAAACCATGTTGATTAATGTATTTTAGGATTTCTGGTTATTTTCATTTCTTTCAGACATTAACTTTTTGACCTCTTCAAGAATCAGGGGTAATATTATTCCCGTTTTATGATTTATAACTACGTCTGCTTTATTATCTAAATGAGTGGGTTGATCATTTACTATAATTAACTTTCCTTTATCTCGAAGGACATATAATGGTAAATCACAGATTGGAGCAACCTCAAGAGATGAGCCTGCGATTAACATAACATCTGCTTTTTGTGATAATGCTTTAGATTGAAATAATTCAAATCTTGGTAAGTCTTCCCCAAATAAAACAACAGAAGGCTTTAGCGGAGCTCCGCAAAAGTCACAGGTTGGTGTTTCAGATTTTCCCTTCTTCATTTTTTTTAAGACTTGATCTTTACTATAAGACGCCTTACATCCCAGGCAACTAAATCGATTTATATTTCCATGCACTTCATACACAATAACAGAACCTGCTGTTTGGTGTAGTTCATCAATATTTTGGGTGATAACTGCTTTTATTATATCTAAATTTTCTAATTCAGCGAGTGCATAATGACCTGGATTAGGTTTTGCCTTGAAAAGTGTTGGTGCAACTTTCTGAGCTAATTCCCAGAATTTTGCGGGATTCCTTAAGAATGCTTCAATATTTCCATAGATTTCGGGTTTATATTTCTCCCATATTCCTCCCTCGCCTCTAAAGTCAGGAATTCCGGATTCTGTAGATATTCCTGCGCCTGTAAGTGCAATAGCATATTTTGCGTTAACTAATAATTCAGCAGATTGTAAAATTTTTTTCTTTTCAATAATTCTTAAGATTTTCATAAAAAATCCCTTAAAATTCAAAATTGTTAACTAAATATTGAAACGTAGAATATCTTAATATCTATTATAGAATTCATCTTGTTTTATAACATCTAAGTATAAATTTACGCTCAATATTTACGATTACTCTTATTATATTTTTTGCAATTATTAAAGTTTAATTGTTATGAGCAATCAGATCAATAATTAATGAAAAATAAAACTTTAAATAATCTTGATAAAATCTCATATATGCATAAACAATTAAATGATTGATTAATTTCTAAATTTAATTGATAAGCTATTAAATCAACAACTAATTCTAAACGATAAGGTCAATGATAACGGGTTTTGCTATAATCCTTGATGAGGAAATTTTATATGTTTCAAATGAGCATAAATATCCATTATTTGAGATCGTGCTTTTTGTTGAAAAATTAATACGAAGTCTTAATCCTAAAAATCTTTGGCGCCTAAAAAATATCTATTTCAAAAGTAAAAACTCAAAAGAAAGAATGATTATTAGGCATATTGTTTCAGAAAATGACCAAAATCTTTTTTATTGTATTGCTGGTGATTTTAAACCTAACTCCGAAGAAATCATTAAACTGATGGAAGAATATCAAGAAAAAGTATTTGCTAATTATGAATCTATAGAAAAAATTAAGGAAGCATCAAAAAAGTCTGAATTTAAAAAAATTATAAAATTAATTACAGGATATTTATGGAGTAAGTATAGGGATACATTAGAAGATGAACAGATTGAGCCAAAATGCACAGATTTGCAAAATAAAATAATTTATTGTGGAATATCAAGTCAGGGATTACCAATTATTTCACAACTATATGATACAGCACTTCTTAATAATTTTGAAAAAGAAGTAAATAATGAGAATATTGAATTACTAAGTTCGAACATTTCTGCTAAATTAGCTACAATTGCGATGAATACACAAATTCGAGCAAAAAATAATATTAAAGAAATACATTTCGATGATATAGAAGATAATGGCTGCAGAAAATTAATACTCTATAGTAATATTAATGGGTATTCTCTTGATTTTATTGCTTCGGGAGACTTTATAAGACTAAAAGAAATATTTTCAGAGTTAGAAAGTACACTCTCAAAAGAAAAGATTCTACAAGGAGAGTTTTCGGGAGATTTAAAACCATTTAGATCATTAAAAACTTATTTAAATAATATTATAAATGAATTTGATCAATAATTACTAAATAAAATGGTTTTTTATCTTATTTATGAAGGCTGTTATATTGGCAGCTGGTAAAGGTAAGAGGTTAAGACCAATTACCTCAACACAACCAAAACCCATGATTCCTATTGCAGGAAAACCCTTATTAGCACATACTATCCTTGGATTAAAAAAAGCAGGGATTGATGAGATATTAGTAATTGTGGGCTACAGAGAAAATCTTATTCGTGAATACTTTCGGGATGGTAAAGAACTTTTCGGACTTAAAATCGAATATCTTACTCAGAAAGAGCATTTGGGTACTGCTCATGCAGCTAATTATGCTCGTGAGTTTGTAAATGATTCACCATTCCTAATGATGTATGGTGATCTTCTTGTTGATTCAGTAGTTTTTGGTAAAATCCTAAATAAGTTTAAAAAAAATTCATATGAAGGACTTATAAGTTTAATAGAAGTTCCTAATCCTCAAGATTTTGGGATCATATCCGTAAATTCAGATGGTTTTGTATCTAATATTACTGAGAAACCATCACCGAGATTGAATCTAGGTAATCTAGCCAATGCGGGAATATATATTTTTAAACCTATTATTTTTGACGCTATAGATAAGACAAAAAAATCTATTAGAGGAGAATATGAATTTACAGATTCAATGCAAATATTAATAAATGAATTAGATGGAAAAGTTCAATCCTATGTACTTCAGAGTGAGTTTTGGAGCGATATTGGCTTACCTTGGCAACTGATTGACGCAAATCAGTTCTTGTTAAACCAAATTGAACCGAATCAATTTGGAATAATAGAAGATAATGTTAAGATCAATGGTAAAGTCTATATTGGAAATAACACTAGAATTCGTTCAGGTTCTTATATTCAAGGTCCATGTTTTATAGGAGAAAAAAACCTAATTGGACCAAATGCGTTCATACGGCCATATACATCCATATCTAATAATTGTCATATAGGAATGTCAGAAATAAAAAATTCCTTAATTTATGATAATACAGCTATTCCCCATTTTAACTATGTTGGTGATTCTATAATTTGTGAGAATGTAAATCTTGGAGCTGGAACTAAAATTTCAAATCTCCGATTTGATAATCAAAACATAAAAATGGTAATTGATGGAAAGAATTTTAATTCTAAACGTCGGAAGTTGGGTGTGGTGATTGGATCAAATACACAAACTGGAATTAATGTAAGTATTATGTGTGGAAAAATTATTGGGGAAAATTCGATTATTGGGGCTCATTCAATTGTAAATGAAAATATTGCTCCTAATACCCTATATTATCAAGATATTAATGGAAGGAAAGTTGTAAAAAAAAATCCCTTTTAAGAATAATTTCAATTTTTGCACAGATTTAACAATCTATATTATTTAATTGAAAAAAGCAATAATTTATCATATTTTAGAATAATAAATTAATCAGAAATTTCGTCTTCTACTTCCTCTTCTTCCACTTCTAGATCTTCTTCCGGAGTAGCTTCCTTTTCAGGTTTCGCTTGAGGCATTTTCTTAACATTAATTCTCTCAGTTCTTTTAATTTCACTTTTACGGGATCTTTTAACGTTTACTTCCACAATTTCGAAATCCTCTTCTTGAGAGATAAGTTTTTTATCTTCTCCTCCTTCAGGAATAGATATAACTTTACTTTTAATAACTGTACAACTTGAAACTGGATAAATAGTTTTTGCTACTCTAGTTATTTGATTTTCAAATTCATGATAAATAATACCAGTTATGAATTTTTCATGAGTTAATGTTTTAGCAAATTGTTTTAAAATGTCATCCATGATTTTTCTAATGAGAATTTGTTGTGAACTACGAGCTCTTTTAATAGTAGTACATACCACAGTTAAACGATATGAAAAATCATCTTTTGTAGTTAAATTTAATATAGTTTGAATCTTTGAAGATCCTCTACCAACTAGACTTCTTATATAATCATTAGTATACTGATGCCCAGAGTATATACTTTGACACTGTTTAGATTCAAGATTTATATCGATAACTTTGAATTTCAATTTCAAATTTATATCTTCATATTTATTCGTGATATCATATAATAACACTTCAATTGTTCGGTCTAATATAGAATTTTCCATCCCAATAACTTCACCTAAGGGCTTAAAGTTAAAACTCTTAGGAGCAACAATTGTAAACCATTGCTTATCTTTAAAAGATACTTTCTTAGTTTTAGCCTTTTTTTTTCTACCTTTTTGACTCATAGGTTTAATTACCTCGCTACAAGAGTTCTAACTTTCTCTGGATCGTATTTAAATTCCGGCTTTAATACTTTTTTCTTCTTGTAATAACTTATTAATCGATATATTTTAGATTCTATTCTTTGTAATCCTTTTTTCGATTCTAAATCTTTGTGATTTGTTTCAAGATGTTTTCTAAGAGTTAAAGCTCTTTTGACCAAATTTGTAAGATCCTCCGGGAGCGGAGTTTCAATTCCATTCTCCTTTAAAATTTGACTAATTGGTTTTCCGGTTACTACTTTAACTAAAGGAACTCCATGTGAATCTCTTAAAATAACGCCAATCATAGATTTTGAATAACCTTTTCGCGCTAGTTTAACTACTTCATTTTCAACTTCCTCACTAGATAACTCAACCCATACTGGTTTTTCTAATCTTGCTGGGCGTGTTGATCCACTACTTCCCTTCTTTCTGGAATGCATCCGAGCCATTTTTCGTATCCCAGTTTATTATTCTACTAATGAAAGATAATTTTTAGATATGGTTATAAAAACATCATTTAAAATAAAATTTTTGAATTTAGAAAACAAATCTAAATTAAATAAATTAATTTCTGAGGAATTAATCTAAGTATGAATAAGAGAGGAAATGATATTTATTTTATAACAGGTAATTCTTATAAGTATAATGAAATTCAAAAGTTATTTGATACTGAAAGATTAAATTTTAGATTAATTAAAAAAGATTTAAATCCAATTGAAATTCAAGCAGATAACTTATACGAAGTAGCTCTCTTTAAGTTAAACAGTATTAAGGAAACTCTCGAAGACTCTTATTTTATTGAAGACGCAGGATTTTTTATCGATAAACCATTGAACGGATTTCCCGGAGTATGGTCAAAATATGTATTTAAAACAATTGGTAATATTGGAATTTTAAAATTAATTGATAATTTTGAAGAAACAGAAGCTCATTTTGAGAGCATAATTGCTTTTTATTTTCAACCACAAGATAAAGTATTAACATTTCAGGGTATTGTAAAAGGTAAGGTTTCTAATGAAATCAGAGGAAAATGGGGATTTGGATTTGATCCTATCTTTATTCCAAATGAGTATCCAAATAAAACCTTTGCTGAGCTTTCAACCGAGGAAAAAAACAGAATTTCTCACAGAGGTAAAGCGTGGATAAAGTTCATCGAATTTTTAAAAGACAAATAAAAAATTCATTAAAAAGTTTCTCGGAATGTATCCATAATAGTTTGTTTACTTAATTTCCTTAAGATTATAAACATTCCAATTATTCCAATAACAATTGAAATAGTAAACACCCTTGCTAAAACTTCAAAAGGAACTGAAAAAACAATTGGCATTTCTGTTATAAGACCTAGGTTTGTTTCTAATAAGTAGGCACTAAATGTCCCGATAAATGTCCCCATCGTTCCTGAAGATAATAATACTATTAAACTTTCAATTATAAACAAATTTCTCACGTTCTTAGTCTTCATTCCTAGAGCTCTTAATATTCCAATTTCAAATTTTCTTTCTAGCATGACTGCATACATCGTACTTATTAATCCAAAAATCGCAATTGTAATCGCAAACCAATTGATTACTTCTAAAAGTGTACTTTGTCTTTCATACATATCTTGCATAAAATTAATTTTAGACACAGCATCATCAATTATGAAATTCTTATTCTTATATGTTGATTGAAATTCCTCTTTTACTTCTTTGATGCTTTCTTGTGACTCATCTATTATATTAATAAAAACTTTATCAATAATCATATCGGGACCTCTTGGATTCTCTATATCCATTAAATTCATATAATTATCTAATGATACCATTACTCCAGCTCCCGATACTGCGCTAACAGAACTTCTAAAATTGAAATATCCCGGCATTCCACCTGAAATACCAACAACTCGAAAGAGAGTAATATTTCCAGGATCATTTGGAATTATTGGATTAAAAAAAGTGAGACGAATATACTCTCCAACATCCTTAATCCCTAAGACAGTTGCTAACGAATTTGCAATAATACACGTATTATTATGATTAAATAGTTGACTAAAGGAATAATTAAATCCACTATTTGGGCTACTCCAAATAAAAAGATTCTCATCCATTAAATTATAGTAATTTTCTTCGATACCTATAAATCCAACTTCAAATTCATCAAAATTCGCAACATCTCCCGCTTTTACTTGATATTTCTCTTCAGCTTGGGCCGTATAGAATTCAAAAATATTAATAAATGCCTCATTAATAGATTCTTGATCAAAAGCACCTCCCCCTTCACTAAAATCATAAAATACTGATAAAATTGATGTGATATCAAACATATTATAAAGAGTAATCGCATATGAATCAATATTCTGCATATTTTTTAAGTCCTGAACAACTTCATAAGTTATTGCATCATCATTAGCTTCTAATCCTTGATTCACTAAAACTAATTCTGATCCATATTGAAATTTTAAATTTAAAGACATATTTTTTGATTCCATCTCTAAAACACTTGTAATAAAAAATATGAAAGAAAAACTTATAGCAAACATCAAAATTGTATTAGTGTTTCGTCGTCTATTTCTTTTAAGAGATATTTTAATAATATTTGCATATTTTCTAATAAGGGGGCTTATAATTCCAATTAATATAGTTTGAATTAATGGAATAATCCCCACTGAAGCAAAAACCATTCCAATTAATATTGCTCCTAAAAGTCCTATAAATAATCCTGCTATTAGCATGAAATCACCTGTAACTACTAAATTAGGTAATAAAATAAAAACCACCATCCCAATTGTAGCGATTGCAGTACCTACCAGGAAACTTTTTACATTTATACTTCCTTCTTTTTTTACCTCCCAACCTTCTTCTTTTTTATGAAAAGGAGTTATAGATTTGATAATCTCTAATTTTCCCGTTTTTAAAGCTGGGAATAGTGAGACTACAAATGATACTCCCGAGCCAATAGAAAAAGCTAATATTATTGTTAAAGGTTGAATTACGTAAGGTACATTTTGAAGCCTGAAATCTGTAATTATAAACAAAGTATTTACTACAGGTGGTGTAGCAAATACTCCAATGATAATTCCAATGATTGATCCTATAACACCTATTAAAAAACCTTCAAAAATAACCATTTTTAAAGGAAAGTTCTTTCTTCCCCCTACAACTCGAATTATTCCATACTCTCTGATTCTCTCTTCTGTAGAAGTTGATAATATTGAGTTGATTAAAATACCTGTTATTAATATAGCAATGATAATAATAAACCAAAAGATTATCGTCATTCCAATTAACATAAATTGCTCTGTACTTAATTGTTCAAGTTTAGGCAAAGAAACAAAATATTCATTCGGATCTAGCCTTTGTTGAATTCTTGTTCCAACAATTCTGAGATTCCTTTCAGTAGCATCTAAATTTCTAACATCATAAATAAATTGTGGATTTTCTATTGTTCCCATAATAAGGTTAATTTTTCCCTCCCTTTGAAGGAAACTTTGGGCTTGATGAAGATTTACAATAACTAGAGCATTTTCAATGTCTGTGAATTTTAAATCTTGAATACATATGACTATAATTTCGAGATTTAATTCATATTGTTGATATTGCATATGTATAGTATCTCCAACTGATACATTCAATAATTCTGCAACTCTTGATAAGATTACACATTGACCATTATTGGGTTCATCTCTATAGATTTCTCCAGTTTCAATACCTTCTTGATTCACAATTTTTAAATTTCCCATATTTCCATTTTCATCTTCCTTAATAAAATCAAGGCCATAAAATTGTAATGTACTATTAGCCATCGCATTATCAGAAAATGCTCTTACAGGCATCATTATTCTAGGAAAAAGTTCTTCGACACCGTCTATATTTTGTAGTTCTTCATAAAGGAGATTTTCATCAAAGAATGGATCAAATGTAATATCTGTTTTAATATTCCGAGAAATCATTATATCAGCACTTCCAGTTGTATTTGTAATTAATTCCATGTAATTATATGACATTGTATCATTAACCATTCCTATAGCGGTCAATAGTATTATTGAAACCATAATTCCACTTATAGCAAATATAGCTTTAGACTTATCTCGCTTCATATTAAGCCATGAATGCTTGATAAATTGAAAATTCATTTTATTCTTTATCTGATACCAAAAATTCTCCAAACTCAAGATCTTAATTACTCTCTTTATTTATTAATCCAAAATACTAAACTTTTTTTTCTTTTGCTGAAATTTTCTTAAATAGATTCCCTTATTGCCTAATACTTCTTTAATCTCTTCTAATTCTCTTCTAACTAATTTAATACCTTCACATTTTTTAGTTTTACAAAAATAATAATCTCCTGGTTCATCTTTATAATACCATTTGCCGCAATTCATGCAGTTATAAGCCGCATAGATTTGATCATGTCCGCAAATAGGACAAATAAAATTGAACTTTTTAGATTCAAACCACGATTTACAGAATTTGCAATGAAGAATCAGTGGTCTCCCTACAAGATCATCTGATTCAAACAGTTCAATTCTTTTTTTTATTTGTTCTTTGTCAATATATTTTAACCTTACTTTCTCAGCATTTAAATCATGTCTTTTATTAATCCCTAACTTTCCTTTTTTTTCTGAAATAAAATAAATGAAAATTCCTAATCCTAATGCTACAATTACCAATATAATCCATGGACCCCACATTCTCATATTAAATATACCATTTTCAATAATAACAAATAGTGTAGCCTCCCCAAGATTGCCTTCCATATCATACGCTCTAACTATCACTTTATAATTCCCATCAGTTTGATGTGTTGTATCCCATAGGAATGATAATAACCCCGTACTCAAATTAAAATTAATCATCTCTTTATCAATAATTTTATTATTTAAAAGAACATAGATGCGACTCGAATCTAAGCCCTTATTATCCGAAATAGTCGCAGTAAATAAAATTGTCGCGCTTATTCTTGCATTATCTGAGGGATTTAATATCTGAATATTTGGAGCAATAAAATCCGTTTCTTTATCATATCCCACATAAATGTCTGATATTAACCATCCATCCCCTATTCCAACTACGTTTTCATTAGTATAAAGAGTGAATCTAAACATAACCACTTGATTAAAATAAGAAGAAATATCAATAGACTGATTCCCTAATAAATCCTCATTATCATAATAAAATTCTTTTAATATTATCCAACTATTTCCAAAATCACTGGAAATAGAGATTGAACATCGATCTAGATTTTCTTCTAAAAAAACTTCATTTTGCAAATCAAAATCATGATAAAATTTGAGATAAACAGAATATTGACTACTTAATTGTAATGGATGAGTTAATAAATTGATTTCCCAGTTTGTACCATAACCCTGATTAATACTTCCAAAACTTTGTCCAAGCCCTCCATAAAGGTATGTCTTATTAAGTATTGAGATGGTATGCCACGAGTTATCACCTAGTAACCATGTGGTGCTTTCCTTTTGCTTTGGGGTTCCAGTAATATAAAAATCACTAGAATTTTTTTCATCAAAATTATACCCAATATTTTTACCTTCGTGATATATATTAAATTCTCTTGGAGTGGGGTCCTGAAAGGTAATGACTGAATTATCTTGATTAAACCAAATACTTGAATTAGTAAATTTACCATCAGAAATATGAAATCTGAAAGATAGATTTAAAAATTCATTTAATGGTAAACTCCTTACAAAAAAAATACCTTTAGTTCCAGCTAATTTATCACTTGCGTTCCAAGCACCATAGATATTTATCATAGAATAATTATAATCCCCAATTTCAACATAAACAAATTCTGGATAATTATTATCTCGATCATAATAATTACATGAAAATGTAAATTTACTAAATCTAAATCCATCGAACTGAGATATATCCTGTTCTATATGAGGTTCAATTTCCGGATAATAATAATTGGTATAATTTACTAAAGAAAAATAATCTAACATTAACCCTTTATAATTTATTGGATCAAATTGCTCATCCAAGGATGATAAGAATCTAAACTGTATAAAATTTCCAATATAATCAGTAAGATTAATTTTTTCAATAAACCATTCATTTTCAAAGTTTGTATAAGTTTTCAATGTAAACCATCCGGTCCAATTAAGATTTATTTGGAGAAAAATAAAATCCCCTGTGTTAATACTTACTCGTAAGCCAAAAGAAGCAAACGGATGAGTCATATTATTATCGATTTGGGTTAAATTAAAGAGAGGGCTCCTTAAGGTACCATTAGGATAAGGATTAGTAATAATAAAAGGTTGATATGTATAATCTTGTGGATAGAAATGATCCCTTCCAAAATAGATACTAGACCATATATTTTCATAAATTAAAGATCTATTATCATTTATATTTGATTGATTTAATAATCCCCATCCGGTACCATTAAAGATCCATCCATCTAAACCATTCATAAAATTGTGTGAATAAGGAAATTGTTTACTATCGGTAGGAAATTCAATTAAGATACTTAACTCTCCAAAACTTGGAAATCTAACGACATGATTTCCATCACTTGCTATAAAATAGTAATGATAAAGACCGGAACTCGGAAATCTCACCGCTTCGCTTCTAAAAGTTGCTCCATTTGTAAAATTATTATCAAAAGGATCTAACTTAAATAAACTATAATTTTGTGATGTTTCTAAAATATGAACATAGACTTCTTGGGGTGGTACATTTGATAGATCATTATCAAAATAATCAATATAAAAGAAATAATTATCAATCGAATAATTTTTAAGAGGTTCATTACCATAAAACTCTTGTAAACTAATTATGGTATCATTTTTACTTGCTCCTACATATCTAATTTCAGCAATTTTTAATTCAGGAATAAAATCATTTCTCACTGGCGTAATAATTAATGAAAAATTACTTCTACCTTCTATAGCCTTTATTGTTAAAACACAATTAGTTTCATTGCTTTTAGGTATAAAATAAAAATAGCTTAAATTATCGTACCATTTACGAGTGGATTGAAGAAGGATAGGTTCACCATATTGGTTTGTATTATTACTAAATAAGTAAACGTCAAATTCCACATCCCCTTTAAGGTTAGTTAAATTAAATAAATATTGAGTATTTTTCTCCAGAGCGACTTTTCGTGCTACAACATGAGTGCCAAGGGGATTTTCTTTTGAAGTTTCTAAATATCCCGAGAAAGATTCATTAATATTTAAAAATTTAGTTAAGGCATCAATAGCTGACTCAATATTTACTCTTCCATAACCTTCATGCTCATCTTTCAAACTACTGGATATCCCCATAAAATTGGATGGTGAATAGGTTTCCTCATTTATGGTCGTGCTAGGATCATCTTCTCGATTTAAATTAGTTTCTGAGGCTGTCATAAGTAAAACTGCTTTTAAATAATTAACCCAATAATCTAAATTATCATTATTCCAATTCATCCAAGTTCCCCATTTAGCTTCTATCAACAAATTTAGAGTGGCGGCTATAATAGCCGCAGAAATTGAAGTTCCATACGCTCCTGTAGCACTACTTGGTATTTTACCAGCACTTATCACAGATCGATGTCCTTCTAAGAAACTTCCTCCAGGTGCAACAATATCTGGTTTTATAATATTTTCTGAGATTTCTTTTCCCATACTACTAAAACTCGAAATATGATCTCTATCGTTTATTGCCCCAACTACTATTGCTCTTTCATTTGATGCTATACTATTCAATGGGCTAACTCCAGATACTCCCGCATTTCCTGCTGCGATAACAACGAAAATATCATTATCAATAACCTCATCAATCACTCTATTTATCGCTGTGATATCTGTCCCAAATGTTGCTAAACTTAGACATACACTCACAATGTGAAATTTTATTCTATTTTGAATAACGCTACCTAAAGCAGAAATTAGATCTGAGACATAACCACGACCAGATTGGTTTGCTACTTTATAGCTAAGGATTTTTGTAGCATTTGCAATTCCAGTGTAATGATTATAATCTTGAGTATATACCTCTGGAAAAAAAGAGCAATTCACATTGTATGAAAAAATAGGATTAGTATCACTTTTTTTGTGATATTTTATATATAAATCATATATTCCTATTCCTGATTGAGAAAGGTCTTGAAAAATTATTAAATTTTCATCAGAGTTTTGATGTTTTGAAGAATTTACTAATATAGAATCATGATATAGTTCGAACCAAATTGAATCTATTTCACTTGATTTAAAATGAGACGTTGAGTTAATAGAGATAAAAGAGTTTGATTTCGAGGCATTGAAGGTAAGAATTTTTAAAGAGTAATTTTTAGCTGGTAGAAATTCATCAAATAACTCTAAATGAGCAATACTGTCATTTAAGTTAATAAATGATGGAATTCCTGCATTATAAGGTAATAAACCTGTACCTGAAACGACAGATGATATAAAAGTACCGTGACCATTGTCATCCGATATTGGGTTATTATTTACAAAATTTTCCCATCCGATTAAATGGTTTTGAATATAAAGGTTTGCAGGATCTACACCAGTATCTAAAATTGCTATGGATGAATTTGTTTCACCATTTAACCCATTAGTTGACCATGAAGAATTAACTGACTGCGTCTGAACACTTACATAATTCATTTGAGTTTGGATAATTTCATCATTTTCAATATTAATTCCTGGAAATTCTTGTTTGAAATCTGAAATATTTTCTGATGGAAATAACCCCGCAAAACCTGAGAAATGATCAAATATACCATTCCAATCTTCGTTTTCTTTAAAATTACCACCATAAAATTCAAATCTCGTTTTCATTGAAGGATCATAACTAGATGTATTGTAGAATACAATAACTTCTTGTAAATCTGGATTTGATGTTAAGAGAAAATCCCGAGTTGGTTCCCTAAAATCTTTTGTTGTCTTATTCCAAATAGAATTATTATTAAAAGTAATAGTTATCATTGGAGAAAGAAGAAGGAAAATAATTAGCATTGCACCTTTATTTTTGAAGAAGCCTTTCAATTGTCTTTTCCCTCTCTTTGTTGATTAACTATTTTATCATGTCTTAATTCATCTAATTCTAAATTTGATTTTCCAATTTCATTTTGACCTAATTCTTTAATTTTCTCCTTCAAAGTTTGTTCAATCCTTAAAATGGAATCAAATTTACTTGATTTTAGTAAAATAGAATCATACTTCTGAGTTTCATACTTTTTGGAATTGTATTTATAAGTTTGCCATCTAAATGAAAATAAAATAATTATCGAAATCAATCCTGGAATTAAAATAAATAAATTTTTAATATGTTCTGGTAGCATAACTTTAACTGTAACTTGATTAGAAAGTGTTAGATTCTTTTGTAAATAATAATATTCGATACTTGCTGGTTTTAATTGGATATTTTTTTGATTTAGAGCTTCAATCTCATAGATAAAACTTTCATTTTCACCAGGTTTTAAACAATCAAGACGGTTAATTAAGCTTCCAGAGATTAAATTAAATTCTAGCTGCGTAAAGCTAAAAATATCGCTTAGATCAACTTCACCAATACAGATTGTACCCATGTTTATAACGGTTAACTTTACTTCAATGGTATCTCCAATTTCTACTTGGTTTTTATTTATAGTTTTTAAAATTGAAAGATTTATAAAACCTAAAACAAGAATACCTGAATGTCCTATTTGGATTACATTACTCTCATAATTGTCGATAAAGTTTATTGAGGGATAATAATAACCTTTCCAATTTTCTTTAAGAATGCTGATATTCATCGTTTCAAATTCGTCTTGTTCTAAATTTTCAATAGTTAAAGATTTATAATCTATTCTTTTTAGATCACCATAATAATCATTCATAGTAATTGATAAATTATTTATACCTAATCCAGCTGGGCTTCTATTTTTAATGCCTATTGTTATATTGAATATATCACCAATTCCAGGATCGCTTAAAGATGAGCTATAATGAATATCGATAATCTTTATATATGGGAATCTACTTCTATAATCAATGGGGGCCGTTATATAAACTTCATTTGGTTTATTTACAAGAAAGGATGAATTTAAATTCTTAATATAATCTTGGTTATGATAAGTAACATTTATCCCACTTATCTTTATCGAATTAGGAGTATAGAAGGACAATTTAATAAGAATTTCCTCAGAAGGATTTAAAATAGGTATACTATATTTCAATTTATTATCTTCAAGTGTAAAATTTTGCGTATCGTATATTATTCCGGGTAATGGTATTGTTATATTGACATCAAATGCTGGTTTTGTACCTATATTTGTTAATATTAATGAATATTCATTTAATTCTCCGATTTTAGAATTAAAATTTAAAACGTGTGAATATGAAACTATTGAAGCCATTTCATAGGTGCTCAAAGAAATATCATTAGAAAACCTTATGTATTCGACCAACCCAGAAAATGAGCTATAGATAATTCTCGATCTTTGTATCTTATACTCATTAACATCTCGATAAGAAAATTCGACATTAAAATCATTAATAGAAATGTTGAATTGGTTTAAATTAACTCCTATCAATCTTATAATTATCGTATGATTATTTCTAGAACTAGGATCAAAAAGCCAATCTAAAGTTCCTTCATTTTTAACAAATAAAAAAGTTTGTGTATCATTTATGGTTGAAACTAAGAAATCTGAAATATCTTGAAACTCTTCAGTCGAAAAATTAAATATTTCTATATCCATAAGACTTTCTGGATCATTTAAATTGATAACTACGGAAACTCTATCTAAGGAATTATTCCAGAAATCGATATAACTCTCATTTTTAAAAAGAAATTGAATTTCCAG